>Ga0209986_10000775_pt1 | contig 31352 bp, 27 predicted proteins | sample BlataG_FD_183168 | JGI IMG/M metagenome (GOLD analysis project Ga0209986, IMG submission 183168) | Deep subsurface microbial communities from Black Sea to uncover new lineages of life (NeLLi) - Black_00105 metaG (SPAdes) (version 2) | ecosystem: Environmental > Aquatic > Marine > Oceanic >...
AGTCTCCCCAGTGGGTCCGGTTTCACCGGTAGGTCCAGTCTCCCCAGTGGGTCCGGTTTCACCGGTAGGTCCAGTCTCCCCAGTGGGTCCGGTTTCACCGGTAGGTCCAGTCTCCCCAGTGGGTCCAGTGGGTCCAGTATCACCCAACCCGGTAGGTCCAGTAGCACCAGTGGCGCCAGTTTCACCGGTAGGTCCGGTACATCCGGTATTTGCAGCTGTACCAGCTGGTCCAGTAACACCGGTAGCTCCTGTAGCCCCGGTAGGACCAGTAGGTCCAGTGGGTGCGATAATTTTGATTACTTCTTCGCACTTAGGTTCGCATTTAGGATAGTGACGTTTTGGGGGGCAAGGTCTGCATCCCGAACGACGTGAACTATGCATCTTTTGTTTAGTTTTAAATTTTTTCAAAACTCTACATGTATGTAGAGTTTTATAACTATTTAAACGGTACTACATTGGCCGTTGGCGAACATAGCCACCAAGTCCACAACATCTTCCTCGTCCACTCGATGGGCACTTCCGTGACCAGTAGCCGAAAAAAGTATAGAAGAAATAGGGTCTTGATTGTCAAGACCGGGTTGAACAAATGTATACTTAAATTCTTTAAGCTTATTACAACGAGTCTTGGTAAACTTAAAGTCGTAAGTACGGGCTCCGTTACCACCAGCACCAATCATGGCAAATTTCTTACAGGAATCATCCTTATGAGTATCTACAATTTGTAAAAGTACCGGGCAGGAATCCGGTACGTTAAGGATTTGGAGATATCCGAACCGAGGATTTTCCTCATATTGAACAATTTGAACCACTAGACAGCGCTCAGTTTGAACAATTGAACTGCTGTCACATGATACAGTTTCGATTCCCTTTTCACCGCAGATTAGATAAAACCCGGAGATATCAGTTACTTTTTCAACACATTTAGTCTTGGCAGTCCCTGTTTTGTAAACAATCTCGGTATCGCCACATTTAACGACCGTGTAATCGTGTTTGGACTTTTTGTAACAGTCGCCGCAACTCATGTTTTTTGTTTATACTAGAAAATTTATGAAATTACGATATCTTTAAATTGTAATTGCTGACTGGCAATTACAATTTAAAGATTTGGTTATAGCCAAACCTAAGGTGATTATACTCGTAAACATGTATAAATAGCAAAACAACTTGTACCAATTAACCAATTTTGTTTTACGATGAGGTCTCAATCGAATACACGATTTATTGTGATGTAGTGGAATAATTTCGCCGGCAGCTATCTTAAGATCCCGTTCCAAATCTTGCCTAGATTCGTAATGGTCGGTATAAAAAACCTGGTCAACCACTGGTATTTGATATTCAAAATCATAACCTACAACCACAATCGGTACTTTCATCTGCTTAGCGATCCAATAATAGCCACTTCTCCATTCTTTGCCATCCCTGGATCCCCTAGGTGATATTAGTAGATGAAACCGTTTCTTATGCTGAAGAGTTTTAATAACATTGGATACAAATCCGGAATTACTATCTTCTCTTCTAGTAGCTGGTATTAATCCCGCTGATTTTAAGAACGGTCCTAAACGATTTTCAAACAGTTGCGGTTTTACCACCGTATATATATCCTTGTAAACTTTTGGCTCGGCGATAGCATATAAACTAGCCATCACAAAATCCCAATTAGAAGTATGAGGGAATATAAATACTGCTCTGTCAATCCGCCGCATTTTGGTAACGATAGGTTTACTCATTGGTTCCCAACCAGTTAAGAACAATATACACCGAGCTAGCCATCTGAACGGAAAATAATCAAAAGCAGCCCACATTTCTTAAATTAGCAATTAGATTTAAGGTCAGAAAAGACCTCCACGACGCCAAATTAACCATATTATGATTATCGCCAACACCACAATTACGATCCCCAGTATGATCGAATTTCTATTATTACTAGTGCTCCATTGATCTTGAAGGTCTTGACACTCAGACATATTGTTTAAACTACTAACCTTACCACGTAGATTCGAAGTAAATCTAACAACATCTTGAATAAAGATTGACGGATGAAATGTATACGCTGTTATGATTTCATCTTGGATCAAGTTCCGGAAATGGTTGTCAATAGCGGTATGACTCAAGGGTTCATTGCTTAGATATTCCATCATACGTCTATTCAACATGTAAGCATGAACACAATATGGACCGTAGGTTCGGTATATCTGTCCAAATTTGTGTTCAAGTCTACTACAGGTATCTAGACATTTACCGAGGTAAAGGATATCAAAATCCAAATGGTGGATAACGTTTAGCAATATATGCTGTAATCGACTCTTGGTAATATAAGTCACGATATCATCTTCAAATACGATCACGTATTCGTATCCCTGTTTTAGAGCTTTTTGCCAAGCTTGTCTATGGGTATAGAATACCGCCAACTCGGCCGCCGTTTTCTTGTCATATTTGGCTTTAGCTAACATTTCTTGCGGAAATACAGCCTGACGTTCATCTTCCGGAATCTCATCGAAAAGTAACCCGGGTTCACGTTCAAAGTTTAGGTCTAAACTTGTGAGAAGTTTATCGGTTGATTTTCGACGATCTTTATCGCGATCCAAATTAACATAGTACGATTTGACGGTATCCAATTTGTCCATTTAGTTTACCATTGGTAAACTAATTTAAATTACAATACGTAAAATTCGGGATATTTCTTGATGAGGAACTCTTGTAGTTCTTGCAAATCAGATAGCCACAGGTCCTTAGGTTCAGTAGCTTCAATCGCTGCAATTTTACCCCTGATAACTTCGGCCTTCTCTAGTAGTTTCTTGATTTCGTCTTCGGTACAGTTGGCGAGATTCACTTTATTGATAAGTTCGGTATCAAAACTTCTAGCTTCCATTTCCCTAAATAGTTTGGCTTTGCTGACATTGCGGATTTCGATCTCTTGAGTTACGGCTACACAATGGATAAACCTGGCTTTCTCGGATGTTAAGTGCAATTCCATATTCAACGCCGCGATCATCTTCTGTTTACGAAGGTCGTAATAAGCGTAACGCTGTTGACACCACCAAAGCATAAGCTCATACGTATTTGAGAAGATGATTGGCTTGCGATTGCGGTCCAAGATTGTCATATTAGAGATACCACGAGATTTGACTAATCTAAGCTTCTGTAAAGTTGGATTCTTGATACCAATAATCTCGAAACACACCCCATCTTTCTTTGAATGGTTCTTAAATCCGGTGATGATAGGATATCTGGGTACCGGTTTACCAGCTGCTTTTAGCTTTTGACGTTCTAATTTAACCTTCTCTTTAGCAGCTTCAGTCTTCGGTTTGGGTTTAAGTTCCATCTCTTTGGCTAGAAATTCATAATAATCGTGGGTCCATCTACCAATTGGCAAATCGGTTACCCATACTACATCTTCTCGCTCTGGATCTTCATGAAATTTACCGACAGTTCTCATGGTCAACTTTCCTTCAACTTCATCTTGAACATCAGCTTCTAATGGATCAGATTCGTCACCAGATTCAGGCTCATCGTTGGCGACACTAGGCACACCTTCTGGCATCAGTTCCGGTAATGGTGTTGTCCCAATTACACCGTTAGTTTTAGCTGCTGCTTTCTTGACGGTGCTCCTGATAATCTCAATCTCACCTGTAAACCCCTTATACCAAGGTTTAATTGGTGGAAATGAAGTACCGGACAACCAAGCTTGACACCATCTGATAATATCAGCTGGATTATGGCACGGAATGTTACTAGACCAGCCAGTACCAATACCTTGAGCTCCATTCACCAGGATCATCGGTATAACTGGTAAGAAGAAATAAGGTTCGTTATGTTCTCCTTCTTCCTTATGAATTTCTAGGAGTGCTTGATCTTCTTTTCTAAAAACCTTAGCTGTCCATGGTAATAAACTAGTGTAAGTATACCTAGTATTAGCAGCGTCTTTACCACCATAATTACGAGTGCCAAATTGCCCAGCTTTCTTAAAATACGGTAGATTATTACTACCGGTAAAGTCCCAAGCCATACCAACAATAGTGTCACTCATTGCGGTCTCGGCATGTGAATAATCAGTCTCCTCGGCTGCATGGTTAGCGTATCGGCCTACCTTAAATTCTTTACATTTTCGACCAGCGTACAGTGATGAACCCCACTTTTTGACACCAGCCCATAGTATCTTGCGCTGACTAGTCTTTAGTCCATCAAATCCAGGTATACTTCTATGAACATCTGCCATTGAAAATTCGATCAATTCGTGATCAATATACTTAGATATAGGCTGATAATCTACTGATACTGCTCTCAAAATTGGCTGATATTTACCAAGCCATTCTTTACGGCGATCAGTCAGTTCCTTGTCAAAAGCCAATTTGAAGAACTCCGGAGTTTGATCGTCGTATAAGAACACAACCTGCTTCATGAAATTCATATCATTCTTGATCTGATCATCACTGGTACCACCTAACCCCTTGAAGTATCTTGGTTTGTACTTTCGACGGCTAGAATCTTCCTCCAACCAGCTTTCATACTCAGCTCTAGAGATAAATTTATGTTCAGTCTTACCGATAGTTACCCTTAACAGTGGAGTCCTCATTAATTTAATGAAATTACAACGAAGTAAAGCTCGGTGACGCCAGTAAAAGTACAGTAGAATTAGAGTGGCAATATGAGTCCCGTCAACATCGGCATCTACCATAATTAACAGATGTCCGTATCGAAGACGTTTACGATTAGCTGGCACGCTATAATCTACACCTTCTTTTAACCCCAACATCTTCTTCAGAGATTGTATCTCCTTATTATCGTTGATCTTGTCAGGATGAGCATTCATGGTGTTGATAAGTTTGCCTCTTACGGGCATTACACCCCAAGTATTACGACCTCGTTCGATAAACGAAATCATGGTGGTCACGTAACTCAGAGCTGATTTCCCTTCAACAATACACAGTGTGCAATCTTGAGACTTACCGGTACCAGCGTCATTGGCATCTTCAGAACCAGAAACTCGAACATATGCCTTTTTGACCCCGTCCGACTTTTTAGCTTTGTTTAGATACTTTCGATCCATATCAATCTTCAAACTCTCCATAAGATTCCAATCGTTAACCGGCTTCAACCTACTGGCGGTCAGCTTCATCAACGGTTTGATTTCTTCCATACTGGGAGAAGTCAACCGCAGCTTCATCTGGCTGTCAAATTTAGAATTAGTTACGTGCACTGATAATAAGATTGATACGTGATTCTGGATACTGCGAATGTCTAATTGTGGAGTTTTAGCCTTGGTACCATCTTTATTCTTGCGTTGGAACTTACGATTGATCTTGGGTAGAATGTGTTCAGCTATCACTTTAAGTGCGGCGTCGATATGGTTACCACCATCACGATTCCACATACCGTTGGAAATACCAACATGCTCCCCTGAGGCTGGCGTATCTAAGATACACAGGTCCACCGTGGGCACACCCTTCAGTTGTTTATCAGAGAAGTTTTGGTAAACAACGGCAGTATCGGCAGCATCACCAAACTGCAGCCTGGCATACTCTTTGATATCGAAAATGTCAATCTTGGAACCATTAAACACCACCGGGGTCTGATATGCAAACGAAATATCTGCGGCGTGTCTGAGAAACAACATTATAGCTTCATCCGGATATCCTACTTCCGGGTCATAACCAAATCGTTGGAAATCCATCAGATATGAAACTTGAACGTAAGACTTAGCGTCTGGATCGGTAACTTTGTTAATTACCGGGGACTCGCAAACCAACATATTATCGGTCCAAGTTTGACTGTAATGAAGACTGCGAGCAGCATCCAAGACCTCAACGATAAACTTCTTGGAATAGATGTTGGTCAACTTAGCTCCATAGCCATTACGACCACAACCGGTACGATCACCACTGTAGTTAGAACTGGTCAAGAGTTCACCGAATATCATCTGAGGTACATATATTTTCTCAGTCGGATGCATTTCCACCGGAATCGGTAAGCCACCATTCTTAATTACTACCCAATGCTTACCCATAGTGACCTCAATGGTCCCGGGATCGACACCCTTACGGATAGAACGATCCAGGTTATCAGAGGCATTACTGATTATTTCGATAAAAATCCGTTCAGCACCTTCCGGGAAACTGATAGTACCGCATTTAGTCTTGAAGTTACCTTCGGTGTCTTGATACATCACTCGAGATTCGCGAGGCTTCTGAACATCAGCTCCGATATAAGTGTCAGAGATTTCATAGATATGCTCTCTCTGAGTTTTCTTCTCGTAGTCAGTAGCTTGAGGTCCATCGGTTCCAGATACCACAAACGTTGTCATAGTTTTGATTTAAAATACAGATATTGTATTTTAAATATCAGTTTTCATAATGGTGGACCCTAATACAGAGTATACTATTTTGGATCGAGGACTCTATTCATATAATATCCAATAGTAGACGTGACACCGGTGGGACCAAGTGGTAAAGATCTAGGTAAAGCGGCAGGTCCGATCCCGGCTCCACTAGTACCGGTGGGTAAAATACTTTGACAGTACTCAAACGTAGACGTAGGACAGTCAGCTGAAACCGCCGGACACAAAAGACTGCAAACGAACCTGATCGCTGGAGCGATCAATGGTTCAATCACTGTGAGTGTAGCGTCAATTTTCTTCTCAATTCGCTCAGCGCTATCAGCCGCATTATTTAACAAATCTGTGGTAAAGTAAACCTGAGATTCTATTCTCTCAATTGGAACATATACAAAATATGTTTGAAATACTAAAAATATCATAAACCCGACCACAGTTAATATAACTATATATTGCCACCATCTAGTATAATCGGCCATTTTAAAGTGAAAAAGAATACAAAGTTTATTCAAAATTAATGTCTTCCTCTGATGTTCAAGAGGATATAGTTTCGCATTCCGAAGACCGATCTAAGAATTGGGCTAATAATATAATAGAAAAATCAGCTGGCGGTAGATCAAAACAAAATGACGAACCAAAACTTAATTGGTTGATGATTATTGGGGTATTCATAGTTATTGTTATTACCATTATATATTTTAGCTATAACAAATCACCAGATGATACCACAAAAAGTGTTATTGATACTGTAAATAATCCCAGCTTAATGGATGTAACAATTCCGGCTATAGATACAAGTTCTATAACTGAATCTTAAATCATCAAAACCGATCCGGGGATCGGTTTTTAAACATGGGTTTAATAATCCCATTTTTCACCAAGACTACTACCTAATCCCATGTGTGCGATTACATCGAGATTAGTAGTCGCGATTACCGGGGTTGTAGATACAACCTCTGGTAATTTTGCAGGTGGCCCGTGTATTTTATCCTCGCTATACATATCGCCCGTTACCAACGGCGTACGTAAAGAATTGTATATATCATCTATTAACGATTGCCCAAGTTTCACTGAACCGTATATTTTATCGGCTGGTAATAGATTTAACCCCCATTTTTCTATACCCGATTCCGAAGACACTACCGAATCTGACGATAGACCCTTAATTGGGAATATGGATCGTTTGCGACTTTCTTGACAATTACGCGGTAAAGAACTTAACGATCTGACAGCATCCCTAAATAATCCTGGATTTACCGAACCTATAGCTAAGCTAAGATTAAACGATGTGTCGCTAGGCGGTTCGGGAGTTACAAGATCTTCTGGACGCGGGAGTCTGTTTGTCCCGACATTAAGAGTAGATATTTTCGAAGGATCTATTGATTTAACAGTACCCGTAGTTAACGGTTTGCCTTGTTCTAAAGATATTTTAGATAATGCACTGGTAAATTCGTCGACCGGTAAACTACTAATCCTACCATTTTCAATTTCCCGAGTAAGTTTCTCGGACCGCTCTTTGTCATGTTTAACTTTAACAATACCAGTACCGAGTTGTGGTGCTGAACCTAAAAACAAGCTAGATACTGTAGAACTCATAGGGTCAGATTCTCCAAACGTTGACGCTTGCATTAAATTTTTGGTAGCTTCACCGGTGACGGTTCTAGTAATATTATCAGGTACTAACTTGGCGGTACCCGGCATAGTAAATCCAATTAGTTTACCAGTTGAAACCATAACGTCACCGATTAACATTAAATGCCTAGGATCTATATCCATACCGTTTGACTTGATCATTTGATACAATGTCAGTATTATATGATTCCTAACAGCTTCTGTGCCTAATGTTTGGGTGATTTCATGGATATCACTGGAAATAGTATATCTGTCGTCCACATCATTCCTTACAAGGATATCATGTAAATTACTACCTTCGGTTTGAATGTAGTAATAATTAAATAGATTGTAAACTGGATTTTGGTACAATTTGGCAAAAGATTCAACAGGTTTACCTGCTCTTATCAAGTCTTTTGCATTCTTTTCGATTTTTTCACGCATTGATATTAGTATTTTCGAAGGTTTCCGAATATCACTATCTGGAGTTGCAACCATCAGATTAAGTTCCGGATCTACACCATCCGGTAAATCGACAATTTTAATACCTACATCCTCGTGTGTCAATAGTTCAATCAGCATATCCCGGGTAACACTACTGATTCGTATAAGTAGTCGACTTAGTTGGATCAACCATATACCATCGCGTATCTTGATTTCGTCAACTATGATTGACAATACTGATTGTTCGACCGGATTAATAGCTTTAATCCCGGATATACCTTTAAATTTGTAACTTTTCATAAACGGGATTAATTCAAGGTCAAAATATACTAATTGCAAATAGTCACCTAGAGTCCCGTATTTCGAACCCATAATGCTGATAACTTTGAGCTTATTAGGTGCAATATATATTTTAGGATCCTCAACAGTCATTGGCGAGAACCAGATGTATAAAGTATCGTTACTGTCAGTATGTTTAACAACCATAGCCAGATCTTCCATAGTGACGTTCATAGCATACATACTACTAGTGTCCATATTGAGTTCCATTATCCAATCAATATCATCCCGCGATGGTATTATCCATTCAGTCATTACATCCCGGAATAATGGTAACCAAGTATCACCTTCTGCATCGAAGTAGTCCCTGGACGCGATCACATTGTGATTGTTAACGTAATCGTATATTTTGGATGCTACAAATTGACTCTGTTTGTAGAAAATAATTTCACTCAATGCTAGTCGTTTATCCTTAAAATGTACAGTACACATTCGGTGTTTCTGGCTCTCGGAACTCTTGGTCTCGAGGATCTCTTTCAATCCACCAATACCCAGTGTAACGTTAAGATTACTACCCGAAAAATGAAATGCGTTCAGTGCGATCTGAGTGGCCGGTTGAGATAATGATTCTGCTGCCCTATACCCTACAGGTTCACCCGGTACTATCTGTGAACTTAGGTATTGCTTAATAACATACTCCAACAGATCGTTAAGTAAATCATCAGCGTGATCACTGTTAATCTCAATAGCTCTCAATTGAGCCTTTAAAACCGCTTTTTGTGTTCCGGTGACTCTAGATTTAACATCATTTAATGGTATGATTTGTGGAACTAGGTCGATGGCCTCAACTATTCTATTAATTTCGAGATCATATAATTTACGGGTCCGTTTTACGGACATCTGTTTATTTTAACCCTTTTGAATAAAATGAGAAGCGGTAAGAAATCAATTAAACAATTCAAAAAATTGAAGGCCGACGGCTTCAGGACACAACGTCATATTACCAAAACTAAAGATTTATACAAGAATATTATAGACAGTATTAATCAACGAGATGAACATGGGGGTCGGGGTATCAAAGTCGTAACCATGGGTCAGACCACTGACGAATACGAAGCCGCAGTTGCTAGTATACTTAAAGAGAAAGACTGGCAAGTAGCATATCTTTCTGGTATCGAAGTCCGGCCTGAACAAGCCCTAGGACTAATGTTAAATAAAGATGTGTTTATCGACACTTTAGATCCAAAAATTCTACTGGAAAGGGGGTATAATGTAATCCGAGTAAATCCGCCAGTAGTGATACCAGACCCCGACAATGACCAGATTGTAACTTCTCCCAAAATCCGGCCAGTGTTGATATTCGTAGCAGTGTTAGCATTAGTGATTATTACCGCTTGGGCGGCCTGGAAAATTAGTAGATAACTACTACATTTGCGAATCCGGTACAGATTTGTACCGGATTTTAAAATACACCTTGTTGTGGTTAGCCTATATTAGGTTTACGGCCTAAAAGTTCTTTTGGCATATTAAAATATGATTAAGGAAGCTAAGATCGGATTAGGCGGATATGGAGTAATTTATTCGGCACATAGTCCATCTTCTGATCCTAGCAACGAAAACCGCCAAAAACAAGAGCGGCTAGCTGTAAAGCGAAATCTTAAAGACAGCAAAGTTAGTTTTATAGATTCTATTAGGGAGTTGGATATGCTGGTCAAATTATCGGGCCATCCAAATATTGTGCTGCTAAAGTACGTGACTGATAAAAATCCGTTTGAATCATCAGTGATGTCACCAATTATTACCAGAGGTCTGACTGATGACAGTATGTTTTTTGTTTTTGAAAAAGCTACTTGCGATTTGATCCATGTCATTCAAAATTACCCAAATGATCCTATTAGAAACAAACTTATATTCCTTCACTCGTTGTTGGGATTGGAGTATATGCATAATATCTGTATAATTCATAGAGATATTAAACCTGGAAATATTTTGTGGTTTACCGGTGAAAATACGGCTAAGATATGCGATTTCGGGTTAAGTGGCCCGTACACCATAAATAGTGTACAACCTTCAAATGCGGTCACTCATTGGTACCGAGCTCCAGAGATTGTGATCGGTGAGAATTATGATCAGAAAGTAGACATATACGCTTTAGCCTATAGTATGATGGAAATGTATACTAAAAAGCCTATACTTCATGGTACTCGTGATAATACTAGGGATATATTACAAGCTATCATGAGAACTACAATTGATGATCAATCTGCGATCGACACTCTAGTCGCAAAGACCGGAGTAAAATGTGAATTTAGAATGATACTCCACGGGATTACCGATCCCGTACTCATAGATTTGTTACGACAGATGTCAAGATTGGACCCTAAAGATAGATTTACAGCTACTCAAGCATTAAATCATCCATTCTTTGATGAATATAGAACCGAGATTACCAAAAGCAGAAAAATACCGATTAATTATTTAGATCGGTACGTATTAACTATTAACCATTGCACCGAACGTCAGTGGATGTTAAATACAATTTATAGTATATTTAACAATCGAAGTTTATATTACTGGTACAGCCATCAAAATTTATTCCAAGCTATTGATATATTTGACCGTCTTCTTAACCACCTTCCCGTGGTTAATACTTCGGAATCTAAATATAATGGTCGATATCTTAGTAAAACCGATACTCATATTTATACCATAGTTTGTATTTATATTTCGATCAAATATTTTCGAGTATTACAGATCGCAGTACCGTATTCTCATGTAGCAGCCACCGAATACCGTGACACCCGGTGTATGATTAAAGCTGAGGAATTTGAAAAATATATCATCAGTAACGTTTTGAAGTACAAAATATACCGGCCAACAATATATGACTGTGCCCGCCGTGAACTTTCAGATACTGAAGTCAAAAAATTACTTATTACAATAGGGGATGTTAAACTGTATCAATCTAAAACTCCACAGCAAATATTAAAATTGTGTTAATTAACACAATTGATATAAATAAAACCCGAAGACGTATTGCAAATATGTCTGAATCATGGCTAGTATCAGAACTGGTCAAAGAACCCGAAACCTTCGATCTCAGGACCCCAGTCGGATTAATTAATATGTTGAATCAAACTTTAGATGACAGTACGGGGGTCACTGAAGCAGAGCGTACAACCCTGTTCCCAATTCGGGACGTAGAAGCCTTCAAATTATATAAAGAACAGGAGGCCGCTATCTGGAATAACTCAGAAATGGAATTCTCAAGGGACAAAGACGACTACGAATCATTTCCCGAAGAACTTAAGCATATAGTTGACAGTATCTTTGCATTCTTTAGTTTTGCGGATGGCCGGGTAGTCGAGAACATCGCGTTTAGAATGCTATTAATGAGCAATACCATAGAACAACGCATGTTTTACGGACTCCAGCTGTTTGTCGAACAAGTTCACTCTGAATTTTACTCGAAAACTATAGACGCGGTGATTCCAGACCCCGATAAACGTAGTCTTTTGTATAAAGCATTAGACGAGATGCCAATCATGAAGAAAAAGGACAATTGGATGAAGAGCTATATGCAGGCTGACTTAGGTCCAGCGTATATAATAATACCATATACTTGTGTTGAGGGTATCTTCTTCCAAGCCGGTTTTACGTTTATCCTGTGGTTTAAGGTGATCGGTAAAATGGATAATGTGGTTTTTGGCAATTTGCAAGTCCGCAAAGATGAAGCTAAACATAGAAATTTCGGGATCTACAAGTATCACAGTCTACTGGAATCCCAAAAGATATCGGAATCTCATATTACGGCCATGATTGTTGAAGCCGTAGATTTAGAACTAGAATTCACAGATTATGTAATACCGGAAGTTATTGAATATCGATCTGACCCGACCCGCGAATATCCAGAGTCAATTTTGGACCCGGATCATATTAAAACTTATGTCAAACTGACCGGGGATCATCTATTAAAGTCACTTGGGTGTAAACCACATTGGAATATTGATCCGGAAACTCTACCAACTTGGATTCAAGAGATTGCCATGGAAACCAAGAATAATTTCTATGAACAACGGGGTAGTAACTATTCTCAATTTTCCACTAGTGATTTGTATCTCGGTTCAGGATCTGGTCCTCCCGAAAGCATAGATATGTACGCTAATCCCGATGAAATCGCTTTCTAATAAAAATAACTATAATAACAAAGCCCGGGCTTTGTTATGAAACGTAAACTAATAGGTCAGGGTACCTATTCTAATATATTCAAATATGGACAGGATACGGTGGTTAAAGTTCCAACTAAGAAGTATACCTTTATCAACGAGATCTGTGTCATGAATAGTTTAAATCATCCTAATTTGATTAGGGCCGTTGATACTTTTGTCGAGAATGATAGGATACTAATAGTTTCAGATCTCGCAATATCTGATCTCAAGATATACATGCAAAACAATAAATTGACAGATGGTAACAAACTGTATCTTACAGACCAGTTATGTCAAGCCGTTAAATATCTGCACCGTTTAGGTTGGTTGCACTTAGATCTAAAAGTGACTAATGTTCTAATATTCCCAGGTCTTATTGCCAAAATTACAGATTTTGGATTTGTAATACCGGTTGATAGTAGAGGACAACGTAGAGTTTCACATCCGGTATGTTCACCTATGACTCTACCACCTGAGAATAGAAAATCTAAAGGTGGGTTGTTTGGCTATTATTCCGATATTTGGTGTCTAGGTATCATGATCGCTGAAATATACACTAACGGTACTAAGCGTGAGTTGATTCCTAGGATTCGGGAAGATTCTAAATATACCGAACAAATACTTACTGAATATAGAACTGGGCCTAGAATATTGCGAAGGTTAATCAGAATGACCCTAGTAGGGTATAAAACAAGACCTAGTGCTACCGAATGTTGTAAAATCTTGGGTACTAGACTTGATGATATGTCCTGGTCGTCCGGGATTAATGATGCTTGGCCTATGCCACATGCTAATTGGTTGGCTAGATCAGAAATTTATGATGAGTTGTATACACATATCGTGAATTTGGCTGGTATTCATAAAATTAGTGTTGAAGCGTTATTCTTGACATTTAACTATGCTATCCGAGTTAATCCTGATGATTACGAAGTCGAAACGCTGGCTAGAAATTGCATTTATATTGCTAGTTTAGCTGTAAACCGGGGTAAATTTCCAGATGATTTTAAAGTGCCGATTGAAGTTCAATTAGAGATAATTCAAACTTTAAATTATGTCAGTTACCAGTGTGACATATTGCCAGATTGTGGTTGTAATTATGGGTACAGGCTTATTAGTTCTAGTTTAAAATCGGCTGCCGATTTTATGAATATAATTAAGAAACTACCAGACCATAAATGCCAAGGCAAAGTTATTAACGCATATAGCCCGGTCAAGTCGGTAATATCATTTTAAATAATAAACCAAAGCCAGCTTTGGTTTATACATTCTGAACCAAAGCCAGCTTTGGTTTATACATTCTGAACCAAAGCCAGCTTTGGTTTATACATTCTGAACCAAAGCCAGCTTTGGTTTATACATTCTGAACCAAAGCCAGCTTTGGTTTATACATTCTGAACCAAAGCCAGCTTTGGTTTATACATTCTGAACCAAAGCCAGCTTTGGTTTATACATTCTGAACCAAAGCCAGCTTTGGTTTATACATTCTGCTGTCGATAAGCCGCACTTGCAGGTCCTACCGTTGTAGGTGGTGGTAATGGTGTTACAAATGTAACACCAGATGACATTGCGGCATCGGCAGGTCTTGTTGACGAAGCTGAGACTAGTCTTGGACTAACAGGAGGTGGAGCTAGTGATGTTGCAATCGGGAGTCGGCTTCCAGATGACGTTGCGGCATCGGCAGGTCTTGCCAACGGAGCTGGAGCTAGTGATGTTTCACTCGGGAGTAGATCAGTCATCATCATGATTTCGGATTGATTCACTGATTTAACTGATCTATTTTCAAACATTGATCGCGATAATTTGGTGTTTGTCTTACCGAACACATATTTTTCGAGTGTATCCGTAATCGGAGTATCCACAGATTTCATATCAGCACTCGCTTCGATCTCCCTATTTTCTTCGGATAGTAACGGGATCATGGCACTATAAATACTTATAGCTTCTTCAATACTAATCTCGCCAGAATCTAACCTGGCGATTACATAGAATGTAAGAATAATAGCTCCTAGGAAATGACAACCAACAGTTAATTGTTGACTGACTTGGTTGTAACTACCAGTCTCAGTTACACGAATTAATTGATCGCGTGTAGTTATTTTTAGAGGCATAGTTATGGTTACCATAAAATAAACTGGATGTAAACCAGGTCTAGTGTGAAAATGTACTACATCTTTCACCAAAAATTCATCGTAAAATTTACCAGTTTTAGATTTAGGGTACAACCAGATCGCCTGGCCGCCAATCTGAGAATCATATAGGTCGGGCAATCTACCAATAGTAGCCGATATTTGATATACTTTTTGCACAGCCTGACTATTTCGCCATTTCAACCCCAATGTATTATTAAATTTGATACTGCCGGGTATTAATGCTGTCAGCTTATTTCTTAAGAGTTCTGAAAGTGCCAAATCAACGTCTACACTGTCAAACTTTTCCATTTTATCGCAACGATATAAAATATGAAATTACGAATTACGAGATCGAAAGCTCAGGTAGTCGAATGTTGTGAACCAGAGTTAAAGTCAGCTTATCATAAAACCGCGCGCCATGAATTTCCGCCGGCTTCCGATATCCGGAATATATTTGTCAGGTCAAAGAACGGATGCATGTTACCATTTGTATTAAATGATAACTCTGACGAATGTTTCGAGCGTGGAGATCATGGTACTGTTATCACCACATGTGGTGATAAAATTTCCGGAGTTGCTCTCAGAAAAGATCCGCACACTATAAGAACCAAACGCGGTATTGTATGTGCTAGATCTTGTTCTTGGTTGGCTGAAGGTAAACATAAACAGTTAATATTTGATGTGGGCACCGATAATTGTGGTAGATTATGCGGTTATGATATTTCGTACAACGACGGTTCTATCAGCTGGAAACCCTCAATGTGTATGATGATAAGTTGCGGATGTGCTACTATTAATATTGGCGCTACCATTTATAACAAGTCTGGTGTTGAATATCACGAAGCGTCCATTGATCTCGTTGATACTAGTAGTGAAGACTGCTTTGTTACCGAAAATAAATGTTACCCGATGGTTTCACCTTTAAGTCTCAAACGAGGCACTACATTGTTTAGCTGTATTGAATCGATGACCGTTCCCGAAATTACTAAATACTACAGTGTAGATATTGGTTCGTCTGGACATGGTAAAGTTAAGTACGGCTACGAATTTGTAGCTCCGGCATATATACCCCGCGGATCTTTCACGACGTATAGTGTCGATAGCTGTGACAATTTAGTTTACGAAAGTCAATGTCATGTTGAAACTATTGAACCTTGCCAGCTTGGTAAAATACTGATAGCTGGCAGTAGAATGGTGTCTGTGGATATTAGCGTGACCAAACGGACTGTAGGTACCGATATATCTAGCGTCAATGGTACTGTCAACATACAAAATAAATGTGGCCATACCACATATATCGAACTAAAATATCCCAAATGCGGGATGTCTATAAGATCAGTTGTCCCCAAACCGACATTTGAAGATACCAAACATTTAATTTGGAAAATCCCGTTAGATAATACTGCTGATATTCAACGAGTTGAATTCAACATAAATTGAATCTATAAAATCAAGTGTTAACTTGATTTTAGCTGATATCTATGACGTCATATTTTTACGTAAAATGTCAGCATAGCTACGATCGTTTAAAACTGTAGGTGCTACAGCTCTAGCAAATGTAAATTGTGCGTGTTTCTTACTCAAACCCTTGAGCTCAATTCTACTACCAGTTATAGCACTAAAGTTAGATAATTGAGTGTTATTAAATTTATCAAATGTAGACCTATCAATACCAATTGCGGTTAAGACTTTTGATAGCAACTCGTTAGACTCATCGCTACTGATTTTGTCTTCTGACATCAAAACCTTAATACTTTTATCGATGGACATAGCGTCCATGTCAACTACCCCAATTTTACGTAACTGGTCTTGTTTGTATTTAATTTCGGCCAACAGACTTTTGGGTAGTTTTTTGGTGGTAGTCGGGTTTATACCAGTCTTTAACAAATTATCGAAATCATCTCGGATAAAACACCAGTTCATATTGCTGTCATCCTTATAATACACGGTGTCCATGTCTGCATATTCTTCGGGGTTGACACCATTCTTATTAATACAAGACCCCGAAGGAGCATCTTCGATATAGTCAGTAATATCGCTAGTATTAACAGCTAGTCTACTACGTTGCCTTGCAATTGCTGCCGCTTTTAGCGATTCTACATCTTGTTCACTAATGCGTTGTAATTTACGACAAACTACTGTCTTTGGCATTGTGGTGTCCAAACTCAAATTAGACGCCAGATTTACAAATTTGGGACTAGCAGCTGCATCTTTGATTCTACATTCCTTAGACCAGAAAGGAACCGAGTAAATTTTAATTGCCTGTTCAGCTGCACCCGAATTAATTCGTCTAAGCATCGCTAATTGTTCACTGTCGAAAACCGCGTTATTTTTCAAAGCCTCGATTAGCATTCTTAACAATACATCTGTAATTACGGGATCATCTTTGTATTGTTGCATTTGCATCAATATCACGTTCATAGTATTATAACCGTTGACGAAACTAGCTTTTCCGAGATTCCAACTCTCATATGTTGGAATAATACCGTCATTAACTAGAGCAACAAACGTATCAGCATTTAAATATTCGATACTATTTCTGAGAGCTTCAGATTTACGGGTCAGACGACTATTCTTCAACAAATTCATGAATATACTATTAGCATGATACTTTATCGGGTCAAACTGGTTAATACAATCGGAAACTTCCAACAGATTATACCGGTCAAGAAGAACCGCGGCCCTTACTCTGAACGATGTATAATTTAACTGTTCGGCTTCTGTTTCTGGTTTGATAGTACCCACTGTTATTTCAAACCACTTTCTTAGTGGAAATTTTATCTGTTTTTTCTCGACCCATGTCAAAACTGAAGGATTCCCTTTCAGTTCGTCCATGGTATGAGACTCAGCTAACCCCCCACATTTTGATCTAGCTGGCAAATTCGGGTTTGATCCGGACACCAATAGAGTATATACCGCGCTATATATCAAACTAGTGTCAGTATTGTTTTCAAGTACTGATATTACGTATACAAGTATATGAACACTACCAAGTTTAGGCGCATCTATATATAAATTAGGATTGGCTTTATATCTAAGTGCGAGCGACATTGGTAACAAAGAAGCTTTTGTAGCTAGCCTAGCTACACCTTGTGTCAATACCAAATCTGGTATCACTAGATCAGGGTATTTAGACATACCCTGAATCAGATATACGATTTTCCGACTGTCAAGATCTTCGTTGAATATTTGTTTGATCTCAGTTGAAGTCAAAAAATCCTTAGATGATTTATCAACTACCGGATTTTGAGTTTTCAAAGGCCGTCCGATACGTCTACCATCACTTTGATCTCGGGCCCCTTCCGATTCAGGTTTTGATGCTGATGAATTTAAAATTTCCAGGAGATGATCCATTTTCTTTGGGCTCTACAAAATTACATGGAAGCTCAACATTTGAATATTATTGATATCTCGAAATTTGTACAACCAGAAAGTTTTTCTGACCAGGTTACTAATAATGATTCAGATTCAGAAACACCCGCCGCTAAAGGGTCTGTTTCTGAATCCGCGTTTATTAGTTTGCTATTCGCGATAATTATATCCTGGATTTTAGTTGCGTTATGGACTAGAACTGTTGAAAATTTTGCATTTGGAACTTTAGGTCTAAATGGCGATTCTACGGTCGATTCGTTAATCGTAGCTTCGGCTATTAGCGTAATCTTCTTTTTCTTGGTATGGACGTTAGATCAGTATGATATTATAATTGGTGGCTTAGAACGAGTAATTGCATCTGAAACTTTAATTCCAGCACCATAAATGTTCTCGTGTAGCGAGATTAATATACAATTGCAATATCCGGTAAAATGTATAACTTGTGACCGGACACTTGGTGATTCCTATCGTAAATTATTGAAAGTGGGCATTGATCATACCGAAATATTGAAAGAATTAGGAATTAAAGAACAATGTTGCATGTCGTCATTGGGGGTCAGTTGCCATCGTAGATATGAACAAAGTTTGATCAAAGAATCGTGTATAACGGAAGGTAGCACGCCGCTGGTAAACGTGGTTAATTTTTCGCACGCGGTTAAACCACCAAGAATGCGGAGATTGATCAATGATACAGGAACCGCGGATGTGAAAGCTCCGGTTCCTATAATTATTGACGAAGTCATCGCCAAACTTACCGGTTCTTAAAATTAAAAACCATCACTGGTGATGGTTTTACATTAATATCAGTTCGCGAATACCGATATTAATACAACCAAACAGATCGTTTAGCTAGTAACCAATAAGCAATCAGAATAGCCATTATCTTTGTTAGGTCCATCAAAATCGCAGACCACCAACGTATTATCTTTAGCCAATAGATCCTGGCGCTTTTGTAAAGATTGGCGATCCTTGATGAGCTCATAGTATTCAGGGGTACGAGACTCAATATAACCCAACTCGATTCCGTCAAATACGGTATATAGTACATTCTTTTATTTTTCACTCATGACGTTAAAACCCTGTCAAGAATTATACTGATAGTGACACCTTCTAGACGTTTGTAACTGAAACTTTTGTCGATTAAACTTTTAATTACAAACTTGTGCATGACCCATTTTACAATTTGTGTGTCCGAGGATCAGACTATAGATAGGTTAGACCTTAAGTTAGGCGGTAGTGTCTCTTATTATCCGAGTTTTTTGTCAGAAGCCGAACACTTACAATTATTGAAACATCTGACATCTGATATACACTGGTATGAATATACAGGAGCAATGGGTGATAAAGTGGTAACCTATCCTCGGTTAATGTATAATATGTCGGGAGATGATTATACATGGACCCCGTTGGTTAATTCAATAAGACAGCGTTTACAAAAGCTTACTAAGCGTACCTTTAGCTACGCTCATTTGGGTTATTATAAAACTGGCGATCGATACCTAGGCTATCACTGTGATAAAGAACTACATGACGGTGATATTATTTGTAGTGTCACCCTCGGAGCTACTCGAAGATTTGTGATCAGAGAAAGGTATCTAAAATCAGGTCGCACCAGAAATTCTGGTCCGCCAGAATATGAGTTTATGCTAAAGGGTGGTTCGTATTTGACCAGATTGCAGCCCGAGACGCTTATAAACATTCAGTGCCAAAGGTCAGAGTCTGTGATGGATATCATGATAAATATGGTTTGGGAAGAGTTAATATTACCTTTCGGGAAAGATAAAACAGACAGCGTACCCTGATTTTAAAACTATACCTAGGTATAGTTTTATATAAAATGTCGGTATTATGTGATTTTTGTAAATGGAACGGCGATCAAAACCCAAAAAATGCCGTAGTCAGAATCGAAGTTATCACTTGTGTAAATTCAGAGAATTTTTTAGATTTTATGAGATATTTCAGATCTTCGTGCCCGGAATTATGCCAAACTCACTATATACAAGCTTCGATTGACTATAATATCGGTGAAGCTACTGTTGGTAAAATTGAGTTTTTGACAGAGCTGTAAAAGATAATATGTATGGAACCTATCTCGTTGAAGGTGTCATCTATGCCTAATCTTAGGCGAGACTATCAAGTCTCGCCTAGATATATTCATGAAAGATTATGTTTAAATATGTCTACCATCGGCAATCTTAAGAAACTCAAAAAAATGTACAAGGAATCCGTAGATACTGATGACAGTATTAATTGGGGTGCAGTGAGCGTGACCGCGTCTAAATATGGTCATATTGAAATTTTAAGATGGATACGAGAATTCGATCCTACGGAAATTAAATATACGTTAACGTCGAATTTTTGGGTTCAGGAGATACCAGCTGCCGCCGCTGAATATAGTAGAATTATGATATTAGACTGGCTGTTTGAGTTTATAAAACCGGAACAGTTACACTCGGATGTTACTGCAGCTGCTGTCAAAGGCGGTCATTTGGAATTATTGAAATGGTTACTATCAAAAAATGTTTGTTGGGGTCCTAGATGTTGTTCAAATGCAGTTGAATACCAACGCCATGATATTCTGGCGTTTCTTCGCACTTCTAAACCTCGATGTCCTTGGGATAGTAATACATGTTCGGCTGCCGCTAAAATCGGCGATCTCAAAATGTTACAGCTGCTTAAATCTTACGAGTCAGAGTATAAGAGATGTCGTTGGGATCATTGGACATGCGCAAGAGCTGCTGAATACGGGCATTTGGAGATTTTGCAATGGGCCCGTTCGAGAGGTTGTAAATGGAGCCATTGGACGTGTACATTGGCGTCTAGAAACGGACATCTTAATATATTAAGATGGTGTCAAAATCAACCCGAACCTTGTGATTGGAACGAAGCAACATGTTCTTCGGCCGCATCTGGTGATCATTTTGAAGTTTTAATATACTTGAGAACCGGAACTGCGAATGGAATTAAAGCTCAGCCAAATTTTAAACCTTGCCCTTGGAATAAATCAGTGACCAGAGCATCGGTAGCGGCTGGTAGTCTTAGAATTTTAAGATGGAGTCTTATTAATGGTTGTGATTGGGATTATCATAAGTGTAAGGATCTAGCCAAATCCTGTGAAAACTCAAGTATATTTAACTGGATTAAAACCGAAGGAAACCAATTTAACACTAGTCAATGAATGGCAAAACATACCCGAAGGTAGGTTTTTTTTGTACCCGAAGGTAGTTTTTTTAAGATAAGTCCACCCTAGGGCTGGTTTTTTTAAATACTCATGAATTCTTCTTCATGCTCTGATGGTACACTGCCAGGAAAATGACAGTCCTCGATTTTCACACCTTTGGCTTCAGCCATGTTTTCCGACTTACTGACGAGTGAATCCATGATCTTGAGTTCTCTGGGGATCTCGCCATCCTGATCATCTACGTATATAATACGTATCACAGGTACTGAAGTCTGACCGGATCGATGAGCCCGACCCAAGAACTGAATCATCTCAGTGTGATGATAGCTAGGCGAAGAGAACTCATATATCTGAGTCTTACCGTCGGTAGCGTGCAGGTCAATACCCTCGCCGCCGACCTTTGGCGATACTATCAACAAGCGAAGGTTAGGGTCGCTGCGGAAGTCATCAAGAGTTGTCTCGCGTTCTGCTTGAGTATAGTCACCTGTCATAAATTCAAATACTGAAACCTCGTCTCCGTCCTCGTCCTCGGCAAAGTATCGAGTACGATTTTCAGGTAAGTTGGCGTATTCGCTAATTTTGTCCATAGTGTCACCGTAGTTAACTCCCATAACAACCTTCACGTCAGGCTTGGCTAACGCATGGTCGATCGCCTTCATAAACAACGGTACTTTAGCAAGCTCAATCTGTTTGAGCATCGCGGTAACCTGACCGAAGTTGGCACCGGGCGCTCCTGATTCCTTCTGCTGTTGGGATATCATATCCAGGGCTTCAATCTGATTAACCAACAACTTCGTACTATCAGCATCCAACTTCATAAACAGATTCTTGATATCTTTGGGATCTTCACGATCGTCTGGCTTGATCTCAGATCGGATGGACGGCAGTACAATCTTATTGAGTATATCAGCGACGTACTTGTTGCGATTGCTTCGGTGTATTACTGCCGGCTTGATCTCTTCGAGTTTCTCATCATCGATACGACGAGCAAAAGCTTCAATCTCCAGGATACCGGTGGGATTATATTGCTTGCTGCTATAGTCGTATACATACGGCGTATCCCTCGTCATAATACCCAATGTCTTAAACATGGACGGTGTATGCTTAGGATCGTCAAACGGGGTAGCACTCAGACAAAGAATACGACCACCAGCTTTCATGACTGTCTTACTGAGTTCTCCACATGCGGCCAACTGAGTAGTACCTGGATTCTTCAAATGATGACTCTCGTCGAATACCAAGAGTGTGCGATCGTCAATCAAATCAAGTAGGTCATCAGTGGGTTCAAATATAGAACGTTTACCTTCTTTGGTTACAGACAATAATCCCTTGAAGCCGTTACGAGACGCCGCGTAACTATATTCAATAGCCTCGAGGCCGTACTCAGATGGTACTTTACCCCATTTCATGGTACACACGGTCTTAGGTGCCACCACAAACAGCTTCCATTCATTCTTCAATGCGAGAAAGCACGTAGTGAAAGTTTTACCTTTACCAGTGCCGGATACATCGATCGCGCAACTGAACCTCTCCAATGCCAATTCGATCCGTTGTACATGGTCATCCTGACCAGGTAGCAGATCCAAAGTCTTCGGTTGAGTGGCACTACCGACTGTCGTCTTATACTCAGGAATGGCGTCCAAGTTAAATACGACCGAAACTGGAGATTCCACTTCAGGGGCAGGTACTACCGGTAAGGGTAGCGGGACAGTATCGGATACTGTCCCGGTTCCAGTGGCAACACTGAATGTAAGAGGGGCAGTTACTCCTGGTAAGGATAAAGGGACGACATCGGATGTTTTCCCGGTTTCAGTGGAAACACTGAATGTAGTAGGGGCAGGCAAACTGAGATTGAAAGACATATCTAAAAAATATCTGAACGAATATGATCGGTACGTGGGGTGTAGCAAATCATAATCATCCCGATCGCTGATCGAAAAAATCATTTTCAGTTTGCGATCGGGATATGTAAATTTAAATTTACACACTTCTCTTACTTTTAAGCTTGACTTTCCGCGAGAATCCGAAAATGACCCATTTTCGGATATGTAGTATGTTTAACCTAACAATATCACCGGTATTCGTAAATACCGATATCATATATAAATCTAAAAGCAGTTGCTGATAAAATAAATGGACTGGTCGGATATTCGCGAATCGTTTCGTAATTCGGTAGTTAAGATCAGAGCTGAAGTCAAAAATTTTGACAAACGGAGACCTTACCACGAACAGATTGAAATCGTAAATTACGGCACTGGGTTTGTAGTTGATGTTGACAAGGGCTATGTACTTACAACTTTAGATATAGTTGACAACCCATTAGATATAAGTTGTTCCTTTCAACATATGAAAGGCAGAAAGTTTAAACTTTCGCTGATAAGCAAATGTCGGACCCGGAACATCGCGCTCTGTAAATTCTCAGATGCTGATCTAACTACCGCCAAAGCTTGGTTTAAGAATTACCAATTTAAAAGTATACCGTTTGGTGATAGTTATAAGATTAAAGAGGTGAGTCGGGTTATTACGATTGGGTATCCGGATGATAACCTAAGTTTTAAATCCGGATACGTATCCGGATTTAAAACGATTAGTAACGACCATTTTCGAGGGGAATATGACGATATTTATTGTCGAGAACCTACATATATAATTATAGATACACTCCATAGACCTGGAATGAATGGTAGTCCGGTAATTGACGATCATGGTAGAACCATATGTATGATTGCCAAAGCCAATGACGATGGTAGATGTCTGGGTATATTGTCAAGAAGTATTATATCGATCAGTAAGCAATTGACAATGTTATCAGAAGTAACTGTCCCGAATATTTCATTTGACTGGCAACATACTGACAAGAAATTAACTGCTGATAAGTGTGGTGATCCCAAAATTAGCGGGATATACATTCGAAATATATATCCGGATTCATTGTTTGATAAGATGACATCCGGAGATGTCGTCGTCAGAATGGAATATCCAGATCATTTCTGGCAATTAGAGGATATTCCATTTGGAACCGAACCTGATACTGATAAAATCTCGACCCTAGCCTGTTTCTTCGATCGTTTTGGAAACGTAATTTTAAATATCAGGTACACCGACCCAACTGACGGAAAATTCCGATTTTCAAGATGCCTGCAAAGAATTCTAGAAATAACAGAGGTGTTTGACTCAATAACATATGGAGTTGATACAACTCTATCCATCTGTAGAGGCAAAAAATGGTATACTCTGGACGCCAAGTACAAACCGAGAATTTCGGACCGCATAATTCCACGCCCCGATAATGTTGCCAAGCTTACATTTTCGAATATTGAATGCACTCAACTATATATTTCCCAACTAATGGCTTATCCAAGATTAAGAGCTAAAGCTCTAGCCGACCCTAATTTTTGGTATCAGCAACGTCTGGTAATAACTAGAATTTTACCAGGGGGTCCTTCTGTGTTATCAGAAGGTGATATTATTACTAAAATCAATAACGTTAGTGTCTCAAAAATCACTGATATAAATGCTGGATTGGATAGATATACTATTGAAAACGACCGAGGTAGTGTCTATATTAGTTGATAAAATAATCATATGCCTGGACATATGATTTTATGCGTTTTTAAAAATTGAAGATCAATTTAACCCCAGAGGAGACCGCTGCGTCCTTGATTCTCCTGGCTGCCAGTGTAAATGGCTCCAAGGAACAGAGAGATTGCGAGGAGGAAGAATCCAAAGGCCCGGTACCAATTTTGCCTGACATTAGCATCGTCACGAGCGTCTTCACCGTTCTTTACTCCGGCAACAATAGCAATGATGATTGCTACGATGAGCGAGATAATAGCCAGCACGTACATAACCCAGCTGATACTCCATCCGCAGTGTTCATTTTGATGTCCCATACCCATGATGATGTTTTCGTATATCAAGAAATAATAAGATTTTTTTTTCGTTAATCCAGATTAAATTGCAAAACCGGGATATAAACTATAAATGATTAAATTTAGGTACGTTTTATCCTGAAAAATCATATACATCTAAATTTCTTATTTTTAAGTACTCCGGTTAAAGTGTAATTTAGAAATTCAAAATTTAAATTATGTTCTACCCAAGCAATATGAATCTGGCGTGCCAGCTCGAGATTGTTGGAATCTCTTCGATCAACAGACATTATGAAAGTTGGTCGAAATATTTCAGAGCAGCTGACGGTATTCGAAAGTTCCCTCAGAAAATAACTTGTGGTACCCAGGCCAAAAATTCAATTAAACATGTTGATTATGAGATCGCGATCAGGATCAACAGCTTTGTCAAAAATGGAACTGTAATGTTAGGTTGTAAAGGCGAATCTGAATTACCAGTGTTGGCAAAGCAGGATATAATATCGATTTTTCTCAAGGTCTATGGTGTAGACCTTGAAATCGCAACTGAATGGTATAATATGGGATTTCATACACTTGATGATTTATCAACTCATTATATGTATCTAAGTTTAGATCAGAAAATCGGTCTCAAGTATTTCTGCGATCTTTTGGTACCTATTAAGAGAAAAGAGATACAAAAATACCAAAATATGCTGAACGACGTTATCAGGGACCACACCTTCAAAATTTGCGGAAAGTATCGAAGAGGATGTCAACAAGCTACATCGATAAAAGTGCTGATTAAGGGTAATAACGATTTGACTGGAAACGAACAGATTTTATCTAAAATTATAGGTAAATTGATGAGATGTAAACTTCTGGTCGAAATCATACACCAAGAACATAATGCTGTATACTGTTTGCTGAAACTTTCGGACAGAAATATGATTCGAATAGTTAAATTTCGGGGAGTAGTCCCTCATAGTTGGTTTACATCGGTTTTATATTTCACCGGGCCCAGATATTTTGTTGAAAGAATGGAATCAGTCGCCGAGACTAACAATATGACATTAAATTCTCAAGGTTTATGGGTCCCTATTAAATGGGGAAACCATAGTATTAGTTCTCGGGTCCCAATTATGACGGAAAGGGATATTTTCACCAAGTTATCGTTATCATATGTTGAACCCAATGAACGGCACTCGTTCTGAGTGCCGTTCAAAAAACCTATGCCAGCATAGGTTTTAAAGCTTAACTGGAGTACTGTAAATGTCATATACCGAACATGATTTGTTAGAGCTCGTCGCTACTAAGTATGATGATATAGATACTCTAAAAGCCGAGATTAAAGAGTTAGAAGCCGAGTATCTCGGAAAATCTGATAAAGATGGTCATAAAGCTGTCCGTAAAATTATGAAGAAATACGGACCAGCCGAAAGATTAGAACATCCATCACATGTGACATTTGTAACCGTATTATCGATGACCCCTAACCCTGAAGATGACAGTTTGAACCAATATTTTCCATTGAAAGAATATATTGGAAGACCAGGGGATTGCGTGCTTACCGGTCATATCAAATTTCGGGGCGACGAGTTATTGGTTCTTAATAAATATAACGTTAGTTGGAAATATGCATGTTTAGGTCAAGCTGAAAATCTGAAAAATTTAGAACAGTAATACTAGTGCTAGACTTTAGCCTGGGCTAAAGTCTTTACAGATCAAATCCACAAATGATTTTTTTGAAGGCAAATGGTTATCGGTAACATCATGAATCAACGTATAGCTAGTCAACTAGAAGCGTTAGCCACATCCATCGAAGCCAAAGAGATACCCGAACGGAATGATATCTACCGTGTCAAAAGCTATCGAACCGCTGCGGATGCGATTCGTAAATATCCAAAAGAGATAACATCAGGACGGCAGGCTAAAGATGAGATTAAAGGTGTCGGTAAGACCACCGCCGAACGCATCGACGAATTTATCACCAGTGGTAGCGTCACCTTAAAATCAAGAGATGAAGATTCTGACATTCTAGTATCGGACATTGAACAAACTCGGGTGATTGAATTATTCAAAGGTATCTACGGTGTCGGCGATGTCACTGCCAAAAAGTGGTATGATGATGGTTACCGTACTCTAAAACAGCTAACATCGCTATATCCGGGTATGACCGCGGCTCAGAAGCTTGGTTACATATATTATCACCAGTTAGCCCTACGTATACCTCGATTCGAAATCAATATTTACCAACAGGTGTTTGAGAAGCTGATACCGGATCGTGAGTTTATGATATGCGGTAGTTACCGTCGCGGTCATAGAACTTCAGGTGACATTGACTTACTGATCAAGACAGCCGACAAATCATACCTAGCTACAATTGTTGACCGGTTAACCGAAGTCGGTATTATTATCGGTACACTGTCTTTCAGGCCAGGTGGTACTAAGTTTCTCGGTATCTCCAGATTAAACGAGTATTATAACGCTCGACGACTTGACATGATGGTGATATCACCTGAGCGATGGGGTGCTGCCGCTTTATATTTTACAGGTAGTAAAGAGCTAAATGTACTTATGCGCGAGGCAGCTATCATCAGGGGTTACAGACTCAATGAGTATGGTCTGTGGAGGGTACCTGAGAGTGGTAGTGTTGACATGAAGGATATGACATTATTGGAAGCCGAGACTGAACGACAAATATTCGAATTGCTTGAGATCGACTACCTGGAACCAGAAGATCGGGATATTTAAAAAACCAACCCTCGAGTTGGTTTTTCAACAGACCCTCGAGTTGGGGTTTAAACACCTTGAGTCCATCCAAAACATATATCAGTACCTATCCAATTTGTACCGTCGGACATCAATTCTAACGAAGCCATTTTGCCAGCAATACCAGCTGGTGATACCAAGCTTGTAGCTTCTAATATTCCATTATCAGCGTCACGAACCACAATATTAGTACTATCAACATTATTTATAGTTACAGTACCAACTGTACTTCCAGTTCTGATAAATTTTAGTTTACTCATGGTATGTTCGGAAACTGATTCCAAAGTTATGGTTATATCACTACTAGCATCAACAAATATCACATTTCCGGAATAAAAAGTCGGATTAACAGTTTGTGTACTGTTAATCACTGTATTCATATATTGCATCAAGAATCCATAATTGTAATCGGCCATTTTGTATACAAATTAAAATGTTAATTCTATTGTTGCGGCTGCATATTCCCAATTTGATGAACCATCCGGAAATACAAGAACGCTAATAAAATCGCCTTGAGAAACTGGTACCGAACCAGTGGAACTAGAAATGTCAACGCCAGTAAAAGTGGTTGCTAATGTTGTAGCTACTGAATTAATAAACACTCTCATTTCACCGTCAGCTGAACCGGATGTTTTTGAACCAGTTATCATAGTTAGCGTACCGTCCATTGGTATAGCTACACCGACTCTATCTGCAATACTAGACCCTATCCCTTGACCTATATATCTCGGATGTCCGTTACCTTGGAAATCACTCAAATATATGTAACTCATAGCATCAGAAAGCAAATCAATACTTGACCCGGTGACAGTATTTCGATACGCCAATCGGTCGGTAGCCGTATTGTAAAATATAGTAGTGCAACCAGTTACCGGAGCACTTACAATGGAACCATCCAAATTACTAGTACTGAATGGTGCTGGAGGTTTGATAACCAACGATCCAGATACTTCTAAATTATCTTCTCCATCTATAACCGACATCTTTTATAAGATTTCCATAATCATGATTATGGAAATTATGATCTAGTTATTTAAGATGTAATTATTGGTACCATTGTCAATAATACCAGAAATTCCTGTAATATTGTTCAACGACACTTTGTTACTGTCAGCTTCAATAATGATAGGTACATCTAAATTATCGTAGATTTGATTGCCTACTATTATGGAATGATTGCCATGTACATGTACTCCGTGTGTCATATTTTCGTATATATTATTAGATTGAATAGAATTACGGTCTCCAGTGATTTCAATGCCATTTCCAACATTACCCATAACTATACAACCACTAATAATGGCTTGAGTGGTAACAACTATTCCATGCTGGCCGTTTTCTCTAATAATGCAATTGGTGGCACAATTGCTAGAACCACCATATGTAATACCTGTACGTGAGTTTTTGCAGATATTACAGTCACTAATTGTACACGAAACAGAATTAAGACCAGTTATTATACCGTGTTCCGAGTTTTGAGTGACAATTATATCAGTAATTGTAATAAAATCAGCATCATCTGCGATTACAATTCCTGAACCACCGTTATTTGATATTCCCGAACTCTCAATAATAATATTACTAGAACTTCCATGTATATTGATACCATCATGTATATTGTTGGTAACTTCGTTACCAGTCATATTTATGGTATGAGTGTCTCGAATTACCATACCTTGACTTTTTGAATTCTGATTACAGATTGATCTTAGTATTATGCTACCACTATTCTCAATAAGTAAATTTGGACTATTTTGTGACAATAATACATCTTCGACGATTGTATGATAAGCTCTTGTTAAACATAACCCAGGTCCAGACGAACCAAATATTACGATATTTTGTATTTGCGCCGCTACATTCATCTTATGAACTCTGTAATTTTTATTGACAATATCTGAACCTCGATATGGATCCTCAATTGCCAAATTGGTATCATCAAACACCTCAAGTACTGGATAGTACTTGTTACCAATCAGAATATAATCACCGGTGGTAATACCGGCAGTCATAAAATCAGTACCAGTACCTATAACTGTAGATGAACTAGCAGATATACTAATATTACCTGCGGATGTCTCTCTAGTATCGTCATGAATTTTTACAGAACAGCTACCAGATAATATGATAGTCGCTTTTGATATAGATTCTCCGATCAACCTTCCACCGGAAGGTATAATAATATCGTCGGTTTCTATATACATACCAGTTCTCACAAACACTGATTTTCTACCATCAGAGAATGCATCAGCTATACTCGTATAGTCTCCACCATCCTTAGCGACTACTGCATCAAAAACACTAGTCATAACTTCGGTTTTGCCACCGGTAATTGAACTGGCATAAGTAACTCTATTTCTATCTGTATCAAAATATACAGTAGTACTGTCTTGGGGTTTATCGACAGTACTCCCAGGTCTGTTATTAATGTTTAAACAAGAGTCAGGTTCCATCAGTAATAACTGAGAAATATGCATAACACCCTCTCCAATAGTATCATAATCATTCATTTATTATGAATTGTGACCCATTAAGCCGTTACTAGAATCATGATTCTAGTAATATATGTAGATCAGGTAGTAGTTAAACGTTCAATATATGATCTACAACCTTCCTGTACTGTAGTAACTTCAGCATTACCTGATAATCTTGTAACATGGATTGATATATCGTTGGGCGGTGATGTATTATCATATACCAATCTAAGTCCAGATGTGGCCTCACCGGCCGTAGCGTTCCGGTGATATGTATAAAATTCACTAGTTGGTATGAATGTAGAACCGCCATCATCTGACAATCGAGTCCTAAATGTACTTCTCGTTTGAGGACCCGCTAATGGTAGCCTGTCGTAAGACATATCCAATTCTATTTTATAAAGACCTGTAGATAGTAATCTCAACCTACCATTGTTTAATGATGAGACCGTCCCGTTGCTTTCAGCTGGCCCGCTATCCCATATAACCTCATTATCAACTGCGCCTGTAATTCCAGTGACCCCAATATCATTATAATAAGCAAATCCCACGTTACCTTGAGGTCCGGTACCGCCCGTGGGACCGGTAGGCCCAGTTTCACCAGTGGGACCGGTAGGCCCAGTTTCACCAGTGGGACCGGTAGGCCCAGTTTCACCAGTGGGACCGGTAGGCCCAGTTTCACCAGTGGGACCGGTAGGCCCAG
>Ga0209986_10000776_pt1 | contig 31348 bp, 38 predicted proteins | sample BlataG_FD_183168 | JGI IMG/M metagenome (GOLD analysis project Ga0209986, IMG submission 183168) | Deep subsurface microbial communities from Black Sea to uncover new lineages of life (NeLLi) - Black_00105 metaG (SPAdes) (version 2) | ecosystem: Environmental > Aquatic > Marine > Oceanic >...
AACATCTTCGGTCATTACAATAAGATTGTGTTTTATTCCATGAAGATCAATTGCTCGATCCTTTAAAGTTGTTTCATGTCGAAAGCCAAGAGATTTAAATGTTTTTATCACTGCATGCCGGTCTTCAACTATCTCTGCAACAAGTCTGTTCAATTTTAAACTTAGTGCCAGATAATAAACCTCCTTTGCTAACATGGTGCCTAATCCGCGGCGGCGAAAGTCCCTATCCGTCACAATACGAATTTCTCCTATAGTTGGGGGCTCTTCTGTAGTTCTTTTATGTAATGTGGCATCACCTATAATCCTCCCACCTATTTCCGCTAATATTGGAATCACATGTTCGTAGTTCAGATTGCGGGCCCATGACTCAATAACCTTAGGGTCTGTAACATCATTTTTTAAGAACAGCCTATCTTCTTCAGGAAGTCTTAAGAAGAATTCAAGTAATTTCTGCTCATCTTCCTTGACCATAGGGCGGAGAATGACTTTTTCTCCACTTTTCAAGATAACTTCTTTTGGGTAATCTCGTAACATTGATTTTTTCTCCTTTCGATTAATTGAAAATATTTATCAGTATATAAAGAGTTTATTTGCAAATTTAACTCTGTCAAGAGGGCATTGCAGATATCTTCATATGAATTATGCATAAATTTGGTAATGCAGCTTGCTTTATTATTTTAGTTACTCTCTGATGAATTTTTGGACATATGGAAAATACAATCAGGTAGGATACCCTTATTGATGAAGGAATAATTACTTAAACAAGATCTATATAAACCAAATAAACCAAAGTAACCAGAATTGATTTGATCCCATTTCCCTCTTAAAAACTGGAAAAATCAGTTGTTGTAACGCACACGAAAATACCATAAATTTGACCAATACGAATAATACTGCCATAACGAACTCCCCGCCCTTACCTGCCAGCTATATTGCGCTGTATCGTAAACGGATACCACATAAGAATTGCTATTGACTATGGCTAAATCATATATTAAAGAATCCTCAAAAATCATCGCTTGATAGAATTCTTCGTCCTGTATAGTATCCCACTGAACATCAATTTCAATGGGGAGTGAATCAACATAGATTGTGGAACCATTTGGTGGATGCAGGGGTTGAGGTCCATTAGGTCGCATTCGTGTCTCATAAGACCATTGCTCAGACCACTCTGTAAACCACTCCCATGCTGAAGAGTTTGCTCTGACACGCCAATAATAATCGTAGATTCTGCCTGTAGTATCATCAAATATCCATATCGTACAGACATTGGTTTCAAATTCCACTAGTAATGGAGGAAAGGTGTCAACTGTGAATTCCATTTGATAGCCCTCTGCTTGCTCAATGTTTGTCCATTTGAGTTCATAGTACGTGTCAGGCGGAAGGGATTCGAACATGATGACGAAACCGTTAATTGGAGAAATAAGTTGCGGTGGATCTGGAGGTACTAATAAAGTATCTTCGGGTGGTTCATATTCACTGGGATCTTTGCAGCCAGGCTGTAAATACACTATTAATGATATTGAAAGTATAAATATTGTATTTACAATAGTCTTCAGTAATCTCATAGTTTCTAACCTAAGTCATTATATATATATCTGTGAAAAAATTGTGAAAAATTTTATCTCATCCTCTATTTATGTACTCCTTGACTCCTGTGGTCATATGGGGTCAAATCCCTTCGATTCCTCAGGACTAGCAGCATCTCGGAAATCTCTAATAGTGTAATTGAAATTTTAAACATGTCAAGACAAAATTCTGTAGCGATTTTTACATAAATATACTTTTTCACTTGCTTTGTTTCTTAAGAAACAAAACAAACTATTCTCCGATAGATCACACCGTGGTTGGAATCGTGGGGGGAACACTATCTCTATCATCACAGAGTTTTACCCAACGTGGTTTGCCGCCCGGTGAGACGACTATCATAATAGTTCCAGGATGATCAGAATTAGGTCCCTTAAGTGTTCTGTCAGGCCATGTTTGAGATTCGTAGCTACCATCGGTAGTAAGAATCTCGGCTTTGCATTCTTCAAGCGCGTTAATCGCAGACAGGTGCGGAAATCTGTCGCGTGGCACGGACTTCGTGCCAACGGTCAAAGTCCCTGGTGTCTTTTTACACGAAATAACTGCAAGGGACGGGCTCATTTTTTCATACATATCCAGAGGAGCCGAGTGCTTACTGCCATGATGCGCAACTTTTATGATGTGGCAATTCAGCAAGCTGAGCATTTTCTTTACAAGTGGACCTTGAAAAACTGCGCTCGTCTCAAGCTTTGGATACTCTGAGGAAATCTGTGCCCATGCATCGAATTCTGCATCACCTGCCAATATCACAACTGAGTTTCCAGCAGCTCGCTCTTCCTCAGGCGTATCAGGATGTTCCTTATCATATTGTCGCGAGCGCAAGAGCAGAACATTCTCATCATGATGCTCAAGGCGCAATACAATCGATGCATTATTCATATCCACGCCATAGGTCACATATTGATTACGCAAAACAACTGATGGTGACAATGCTGTGATGCGAAGCTTTCCAAAATACCATTCCATTCCAGAAGAAACCCTTATCATTTTTACCTGTTTTTCCAGCAAAGCTATCAGAATGTCACGATAGGTTCCTGATGCATGACGAAAACCACTATCCCAGAATTCTCGTGGACAGTAATCAGAATTCCTGATGAACATTTCTATACCACTGATATGGTCACCATGCGGGTGCGTGGCACAGATGAACTCAAGTCGTTTTTTCGTCTTGTTTTCATAGAGTTTATTCATATATTTCATTACCTTGGTGCCTTTGTAACAATCAACTAGTCCATATGTGCGCTCATCCTCATTCCTGGCAGGCAAGCCGACTATTATCGCATCACCATGTCCAACATTTAAGATGTGTATTATTAAATCCCCTGGCTTAATCAGTGCTGGCATGTTTCCTCCTTTCCCGCAGTGTGCTAAAATAGAGACGCCGGATTGCATCATTTACCTGTTCATCAATCTGTGTAAAACTCACCTTGCGTGCATCAAGTATGAATCTTTTTACCTTCCTCTTTCTGTTCTCTTTATCTATTTTGGCTTGCTTCAAGTTTGTTCGCTTCTTGATTTCTTCAATTCTGAAGCTTCCCAATAAATACACCTGTCCTTCGTTCAAATTATCCCAGGGTATTTGCTCTACGTGTTTCTTCTTCAAACCCAGCATTCCCAGAATATCTTTATAATTTTCACTTGTGATATACACTTCTTCTTCTTTATCCCAGTTGCGACGCCTATCTGTAATCACTATCCTTTTGGTTTCTTTGTCAGCAAAGTCTTTAATGCTCTCAATTAAAGAACATATCATCAATCGGATATAATCATCAGATAGTTTTTCATCAACCGTGATCCTAAAGACCTTAATTTTCCGTTCACGCCAATTGTGTAAAATGTCTTCTTGTGTTACACTTCGCTCCATAAATTACCTCCTTCTTGGTAGAACACAAATACTCGCTATCAATTGTCAATTGGGGCAGGAAAAGGAATATTGTAGGATTGAGATTGCTTTACTTTTATCATTCCGATTATTTCATAATCAGATACCCGTATGTTTCTGGGTCATAAGTTATGGGAACTTGCCAGTCAGCTGAACTGTTAAATCTTTTTTGTTTACGCCTGAAATTCAGTCCCCATTTCTGACCAGACTTAATTGCAAACTCAAACTGGTTAAGAGGAATACGTACCTCAATACTCCAGAAATCACTGCCTTTTATTGTCTTCACCTCATAAGTACCATTCCAGGTCCTGTCAGCATCAAATCCTGCCTCAGGACTCACTGATATCTTCTGATCAAAAACCGATCCAAGTGGATTAAAGTAAATTTGATAGACCAAACCTTTTGAATCAGCAACAATTTGAAACATACTATTTATAGGATTACTTCCTAAATTACTGAATTGTTTCATAACCAAAAATGAGTTATTAAAACATCTAAATCCTATTTTTTCAGCATCAGTTTCTGTTTCATAAACAATCAAACCATCAAGCAAACTTAGTATTTTGACATTAGGAATATCTTTCTTTAAGATAAACTCTACAGGCTCTTGCAGACCCGAAACAAAAGTTGATAAATAAGTTTGCACAAAGGCTCCTTTGAAGGTATCATAGATCGAGATACCAGATGAGCATAATTTCGTGTCCGACCTTGGGATGTCCGGCATATGCGTAACAATTTATTTCACCCAGTCGACAACCCTGTTTTGCATAAAATCGACACGCTGGCACATTCACATTTTGGGTTTCAATCTTCAGCTGCCTGCACCCTCGCTCTTTAGACCAGTTTGCTGCGTAAGCAAATAGCCTTGTCCCAATTCTAGAGCGCCGAAAATCAGGATGCACGCGGATATCCCATAATACTGCAAGGTCTTTGCGACCTGCCAACATATGCACACCAGATGTGTTAAAGGCTACAACCGCTCCTCCAACATGTTGATTTTCATCTGAGGCGATAAAAAATCCCCAGTTACTGACATCAAAACGCTTGGGCCATCGTTTGGGTCGTTCACTCTCCTCACAATCGTCATAATCCTTTATGTATGAACGCTCAACCTTCTCCTCACGCAGTTTGATACCACCAAGTCCATCATTGATTAAATCGATCTGGAACACTGATGTGACCTCGAATGCAATCGGGATCTCTGCATACTGAGAAAGCATATCAGCACTGACCTCTTTTATTTCAATGGGCATTTACATACCTCCTTTAATAAATCAAATACCTAAACCCAGCCCATCTGCAATGGGCTTGGGTAAATTCCTAAAAAGAAAGTAGAAAGAAACAAAATGATTTAACACAATTGTCACCTTAATATCAGATCCAATCGGGGAAGAATCTTATTGATAAGCGAAGGCAATTCTTTCTTTTTAGAAGCAGACGTGATGACATCAACATCATATTTATCTGTCTTCCAATCGCCTGGACCAGAAGTTGTTATGATGATCACCTTGTTCAAATCATGCGCCTTGTCAAGGTATGCCTTAACATCAGACTGCACTTTATTCATTTCAGTCGTGTGAATAAGAATCATAGCACTCCACTCATCTTCATTAACCTCGGATAAAACACTGACATCTATTACCTTAATATAGATTGGCTTTTTCCCCAGATATGTAGTTAAACTTTCAACTAAAGCATTCTTAAAATCACTCCCTTGACTTGCAATCAGTACTTTTTGTTCCAATTCAGGACTGTTAACCTCAAATGACTCGGCTTCTCCCTGAATATTAGACAGCAAATAGATGCCAAACATAATCAAGAGCAAGACAACAATTGCACCTATAACTATCAATGCTATTTTTAACCCTTTCATATCTTCCTCCTTTTCTAGGTATCCTCCTATAACTATTACATTTACACCAATAAAGACACAACAATATTCAATTGCCTCTTAATTATAGCCAGGTACTGTTTTAAGGTCATTGAAGAACAAATCCTTATCCTCTTTCTTTTTAATTTGTTCTCCAGCTTCTTTTGCTAATTTAATGTACTTCTCGCAATCTGAGTTGTCTCCAGCTACAGCGTGCGCTCTTGCCATTGCTTCATAAGCAAAAGCAATATCAAAATCTCCAATATTGTGCTCTTTGCAGATTTCTAAACATCTTTCAGCATGATATAATGCTGATTGAGGTCTGTTCAGAACCGAATACACGCGGGAAATCTGCCATTCACCCCGCTCAAACTCAACAGGTGTACCAATCTCGCCCCAATGAAAACGAGAAGCATGAACAGCATGAACCATTTTATCATCTTCTTGTTTTATCCTGTCTTTTTTATCCAATAGGCTCCAGACAAGATTAAACAAGGTAATTGCTGCTCTCTTGTGCCATTCTTGTTCTGTATATTTTTTTTCTTCTGTCATTTAAACCTCCTTTAAAATGCCATTAATAATGACTTTAGCCACAAGATTCTCTCAAAAGCATTTTTCAAAAATAAGTCTGCTGATTTTCTCTGATCAATTTTAGAAACAACCTCTAATGTAAAATTCCCTGAATACGTCTTTTTTGGAAAATACTTCTTTACTAACTCCCAATCGATATTGCCATTCTTAGGTAAACAATGTTTACCAGCTGTTCCATCATTATCTGATAAATGTGTAGCAACTAACAAATGCCCCCATTTGTTTAAAAGCATGCCTGGGTTATCACTATATAAAAAATCATGAGAACTGTCATAACAAAATCCTAAATATGGAGATTCGATATTAGAATATATATAATCTAAATAATGCGGTTTTCGTGTATTTTCTATTACAACGATCACATTCGAATCTTCTGCATATCTAACTATTTCTCTAAGTAATCTAATCCCATATTTATTAAATTCAGGGGCATCATTACTTTTACTAATATGTATAACTAAAATAGGAATATCATGTTTTGAGCAGAAGCATACATAAGAAATATATTCATGCTGTATAGCTTTCCGAACACTACTATTATCAGACCAAATATCATTACAGTCCCTAAAGGGAGCATGGACATTTTCAAGAAATAACCCATAATCTCGCACGAGTTTAGGTATCAATTCTTCTTTTCCGTTTCTAATAAATTCTTCCTCTTGTCCAAACCAAACAGATGTACAAGAAAAACCTGCTTTTTTTATCAGTCTAAGTCTTTCAGAAATTGGTAACTCGTAACCAAACCAGGAGAAAATGCCGCAGTTGTTAGATAATCTATTCATTATTTATATTACTTTAAGTAAATAATATAAGTTACCCAATTCTCCACTTATGAGAGTGTCCAGAGGAATCTCATTATGTTTCTCATTATATATTGCTTCTAACTTAAACAGACCCGATTTGTGTATTAAGTTCTTCAGATCTTCATAAAACCAAAGTCTTAATGTGTGGTAATCCTCTAACACAACATGTCTACCATGATCCTCAATTTCCATTTTACACACTTGATGACTAAGCTTCTTCTGTCTATCTTCTTTCTCTATATCCCAAATTGTTTTTACTCGTATTCCATCCCTTTCTATAAACCACCCCTCCTCCTCATGAGGTTCTAATTTGTCCCAGGCACAGGCAAGATGAACAATGTAAATCCCTCCGCTCCTCAATGATTCACCTGTATGTCGGAGATGCGATAAAATATCATAATCTAAAAGAAGATAGCCAAAACTGTTAATTGAATTAATAGCAGCATCATACTTTTTCTTAAATTTTACCGATTTCATATCCCCTATGACTGCAGTTGCCATATTTTGTAATCCTGCCTTAGCTATTCTATTATTAGCATAGGCAACCATTTTCGGGTTGTTGTCATATCCTATTACATGAAAGCCATGTTTAGCTAAATTTACTAAAAAGCGACCTGTTCCACACGCAGGTTCGAGTATGTTTCTCACCTCAAAACAAACATACTTTTTGAAGAATTCACAAAACAGTTCAATCTCCTGAGAAAGCTCCCAGGAAAAAGCAATATCATAATATTTTGGAAGATTGTATAATTCTTTTTTCATGAATATTTATTTATCAGATGCTGCCATTCTTTTTCAAACTGATCTTCCATTAATTTTTTATCATTATCAGACATAAAAGAAGCCTTAATACCATTCATACTTAGACGTTTCAGGTCATTTATTGTAAAACCAAGTTTTTCAACCAACACCAGATATTCCTGACTAATAGTAGTATTGAACATAACAGGATCATCAGAATTTACTGTCACCATCAAACCCTGTTTAAAATACTGTCCTATGGGATGAGCCTCTATTGAATCGCAAACCCCGGTTCTCACATTGCTAATCACACAGATTTCTAATGGTATCTGTTTTTGCTTTAGCAAAGAGATAAGTTGGGGGTCTTCATTTGCCCTCGTTCCATGGCCAATTCGCTCAACCCCCAGTTTTTCAATAACAGTCCATATAGATTTTGACCCTGCTGCTTCACCTGCATGAGCAGTAAGTCTGAAACCTCGCTCCCTTGCTTCTTTATAAACATCAGCATACGGATCAGCAGGAAATGTTTGTTCACTCCCACCAAGTCCAATACCAATAAGCCCTTTACCCAAATATGGTGTAAGCATGTTTAAACGCTCCATGCCTTTTTCCGGACCATTATCCCTGCAGATATCCAAAATCAATTCACACCCAATACCAAAATCATCATGTGCTCGCTTCATACCCTTAATCAAACACTCTGTTATCCCCTGTTCAGACAGCCCTTGTCTCCAATAATCACCTGGTGCATAATGTGCTTCAACATACTTAACATTCTGTTTGCTTAGATTGCACAATACCTGATAAGCAATTTCTTCAAAGTCTTTTTCTTCTTTGATAAAGGTATTTTTCCAAACCCAAAGATCAATAAAGTGTGCAAAATCAGTATAAATGAGTTTTTTACGCAAATCATCGAGGTTCTTTATTGATGCTTCTCCACCACGCTTTTGGATAAAATCAAATAATGTCTTAAGGGGAATTGCTCCTTCGATATGGAGATGGAGCTCTACTTTAGGTATTTCTAATACGAATTGTTCTATGTTATTAATGAGTTTTGTATTCATATCTACATCCTTCTTCAATTAATTGACAGTTGATATTTCATCCCCGTTTCTACGTCTAAGCAGTCGTATGATTCCCAACAAGAAATTCATTCTTGGCACCTTTGCCATATAAGTTCGATAATCATCACCAAATTTCTCAATATTTCGCTGGTCTCCTGACAAGATTATGAGGTAGCAGCAAACAATAGCTACAATAGTACTAATCACAACTATCAAATTTTGACCAAAGAAAATATGAGAAAAGAACATCACCATCCCACCTATATACATTGGATGCCTGACAATACTATAAACCCCGCTATCAATGATTTTACTAACACCTTTTCTTCGAAGCGTAACTATGGATAGTACAACAAATAACGCACCGATTCCGAGTATTATCCATCCTATAATTATCAATCCTTTGATAATTGGAGGATATAAATTCATGACAATAATATTCAGGAAAAAAGTGATTCCTAATATAGCCATCAAGATAAGCCTAGCTAATGCTCGGCTAAACCCTAATTTCAATCCTGAATCAAGTTCAGGACTAAATCCTTTATCCTGTGAAATACAGCCTTCCTTGAAGGATTTCATCTTCTCTAACTTTGATTGTTTTCCTTTTTCGTTTCCCATAACTAGATTACTCCCATTTCACGGGGTGAACAATATCGAAACCAGAATGACTAAAATTCAAAACACCGTTTTGAGCATTTGAATTTAGAGATTTGGATTTGCCTGCCCCGTTAGATAAAACAAATTATTAGAGATATACATACTATAGTATTTTCACAATCCTATAAATGTTTCAAAAAATAAATTAGGCATATATCTAACGGGGTGAACATTTAGGATTTCGGATTTAGAATTTGTATAGGAATTATTGAAATTCCTATACCTTATAATGTTATCTTTTGTTGTTCGCCTCATATTTTATCTCCTGTTTGGTTTCACTCCCTACATCATCCTACTATGTCAAACCGTGCAAAATCAATGACTTCAATTCTTCAATAGAGTGAACAAGATGCATCGGTTTCGCACTTTCTAAGTTTACACGTTTACTATATCCATAGGTGACACCTACCGAATCGATATGATTCTCATGTGCACCGTAAATATCATCGGGGTGGTCACCGACCATAACAATTTCACTATTCTGACAACCATCCAACCGGGAGATTGCATAGCTAATAATATTTGATTTTTCAATGCGGGTCAAGTCATAATTACTCCCGGCGACGAAATGGAAGTGTTTGCTAATATCAAAATGGTCCAGTATTTGCTGCGCAAATACAGTAGGTTTAGAAGTCGCCAGGATAAGTTTCTTACCATTTGATTGTAAATCATTCAAAAGTTCAGGGACTCCAGGATATAAGCGATTTTCAAACAGTCCTTTAACAGAAAAATACTCGCGGAAATAAGCCACTGCTTGTTTTGCTTGTATCTCGCTAAACTTGTAGTACTTTTTGAAGGAACCTGGCAAAGGTGGTCCTATGAAATGTATCAAACTATCCAAATTGTCTACTGTAATGCCGAATTTTGTCAATGCATACGCAACAGACCTGGTGATGCCAATCTTTGGATCAGTTAATGTCCCATCAAGATCAAACAGAATAATATTATATGTTTTCATTAATCCTCAACCATTATCATAAAAAATCGCTGCGATCATAAAATCGGAAAATGATACAACCCGGCGTCAAAGATGCGATGAGATCTTACAGGATCTTCCATTTCATTCCCAAAATTTCTGTCTCGCTGCGGGGTTCGCGGAAATCACTGGCAAGGTTTTTACGCATCTCAATCATATTCAAAATATCATATCCCTCAGAGTACGCAAGAGCGATCATAGCTATATTATGAGGCGTGCAGGAAATACTGGCGATATCCTGTCCTTTTTCAATCACCCATTTTTCAAAATGGCGAACAAGTACCTTTGCAATTCCTCGACGACGTGCATCTGGAATAATATAAAGTTCTCGTGTGAAGTAGAAGTCATCATGCAGTTCCCAGCGCCGAAATCCTATTAGCTTATCTGAGGAATCCAAAGCAACGAAATAACCAGTATCATCTCGCGCCAGGTACCTCCTCACCTCTTCCATTGCATCATCAAGCACAAAAGTACCTTCACCGCCTATCATGCGGCTATGTTCATTCCTAAAATTGAGAACCAATTGGGCTAAATTCTCTATGTCTTCTTTAGTAACTTCTCTAATTCTAATTTCCATCTTAGTTCTCCTCATTTAATCATATACAAGCTAATTCATCTAAGTCTCTATAACTCATTTTTTGAATACCGAGCCGACTAATAATGGGGCTATAAACGTAGTTAATAACACAAGAATCCATACCCTTCCTTTAAGAATATTGTAGTCAGCAAGTAACTTGTTCCATGGATGACCTGCAACATAATGTCCGAAAACGAACTCAAACAAAATAGTCAATATCAACCAGAATGCACCAATTAAAAGCAAATTAGTGATGGAATAGTCCATTTTCAAGCTGTTGATAAATAAGTATGTTCCGATTAAAATAACGATAATAAAAATAATTGTGCTGATGATATGGCCGGCATGCTCACCCACCCTGGGTGTAATAAATGAGTTTCTAAACAAACCGTTAAGAATGGCTGCTATCATAAAAATAAGCCACATTCCCAAAGTATATAAATAAATTTTTATTCCCATTTTCATACCTTCTTTTCCTTAGTTTTTGAAAATACTATCTGATTAAAATTAACTTCTCAATTTCTCGATGAGTTCCCATAATCAACTCAACAAAATAGATGCCCGACTCCAGTTTTCCTGCATCAAAAGCAATGCTATACCTACCTGACTGTTTCTCTTCCCTTACCAGTATCCTCACCACACTTCCACTCAGATCATAGATCTTCACACTGATTACTGCGCTCTGTATCCCCTCTTTTCCTATTCCTGGCAACACATACTTGATGTTTGTTTTCCGTCGGAATGGATTGGGATAACTCTTCAGATACGAAATAGTATTGGTCAAAGGACTATTTTCTTCTTCAACATTGCCCGGCGAGACAAAAATAATCCACGAGGTTGAATCGCAAAACATACCATCATCTACCTTGACCATCACAGTATCAGTCGTGGGAACAGAACTTGCATAATAATAAGTAGTGTCATGAGCAGATGTATCAACCACACTATTCACACTCCAGATAAATACCAGGGAATCTTCTGGATCAGGGTCTTCAGCACGAATACAAAGAAAAAGCACACTGTCGACATCAATGTAACAAGGCGACGCAGGACTGGATGAAATGATTTTCACAGGATAGTTGAGTGGGTCGACTTCAATCTCAAATAGTGTCGGCCATAGTTTACCTGTTACAAACAGACGAACATTGCTGCTGTCATAAGCAATGCCATTGAGCACGTCACGACCTTCACCAACTCCCCCCGAACTTAAAATGCCTGATAAGTTCAACCATCCAACCACTTCACCTGTCTGAGGTTCGATTATAGCTATCAAATCTGAAAACCAGATATTTGAATAAATCATTCCCTGGATATATTCCAATTCATTTAGATTCTCCACAGGTACCCCTTCAGCAGTAACATCAATATAACCTACTTCCTCATAAGTCTGTGGATCAAGATAATGCAATCTTGACGAACCATCACTCATTATTAAACACGTGTCGTCATGCGTGAGTCCCCAACCTGCGGTCGGGTAATTGAAACTATCTATTAACTCGAAAGTATCCTGTTCAATGTAGACAAAACCTATGTTGTTCAACCAGGTTAACTGGACGATCGTATCATTGTAAATTGTCATGCCCTCACCAAAATAGATATATTCAAGCTCATGTATTTTCAGAATATTACCTGTTTCTAAATCCACCTTGCGCAATGAGGAATAGCCATGACGACCTGTGCTTTCATATAAAGCACCATTTTCAAAAATCAACCCCTGGGTAAAGGCATTCGAATCATGAGGAAAGTCATTAATGACTTCATAACCATATACTGGGATACTATCAGAACCTAATATTTCAGGAAAGCCTGAAGGTTTCACTACACTGGAAGCAGGCGCCTGGCAAACAACAGCCACCCGCCCATGATATTCTGTCATCTGTACCTGACCAAAAATCCACATGAACACAGTCAGGACTATTGCAGAATAACCAATCATCATACTATTTTACAGACCTACACTCGGATGTCAACTTATTTGTTACACCTTAGCATTACAACCTATTTTTTAAATCTGACAGTGTAATTCCCGATAGTCCCCACTGCTTCATCTAAAACAAATCCTGCCTTTTTTACTATTTTGATAGTAGTAGCACGCCTACAATATCTGCTCAATAATCTCTGCTGCATCCTGAACTAATTTTGGACAAAGGGTCTCAAAAAGTTTCTTATCTTCTATTATCTTCATTCCTTCAGGAGTACTTATATCGCAGCCAAGTAACTCTTTACATATAATAGAACCATTGCGAGCCTCAAACCTATTCACAAATTCTATAACAAGGTCACATGTCTTTTCTTTTGCCTGTTCATCTTCTACCTTTGTCATGCCGTATTTAAGTCCAATAACCATAAACGCTCCAGTCACTGCTCCACACGTTTTACCCATATGGCACATTCCTCCTCCAAAAGCTCCGGCAATTTTCAATGCGGTCTCTCGATCTAATCCAAATTTTTGACTATAAGCCGAAAGCACTGCCTGAGAACAATAAAAACCTTGTTTAAAACAGAATACAGCTTGTTCAACATTATTCATAATTTAAACCTCCAACTTTAATCTGACAGTGCTTCTCAGGATTTAATAGCAATTAATAAAAACTTTCTAAACCACGCCTCACCTTTAAGTAGTTCTCCATCCACACGTTTTAGTTCCTCACGAATATCTGAAAAGGGTATCCAGTTGTAAACTGAAAAGCCTGATGATTCAATCAATTGGATTGTTGCTTTTTTCTCAAAAACATTATGTGTTTCATTCATTTCAATAGATTCCATAGGAGAATTAAATGACCAATCTTTTGTGAGAAAATCTTGTAAACAACGCTTTGAGATTCTCAAACGGTTATCACTGATATTTTGATGAGTGGCAGGATAATATTGAAACTTATGTTCGAATTCCATAAGTTGCGAGATTTTCTTTTCAGGTAATCTGACAACTACTTCTCCTTCCCCAGCATCCCGGTGATCAAGCAGGAAATACTTACCGCCATCAACAAGAATTCTGTGAATTTCATGTAACACCTTTTCTGTCTCGCATTCCTGACCAAAAAGTTTAACTTCATGAAGCATCTGAGATGTTACAGCAACATCAAAATACTGATCTGGTAAATCAAGTTTATCTGCACGACATATCACCACTTTTGCCTTTGGGCAAATCTGTTTAATGTCCTTAAGCATATCACTACTTTCATCTACACCCCAGAGCTCGGATACATGGTCTTGAGCCATGTTCAAAAACTTACCCCAACCACAACCAATGTCAACAAGTCGTTGGCATGAACCAATATTTTTCAATAACAAGGAGAATTTTATCTGGTTATCTTTCTTCCAAAAAGCTTCCCTTTCCCGTAGGCACTTTGCCTCATCTTTTTTATATAAAGGTTTTTGATGAATATCCATCATTTTTTGAACTCTACTAATTCATGAACATTACCAAATGGATCTCTAAACGCTATGTACATACCTGCAGGAAAACTCTCTGGTGTTTCTTGAATTAATTCGACCCCTTTATTCTTAAAATCATTGATGCTCTTATGTATATCATCTGTCTCAATACAAATCAAAGTTTGTGCAACATTCGGGTAATCTATACGTGCCAGTTTATCTACCTTATGCAGAAGAAGTCGACACCCCTGGTGGATTAAATCCACAGCTACTGGATGATAATAGTGCTCTTTCGAAACTTCAAACCCTAAAGTTTGGCAATACCAGTCAATTGCCTTATCCAGGTCGCTCACGCTGATTTGAATCATGCAAACATTCGGCATTTTTTCCTCCTTTTTGTTTTACGCGAAAATTCCCAAAACCATTAATAACGTTCTGACAAACCTTGTTTTATCCGCCATTCAGGTGGATCGCCTACGTCACCCCAATATTCATGTATTTCGCAAATCATATTGTTCTTCATTTTAAAAAATGAGGTCGCATAAAAACACGTCGATTTATCTTCTGCTTCTACGTTTACAACAGAAATTACAATATCATCTTTTGAAAATATTTTTTCTAAAGATATTTTCCATTTTCCCGGATATTTCTTCTGGGTAAGAATAAATTTATCCTTTCCTTTGAAAACTTCTCTGGTATTTGGCCACCAAACAACAGCATCTGACGCCATTAATCCGCTGGCAGCGTCAAAATCTTCATCATTAAAAAATCCCCAGTATTTCTTAATGATTTGCTCATTTGAAACCATTTCTACTTCCTGTTTTCAGTCTTTAGCAATATTATCGATGTCATTTATCTTCTCCACCATACAAAAACCAGATATCAGAAATGCAGGTATCTTCATATTTACTACCTTTATAAACATCTACTATTTCCAATAGCATAATGTATTGAACGTTTAACTCACCTTCTTTTATACCTAAATCTTCCAATTTTTTTGTATAATCTTCCAATTCTTTTGCATGACTTTTTACAAACGATTGAAGTGAAGACTCCTTGAACTGCTTTAGTTCTTCGCAATCAAATGGAAATTCAATCTCCTGCGGCGCCATTGTATCTTCTAATTGAATTATTGTATCGTGCTTAAATTTTGTAGCGTCATAAAGAACATATAGGTCTGACACATATCCCGGCTTATTAATCCCAACTAATATAGAAATCTTAATCTTTTTCACCCTGTTATTTTTATAAAATATATTCTTTGTTTTGGCATATCCATTGATTATGAATATACTCTGTATATTTTCTTCGAAGCCGACATACAATGACTCACCTATTCCATTACCAGGAACCCCTTCTGCCCAACATGTTGAACTGTCATGGTCAAATAGATTTTGAGTACCATATGGCCCAAATTCATAAGGTCCTGGGTCATCTAATTCTGAAGATGCAAGGCGAAGATGAATAGAACCATGAATGCATAATTTCTGCCATTCTTCTGCATATATATTAAATACCAGCAGTGAATTTAAAAATAGAATTAAAAAAATATTAATTGCACTTCTATGTAACATATAAAATCTCCTTTCCCCGTTTCTCCACTTCACCGTTTCTTTTAACAAAACCTGCATAAAACATAGTACTTACTGCTATCAAATCTGTCCCCGTATGAGTTATTGCCTCATTTCAAATTCGATTCGCAACGGTTGATAAATTCTTTTGCGCTTTTAATATATTTATTTTGGGTCGGTTTATCTAACTCCTTAAATTGTCCTGATTTGAGATTACCAATTTCTAAACTGCCAACAACATTGATGTTCCTATTTTTTAGCATTGTCTCTAAATCAGTCAAAGTAGTGCCAACCTTATTATAATACGTACAGAATAAAGCAACATTTTTTGCTTCTACATCTCTTGTGAAACGTGTTATCTTCGAATGTGCCTTCTGAAAACTCGTTGGCGTACCAATAACAATAAAATCTGCCTTTTTACCAACAGCGAGTGCACGGCTGAAAAATTTCTTTTCCTTTTCCCTTTCTTCTTCTGTACCTCTGCCCTTCTTTGTAATGAGATTCAATGGGATTGCTTTGGTTTGTAATGTCTTTGCTATTACCCCAGCAATAGTTTTGGTGTTTTTGGTTTTTGAAAAATAAATGACAACTGTTTTCATGCTCTCCTCCAGCTTCTAAATGTACAGACCAATTTCGGTATTTTGGCAATTGCCAAAATACCAAAATGCTTTAATAATCAAAACCACTTACTCGAATCTAAAATTTCGCCATTGCCTCTTTTAATCGTTTACGCGTTTCAGCAGAATACCAGCACTCTAAAAATAACTGCTCTTTCTCTTTTAGTTTTGTCAGAACTTGTGCTTCAATCATTTCTACACGATTTCGTTTGATCATTGCAAAAGCATCTTGGGATAACGCGCCCAACAATTTTGCCTTCTCAATTGACTTGGTTAGTACCTGATCTAAAGGCAATATTAGATCTACCATACCTATTTGCAATAACTTTTCTGGTTCATAAAATTCGCCCGTGTCCATAATCTCACGGGCATTTCGAAATCCAACTATTTGCCGCAGAATACAATCAGCCGGATATGGAATAGGAACTCCAAGCTTAATCTCATTAAGTCCCATTTTTTTTCTGCCTTCTGAAATAAATCGATAGTCGCAGCAGAGAGCCAAAATACACCCTCCTGCTACAGCATGTCCTGTTATCGCGGCTATTGTCAACTTGGGTAACGTGTACAATTCCATGCAAACTCGATTGAATGCTTTGTAAAAAACCTTAAAATCATTCTTAGAGAGTTCAAATAATTGTGGTATATCAAAACCAATAGAGAAAAATTTTTCATTAGAACTACTAAGAACAAGACTATATACATCAAAGTCGTGTTTTACCTTCTCAAGCGTTTCGGTTAACTCGGTAACGAGCTCTAAATTTAGCGCATTTGTGACATTTCGGTCTAACTTGACTATCGCTACTTTGTTATGATATTCTATGCGAATCATCTTCTGGTTCATACTCCTCCCTGTTTTACATTGTACCGTTCCTTTTGATCGAAAAATGTTATGTCTGCATATCCTGCATATATTTTAGCTGAATGTTTTATCCCCTTAGGAATGAAATAACGGTCACCTCTTGTATAGGTCTTTTTAACACCGTCAATGCTCAAATCTATCCTGCCTTCCAAAACTATTCCCCATTGACTTTCATGTGAATGTTCTGGCACTTCGACATCTCCGCCGAATTCCATAAAAATAATTTGATGACTTTCTGATTGCGAAAGATATGCCTTTACTCCTTCCAATGGAATATCTACTTCAGACAAATTCTTTATCGGCTCAGGAAATATTTCTGACATATTACACCTCCAGATTTTTAGTCGTCCTTCTTTTCGACAACCCAAATTTGATTCCCTTCAATATCTGTAAATCCTCCGTATAAATATCTTCCTTTTTCATCTAATGATGGACCAAACAAAATTTCCCCACCCGTTTTTCTTACTTTATCAAATAATTTATTGATATCCGACACTGAGAATTGAATTATAACAGTATTGTTTCTTGGGGTAGATGGTTTTACACCCATTTCATCGGCTTTTGCTATTCCAACAACTAACTTACCTGCTTGTTCTAATTCAGTATATTCATCTCCTTCCTCAACTTTAGCTTTAATAGTTAAATCAAATGTCTTAATATACCACTCAATCAACTTTTCATAATTCTCTGCCAGAATCATAGGATTAAGTAAATTAATGTTCATAATTATCCCCCGCTTTCACTTATATTTCCCAATCTTTTTTTCTCGGCACAATAGCAACAAGTGCAATTTCATTATTTCTATTCATAAATATAAATATGATACTATAAGAATAACATTTTGTCAAGTAAACCCCGTCGGATGTTTGCTATCTAACAGAGTAAAGTTTAATTACTTCACCGGGGTTGAAACTGTGTGCACCGTAGCCTTCCTGAACCGGGATAGATTGGCAAAGGGGAAACTGTATCCTCGTTTATTTCACTTGTATTGCTACTTCAAGATCAAACACTTTTTCGTTTGTGTAAACGCACCTACCTGAAGACGATAAAAGTAAATTCCGGAAACTATTTCTGAAGCATCCCATTTTGTATGATGATTTCCTGCAGGCTGAAATTTATTGACTAAAACCGCTACCTCCTCACCCAGGGTATTATAAACTTTTAAACTTACCATAGCAGTAGTAGGAATATAATAGGTAATATAAGTGTAATAATTAAAAGGGTTAGGATAATTTCCTGATAAATAGTAAGAACTGAATCCCTTGTTACAGTAGGAATATTCTTTTAAAGAGGTTAAACTCTCTCCACTTCTTATATGATAGATGTCATAAATACCTGTGTTCCCTCCTGTATGACAGCCTATATGACCAAAACCTTGTTGATCAACTTTAAAAGAAGGAAAAAAGTAATCTCCACCGATAACAGACGATACCTGCCAGCTGCCACCTGCTTCTTTATGGGAATAGAAGATGTTGCCAGTATACATGTTACCACTAATCTCCATCCACACTATGTGAGGAGATCCATATTCATCTACATCAATGGAAGGAACCACGGCACTATAACTTAAAGAAGCCAGTTCAAATGGCTGCCAACCTTGACCTTCGGGTTGATAAAAATAATATACCCTTCCAGGAAAGCCCCACCCGTCATTACCGCTAATAGCCAAATGCAGGTCACCACCCGCTTCTATAACCAATGCACAAGAAAAATCATTAGCATTACCACTCATCATAATCTCATAACTCCAATTACTTCCTCCGAGCGAGTCATTCCAGGCATGGTGAATGTGATAGTTTCCATAGGTTCCACCCCGATAAACTATATGAGCTACTCCTTGAGGCGAGACAGCAATGTTAGGAGAGGCACCGGTTCCATATGGGCCCAAATTACTTCCTACTAAAGTCTGAATGTCCCAATTAACGCTGTCACCCAGAGCATACGCAATCTTATATTCTCCGCTACCAGGGTCATCAGTTATCCAAGCTAAACGTATAAGTCCCAAACTATCTATAGCAATTGTGGGAGAACAATCCAATTGAGAATTAGAGGTTATCTGCTGTCTTTGCCATATTGCTTCTGACTGATAAGCCAGATAAATTTCTGAGTTCTGCTCAAAAATAATAAAGGGATGATCAGAAATGGGTGACACTGCTAAACCTGGTGAAAAAGATGCTTGAGTCGAATCACCCACCTCTTGAGGAGACAACCAAACTCCAGCTGGACTATTTGTCGCATAAAAAATACGCCAACCGCCACCATCTCGTATCAGTCTCCATGCTAAATGGACACAATCGACAGAGTCTAAATCTAAAGATTGAAGTTCTGTCTCCTTCCGAATCTGTGTATTGGTTATGGTATCAATAACAGCATTTTCCCATTGAGCCCAAACTGGAGAAGCTGCTATTAAAACCACAATGAAAATAGTACTACTCCTCAATAATTTCATGTTATGAACACTATTAATCATTTTGGCACCTCCAAATAAATTGGATATACTTCCATTTTGAAGTAATGTCTGCATTTTCTTCTAAATTACCAAAGCTATCAATCATTACTTTATTGTATCCACCTATACTGTTATGTCAAGAATATCCTCTTTATCTCTTTAAAGATTTATTTTCCAGCATTATATGGGGCACCATAATGATTATAAATTCAGCAGCAATAGCCAAGTTATAAATAGAACCTGTGAAAACTGCTAAACCAATAAGAGCTGTCCAAAAACCATAATACTCTGGATTTTTAATGTATTTATACAAAGATTTTTTAACAACCAGGACATTTTCTTCAAAGAAATTGAGACAAAATGATCTTTTTAACCCTAACAATACAAATGCCCATGAAGAAAAAAATATGCCAGAAACTAACATAATTAATCCTATGTATTTTAAGACGATGTTATTATGAAATAGTGGATGTCTCTCAAATTGTAAAATAACAATTAAGCAGAATGTAATCACCCAAAAAAATCCAACAAAAATCATGTGAATATTAAAAGCGTTTTTACCAAACCACTTAGTTAATATTCTGCCTTTTAATTGAAGCATTAAATTTATAAACTCAACAAAAACGGCTAAGAATACAAATATTACAGTTAAAATAAATATTCTGTTCATAATTTTATACCCTATCCACCACTCAGTTTGGAGGCATGGCGGATTCAGTTTGTGTTATAAATGTACAAAATTCCAAACCTGATCCTACTGCGCCTATTTCGGTATTTTGGCAATTGCCAAAATACCGAAATGTCTGTTCTCAATTCCTATATTTTACTTTTCCATCACAAGATGATGTTCAGTTCCATTAAGGCTTTTTATTGCCTTTTTTATCTGTTGCACACACGCTTTGGCATCTCTGTTTATTTCTGTGCCGGTAAATCGCAGCACTAACCATCCGTAACTGGCTAATTCATTATTTCTTATTCTATCCCTGGTCTGAGCATCCTTAGAAGAGTGATATATCTCACCACCACATTCCACATCCATCTTCCCTTCTTTGCAAAAAATACCAAAATCAAGACAGTACCACGTTTTTCCTTCCCTGACAAATAACTGTCTTTCAGGCGTGACTTTATATTGTTTCATAGTCTTGTAGAGCTTTTCCTCAATAGGACTTGTATGATAAAGATCATTGATTTCCTTTGCCCTCATCAACTTACCCAGTGTAGTAGGAATGAAGACAATCCGTCGCCATTTTTTACTGGGAATAGGATGTGGAAGTTTTTTTAACCCCTCAATTGAAAACTTATAATAATCAGCCATGGCGCGAATATGTTTTGGTTCATCAGGAAGTAAGTCTATTCTTTTTACTGTTTTTAATTCTTTCACCTCTGCATAATAATTTACTGACCATTTTTCATCATCGAATATCTTTGGTTGATAAAATGCTAAATACTTTAATTGTGTGGCTATCCCAGGAGCACTCTTAACTGGAATCCTGTACCAATGTTTTTCCCTTAATATTTCCCAATCTTTTTTTCTCGGCACAATAGCAACAAGTGCAATTTCATTATTTCTATTCATAAATATGAATATGATACTATAAGAATAACATTTTGTCAAGTAAACCCCGTCGGATGTTTGCTATCCAACAGAATAAATGAAGAGGCATTTTTTTTGAATTAATTCACTACTTCTTTACCTTCCCGCTTGTAACGAGGTATTCCAACGGGGTAAAATTTGAGGAATTTCAATGATTATTTAGGTACAAACGATCACACGTCGTAAAATAGCGAAAGTATTGAGATGTCGAAGATATCGCTATAGTCTCGAGTCTAACGAAGTTAGAGAGAGGAAGAATTGAGATGACCCGACCCCCGTTCGCCAACGTGATTCTGCATCGAGGCCCCTCTTTCTTGACCATTAGAAGATTATTTTATTCCTAATTGTTTGTTAATTAGCTCACACAGCGTGTTTTTTATTTCTGTATGTCGTGGGACAGGTGCTTTTCTGCCATTTTTTGTGTTAAAATATATATCGTGTTTTTTACCATGCCGGATTAAGATACAACCAGATCTAACCAGCGATTTTATTAATTCCTTCCTTTTCACACGTTAACAACTAGATCTTTTTCCTTATGCTTAACCGATACATCAGGGAAAACTTCGGTTGACATCATTAAATTATAGGCTTCTCGTATATTTTCCTCTAGTTTTTTTAGGCTTTCCGCCTGACTAAAGATTCCTGGCACTTCTTTCAACCTACCAACATACCAACCTTCATCTTTCCAGTATTCTAAGGTAAATGTTCGTCGCATATTACCTCCATATAAATATATTATATCTTGATTATTACCTTTGTCAAATGCTTTTCTGACTACCGCTTACTGCCTAGTCTTAGTGTTTGGTACTCCGTTTCACCCATTCTCGACGTTTCTTAGGAAATGTTTGACCCCAATTCCTACCTATTTTGAGGGATCAACAACTCTGCCAATAAACAAAATACTTCCCGAATGATTATCACGAATCATAAAAATAAATGGATGGTCTGCCCGGAATACTGCGGGCGGAGTAGGTTCTACTACAGATGTAAGTTCCATAATCACTGCTGTTGCGGCAGCTGCCTCAGTACCCTCTTCTGAAACATCCACGAATGCCTTGTGAACCACTCTACTGATAAATAAGTCTTTTTCTCCGGTCATTCCTGAAAAATCAGCCTTTGTAGTAAAAGCGATGGGCATACCCATATCAGCAAGCGCTGATCCCAACTGAAATTCACATGTCATGGTGAATTTAGGAAAAAATACTGCAACCTGCCGCCATGCCATAGCATTCATCCATTCCCGGAACCTATCTGTATTAACAGAGTTTTCTAATGCAGTTAAACCATCCTTTTTTATAGGTAACAAGATAACCATAGATAAATCATCGCCCTTATAAGGAATTTCAAGAACCTGTAACTCATCGCTCTCAAAATATTTATATCTTTCTTCTTGATTCATCATTGGTACATCCACTGTGGTCTCAGGCGTGATATAGAAGGGATTCTCCTGTGTCAATTCTTCTTCGAACTGATTTGCCCATTCACCTTTAAAATAGATCGCATTTGTCAAAACAAGACGAGTAAGGGGAGTAATCATGCCGGGTTTAATCAACTTCTGTATTCTGTCATTTGTCTTTTGCTCAACCCAAATGTTTATCTTCTTACGCGCAGCCTCACTGTCTTTCGCAAAATCAACATGATTAAGACCTGCATCATAATGCTTCTCAGTCAGCTCGAGAAAATTCTTAAGAAAATTATAACCGGTCTGCAACCACAATGCATTTGCGATATTCAACTCAATACCCTCTTTAACATAATCTTTAAGCTGTGTTTCTAAACTAGAAAATGCTGAATGTAGACGTTTATGTTCCAAAGTGAAATGCAATACTTGAGCCATTTGTTTTTCAGTATTCTCGCGAGCTCCGGCAAAAGTCATGGCAAGCGCTGTAGAAATGCTGTATGGCGATAAAAAAAGATTCCCTTCTTGAGTCTTCAGTTGTGCATACAAATCTAAAGCAAAAGCATTATTTCCTTTAACAAGTGTTTGTAAATCAGAGTTTTCCTGAGCAAATATAGCGCTCTTCGGTAAGATAATTAGTATCCCGAGTAATATTAATATAAAAACAAAGTTTTTTTTATTGATGCACATAATTTTTCCTCCTTTTTTATTGCAAAGTATAGAAATATTAATAATTCCAAAATAAATTAAACACAATCATTAGCTATTAAGATACCTGTTGACGATTACACAAAACTCGTTCATATCCAAAGCTATTTAAAGTATTATACCTACCTACACTGTTAAGTCAATGTTTTTAAGTTTTTGCTAAAATTGGAGAATACCTGCCCTGTTAATTATCAAATGTACGGGGTTTCTTAGGAAAGGTTTAACCCAATTTGTTCTATTTAGGTGTTTAGGTATTTTGGATTTTAGGTATTTGCCTTTCCTCCGCCTGCCCTGTTAAATATAATCTATTGATTATTTCACCTGGGGCAATCCTCTAATCCAAATATGAATCAATAACTCGCCAAGAAATCTTGCCAGCGTTTGATACTGTGTACTCAAGCAGCATGTAACCGCCTATATGACCATCATCAAAAGAGGCAAAGACCCATTTGGAAGTTAATATATGTATGTCGTCCTTTTGGTAAAAGTTCATTGTACCTCCCAAAACACCCTTGTATGGTATTAGTTCTCTGTGATTCCTAAGATCTGTCATTAAATCCTCGCTGGGGTTCTGTAAACCTTTTTCTTTAAATTTATCAATATCCCAACTATTTAGTGCTGGTACATCACGCAATCGTTTTTCAAGTTGTTTCAAAGAATCTTCTAAAGTTCCGATTTGTTCCGATAGGAGTTCACCTTTTTCTCGGGAATCGCGAAGTTCCCTTTGAGCGCTAAAATTATTAAACAACAAAACAAAAATTGCAATTACAAAAACTATACAGAGACCAATCCAGAAAAATCGTTCTTTTGGAAATTTCATCATATCTTCCTTTTTTGCTAAACTTGAAATTTAGAGAGTTTATTTGCTTTGCAAGGCAAAGGCTAAGATGCATACGGATGACAGAGCGGATCCATACGGATACTGAAATTGCAAGTATATTTTCCATAAATTCATCCCCTTAAAAAACGATAGCGTATGGCGTGGCTAAGTATACAATTATTTCCCTTGGGACTTAACCTGCAACAATAGAGGCTTCGTAGTTGTGAAGTTTTAGTTATTGCACAAGGGGTCTAGGGATAGACCCCTTGTGCACATTATGTGCGTACTCAATCAAAATATCCAAGTGGATAATAATCCATTTTCAATTGAGTGACCTTCCATGTTTCCTTAAAATCTGATGAAGTACGTTCACCCAAGCGTAAGTCAAACACCAAGAATCTTTTATCTTTGCTTACGCTAAAGGCTATCACCTCCATTGCCTCAGACCCGACCTCTTCAGAAATTTCCCATCCTTGTTTTTTCAGTTCCTGTTTAGTATAACTGGCAACTTCACCAAGTCCAGCTTTGATTGTAAATTCCACATGTGTCAATGAATCGGGATGAATCTTATGTACAAAATCTAACTTAGCATCTGGATAAACTGGTATGTCCTTTGGGAAATCACCCGGCAATGTTGCTTCTTCTGGCTCTGTTGTCACTTCTTCTTGGCTTGGGGCTTGTACACTTTCCTCCTCTTTTGGCGCACCACAACCAACGAGACCTGCAACCCATAGCCCTATGAGCGCTATCATCAACAACCTTCTGCCCATGTTTATCATCTCTTCCTCCTTGTATTAAAATTGATTTTTGTTATAAGCAGAGTTACCGCTTTCTGTTTCCTCCTCGAGAGAAACAGAAAGCCTGATCAATCCTTGCCACTTCATCGGTATTTTCAAACCTCCTTATTTAATTATAAGTATAATAATGGTTCCGTCAATAGCTTGACAAAATCTACACCTCTTTTTTGACTCTCTATAAACATTTTAATCTTGTTTTCTACCATCCTCTCATTTTGTCATTTAGTCAATTGACTAAATGACAAAATGAACATAACGACACCAAGTATGCATGTCTTCTATGTAATAAGAATTATCTGATTCTCCCATTCGCCTAATGTCCTATCCTCATCTAATCGTTTTTCAAGATAATTACGAAAAGATGAGTCTGAAAGAAATTGTTTTGCAGTCTTCTCCAAATGTCGGGTATCTTCTTTTGTAAGTACCCACATAGAATCTTCAATTTTCGGATCATCAATGCCAATATTAAATTCAGACAGTATAACATTAAGATTATTAATGCATGAATATCTTCCAGTCAGCTTATCTATCGCCTTTATAAAAAAACAAAGATCTTCATCCTCATTTTCAGAGATTACTTCAAAACTGTATTTTCTTCCCTTAATTTCAGTAATCATTCTATATCACTCAGATATTCTTCTCAGCAAAAATCGAGTGCTTCGTAATCATCCTCAGTCATTCCATACTGTTTTAACATATCAAAGTTTTTAAGTAATACTGCTCTTTCTTGATGCTGGCTTTCAGGATGATAATTGTAAACACAATCAGCATAATTATTGAGTAAGGTACTAATATCTTTTTTTGTCATTTTACCTATTTGTAAATTTGGGCAGTACTCATCAATTGTTTCTAAAATATTCTCTAACGCCTCTTCTGCAGTAATTAAAAGAATTGATTCTTCGGGTTTTATCCCTTTTCTTTTTAATAAAGTTGAAGGTTTCATTGTTTCACCTCCTGTGGGATTTTATTTATTGCTTATTGAACCGGGTAAAATACTCATCAATTTCAGATCGTAATTCAATACCAACTTTTTCAAAACAATCTAATAAATCTTGATAAGCACCATTGCCGCCTATAAAATTCCAGAATTCTGCAGCAACTTTTAATTCGTTGTCTAAATCTAACATGCCTCGTATTGTCCAACGTTTATAAGGTTTTGGCTCATATGGATTGTATGGTATTGCTATAACAGTATTTACCTTTGCTTTGGGATTAGAAGCTAAAATCACTGCGACCCACACCAAAAGCGTCCTCTTAAATCCTATGAATTGACCCGCATTCGGTTTCGCTGTTTTTAAATCAAATAAATAAAGCTCTCCTGTTTTGCTTTCAAGAAAAACATCAACCTCTGTGGGCTTAACCTTTCGCATTGTACCTTTTTGACAAACTTTTCTAATTGCTTTAATCTCTTGTGGTTTGCTCGGTGATATTTCTGCTGTCGTTAAATTATCCATTATTTTTTGAATAACTAAAAGAGCTTCTTCACTAATAAATTCACCTACTTTTACATGTGATTTCGCATTTTTGAAATTCTGTTTGGCTAATGCAAGAGCAACAGGTTCAAAAATGGAAGTTCCAAAAGTTGTATTTAGTGATTGTATAAACGAAAATAAAGCCAATCTATCTTTGCCTAAAAGCCTTGTGTGAAATGGCATTGAAGCAGGTTCAGGATTGTATTTTTGAAATTTGCGTCTCAAACTATTTTTTAAAACGTTCTTAATAGATTTCTTTTGCTCTTTTGAAATTCCCATGTATTATTTCTCCTTTAAATGAAATATGATTTCCGAATAAGCGCCTTTATCACGTTCAGTTCTATTTAACACTGGTCTTTTGTATTTATTTATGATTTTCAAATCTGCTTTTTCAGCAATAGTCGGATAAAGATTATATTTGTCATTTGCCACAAGAAAAATATTAAAATCTTTTGTTAGATATTTTTTGCAATTGAGCAATACTTTAGAAATACCTTCAATATACGATTTTCTCGCATCCAATCCCTGTCCTTTATATAAAGGACCTATTTCCAATTTATCTCTTCTTTTAAACCCGAATAGATCATAAGCATAGGCATGTTGTTCATGATAATCGATTTGACCAACATATGGTGGTGAAGTAAATATTCCATTTATTTTTTGTTTTCGCAGGAGATCATAAAATTCAGGTTTTCTCTTGTTTATCTTTGAAAATATATCCACTGTCCGAGAATCAACAGGAAGCAGAACATAATATGCAGAGGTTTTCAAATTATCAAATGTTTTCAGTCTTTCTATTGTATCTATAGCATAACGAGAAAACATTTTTTTTATCGAAAAAATAGGTTTACATATTTTTTTATGCTTGTGACAGTAATAAGCTGTCCATTGTGGATTTTTCAATGTTGCAAGGTCATAATGTGTTGTTGCTCTGCAAGAACGAATTGCCCGACTCAGAATGATTGCTAAAATCTTTTTATTTCTGCTGTTTTTAACTTGCTTGACCAGATCAAAGGCAAAATCTATCTCTTTTCGAACATTATTTACATACCATTTATCCAAAAAAGTAGATGAAGAATCTTGTTTTATTTTAACTTCATATTTTTCAATGAGCCGATTATAAATTTTCAGAAACTCCTTTTCTTTTTCTCGTGCATATTTATCCTCATTTATAACGCCCCGATATACTCTGTACTTGAATTCAGGACTCGGGAAGTATTTATAATTGAATTTTGCCAATTCATCATAAAGTTCATTTTCAAAATTACTGATTTTAGTATCGATTTCTAAAGTTATAACTGCGTCTTGTATTTTTTTTACTTCTTTTTCTAATGATTTGAAATCATAATCGAATAATTTCACCTCAGAAATCATACAATTGAAATGTGAAATATCTATTCCTATCGAATGCATTGCCATTTCATTCGCCTGTACTAATGTTGTCCCTGATCCACAAAACGGGTCTAATATAATATCACCCTTTTTAAAATATGTTTCTTTTTTAAACTCATCAGTATGATTATCAAGAAAATACTCTACTAATTGGGGAATAAACTTACCTTTGTAAGGATGTAATCTGTGGATGTGTTTTGTCGTATCTTTTTCCCTTAAATGGTCAAAAGACAAAGCCCAATTCAAATCATCACCCAGACTTTTTTTCCATTTCAACTCTCGTTTGCCATGAAATGATTTATAATAACATTTTAAATCATTTAAGTCAACTAAAATTGATCCATTGTCGTCATATTTTTTTATTTTTCCATATTGAATAAGGTAAGAAATATTTGATGTTGTTACCTGCCGATTTAAATGCTTACTCGCCCACACACTCGCTTGTTTGATTGTTAATAAATTATCCATTTTTATATTCACATTAAATCCTTTTTAAGATTGTCTTTGACATTTTTCCAATCCCACATACTCTCTAATAATTCCATACAACTCAGAATTGAAGGAAGCAATCATTTTGTTTTTCTCTTTTTTTGCATCTTCAATTTTATAAAGAGTATATTGAGCAAATGTGACCAAATGCCTGCGTATTGTCTCTTTTTCTGGAATCTTATAATTCAATTGTCTGTTGATTGCAGACCACGATCTCCGCTCTTTGTAGATTTTACTTAGTTCTTTATCTATCTCTCTCTTTGTTAAGATATTCTTCCAGTGCTTCTTCATTTCTGCTCCAACGTAACTAATTATATATAAAAATCGACAGATTTCAATGGTTATTTAGGAACAGATTTTATTCTTGTTAAAATGTCACAGAGTCAACCCCCGTCTCCTATTGCCAGAATATAGCATCGGTCGTTATTGATTTGACCCTAATTTCCCATTAGATTAGACTTCCACCAATTGGATAAACTGAGCTTTGCTCGGCGCACTCATAGGTGATACCATCTCCCACCCTTATCTATATTTTTATTTTCTTCAGTTTATATTGAATATCCTTAAGACCGTCATAAACAATTTGGAAATTCCGTATTGTAGCAGATGGAGCATCTAAGCTTTTAGTAGTATTCTTAATATGTGTATGTGCTTCATTGTCGCGACATTTTTTAAGCCTTCTTAAATTTGCCTCCAGTGGGATAAATTTCGACTTATCTAGTTTTTTTTCCAATCTTTCTACATTTATTATACCAATAATGTTCATTAACATTTTACGAAAGTGATTATTGTAGTCAAAACTATAAGTTCTTTTAACAACTTCCGCTTTCACAAAATCAAAATTAGCTTTATTTTCAAGATATTTTTTTGCGTTCTTAAGTATTAAGTCATCCATCGATTGTTCGATCCAACCACAAAGCTCAAGAATCGCCAATTTTGAATAGAATAATGACTGTTTAGGATTGACAGAGGTTTTATATAGTCTATTAATGAAATGTAAGTTCTTATAGATATACGTTTTTGCGATCATACTATTCGCCAGCAAAAATATTCTTTGATTTTGTCAATCTCGCAATTACTTTCTTTTTAGAAGAAAGACCCTCCACTAAATTTGGTTCCGAGAATTCATTTGTATTTATTAACTTCTCGTATAAATCATTCACTTTATGGGTCGGTTGACTCTCAAGAAAATCCACATTTAATGCGACCCCTACGAGTAGTGCTTCAATAACAGTAATACCTAATTTAGAAAGTATTTTGCCTTCGAACACTTTTGAATAAATAATTTCCGCAGTCCTTTCAAAAATATCTTTTTTATTTACGAGAAATTGTGAATCTGCGTTTCTATTATCACTCATATATCCATTAAGGAATTTTGCCAATCTGCCAGTGTAAGAATTATATCCATCATAGAAGGCAAAGAACCGTAAAATTAACTCTTGTTTAGTAAAACGATAACCAATATCTCTTTTCATTTTATTTATTTTCATCCATTTGGTGTTTTTATTTAGCTCCTTCAATAAAGTGTTTAAAGAACCACTGTAAATACAATTCCTTATTTCTTGGTTGTTGAGCTTCATTCCTCCAGTGTTAAGACGATGAAATATTGTAAATAAATAATTAGTATGGTTTTTCTTATTATAATCACATCTTAAAACAGTAATTGGGAGTGTTAAATTTTCAACGCGCGTAAAATATTTATGTAGCTCCGAATTTTTGTCAATAAAATTAGATATAGATTGACCAGAAATTTTCGGATCTATATCATCCAATCTAGAGAGAGTCCATTTTTCTCCTGAGAGGAAACGAATTATTGTTGTCATACGTTGTAGCCCATCTATAACTTTCCATTTTTGAGAATTATAATCCAAACTAAAACACATACTAGGAATAGGTAACTGTTTAATTAAGGAATCTATAAAGCGAGTTTGTGCAGGATTTTGCCATACAAGTTCTCTTTGAAATTCAGATTGAATTTCCAAAATATCTTCCCTACACATTCTAAATAGGTCAGCACAAGAACGCAATTCGTTATAGGCAATAATATCAGATGGAGGTAATTCGATACTATCATTTTCCTTAAAAGATTGTTCTTCCAGGTCTATAAGTTTCTTCTCCATAATATCTCCTTTTTATAATTTAACTAACTCCTCGTATACGAAAAAAAATTGCATCCGGTGCATTATTTGGCATATTACTCCTCCTCACTATTTTCTTTTAACAACAAACGGTCTGTAAAGACCGCGATACCCTAAATTCTTTTCATACTATATTTATAATACAAAAAACTGACGATTTGTCAATGATTTATGTCACCGTTAACACACACCGCTGCAATTTTTTCATCGGTGATGCCATTTCTCATTCAAGATTCAAGATTTGACCCCAATTTTATTTATCTTCGTTGAAACGTGCTGATATCTACTATGGCGATCATATATATTCACCCAATCTCTGGTGTAACCTAACCATAGATAGTGTATCTTGCTTGCAATAATCCAACAATTTTCTTTTTATTTCTTCAACGGCGCCACCTTTGTATTTACCAAGAGCCAAATAGGCAAAAGCAGCCATGGCTGAGTCACCATCTGCAATTTCCAATCCATCATATGATAAATCAGACACTAAAACAGGAAGTGTTTTCTTTAATGATGTACGTCCATGAAAATCCGGGTGATAAAAATTCTTTCTAATGATTGTTTCGAGATTTATCGTCCTATCTATCAAGCAATTCAATTCTTTCGAAAAATCTGGATATACGCTGCCAAGACTGTTAATAATAACTTTTTCAAAATTAGAGTAGACGATGATGCTACTTTCTCCTTTGAGATATTTAATTAAATTCTCGGCAAGTTCCATCCTACAGTCTTTGCTCGGGTCAGCCAAATATTCAGAATGATCTATGATCTGACCAAGCTCTGAACATTTATGAATAGAGTATTGTGTCGGGATCTGAGTATATGGTGCAATACCAGGATATAATGGGATTGCTACCATAACAGTCTCGAAATCCAGATAATAGGCAGGCCATGAAACAGATTTTAACTCATTTTTGAGT
>Ga0209986_10000777_pt1 | contig 31338 bp, 32 predicted proteins | sample BlataG_FD_183168 | JGI IMG/M metagenome (GOLD analysis project Ga0209986, IMG submission 183168) | Deep subsurface microbial communities from Black Sea to uncover new lineages of life (NeLLi) - Black_00105 metaG (SPAdes) (version 2) | ecosystem: Environmental > Aquatic > Marine > Oceanic >...
CACTCTCTTTCTTTAAATTTGGCATGTATTTTGCTATCATATCAATGTTTTCGTAAACTATAATAATTATATAATTTATTGACATTTTAATCCGTGCGCGCTATTATGCATAAAATTTTTATAAGAGGTCCAAAAATGAAAAAAATAGCCTTTACGACACTAATTATGATTCTTTTTATCTCTGCTTCCTTGCCAGCTCAAACTGTTGCTAATGATGACTATATCAAAGCTATGACCACTTCGAATGCGGCCCAAAGAGTCAAATTCCTCAAAGAATACCTGGCAAAATATGCAGGCAAAGGAACTCAATACGAAAATTTTGTCTACGCTACACTCTGCGTACAAAATTATGCAGGCAAGACAGCCAGAGAAACCATAGAATATGGTGAAAAAGCTCTGGCATTGGGTGGCCTTGATGACCTCACTAAATGTAGGGTTTTAATAACAGTCTCAGGAGTATTCAGCCAAAGCGGTCAGAATCTGGAAAAGGCTAAAAACTACGCTTCCCAAGTCGTCCAAATTGCCAAAGCCAGTAAAAATAATAATTCTGAAGATGCAACTCCAGAGCAATGGAATAAATTTATAGGAGCCGGCTACTTTACTCATGGACAAGCCCTGGAAAAGTCAAAATACCTAAAAGAAGCTGTCGACTCCTATATAAATTCCTATAATATCTTAAAGGATGCCCAAATCGCGAACAGCCTGAAGAAGGTAGGAAAGTCCCTTTATGATATCAGGTTTTATAAGGATGCAGAGAAGGCTTTTGAAATTCCCGTTTCGGTTCTAAAAGACTTCGCAAGCTATGCTTTCTATGCTAAAACCCTCTACAAAAACAATAAAAAAGAAGAAGCATTGAAATACTTTAAACTGGCCTATGGAAAACAGAGAAGTGGCGAAATGGCTTTTTATGTCGGAATTATCCTGGCTGATAAGACCAAGTCAAATCCCTCAGTCTCCCAGGAAGCGATACGTTACTTGCTCGAAGCCAGCTTCCTCTCTGCTGCAAACTCAAAAAAAGCCATGGAATTAGCTGAAAGTATTTTCTTCACCTCGACTAGAAACACCAAATACAACGAGAACGTCAAAGAACTCCAAAAGTTAAGCAACAAATTGGATAGCCTTACTAATAAATTTAACAAAAAGTTCGGAGAAAAAGACGAAGAGGACCTATCCGATGCAGAGAAAAAAGAGATGGACAATATGCTGAAAGATATCGAATTTGAGGAAAAGGATATTCAAAAGATTGAGGCTGAGCAGAAAATCGTCTTAGAAGAATTCAATAAACTTATCGAAGAAACCAAGAAAAGATTAGGTGTCAGGTAGAATTAATCAATTCTTGGCCTAATTTCTGAGGTAATCTGCAAACCTTTTCTAATAACGGAAATGAAGATGCTTGCTTTATTAATTGTAATTTGAACTTTTCCCTCTTCTATTATATTATTCATCTACCCACACACATGCAGAAAAACCTATCAGTCCATATAATCAAATATGGTGGATAAAAATGGCAGATAAACCTCTCTCCCTCAAACAGGCTGCCCAAAAAATCCAAAAATTAAGAACAAGTATAAAACATCACGAAAAAAAATATTATGTAGACAACGACCCTCAGATTTCCGACTATGAATTTGACATGCTCGTTAAAGAGCTAGAAAAACTTGAAAAGCAGTTCCCTGAACTGATCACTCCAGAATCTCCCACTCAGAGAGTAGGAGAACAACCAATCACTGGATTCGCATCTATTGAGCACCGTACACCTATGCTCAGCATGAATAACTGCTACAGCATTGAAGAATTAAGAGAATTCGAAGAGAGAATTAAAAGAATCATTCCCGGAGAAAAAATAGAATATGTGGCTGAGTTGAAAATAGACGGCCTAGGGATTTCAACCATATACCGCGATGGCAAGTATTTTCAGGCTGTAAGCCGGGGAGACGGCTTCAGAGGAGATGATGTCTCTCTGAACGTTAAAACAATCAGGAGTTTCCCCCTTATAATCAACGATCCCCATGAAATAGAAGTCAGGGGAGAAGTCTATTTGCCCGTTAAATCTTTCCAAAAAATAAACGAGGAAAGGTCAAAAATGGAAGAGCCTCTTTTTGCCAACCCCAGGAATGCAGCAGCCGGCTCTCTCCGCCTTCTCGATCCTAAAGAAGTAGCTTCGCGCCACCTGGATGTATTCCTCTACTCCATTTTCATCGAAGGAAAAGAGCAAGCAAGCCAGTGGAAAAATTTGAAGGCATTGAGAGAGCTGGGCTTCAAAACCAATCCTTCCTCTCGCCGCTGCTCTAATCTAGAGGAAGTCATTTCCTTCTGGGAGGAATGGCGGGAGAAAAGAGAGAGTTTGGATTATGATGTTGACGGAGTCGTGGTCAAGGTCGACTCGACCAAACAGCAAAAGCTTCTAGGGAGCACAGCTAAGTTTCCCAGATGGTCCATCTCATTCAAATTTCCTGCCAGACAGGCTACGACAAAGATAAAAAAGATCGAAGTTCAGGTAGGAAGAACAGGTGCCTTAACCCCCATAGCCATTTTAGAACCAGTTAAGCTATCTGGAATCACTATAAGCCGCTCTACTCTCCATAATGAGGATGAAATCAAAAGAAAAGACATAAGAGTGGGCGATTATGTTCTCGTCGAGAGAAGCGGAGATGTCATCCCGAAAGTTATCTCAGTTATGAAAGAAAAACGAACAAGAAAAGAAAAAAAATTCGCCTTCCCCTCCAACTGTCCTGTTTGTCATTCTTCAACTTTCAGGCCAGAAGGGGAAGCGATTTCCCGCTGTGAAAACCCTTCCTGTCCCGCCAAATTGAAGAAATCTCTTCTCCATTTTGCTTCGCGGAGGGCTATGAATATAGAAGGATTAGGAATAGCGCTGGTCGATCAGCTTTTAGAGAAAAAATTAGTTAGGAATATACCAGACCTCTATTCTCTGAACCTTGAGGACCTGGCAAATCTCGAAAGGATGGGACCAAAAAGCTCTCAGAATTCATTGGATGAAATTGAAAAATCAAAACAAAGAGATGTTAGCCGGCTGATTTATGCCCTCGGGATAAGATATGTGGGAGAACGGACCGCCCAGGCACTGGCTGATTATTTCAAAGGTATTGACTCTTTAGCCAAGGTGTCTTTAGATGAGCTTATCCAGATAGAGGATGTCGGACCCAAGGTGGGCGAAAGCATTGTTTTCTTTTTTAAACAGCCTGAAAATATCGAACTTATAAATAAACTGAAAGAAGCCGGACTGAACTTTTCTTCCATAAAAAAAGAGAGAAAAAGCGAGCATCCTCTTGCCGGACAAATTTTTGTTCTGACAGGAAAGCTCTCAGACTTGAGCAGGGAGGAAGCCACAGAAATTATCGAAAGCTTAGGAGGGGCTGTCTCCTCCTCAATCAGTAGCAAAACGACTTATGTTGTGGTGGGAGATTCCCCTGGATTAAAATTCGAACGGGCTCTGAAACTGGGTATTCCAACTCTCGAGGAAAAAGAGTTCTTAAAGCTTGTCAAGAAAGATTAACCCTATCTCTTCTTTTTCTTTTTTCCCAACTGTTTAAATATTCCCATGAGGCCCTTTTTCTTAAGTTTCTCTGTTAAACCTAATTCCTTGAGGGCAATTTTATTTTCAGGATCAATCTCCAAAGTCTTCTTGAATTGCTTTTTGGCTTTATCAAAAAATCCCTCTCCTTTATAATATGTTCCTAACCCCACATAAAATTCTGGATTCGAAGGTTCTAGTTTAATAGCTTTCTGGAAGTCCTCTTCAGCCTTCTTGTGAAACGGGGGAACTTTCGACTTTGCCATAGCAAGCATAAGAAAATAGATCCCTTTGTTCTTCTTCAGCCTTACAGCTTCTTCTAAAAGTTTTAAAGCCTCATCATATCTTTCCTGATTATACAGCGTCCTACCCTGACGGTACTTAATATCTGCTTTCTTTTCCAACTCCTTTCCACCCACTACTGGGGAGGCTTCTCTCTTGGAGTCGTATTCCTGCTTCTTTTTTTCATCGCCGAGGGTATCATAGGCTCTTGTAATATGACCGAATACATCCTTAATTTTATCCTTTATATCTGAAGGAAGATCTTTACTAAAGCAGCCAGGATGATATTCGCGAGACAAACGAAAATAGGATGATTTTATATGGTATGGAGAAGAGCCTTCGGGAATATTTAATATCTGATAATAATCCATGGTCGAAAGCTGCTCACTCATTGCTATCACCTCGGCTAACTTCTTATCCTTAACCTCAAAAGTAGCTTTTTCAGCCTTCTCCTTTTTCACTTCGGCCTGCTTCTCATCCGTAACTTCGAAAGCAGCTTTTTCAGCCTTCTCCTCTTTCACTGGAACTTTTTCTGGATCCATAATGTCTATTATGTTCAAGCAATAAGAGAGATAGAGGCTCTTCCAAAAAAACTTAGGTTCGAAATCTCCGGAATGAAAAAGATCTTCCGCTGAAAAACTTCCATCAATTGTGCCAATTATTTTCCTCTCTTTTCCTGTTAAGCGGTCAATGAAATCCTCACTCTTAGGAAAAAGTACCTTTTTCGCCATGAATTTTTCCAACTTAGAATAGTACTTTATCCGCCTTATTCCCTCTTCAATCAAATCAGGAATAGTTATTTTAGATTTGAATTCCTCCTCGGCGAATTTACCTCTCTCTTGAAATCTAAATTTTCCATCAAAAAAGGGAAAAATATTCAAAGTTATTTCTCTCATTTGATACCGCAAGCCAGCATACAAATCGTCCTCAGAGAGAAGGCCTTCTTTCATCAAACTTTCCCCTAATTTAAGCGTCGGATCGATGTATGAGTCAATTTTAGAATAGGTCGACCTTGAAATTTTTCCCAGCTTAAACAAAACTTCTCCCAGTAATTCTTGAGGATGGGTTATTTTGGCAAAAACTAAAAATCCATCATGAAAGAAAAGGTATCTTTGGAGCCCTTCATACTTGAAAATAAGAGGACCACTCTTCTTGTGAAAATATATATCCCTTAAGTAAAAACCGATGTGTTCCATATGATTCAGATCTTTAAAACTAAAATTTTTATATGTCTTATCATCAAATGCTTCTTTTCCTTCTTTATATATTAATTATATCCCAAAAAAATTCAAGTTTAAAAAGGGGACAGGCTACTTTTTCTGTATGAACTGTCCACGAGTAGAGACATTCCTCTCCCTTCCAGGAAAAGTAGCCTATCCCCTTTTTTCCGCGCTATCCAAAGTCAAAACCTGACTCCTATATTGTAAATAATTGCATGTATTGTAAAAGGTAGGTTTGATAAATCAAACCCCTACAAAGGTCTGACCTCGATTGAAAAGGAGAGTAAATTATGATAACTTTTGCATCATGAAAGTTGCCTTAGCTCAGATTTCTCCCCGCTTAGGAAATGTGGAAAAAAATTTCGATCTACATCTCAAGTACATAGAAAAAGCAAAAAAGAAAAATGTTGATCTTCTGATCTTCCCCGAACTCAGCCTCACCGGGTACACCCTTAAAGATTTAGTAGCAGAAGTGGCTCTTTCCCCAGATTCAAATCCTATCTTCGCCGAACTCAAGACTGCAAGCCGTGATGTCTCCCTTGTTTTTGGTTTTGTAGAAGAGAAAGAAAGAGGACTTTTCTATAATTCCGCCGCTTTTTTATCAGAGGGAAAGATCGTACATATCCATCGTAAGGTTTTTCTTCCTACCTACGGAATGTTCGAAGAAGGTAAGTTTTTTGCCCAAGGCAAAAATTTTCACACTTTTTCCACTCCCTATGGAAATGCAGGAATGATGATTTGTCGGGACTTTCTTCATTATGGTGCATGTTATCTTCTATTTGCTGGCGGCTCAGATATTATCATCGTCATTAGTGCGGCTCCTGGCCGAGGAATTCAAGGCAAGGAAGCCTACGAGACGAGCCGAATGTGGGAGTCGATGGGGGAAACCATTTCGCTCTTTTCCAGCGCTTTCCTCATCTACTGTAACAGGGTGGGGTTTGAAGATGGAAAGCACTTTGCGGGTGGCTCATTCATATACAATCCCATGGGGAAACTGGTGGCCAAGGCATCCTATCTTGACAATGAATTTCTGCTTCAAGAAATAAATCTGAATGATATTCGTGAAGTGCGCAAAAAATGGCCTTACAAAAGAGATGACAGGCCTGAAATCATCCTTGAAGCTCTAAAGAGGATCATCAGAAAGTATGAAGATTAACGAACCTTTTGTGGAAAAAATTCTCACTGCATTTATCAGGGAAGAATTATCCAAGTTCAATTATAAAAAAGGAATCTTGGGCCTCTCAGGCGGGCTGGACTCGGCAGTTTGTGCTTTCCTCGCTGCAAAAGCACTTAAACCAAGCAATGTTATCGGTCTCATCATACCTTATGGGGAAACCTTCAGCAAGGATGTGAAGGATGCTCAAGAATTCTCTCGGCTATTAAAGATAAAATCAAGAATTATTAACATTTCTCCGATGGTAGACTCTTATTTCTCAAGCTATCCGATTGAGAACAGGGTCCTAAAAGGAAACAAAATGGCCAGAGAAAGGATGTCCATCCTTTACGACTTTTCTGCCCGGGAGAAGGCCTTAATATTAGGGACGAGCAACAAAACAGAGCTGCTTTTAGGGTACGGCACAATCCACGGTGATATGGCCTGCGGGATAAATCCTTTAGGTGACCTCTACAAGACTCAAATCAGACAGCTTGCGGAATACATCGGAATTCCTGAGAAAATCCGGAAAAAAATACCCTCAGCGGGTTTATGGGTTGGACAAACAGATGAGGACGAAATCGGTCTCCCTTATGATGAAATCGATAAAATCCTCTATCAGCTTGTAGATAAAAGGACCTCAAAAAAAGATATCATTGCTTCGGGGTTCAAGAAAGAAACCGTCGAAAAAATTATCAGCCTTATTAAAAATTCTGAGTTCAAAAGAAAACTTCCGCTTATTCCCAAAATATCCTCCCGATCTGTAGGCCATGACTTTCTCTTCCCTTTTGATTGGGACAAATAGGTTATGCAGAGGGAAAACTCAGCACTTAAACCACCAGGCGACCTGTATGTTGTCGCAACCCCTATTGGAAACCTGGAAGACTTAACCCTTAGAGCATTGAGAACTCTTGGAGAAGTGTCCGTCATAGTTTGTGAAGACACGCGCCGGACAAGAAAGCTCTTGAATAAATACAGTATTAAAAAAAAGCTTATAAGCTACTACCACCCCAAGGAAAGCCAGAAAATCCCTCAAATTATTAGTCTCCTCAAACAGGGAAAAGATGTAGCCCTCGTGACGGATTCCGGAACCCCGGGTATCTCTGACCCTGGTTATCCTCTGATTAGAGAAGCCATTACGCAAGGAATAAAAATAATCCCTATTCCCGGGCCAGCGGCAATAACCGCAGCCCTCTCAGTAGCCGGCCTTCCTACCCATAGATTCCTCTTCCTCGGATTCCTTCCCCCTAAGAAAGAAGCAACAAAAAAATTGCTTGTTTCATTAAAAAATGAAAAAGCAACCCTTGTTTTTTACCTCCCTACCCGGAAGCTTCTTTCTTTTCTTGATCTCACTCGGGAAACAATAGGAAATAGACAGATTGTCATTGCCAGAGAAATGACGAAGATCTATGAGGAATTCCTCAGGGGAACAACTGAGGAATTACTAAAAAAGCTGGAAGAGAAGAAGCTCAAAGGCGAAGCCACGGTCCTGATCTCGGGCTCACAGTAAGCAAAAAAGTATCTTTGTTGCCTTGCTCTAGAGAGCGCCCAAGATCTTCTGACCTGGGCGCTCTCTTTTTATTTCAACTGAAGATGAAAGGACTCAGGCTTGAGCTACAGTCAACGCCTTTACTTCTTTCACACCGGCCTTCCTTAACACGGAGCTGCACTCTCGAATCGTCGACCCTGTCGTGTAGACATCATCCACCAAGAGCACACCTTTCCCTCTTAGCTTTTCTCCTTCTATGACATCGAATGCTCCTGAAACATTTTTCGCTCTTTCTTCGACCCTCAAGGAGGTCTGGGGAGGAACATTTTTAATTTTCAGCAACATTTGATCCCTAAGTTCAATTCCCTTAATCCTGGCTAATTCTTTGGCGATGATTTGAGCCTGGTTAAAGCCTCGCTTTTTTTTCCTTTTTGGATGAAGGGGAACGGGTATGATGGCGTCTACTTTCCACCACATCTCCTCCTCTCTACCCAAAGCACGATAAACAAAATTGGCCAGATCTTTTCCTAGAACCTGGAAATGGCGATATTTATACAGAAGGATGATGTCTTTCAATTTCCCCATGTATTTGCCGCAAGAACGATGATGCGAAAAAGGAGGGCGTTTCTCTAAGCAAACTTGACAGACGTGAGGCTCTTCTAAAGCTTCAAAAAACCGGCCACAGCATAAACAATAAGAAGGATAGGAAGCTCTTATGCTCTTCCAACATGCGTGGCAGATGACTCTTTCCTGGGGAAATTCAAGCAAAGAAGAACACAATTCGCAGAAAGAAGGGAAAAAAATAAGCTCGGCTAATTTAGAATAGGAGTAAATTTTCTTAGAGAGAGAAGAGATCAAGAAGATTCTTCCTCTTCTATTTTTTGACAATCAATGCAATAAGAAGTCCATGGAACAATATCAAGCCTTTTTTTGTTTATATCTTTTCCGCACCTCTGACAAATACCTAACTCTTTTTTATCAATTCTTCTAAGAGCCTCATCAACCAGAAGCAGCTGTTCTCGTTCTGCATTAGAAAGGCTTAAAAGGAATTCTTTGGTATAGGAACTTTCTGCTTTATCGGCAACATCCTGAGCTATTCCAGACTCCACTTCTTTACTTTCGTTGTACGTTTCTCTTATCTTATTAACAATCTCTCCCTTTTTTTTCAAAAGCTTATTTCTGTATCTTTCTCTTTCCTTTTCGTTCAAAATTATCCCCCTTATTTCGCGTATTGTCTTCGTTTTATGGTCGCTAAGGACCGATATATCTGTTCTAAAATCATGATTCGACTTAACTCATGAGAGAATGTCATTCGAGAAAGAGAGAGAATAAAATCCGCCCTCTTTAAAATTCTCTCATCCAGACCCAAAAATCCCCCGACAACAAAGGTCATGGCCCGAGAGGAATTTGAAGCAATCTTCTCTAAAAAACGAGCAAAATCAATAGAACTCATTTCTTTACCTTCATCGAAGAGGCAGATAATATAATCATCTTTAAAGTTTTTTTCAAGCCCAGAAGCCTCAATTTCTTTAATTCTGTTGGCAAATTTTTCTGAAATACCTTTTGCCTCCTTTGTTTGGATGAGTTCGCATGGAGCTAACTGATTGATTTTCCTTAAATAATATTCTTGTAAGCTTCTTATTTCTCTGTTGCTAGTTTTTCCGGGCCATAAAATTTTTAACTTCATAAAAAATCAATTTTAGATTGTTTGTCTTTAAGAATCTCTCTCCTCTTATATAAAATTTTCAATAAACAATAATAATTAAAACAGAAAATGTCAATATTTTTTTACTGTAAGGGTTTGATTCATCAAACCCACCTCTTTTTTAGCCAAGGAATTTGATTTATTTGTAGGGGCTTGATTTATCAAGCCCACCTTTTAAAATATATGTAATGATTTATAAAATAAAATGGGGACAGGCTACTTTATTAATATAAAAAAAGAATAATCCCTGATTTTCTAATAACAGCTTGGGATTGCCGCGTCGCTACGCTCCTCGCAACGACATTATAAAACTGTTACCGAATTATTGAGCAAGGACAACAGGCCCCTTTTAAAAGGAATCAATAAGAGAATTTATGGGCATCTCCCCACAATTTTTCAAGAGAATAATATTCTCGTGCTTTCTCAGAAAAAACATGAATAATGAAACTCCCATAATCCATTAATATCCACTCAGCAAGTTTTCTGCCTTCTACACTCAAAGGCATAATCTTTTCCTTTTTTAAGTCTTTCTCAATATTCTCGTTAAGGGCAAGGTTCTGCCTGGCGGAGTTTCCATGCATAATAACGAAATAATCTGTAAAAGAAGATATTCCTCTTAAATCAAGAATTACAAGGTTCTCTCCCTTTTTTGCCTTGCTGGCTTTTATTGAAATCTTCACCTCACGTGGAAGACTCCTTTTAGAAATTGATTTTCCGGTTCTTTCCTCAGCCATTTTTATTCCTTATAAAGCCTATTCTCTCTTATATAATCTTCGACTCTCTCTGAAACCATATCCTTTATGGAATCACCTCTCTTTATTATTCCCCTTATTTCAGTAGAAGCTATATCTAAAGCATCTATCGGCAGGAGGAATATCCTAAAGGAGAGAAGCATCTCATCTTTTATGACTTCGGACTTTGAAAGCTTACACATTTTTTCTCTGTATTTTCCCTCTAAAGTTTTCTTCGCTTCGTCTAAAAGATAACCTGGCCGGCTTATAACTACAAAAAAGCACTGCTCTAGCAATCGTTCGTAATCCTTCCAGGTGTCGACTTCTAAAAAACCATCGATCCCAAGGATGAAGAAAATCCAGGATTTTGGATAGAGCTTTTTTATCCTGTTTATCGTTATGATTGAATAGGATTTTTCTTCAGCATCGATCTCTATGGAACATGGAATGAAATGAGAAAAGCCGTGGAGGGCGATTTCGACCATTTTCAAGCGATGGGAAGGAGAGGCGATTTCGGCCGTGTCTTTATGAGGGGGGATATAACAAGGAATAAAGAGTATTTTATCCAGCAGAAACCTTTTTTGAACAACCTCTGCAGCCTTTAAATGCCCAGAGTGAACAGGATTGAATGTGCCTCCAAAAAGTCCTATTCTCTCTTTCTTCATGAATCTATTCTTTATTTTCTCCCAAAAGGTCTAAAGCCTTAGACGTCGAATTCACCAATTTCTTAAGCCCTTCTTCTTTTAGCGCAGATATGGCAAAAAATGGAAGCCCTTCTCTGCGCGCCAATTTCCTCACCTCACTCAATCCACGCTCCTTCTCTCCAAGAAGATCTATCTTGTTCGCTGCTAAAATTTGATGCCTTTTAACCAATCGAGGGCTGAAAGCCTCGAGTTCTTTCATAACGGCTCTGAAATCTTGGACAGGATCCCTTTCCGTATAAGGTGAGACATCAATAAGATGGAGCAAGATTTTTGTCCTTTCCACATGCCTCAGGAATTTTATGCCCAGGCCATGGCCAAGGTGAGCTCCCTCTATCAAGCCTGGTATATCCGCAATGACAAAACTCCGGAATTCATCAACATCCACTACACCTAAATTCGGAATAAGTGTTGTGAAGGGATAATCGGCGATAACAGGTTTTGCTGCTGAGATTTTTGATATCAGGGTGGACTTTCCTACATTAGGAAAACCAATCAAGCCAACATCGGCAACGAGCTTAAGCTCAAGGATAAAATCTTTCTCTTCTCCCGGTTGACCTTCCTCCCGCTCTCTAGGCGCTTGATGAGTTGAAGAGGCATAAGAAGCATTGCCCCTGCCACCCTTTCCTCCTTCTGCAGCCAAATACTTCTGTCCAGGAGAAGTAAAATCAAAAAGAACATCTTCCTTATTTTTTTCTTTGACAGTGGTCCCTACAGGAACTCTGAGATGGAGATCTTCTCCTTTTTTTCCCTGGCGATTTCCTCCCTCGCCATGTGCACCCTTTTTTGCTTTGTTTATTGGACGAAAACGAAAAGAGACTAGGGAATTGATGTTTTCATCGGAAACTAAATAAATGCTCCCTCCAGCTCCTCCCCGGCCGCCATCTGGCCCCCCTCGAGGGACTCTCCATTCCCTCCGGAAACTTACACAGCCGGTACCTCCTTTTCCTGCGCGGAAGGTTACCTTGACCTGATCAACAAACATATTTAGCGGAGTCGGAACCTCCTAGGAAGGGACGACGGAGACAAATTTTCCCTTTTTGCCTTTTGTATCAAAACGAACAATTCCGGTAATCGTAGCAAAGAGAGTATCGTCTTTTCCTCTTCCGACATTTAATCCAGGTTTAAACGGTGTGCCTCTTTGACGCACAATGATGGAACCAGCAGGAACAAATTGTCCACCTGACCGTTTCACACCTAGCCTTTTTGAACGGCTTTCTCTTCCATTTTTTGCACTTCCAGCAGATTTTTTGTGAGCCATTCTATTTCTCCTTTTTTAAGGCTGTTTTCTTAGTTTTGGCGGCAGTTTTAGCTGCGGTTTTCTTTTTAGAAGGTGCCTTGCTTTTAGGCTTTTTCGGTTTCGCTTCACTTACTACAACTGGCTTCTTAGGAGTTACCTCTTCCTTTTTAGCAACTTCGGGAACTTTTTTCTCGGGAGTTACCTCCTCTTTTTCCTTTTTCACAACTTCAGCTGGCCTTTTCTTGGGAACAGCTTTTATCCCGTGGATAATCTCTTCAATTTTTATCCTAGTGAGCTCCTGACGATGACCTCTTGTTCTCCTGTACTGTTTCCTTCTCTTCTTCTTGAAGACAAGGACCTTCTTATCCTTAAAATTCTCAATAACCTCTGCCCTCACCAGGGCATTTTCAACAAAAGGAGTTCCGATCAGAGTTTTTCCTTCATCCTCAATAAGAAGAACCTTGTCAAAAGTGACTTTTTTTTCCTTCTCCATGTTGAGTTTTTCAACATTAAGAACATCGCCTTCTTGAACCTTATATTGTTTTCCACCAGTTTTAATAACAGCAAACATACTTTCTACCTCAATCTTTTATAAAGATAATGGAATCTAAATTTAACATATGGCTGATTTTATGTCAACATGGGGTCAGGCTTGCAAAACTTGCAAAACTTTTATAATTTACATTTTCTGCTTATTCCTTTACAAATAAGCTTCTTATTTTAATTTTTCGATGAATATTCAAATTATAAAAGTTTGAAAGGTCTGACCCCATTGACAAAAATGAATGTTTTCTCTACTTTAATTATGACCTTACGAGAGAAAGAGCGGAAAATAGTGGGCGGTTAGCTCAGCGGTAGAGTACCGGTTTTACAAGCCGGGTGTCACTGGTTCGAATCCAGTACCGCCCACCAGATATTCTCAGTTGATATCCAGGGAAAAGAAGCTTTTCTGGTTATATCAATAGATGAGATTAATCAAGAAATTATTTATTCCTACTGTAAGATGAAGCCGGCTGATTACAGGATAAATATCGGAGGCTTTGAGGCTGGAATCGGAATAGGCTATGAATTTTAAGAAAAAAGATTACTCCGACGTCCTTCTTATCGCTTCCATATCAGCCTCCCTGGTTGGTATTATAGCCTTTGTTTATCTCTTCGTCCTTGACTTCAATATCTACTGGTTCATCTTCTGGCCCATGATTTTCGCTCTTTATCAGAGCCCAGCAGTCTATTTATTCTGGCTCTGGAAAAAACAGAAACGCAAATAAAGATTCTTTCATCATGCAACTAAGCTGGCTGGACAGCAGTCTCCTCTTAACCCTAGAATTTGTTTATTAAATAATAAGTTTTCGCTCTTCTTTTACGACGTTTAGCACAATATGGGTAACTGTCCTATCCACATATTTCTGAGAAAGAACATTCTTTATAAAACTGTTTAGATCCTCCCTGCTTTTAAAATGCGCGATCACAATCGAATCCCATTCTCCGGTTACATCATAAATCGCAAAGACATGGGGATCTTCTGCGATTTTCTCTTGAGTCTCGATGAGTTTACCATGGGAAATTCGTATACCCACAACAGCAATTAAATTAAATCCGAAGTATTCCGGGTCCAGGAGAGGAATATACCCCTTTATTGCTCCCAGTTTTTCGAGCCTTTTTATTTTATTAATCACCACTGGAGCAGAGGTTCCGATTTCTTTGGCTATTTCTCGAAAGCTTTTTCTTGAATTCTGATTAAGAGACCTAACAATTTTTAATTCCAGCTCCTCAATCATCTTTCCTCCTTTTTACATATGTAAGTAAAATTATATAAAATATATATATTTGTTAATGAATTATAAAATAATTATTGACATTTGACAATATTTCTGTAAAATATTTGTCTAAATGATACTAGATTCTTCTCTCGAAGTCAAATTATACACAAAGGAGTCTGTCGAACTCCCCAGTATTTTAAAAGATAGGCTCCCCAGAATTCAATTTATTTCTCAGCCCGAAAGCATTCATGATATCCAGGAAATGTTTTCTTATGCAAGAAAAAATAAACTCTCGATAATACCCCGGGGAGCAGCCACTTATGGGATGGGTGGCATTGCTCCGCTCAGGCGGTCAATAATGGCCGACCTAACCCATTTAAACAGAATCTTAGATTTTAATGAAAAAGAAAAAACTATCTATTTCGAAGCAGGTCTAAGGTGGTGGGATCTTAAGAATTTCTTGAAGAATTATTCTCTCGATCTCTATACGTACCCCACTAGCTTATTTTCCACTGTTGGTGGCTGGTTGTCTACAGGAGGTTATGGGGTTAACAGCTTCAGGTATGGACACATATCAAATCTTGTTGATTCAATCGAAATTGTAGCACCCCAAAAGAAAAAAAGGATTAATCGCAAAGATCGTGAATTCAAATATTTCATGGAAACTGAGGGTCAAATGGGGATTATAAGCAAGGTGAAGCTCAGAATTCGAGAAGCTAAACCATCCAAGCCCTATCTCGTCTTCTTCAACAAAGCATCAGAGGCTGCCGGGTTTTTATCTGAGGTTTCAAAATCATTAAAAACGCCGCCCGTCCATATATCTTTCTTTGACCGGCATCGATTAGAGCATAAAAATTTATTGCTTGACGGCGAAGTCTCATTTCCAAACATGGAAGGTATTTTGGTAGTCTTTGAAGATCTCTCCTCCAAGGCAGCATTTTTGAGCCTGGTAGAGAGAAAAAAGGGAATATTAGCCGAAAATTATTTAACAGCGTTCTTATGGAATGAAAGATACTTCCCGTTTTCCGTAAAACATTTCCACCCCTCTATCCTCGGTTGTGAAACAATCCTTCCCATCGAAAATCTTGATCATTACGTTAGAAAGACAAGAAAATTCGGGAAAAATTATGGGATTCCGCTCTCGACTGAAGCCACATTAATAAACGGAAATGAGGCTGTCGTTTTTACAATTTTCCCTTCTGACACGAAAAAACTTATTCACTTTGTACATCTTTTCTTAACATATTCATTAACCCATATCGCCTCGAAGTGTGGCGGAAAGCCTTACGGAATAGGAACATGGAACCTCCCCCTGCTCGAGAAAAAATTCTCTGACAAAGACACAAAAGAATACTTACGTTTAAAAAAAGAATTAGACCCGCTTAATTTATTAAATCCAGCTAAATCGTTCTCTCCAGACTGGAGAATCGCATACTTTTTAAAAATTGCATATTCAATGAGCGCGTTATTTTCAAACGGAAATCCTTTTTTTAAACCATTTCTAAAAATCCTGAGTGCTAACTCAGAGAAGCACAAAAAGAGCTTGCTTGACCCAGAAGCCTGCGCCAACTGTGGAGCCTGTATTGCTGTCTGTCCCGCCTATTTTACGAACAGATCGGAAATCGTCACCGCAAAAGGAAAACTCTTTCTCCTGAAACGCCTGCTTAACGGCTCATCTATTCCTGAGCCTGTTGCTGAGAATATATTTCTCTGTTTGCACTGTCATCTCTGTGAATATGTATGCCAGAGTAAGCTAAAATTAATGCCAGTATGGGACAAGCTTGAAGCAATCGCAGAAAAAACATCTGGACGCCCTGAAGAAAAAATAGACGAATTCATAAAAAAAGCGGAATCTCACCCGGCTTATACCAAGCTTTTAGATTTCTTGAGTAATTCATCAAATAATAATCACCAGGAAATAAAGAATGTATAAAAGATACCGCATTGAAACATCTCCAGTTGAATTATCCACAACCAAAATAGGGAAGTTCGAGATCATACGCAACGATTCATGTTTGAACTGTGGTCGATGTATGACTCATTGCATTTATGATGTCCACAAACGAGATTCTGATGACCCTCGTCTTATGTCTGACCCGGTCAATCATCTCTGCAAGAATTGTTTTTCCTGCATTCAAAACTGCCCTTATCAAGCCCTCGAAATGATTAAGAACAAGGAGTTTGAAAAACTGGGAAACACTTATTGGACTCCTCAAATTATCCATACTATCTGGAATGAAGCAGAGGAAGGAAAGATCCCTGTCTTTGGTGCAGGTTACCGTGGCCCGTTTAGAGGCTCGGGCTTTGATGACATATGGACAGATATGTCAGAAATAGTCCGCCCCACAAGGGACGGGATCCATGGAAGAGAATACATTGCCACCTCAGTTGATCTGGGGAGAAAGTTACCCTGGATACCTGATTTTGAAAAACTCGACCTGACAAATTCCTATGAAATACAGATTCCTATGTTGCTTGATACAAGTCCTTTGGGGCTCAATTCAAGACGTATCATTCTATCTATCATAAAAGCTGCCCATAAGCTCGGGACTTTAGCCTTTTTAGACATCAAAAATTATTTTGATGAGTTAAAACCTTACCTTAAATCGATAGCTTTACGCTGTTCGCTCGATAAAATTACGCACCTGGATCGAGCTCCCTGGAGAAAGGTGAATTTTATAGAGATCGCCTTACCACGAAAATTTTCAATTTCAGAACTTGAACGAGTTCTGAAGAAATTGAAAAGCGAGAATCAAACTGCCTTAATTTCTCTCGGATTGACCAATCCCTCTCTCTCAGCGGGAATTTTTAAACAATTTAAAGAAGCAAGGGCAGATATATTGAATTTTTATGCTGATAACGACGGCCAAAGCTTTGAGGGTAATATTTTTATCTGTGAGTCAACGAGAAAATTACAGCTTGATTTAGTCAAAGAGCGTATGCGGGATGAGGTCACGATACTGGGGAAAGGAGGGATTGCTGCTGCTGAACACGTGCCAAAAATAATCATCTGTGGTGCGGATGCCGCAGTCCTGGATCTCTCTCTACTTGTGGCTGCAGGATGTCAAGTATGTAAAGTCTGCAAAATAGATGACTGTCCTGCAGAGCTCGAAAAGCTGGGTCCGGATATTGTCGAGCAGCGTATCATAAACATGATATGCGCCTGGAGGGACCAGCTTTTAGAAATACTGAGTGCTATGGGAATCAGAGATGTGAGAAGATTGCGCGGTGAGAAAGGAAGGGCAATATTTTATGAAGAAATAGAGAGAGAATCCTTTGAATTTATCTTTAAAGAAAATGGTCCGGTCAAATGAAAAGTGTCGAAATAAGAAACTGTAACTCAAGATTTCATAAGAATATAGGCAAATACACAGTCTCTCTCAACGATAGCTGTTTTCACTGTGGGCTCTGCGTCGAGATATGTCCTTATTGTGTTTTCGATAGGATAGACGGTTTCAATCATGTCTCGACCCCTAATTCTGCTGGTTGCTTGGGCCCGGATTGCAAGGAAGGGCCGTATTATTGTACGACAAAATGTCCAGTAGATGCCATAAAGATTGAATTAGACCCTCAATGGAAAACTCTTGGAGATTTCCGCTGGACACCGGATCTGATAATCACCACCTGGCAGCAGGCGGAAACAGGAGAAATCCCGCGCGGCAATCTTGAATACAGAATCGGCGCTTCTGGAGGCGGCTTTGATGTTTTCGATTTTACGATTGACGACTTTACTGCTATTTCATCTGAAGAAATCGATAAGATCAGTACTTCCGATAAGATCAGTACCTCTATCTGTTTAAACCGCCGAGGAGAGGGCCCCTCGATAGAAATCCCTGTGCCCTGGTACGGAGCAGGTATGTCCTTCGGCTCTATAAGCCTTCCATCTATGTTAGCTCGGGCTCACTCTGCAAAAGCATGGAAAACGTTCACATCGACTGGAGAAGGCGGCTATCCGGATGAACTCATTCCCTACAGCAACCACGTCATAACCCAGATAGCCACTGGATTGTTTGGAGTAAGTGAAGAGACAATAAAAAGAACACCAATAATCGAATTTAAATATGCCCAGGGTGCAAAGCCCGGTCTTGGAGGACATCTACTGGGAGACAAAAACACACCAAGTGTGGCAAAAATGAGAGAAACTGTTCCCTGGAATTCTCTTTTCTCTCCTTTTCCTTTCCACAGCGTCTACTCAGTGGAAGACCATAAGAAGCACATTGATTGGGTAAAAACCATAAATCCCGATGCTCTCATTTCTGTAAAGGTTTCAACTCCCTCGGATGTGGATATGGTCGCCGTAGGAAGCTACTACGCGGGAGCAAATATTATCCATCTGGACGGAGGCTACGGTGGAACAGGTGCTGCACCCGAGATTGCCAAGAAGAATATTGCCATGCCCATAGAATATGCAATAACAAAAGTCCATAAATTTCTTCTCGAGGAGGGGGTCCGTGAGGAAATAGTCCTCCTGGCAAGCGGGGGAATCAGAACCGCCTATGACATCGCAAAATCAATCGCCCTTGGAGCAGATGGTGCCGTCATAGGAACGTCGGATTTGATTGCCCTGGGATGTGTAAGATGCGGAAACTGTGAGAGCGGAAGAGGATGCCCTCGTGGTATTGCGACAACTGATCCTGAGCTTGAAAAACAGATCAACCCGTCTTGGGGAGCTCAAAGGATAATAAATCTCTACGCTTCCTGGCAAAAGCAACTGAAATTACTTCTCTACAAACTTGGCCTCAAAGACATAAAGGAGCTGAGAGGTCGAACAGATTTTTTAAGGCACATCGATGAAAAATAAAGACGTAATCCGCTTAATCGAGTCAAGACGTAAGCTTTCTTCTCCAGGCAGCCTTAAAAAATTGGAAATGGAAGGAGGCTGTGGAGTTGTTGGCTTAGCCTGCAATGAAAAAATCTCAGGAAAGCACATCATGCAGTCTCTAATTCAGATGCATAACAGGGGAAACAGCAAAGGCGGAGGGATTGCGGCCCTTGGGCTAAACTCCTCCCAATGCGGTGTCAGCCAAAAAATACTTGAAGAAGATTATTTGATCCAGGTGGCTTATCTTGACCCAAGCGTAAGACATCAGGTGGAAAAGGAATTCATAATCTCAAACCTGGATGTTCATACATCCTATCCACTTCCCACTCTAAAAGATTATAGAGCTGTCGATGGTTTAGATATGAAACCACCTGAAGTATGGAGATATTTCTGTCGGGTTAAAGACAAAGCCCTGAGCCAGTTTATTCTTAAAAATAATTTAGATGCTCTTGAAAGACAAAAAGCTGAAGATGAATTCATTTATCAAAACACCTACAAACTGAATAATAAATTTTATACATCTCTCGGGGAAAAAAGGGCATTTGTCCTCTCGCACGGGCGTAATATGATCATACTTAAAATCGTAGGTTATGCGGAACAGTTAATAGAGTACTATCAAATTGAAAATTTAGAAGCTCATATTTGGGTCGGACATCAAAGATATCCCACCAAAGGAAAAGTCTGGCATCCCGGAGGGGCTCATCCCTTTATGGGAATGAACGAAGCACTGATCCATAACGGAGATTTTGCAAACTATTATTCCATAGCCGAGTATCTCAGTCAGCGAAACATCTACCCTCTTTTTCTGACTGATACAGAAGTAGCTGTGCTTCTTTTTGACCTGCTCAACAGAGTATACGAGTACCCTCTTGAGTACATAATCGAAGCCATTGCTCCCACAACGGAAAGGGACTTTTATTTATTGCCCGAGGAAAAAAGAAAGGTATACCGCGCCATTCAGACATCTCATATCCACAGCTCTCCTGATGGACCCTGGTTTTTTATAATCGGACAAACAAATACCAAACAAAAGAGTTTTCAACTCCTGGGAATAACGGATACATCGATGCTCAGACCCCAGGTCTTTGCCTTCCAGGAGAATGGCGTGAGTATTGGACTCGTGGCCAGCGAAAAGCAAGCTATAGATGCAACACTGCGAAGCTTGCACCAGGAAGACAAAAGATTCTTACCCTATGCTGATTTTTACTGGAATGCACGAGGCGGAAGTTATACAGATGGAGGAGCATTTATCTTTACTGTAAAAGGAAACAATCTGGTAATAACCGATAAATTTGGGAGACGAATCTCAGTAAATAAAGAACATGACTGTCCACCTATTAATATATCAGCCGGAAAATCTGAGGATATAGATCCTACAGAAAAAATAAAAGAATTCACTAAAACAATCGACCAGAGATGGAGAATCCCGATCAAAGACAGAGCATGCGCATTATCAAAGACTGAGGAATATCTCAATGAAATATTCCTATCAATGTCTGCCCAAAAACAAGCACAAAATCTATATCGCTATACAGACTGGGAAAAAATAGATTCACTATCCCCGCCAAAAAGTCAGAAAGAAGTTCTGGTGATAAACTGTGAAAAATTCCCCGCAGAAGGGAGTGAATCAATTTCCAGGTTTATTGTGGAGGCTTACCAGCTAGGCTGGAAAAATTTCATAACTTTTAACTGGAGAGGTCAGAGGTTTTGCGGGTGCGGGTTGGGCTCGGAATCTAACGATGTCCGAATAGACGTGTTCGGGAGTTCAGGCGATTATCTTGCCTCGGGTCTTGACGGAGCAGAAATTGTTGTCCACGAGAGCGCTCAGGACCAAGTAGCTCAGATCATGAAAAGCGGAAAACTTGTAGTCTTCGGGGATGTCGGACAGACCTTTATGTATGGAGCTAAAGGTGGCGAAGTCTATGTCCTTGGAAATGCGGCCGGAAGACCTCTTATTAATGCTGTAGGAGCACCAAGAGTCGTCATAAACGGAACATGCCTGGACTATCTGGCAGAATCCTTTATGGCAGGCAATCCCTTGGAAGGGGGAGGATTTGTCATTCTTCATGGACTAAAATTCAGTGAGAAAGGAGAAATCATTGAATTAGAAGCTCCGTATCCTGGAGGGAATCTTTTTTCTCTTGCCTCTGGTGGGGCCATTTACATCAGAGATCCATTTTTAAAAGTTGAAGAGGGCCAGCTAAACGGAGGTAGGCTTATCGAATTAACTGAAAAGGACTGGGAGCTTATTCTTCCCTACTTAGAAGAGAATGAAAGACTCTTCAACATTCCTGTAAAACGTTTATTAAGTCCGAATGGTGAACTCCGCTCATTCAACCAGGTTTACCGAAAAGTTGAGGCAGTGGAATTGAAAGTCCTCCAAAAAGGCCACCGTTAAAAAAAATGTTGAAAATTTGTTTTTCCTTCAGAGGAGGAAAAAATGAATGAACTGCAAGTAAATATTAGATGTCCCTACTGTAAGCAAAGTCTAATGTATGATGGTCAAATAATAGACGGCTATCCGAGCGTAAAAGTTGTTATTCAAAATTCTAATAAGCGTGGGATGCTCTACCTGAGCTCTATTTATGGGAGCTATAACATCATCTCAGAATTCAATATCCCCATGGATGAAATAATCCTGTTTTTTTGCCCCGATTGTCAATCTTCTCTTTTAATTAAAGATTTATGCGATAAATGTAGTGCCCCGATGACATTATTTGAATTATTACAAGGTGGTAAGGTCCAGATTTGTTCGCGACGTGGGTGTAAGAAGCACTTGATAGAATTTTCAGATCTGTCCCAAGAAATATCTACCCTCTACAATGCTTATGAGATATTCGCTGATCCATCTTGTAAAAAGTAATAAAAAAAACGCCCCCGACGGGATTTGAACCCGTGTCGTCGCCTTGAAAGGGCGATGTCCTAGACCAGGCTAGACGACAGGGGCGCTTAGGGTTGGTGAGCCGTGCTGGACTCGAACCAGCGACACCCGGCTTAAAAGGCCGGTGCTCTCCCTCTGAGCTAACGGCCCAAAAAGAGCAAAAACGTACTGACAATTATAAGCACAAGAAATAAAAGAGTCAATATCAGCTGATGAGTTCAAACTTAATAATTTTCCACTGCCCCCGACGGTTCACATTCAAAACTTCGTCTTTGAGATTAAACACCCTCAAATAAAGCCTGTAATTCTTCGTGGCTTCTTTTCCTACTACTTTTATGTCGACTTCCTTAGAGTGAACCTGTCCGGTTAAATCTCTTATATTAGTAATATCGCCAGCCCCGAGAGAAAAACTGGCAATCTGTTCCTCTCTTGCCGTAGCTCCTTTAGCTTCATTATAATCTGTTTGTAACTGCTGGTGTGTTGCATATATTTCATCGTAGGTGGCCTGAAGCTCCTTGATTTTATTCTGGGCCGCTCTTCTTGCCGCCCTTGTTCGAGCTTGGTCCCGTTCATACTCAGCATCAAGCAGTTCATCTTTCGCATCAAGGGTTATCCCGACAGATTCTTCTACTTTCTTCTTTAACTCCAGCTCCAGTCTGTTCATTTCAGGCAATGAAGCTGGCTCAATTTTCTCTTCACTTACACTTATTATCTCCCAGCTTTCTACATCCATTGAAATCGGCTCCACGGCCATGGTCGACATCGTGGTCACATCATTCAATTTTATTGCGTTAAAATATCTTTTCAAAAGGCCTTCTTCAGGGTGCGATGTGCAGCTTTGCAAGACAAATAAAAGGAGAATAACACCTATTGCAGAAAGGCTTTTTCTTTTCATCGTTCCTCCTTCCTATGTAAAATTAATTTACTTGTTCTAAATATTACTTTTTTTTCAAGTAAAAAAGCAAGTATAAATAATGGAGATTCTTAAAAAAAATTTCCCATAACTTGAATTCCCAAGGACAGCTCTTGTTGGCTTAAGCCAACGGGGATAGAAATTGCAGGAATTCCAGCGAGATTGGCCGGCGCTGTAAATATATCAGAGAGGTACGTAGCAATTGGAACTTCTTTCTCCCCAATCAAAAAAGCGGGCTCGGTTGGAAAGGATGTCCTAATCTCATCCTCTCGAAAAGGGATGGAGAAAGAAACAGCAGAATACACTTCTCTTTTTGAGAAATCGAGTTCCAATTCTTCCAACCTGATCCTGGTGCTTATCCAGAAAAAGTAGCCTGTCCCCCCTTTTTTTTCGGGAAAAAAGATGTTTACAAAATTTTTTTATTTTTTATTGACAAAAAGATAATTTATAAATAAAATTTAGGGTAATTATAAGACATTAAATACTTTATCTATAATTACGCTAATCATTATAGTTACACTAGGTTATTGCTTCAATGAAAGTATGCATTCATAATAGGATACTCAGCTGAAATCCTCTCTAACGTCTTATAATTACAACTTAAGTTTCATTAATTACTTTAGAGAAGTGATTATTTTCTTGCCTTTCAGCAATCGATGAAACTTTGGACGAGTTTTTGTCTTTAAATTTAATAAGGAGGTGAAAGATGGCGCTAAGAATAGCAGAAGAATGGTTCACCATCTGCGCAGGATGTGAAATAACCATCCTTGATATTGGAGAGCCACTCCTTGACATTTTACCCAAACTTGAGTTTGTCCATATGCCGGTCTTAATGGATCATAAGTTATTTGGACAGACCGGTGATCAGCCGGGCCCAGAGATTCCTGAAGCCGACGTGGGAATTATTACTGGAGGAATCCGGGTGGAAGAGAACAAAGAAATTGCTGAGGAAATGAGGAAAAAGTGCAAAACGCTTATTGCTTTAGGATCCTGTGCCTGTTATGGCGGTCTACCAGCTCTAGCTAATCAGTTTACGGTTGATGAAATTCAGGAAAAAGTTTTTCGAGGTTGTGTTTCTACAGATCCGGCAGATACACCCACTCAAGAAGTGTCACCGTTTACTGATAGAATTTATGCTTTGCATGAAGTCGTAAAGGTTGACCTCAAACTGCCCGGTTGCCCGACAACTCCTGATATGGTCGCTGATGCGTTGACTGCACTTTTGGAAGGAAAAGAAATCGAACTTCCTGGAAAGAGCGTGTGTGATGAATGTCCGACTATCAGAAAAGAGAAAGCTGTGGCAAACTTGAAAAGACCCCTTGAACCCGTTGAATTTGAACCCGGGAAACCTCTGGATACTGTTCGCTGTTTCATGGAACAAGGTTTCCTGTGCAACGGCCCTGCTACGAGAGCAGGCTGCGGGGGAGCAGAAAAAACACCCAGATGCATAAAAGCATACATGCCCTGCCGAGGATGTTTTGGCCCTCTCTCAGATGATGCCAATCCGATGGTTGATATGATGGGGGCTCTGTCCTCTATTGGCCTTGATGTCAAACAAATACCAGACCGTGCGGCGACCTTTAACAGGTTTTCTGGGGCAGGTCGTTTAAGACCTATCCCGAAGAGGAGTTAAATCATGGGAAAAACATTAACTATTCAACCCGTCACAAGAATCGAAGGGCATGCTAAGATCACTATCCAGCTCGATGATGCTGGAAATGTAAGCGACACTCAAGTCAATGTCCTTGAGTTAAGGGGCTTTGAGAAATTCTGCATTGGAAAACCAGTCGAGGAGATGCCGAGGATTACCACCCGGATATGCGGGGTTTGTCCCTGGTCTCATCATAATGCTTCTGCCAAAGCGACTGATGCAGTTTTTGGAGTTGATCCACCTCCTGCTGGGAAAAAACTGAGAGAATTGTGTAACAGCATTGCTTTCATAGAAGAACACATACTCCACTTCTATTTTTTAGCTGGAGCGGATTTTATACTCGGGCCAGATGCGGATTATTCAGTCAGGAATGTTATTGGCATTATAAGTGCAGCTCCTGATATCGCTAGAAGAGTGGTTAAAGTCAGACACATGGCAGCCCGTATGTTAGAGATGATCGCTGGAAAAGCCATACATCCTGCTGCTGCTGTGCCTGGAGGATTTAGCCGCCCTTTATTAGAGGAGGAAAGAAAAGAGCTGAGGCAGATGGCAGATGAATGTCTTGAGCTGGCAAAATTCTCTATGTCTTTTGCCAAAGAGAACCTTTTTCCTAAATATCTAGATGTCGTTAACTCCCTGGGTGTTATAAAAACTGGATTTTTAGGCACTGTGAAGGAAGATGGCTCTATGGATCTTTATGATGGAAAGCTGAGAATGATGTCTGCCGACGGTTCTTATGAAGATTTCAAATACGAAGACTACACCGATTATATCAGTGAGCATGTTGAACCCTGGTCTTATTTGAAGTTCCCTTATGCGAAGAAAGCCGGTGAGTTTTCTATGGATCTGGATAATCCAAACGGTATTTATCGAACCAATACACTGGCTAGAATGAATGTCTGTGATAAAATCGACACGCCTTTAGCTCAAGCTGAACTTGAAGAATTCAGAGAAAAATTCGGCCGCCCTGCCCAACAGACTCTACTCTATCACTGGGCAAGGTTAATTGAATTGCTCCATAATGCAGAAAATACTATTCGACTTCTTGACGATCCTGAAATCACCAGCACCGATACTAGAAAAAAGGTTGAACTAAGAGCAGCCAGAGGAATTAGTAGTGTGGAAGCTCCCAGAGGAACACTGATTCATGACTATGAGACAGATGAGAATGGTCTCGTGACAAATGTTAACCTGATTGTTGGCACCACGCACAATAATGCTCCCATCAATATGTCTGTTAAAAGTGCAGCAAAAGACTTGATTAAAGATGGCAAATATGACCAGGGAATTCTGAATAAGGTCGAGATGATGATCAGAGCTCATGATCCATGTTTGTCCTGCTCAACACACAGGTTGGATGGCAAAATCGGTGTTAAGATTGATATTGTTGATCCTGAAAGCAATACTTTAGCTACGTTTTCCAATTGATACGCGAGAATAAACTCTAATTTGTGGGGTCAGGTCTTGCTTTTTGCCTTTGCTCACACAAACAAAATTAACTCTGACACATTGCCATTGCGAACGACTGAAATGTACGCGGCAATTTTATCCTGGAGATGCGAGGTTTCTACATCGCTTCCTTCCTCGTAAAGAAATTTAAATGCACTTGTATAAGATTCGTTTCGAGACGGGCAAAAAGCAAGACCTGACCCCACTTTTTGACCCCATTTGTCCTTTTCTGGATATAAGCTCTGACTAAGAAATGGAACAACTCCCTGTCTACTGTCGAAAAAAAATCTTAATCGCCGGGTGTGGGAATAAGCTCTTCGGTGATGACGGATTCGGACCCGAAGTCGTTGAATACCTAACGAATCACTACAGCATTCCAGAAAACATATGCTTATTAGACGTGGGCACAAGCGTAAGAAAAATCCTATTTACTATTTCTTTAAGTGAAGCTCGACCGGAAGTTATAGTTATCATTGATGCTGTGGATAAAGGTAGAAAGCCAGGTGAAATTTTTGATATCTCCCTTGATGAAATCCCAAAAGAAAAAATCGACGATTTTTCAATCCATCAAGTCCCTTCTTCAAATCTCTTAAAGGAATTGCAGGATTTATGTTCGGTTAAAGTAAGAATAATGGTCTGCCAAACTAAAACAATACCAGAAACAATACAATCCGGATTATCTAAACCAGTTAAAAAAGCCGTTCGTCTAATGGCTAAAAAAATTGCGGAAGAATACTTCTGACCCCACTTTTCTTTTATGTTAGAATAACCGATGTCATATACACACTAAAAAGAAATGCCAAAAAAAACTAAAATGACTTTAAAAGAAATCAAGGAGCTCCTTCAGGCCGACGTCATCGTCGGGATTGACAGTCTTGACCTAGAAATCGAATTTGCAGGAGGATCTGACCTCATGAGCGATGTCTTAGCCTTTGGCAAACCAGGAATCCTCCTTCTGACCGGTTTATCCAATGCTCAATCGGTCAGAACAGCAAATATAATCGATGCCAAAGCCATTGTGTATGTCCGGGGTAAAAAACCAGATAAAATAGGAATCGAGGAAGCCAGGGAAAAAGGAATTCCTCTTCTATCAACCAAATACATGATGTACACAGCTTGTGGCCTCCTCTTTAGTCACGGCCTTCCAGGAGTAAGTGGCCTCTCATCCAAAAAATAATGACGAGCAACGAGAATGAATTATCTCATCGCTTCGAAATCACAGGTGGCGATTTCAGCAATGCAGGAAGGATATCCACAAGTATCAAAGAAATACTCCAGGAGATCGGCATCCATTCCTCGATCGTCGTCCGCGCAGCCATCGCCTCCTATGAGGCAGAAATGAATGTTGTTATGTATGCGCACCGAGCAGTTCTCACTCTAAACGTTACTCCTGAGAAACTTAATCTTAAACTCGAGGATGAAGGTCCTGGGATTGAGAATATAGATATGGCTATGCAGGAAGGTTTTTCGACCGCCACTGATGAAATGCGAGAGATGGGATTTGGCGCAGGCATGGGACTTCCCAATATTAAAAAAAATGCTGATAAATTCGAGATTTCCTCAATCCCGGGCAAAGGAACGTCAATAGACATAACAATTTGTTTGGATAAGACAGGAAAAAAATGAATCAATACTTTCATTCCATCCGGATTGATACGGAAAAGTGTGATGGCCGGATGAAATGTTTGCGGGTGTGTCCCACTCAAGCCATCAGGATCAGAAATGGAAAGGCCTTTCTAATCGAAGAGAAATGCATCGATTGTGGAGAATGTATCACAGTTTGTCCTCATGGTGCCATTGTCCCTTTAACAGATCCCTTTGGAGAACTCACTAAGTTCCGCCATACAGTCGCCATACCCTCTCCTGCTCTCTATGCTCAATTCGGAAGAGAAATTTTACCAGAAAAAATCCTCTCCGGAATAAAAAATCTTGGGTTCGATGATGCTTTTGACCTGGCACTTACCTGTGGAGAAGTCAGCTTCGCCATCCAGGAATATCTCCGAGAATACAGGGGGCCCAAACCGCTCATCTCCAATGCTTGTCCGACTGTAGTGCGTTTGATCCAGGTCAAATATCCTGAACTCATTGACCAAATAATTCCTATTGAACTTCCAAGAGAATTGGCCGCCCGTGAAATTAAAAAGAAAAAATCAAAACAACTAAAACTTAAAGAAAAAGAAATCGGCACTTTTTATCTCACACCATGCCCTGTAAAAATGATCTCTATAAAACAACCTGCAGAAAAAGGGAAATCTTTTTTAGATGGAGCCATTTCCATCTCAGATATTTACGGACTTCTCCTCTCCGCTATGGAAGGTATCGAAAAAGGCAGTTACAGGAAAGCGCTGGAAAACATCTGTATTCTTGGGGTAGGATGGGCAATGGTTGGCGGTATCTGCCGAACTCTGCGGCTGAAAAATTCCCTGGCTGTTTCGGGACTAAATGAAATCTTAAAAGTCTTTGATGATATTGAAAGAGGAAAGCTGAGAAACATTGACTTTGTCGAAGCCTATTCATGCACCCAGGGATGCGTGGGAGGCTCTCTAACAGTAGAAAACGTGTATATTTCTTACAACAAAATCCTTAAATTGATCGAAACCTTAGAGTTCGAACAAATAAAAGCCTGTCCAGACATCAGGGAAGTCCGAAAGCTCTATAGCCAGAAATACTTTTTTATTAAAGGAAAATTTGAACCCCGCCCCCTCAAACCTCTCGATAAAGACTTAGCCAAAGCCATAAAAAAAAGAAAAGAAAAAGAGCTTATCAACGAATCACTGCCCAAAATTGACTGTGGGGCATGCGGTGCTCCCACGTGTTTGACTTTTGCTGAAGATGTCGTTAAGGGAGAAGCAAAGCTCACCGACTGTATTTTCAATCTCCCCCAAAGATTTAAAGAGCCCTCCCAGAATTTTTCAGAATTGTTTAATAAATATTCTTTCCAAAGTCAAACCAAGTCTAGCCCCAAAAAAACAAGCAAAAAAGGAAAGACAATAAAATGAAACTTAAAGAAATCATTGAAAAATTACAGCTAAAAGTCTTAGCGGGCCAAGATAAATTAGATGTGGAGGTTACAGGAGGATACACAAGCGACCTGCTCAGCGATGTGATTGCCAACAGTAAAGAAGGTAACCTCTGGATCACTCTGCAGACCCATCAGAATATTATCGCTGTGGCCAAATTGAAAGATCTGGCCGGGATAATCATAGTCAATAACCGTGAGCCTGATGAAGACACGCTTGGAAAAGCAAAGGAGGAAAATGTGTCCCTCCTTGGAAGTGAAAAAACGGCCTTTGAAGTTTCAGGCAAATTGTATGAATTGATAAGTTCATAAGATTAATTTATGCTCAGACCTTTCAGAGCGGATTTGCATATCCACACCTGCCTTTCTCCCTGCACCGAACTGGACATGTCTCCAATGCGAATACTCACAGCAGCAAAGAAAAAAGAAATAGATATCATAGGCATCTGTGATCATAACTCATCAGAAAATTCTCTAGCCGTAATGAATGCTGCCAAGAAGATGAATATTAATGTTTTCCCAGGCATGGAAGTGACTTCTCTAGAAGAGGTTCATGTCTTAGCCCTTTTTGACGAAATAGAAAACGCTCTGAAGCTCCAGGAGCATGTCTACGAAAACTTGCCTGGAGAAAATGATGAAGAAGCCTTCGGGATGCAAGTCATCGTGAATGAAAAAGAGGAAGTGCTGGGTTCTAACAATAAGTTATTGATTGGTGCCACGACTATTCCTCTTGAAAAAATCATTAAAACCATTCACTCTTTAAACGGGATAGCCATCGCCTCCCATATAGATAGAGAATCCTTCAGCATCATCGCCCAACTGGGATTCATCCCCGATAATTTGGAATTGGATGCTTTAGAAATTTCTCCTGCAATCACTCCCGAAGAGGCAAAGAAAAGGTATTCAAACGATTATCCTATCACCTGCTCTTCTGATGCCCACTATCCCGATGACATAGGCAAAGCTTTTACATCTTTCCTGCTCAAAGATGGCACCTTAACCGAGATAAAAAAAGCCTTGAAAAATGAAGGCGGACGAAAATTGATTCAATAAATTTCGATGGAAGATCTTTCTTTACACATCTTAGATATCGCCGAGAATTCTGTGGCCGCCAGAGCGGACAAGATTGAGATAAGAATATCGGAAGATAAAAAGAAGGATTTGCTTTCTGTCGAAATCATCGACAACGGGATAGGCATGGACAAAGAATCTCAGCAAAAGGCACTTGATCCCTTCTATACTACTAAAACGGTTCGCCGCTTTGGCTTTGGGTTGTCTCTTTTATCAGAGGCGGCCAAAGCAGCGAACGGCCACTTTTCCATAGAATCTGAAAAGGGAGAAGGGACCAGGATCAAAGCTGATTTCCAGTACAGCCATATCGACCGGAAGCCTTTGGGCGATATGGGTCAAACGATAATCACTCTTGTTATAGGAAATCCTGAAATAGATTTAATCTATGTGCATCAAAAGAATAATCAAAAGTACAGTCTAGACACGAGAAAAATAAAAGCTCAACTCAAGGAGGCTCCCCTAAATTCTCCTGCCGGGATAAGAATGATCAGAGAGGATTTAAAAAAAGATACAAAATAAATACATGAGTTCACAAATCGGTTTTTAGTGATCCTTCCGGACCGAATTATGCATCGTTGCCACTCTGTCGGTTTTCTTAGAGCGTATCTTTTTTTGGCGCACGTCCCTAATGGCAAGTTGGCGGCCTACTTCATCCTCGATTGTCTGGTGAAATTCGCAGCTCTCGCAACGGTAAAGTCTATCGCAGGATCGGATAGAAACCTCTCCACTCATAGCGTATCTGCACTGTTTTTTTCCTAATTGAGAGCAGAGTTTGTCGAGGAAAGGTTGAATCCTCGGATCATCTCTAAATTTCTCTTTTTTCATCATCGATACATGAAACTTACAGGCGTTATTACATTGATAGCCGAGAGTGCACATCCTTGTATTTACTATGCCTGCTTGCATCCAGATACACGGGGTGACAATTTCCTCTTCAACGATAGGCTCTTCAACTATCGGTTCTTCAACAGGCAGAACAGGGACCTCTTCAATTTCGTAAGTTTGCCTGATTATGGTTTCAAGATAGTCGAGCTCAATAGGTTTCGGCAAGTAATCAGTAGCACCACCACGTATAGCCTCCTTTGCAGTTTCAATCGAGGGATAAGCCGTGATGATAATAACTTTGGCTTTCGGGTTCTTCGCTCTTATATCTTTTAGTACAGAAAGCCCATCGCGACCTGGTAACTTAAGATCGACTATCATAACGTTGTAGTCTTTTAAGTTAAATTTTTCCAATGCCTTATCACCATTATTAGCAGTATCGACCTTGTGACCCACGTCTGAAAAGTAATCGGACAATGCCTCCCGCATAATGTCCTCATCTTCTACAACCAACATATTTTCTTTTTTCATGGCTAACCTCCATTTTTTTTAACCTATTTCCACGAGGACTGCTTTGACGAGAGTAACTATCCTCTTGGAATCGGTCATTTCATTATGTTTATATAGCAAGTAGTGTGCCAAATAAGCATAATTCGAACATTATTTTAAGAACTACGCTAAGCCTATAAAAATAAATGGATTACGATAAAGAGCAGGATTGCCAAAAGATGACTTAAAAGGAAGGATGTGTCAATTATATGGACATCATGCGTCTAATTTATTGACGGTGTAGTTATATTTTTTTAGCTTATTATAAAGAGTCATCCGCCGAATACCGAGTATATTCGCTGCCTTGGTAATATTGCCTTTTGTTTCCTCAAGCACATTAATAAT
>Ga0209986_10000778_pt1 | contig 31334 bp, 33 predicted proteins | sample BlataG_FD_183168 | JGI IMG/M metagenome (GOLD analysis project Ga0209986, IMG submission 183168) | Deep subsurface microbial communities from Black Sea to uncover new lineages of life (NeLLi) - Black_00105 metaG (SPAdes) (version 2) | ecosystem: Environmental > Aquatic > Marine > Oceanic >...
AAACAAGTAGATAACACCTATCCAGAATAATACCAAGCCAACCTTTTGTTTGGTCATTTTACCTCCCCTTTCTATAGTTTGTGCGCACATTACTACAACTATGGAGATATGTCAATACCAGAAATTAAGGAACGATTAAACAAAGGTAAATACTGCTTTGAAAACCATGTCTGAGGTTCTATCTATGGACACCGTCGGTCCCCAAAACGGGATTCGAACTGGCTCGTCGAAGTGTCTCATTGGCCAAAGCTAGTAGAACACTACCCCCAAAGCTCGCCGTTCCCTAAGACTGTGGATAACAATTTCGGTACGATGGAGATGAGGCCTCCCCCGTCTCCACCAGCGTTAAATTATCGCCTTGAGTTCAAAAAGGGTTTGGGGCGATTTCTTTTTAGACGAGCTTTATCTCTGGCTCGGACAAGCCTGTTTGTAAGGTGATATAATGGTAGCTGTTAGAACTACACAGGGACTCGGTGGTGAAAGTCAAGACGTTTGTGACCGTTAAACAACTGCTTGCCTTGTTAGGGCGGGAGTATGGCATCCCTGAATGGAAACATAACCATGCCCCGATTTCTGTCCTGGTCCAGACTATTCTCTCTCAGAATACCTCAGACATAAATTCAAGAAGAGCCTTTGAATCACTGCTTGCTTCCTTCGGTAGCTGGGAAAATGTAGCTGATGCCGATATTGATGCGATTGAGCATGCCATTAGGTGTGGTGGGTTGGGAAGGATGAAGGCAAAGCGCATCAAGGAGGTTCTCAGGGAAATAGAGTGGAAAAGAGGCAAACTTGAGCTTGATTTCCTTAGTCGACTTCCCTTGTCTGAGGCCAGGGATTGGCTTGAGCAATTACCTGGAGTAGGAGTGAAGACGGCAAGCTGCGTATTGCTTTTCTCGTTAGGGATGCCAGCCCTTCCTGTGGATACACATATCTTGCGGGTGTCCAAACGATTGGGGCTAATCAATTCTAGCGAATCGGCAGTCAAAGCACATCAGCTATTGGAAAAACTGGTGCCATGGCAAGATGTCTATCAATTTCACATCCTGATGATAGAGCATGGAAGGACAGCGTGTCAGGCACGCTATCCCCTCTGCCAGAGTTGTATCCTGAAGGAGATATGCCCTAGCTACACTGTATCTGTAGCGTCATGATTATTCCTGGGTACTGAACGACCACATAGCCAAGATAACCATGATCAGCCCAAAGGCTGCCGCTACCATAGATTGCCGGATTGATTTTAACCAGGATATTCATCCTGAGTATAGCTTGCGCTTATTCAGTGGCGATAGTAGAATACATCCCAGCATGGTAGAAGGAGAATCTCTTGTTCATGGTTGAGGTCTCAGTAAGGTCTGGTTTTCCAGACCTACGGGGTGAGGCATTGCAAAAGGATATCCGTGACCTTGGCATCGCCATCGCCGACCGGGTCAGGGTCAGCGATATATATCTGCCTGAGCGCTTTATTCATTGGACTCAGTATCCTAGGTGGACGAGGGAGGCACCGAGGAAGTATGGAGATGGCTTTGGCATTTTCTTGAACGCTGTGGAGTGGGCTAAGAGTGGCTAAAAAGACCCCTATGAGCTATATTTCGTCCTGGAGCGGGGGTAAAGACAGTTGTTTTGCTTGTTATCTGGCGCTCTGTGAGGGGTATAAAATATCCCACTTGGTAAATTTCATTTCCAAGGAATTCAATAGAGTAAGCTTTCACGGGACGGAAGACAGGTTAATTCAGCTACAGAGCCAATCCAGTGGTATTCCTCTTTTACAGAGAGAGACCACATGGAATGGATATGAGCACGAGTTCAAGGAAGCAGTGAAAAGTTTGCTCCCCGATGGCATAAAGGGGATGGTTTTTGGGGATATTTATCTACAAGAACATAGGGACTGGGTGGAAAGAGTTTGTGGTGACCTGGGAATTGAAGCGATTGAACCGCTGTGGAATAAAAACCCAGAAAAGATTTTCACTGATTTCATTGATGCTGGCTTTGAAGCGATTGTGGTCAGTGCTAAATCCGAGCTAATTGATGAGGATTGGATTGGACGCTGGGTAGATAGGAACTTTCTGGAGTATTTAAAATCAAGGAACATTGACATTTGCGGAGAGAATGGCGAATACCATACTCTAGTGGTCAACGGACCCTTCTTTAAGAGAAGGATAGAGATAATGGAGAGTAGAACCATTAATAAGGATAACCACTGGTTCTTGGATACCTGTAAATATCGGCTTGCCTATTAACACTCACTGAATGACCACATTGTGACTTGACAAAAGCGTCATATCATCTATAATATAGCGTTAACTGCTTGGCTGTGACAAAGGAAAAGTGACCGAGACCAAGATACCAAGCTTTAGACCCAAAAAGCCCTCCCGTTTCTCCCGCCATCCGGAGTCAGGTTATGTAGTAAGAGGCAGGATATGGGTGGAGAAGGACGGCGAGTTGTATTTGGGATGGGGAAGAGTAATGCTGCTGGAACGCATTGATGAATTCGGCTCAATAGCAGCGGCAGCTCGGTCTATGAAGTTAAGCTACCGTAATGCCTGGCTTTGGATAGAAGCAGCGAATCGTCTGGCGTTGGCACCCCTGGTTGAGAAAACCGCTGGTGGGGTTGGGGGAGGACATGCGAGATTAACAGAGGAGGGGCGAAAAGCTGTTAGTCAGTATAAGGAGCTGCGGGCTAAATTGGAGGAATTTCTGAAGCAGGTTGGGTAAATTTTTTTAAAGCAGCGCTATATCTAATACGATATAGCCCTTTGGACTCGGCAGGTAAGACCCGCAATTTTGGTCTCAGTGTGATGGGGAAAGAAGGTTAGCAGATAAGACTAGCCAAGCGAAAGGAGGGCAAACGAATGAAAAAGCTACTCATTTTACTCTTAGCAGGATTGCTGGTGCTCACTCCTATTGTCGGGTGCGGTAAAAAGGAGGAGGCACCTATTGGCATGGCGGTTGAATTTATGGACCATGCCGCCTGTGCATATATAAGTCGGGATAAGGGATGGTTTGAGGACGAAGGGCTGAAGCTAACTACCTACGAGAGCTATGTAACCGGCATGGCTCTGGCGGCTGCTTTAGGTCGGGGGGATATTGAGGTCGCCTATATCTGCCTGGTGCCAGCTATAAATGCCTATGCCAATGCTCGAGTCCCAATAAAGATAGTAGCTGGAACCCATAAATATGGCTATGGTCTTGTTGTTGACCCTGAAAAGGTAAAGACCGTTGGCGATTTAGAAAAGCCTGACATTCGCATTGGATGTGTCAGGGAAGGCGGTGCCGTAGATGTAATCCTCCACAAGACGATAGATAAGCATAAGCTTGATGAAGATAAGGTATTAGATAACATCCAGCGGATGAATCCACCAAAGCAGGTCCTGGCGATAAAGATGGGGCAGTTGGATGCTGCCTTTCTCCCCGAACAGTGGGCGACTATGGCTGAAGAGCTTGGCTTTAAGATGCTGCTCATGAGTCAGGATGTCTGGCCTGAGATGCAGGGTAGCGTTCTGGTGGTTAAGGAGGACTTAATAAGTAACCATCCCGAGGTGGTGAGGAAACTGGTAAAGGTATCGCAAAGGGCAACAGATTGGGGTAACCAGCACCCTGATGAAGCGGCGGAGGTTATGGCTCGGCAATTGCAAGCCGCTGGCGGGGGGATTTTCCCGGCTGAGGCAGCCGAGGTAGCTGCCAAACTGGAAATCACCCCTGAAGTATTGTTACGGTCTATGACTAGGCTGGAATATACCACTGCCATTGACCCTGAAGTGGTTCAGGAAACAGTAGATTATTTGGTAGAGCTAGGCTATATAAAGAGTAGCTTTGATGCTGAAGATATTCTGGATTTGAGATTCCTTGAAGGTGGATAAACTCAAGAAACTTAGACCGGGGTGGGGCATATTGCCCGTAGTCATATTTCTGGCTATCTGGGAGGTAGTAGCCCGACTTAATCTAACTCCGGGGCAATTCTTCTTTCCCCCGTTTTCTACTGTGGTAGGGGAGTTCTATTATCTGACAGCCAATGGTGTGCTGGGGGATAACTTTCTGAGCAGCCTGGTTCGGGTTCTGATTGGTTTCTGCGCCGGTTCTATAGCCGGTTTGGCCATTGGTATGATAATGGGGTGGATGGATAACATAAATAAGGCATTACATCCCATAGTCAGCCTCCTTTATCCTATCCCTGCTTTAGGTTGGCTGCCGCTATTGATGCTGTGGATAGGGATAAATGAGATGCTACCGATTACCATAATATTTATCTGCTCCTTCTTTCCTGTCCTATATAATACCGTCACCGGCATCAGAAATGTGGATAAGGATTATATCCGGGTGGCAAGGACGCTAGGGGCATCTGATGCCAAGATTCTGACCACAGTGGTTGTGCCCTTAGCCCTACCAAATATATTTACCGGGCTCAGGTTAGAAGCAGGGATGGCTTGGCGAGTGATAATAGCTGCTGAGATGGTGGCAATTCCTACTGGTATTGGAGCCTTGATGATGAGGGCTGAGAGCTTAATCCGCATAGACATCATCATAGTCTGTTTGATAGTATTAGCCGTGATGTGCCTTTCCTTTGAGAAGTTCTTTGAGTATTTGGAAGCGAAACTGACCACCAAGTGGAGGTAATTTGCCATCTATCAGGCTTGAAAATATAAGTAAATATATTTGCCGTGATGTCAATCTGGAGATATTCAATAAGGAATTATTGGTATTATTAGGACCAAATGGCGCCGGGAAAACCACTCTGCTTAATATTATCGCTGGATTAACCCATTATAATGGATCGGTGCTCTTTGATAGCGAACCAGTGGATAAGCTTGCTCCCAGTAAGAGAGGGGTAGGCTACCTGTTTCAGGATTTGTTCTTGTTTCCCCACCTTGATGTGACTTCGAATATAGCTTATGGCTTAAGAGCCCAGAAACAAGCTCAAAACGAGCTACAGGGCAGAGTAGAAGAGTTGCTACAATTGATGAAGATAAGGCACCTTGCTGCCCGTTACCCCAAACATCTGAGTGGTGGCGAAAAGCAGCGGGTTGCTTTAGCTAGAGCACTTGTCCTGTCGCCCAAGGTTTTGCTTCTGGATGAACCCCTAAGCAGCCTTGATATGCAAACCGCCAAATACTTGAGAATTGAGCTAAAGCAGCTACAAAAGAAACTAGGTATTACTACCATATATGTAACTCATGACCTAGCAGAGGCCGAGGAGATGGCTGATAGGATAGCTATTATCCAGAACGGTCATGTGCAACAGGTGGGTAGGCCGGAAGAGGTGTTTTTCTATCCTATAAATGAAGTGGTCTCCGATTTTATTGGAGCACCAAACATCCTACGCTGTGACCACTGCCGTAGCTTGGGGCAGGGGGTTATGGAGGTCGATTGTGGTGGGCTAAATATAGTTATTCCCGACGATGGAAACATGGTTAGGCGCATCGCTCTATTTCCCAGAGATTTATATATTTCTGAGACAAAGCCACCGGGACCAGAGGTGAACCGATTTAAAGGAACTATCACCAGCATTAGGTCTTGTGGGGATGCAGTTAGACTTGAGGTTAGGGTAGGTCAACATAGCCTGCTGGCTGAGGTGCCTAACCATATATTTGAGGATATGGATTTAACCGTGGACAAAGAGGTCTTCATGATATTAAAGCTGAGAAGAATAAAGGTTTATGAGGACAGGGATAGAGGGTAAAAGGTAGGTCGCATGAGCATAGTGCCATGAAGGTCTTACTGGTTGACCCATCCATTTGTCCATACGCATTCTTATCGAATTGGACAGCGCAACGAGCTACACAGTTTGACTCTGCCATAACATTAGATGTCAAATCCATAATCTTGTAATCGTGTTCCAATGGGTGTTATCATCCGTTGTGCTGTAGGACATAAGTGGATAACTGATGACATGATAAGCCTTTAATCGCCTTTAATTGTGGATAAAATGTTTGAGGGCATTATGAAACGATTAGCATTGTTAGTAGCCATTGGATTGTGCGTCCAAGTTGGTTTCTGTAGCTCAGCGCAAGCAGCGCCGGAAGACTCTGTTCAGGTCAAGGAGTTAAACTTTGTTTTTCTTCATGGTGCTGGTAGCAGTGTCTGTGCTTTGCAGCTTTTGGCTGACTTCATCATGGAACAGCTACCGGCATATATCCATGGCTACGAACAAGCCAATCTTGGCGCTAAGATTCGGGTTGATACATTGAAAAGGTGTTATCCCAACGATGTTGATATTAATACTTGGGCTAATAATATTGCTGACAGCATCGACAAGCATTTCCATAATAAGAAGAATCTAATCTTAGTTGGGCACAGTGCGGGAGGTAAGGCAGCCCTTTACGCAGTAGCTCAGAATATAGGCGGTTTAGCTGACAGGGTGGTGCTGGTGGTAACTATCAATAGTCCTGTTAAGCCTCTGGAGGATTATTATGTTACTGGTGGTGGAGCCGCACTGGATTATTGTCGAGCCCGATGGTTACTCTTGGACCGAGGCATTTGTAATTCTGTAGTCTACTATGATAGCTCTCAAGATGGGAGCTGGGTAGGTGGCAATAAACACTGGTTAGCTTTCATATCGGGTGAAGCTGCACCGCTTAGTGAGCAGTTTGATGTTGGTAGAGTTGACGCTTTGCCCAGAAACATGGATGACGGCATTATACCGGTCTCAGCTCAATATTCTGATGGAGCTGATGTAGTCTACTATGGAGAGTATGGTCATAGCGATTTTACAGTCTTAGATGAGGTAGCTGGGTTCATAGCGGATCAAATCCTCCGCTATCTTTTTGGTGGGCGTATAGAATGCTCTGTCTTTGCTAGAGGTGGTACTTTCGAACATAAGGCTGATTGGCTACTGGGAACAGATTACTGGGAGGATGTTGTCGGTGAAGTTCTTGCCAGTAGCGGTAGACTGTGGCATATGAATAAGTCCTATACTAAGTGGCAAGAGTGGGATGACGTGGTTGGGGAGTGTCCTCCTGAGGGCAAGCGGAGTAGTTGCCAGATTAGTCGAGCGAGTTCCCCGTTACTTACGAGCATTAAGGAATCGCGCTGGTTGAGTACTGATAACCATGAAGATTGTCAGCTCTACTTACGGACCAGAGCTGCTCCTAGAAATTGTGTACAGGTGGACTGGAGTATTTATCAGCAGGGGTTATTGCCCATGGGGATTAAGCGTGACCGTTATGAAGTTGAAATAGTCACTGGCATGCCCCTCACCAACATTAGACATGTGTCATGGTCAACTGATGACCCTCGTGACTTGAGGGTGCGAATATGGTCGGAAGCAGAAAGCCCCTTCCGGTGGTTCAAAGCTGAATGGAGAGCCTACTCTAAAGAAAGCCGGCAGAGGAAAGTTGTTGATGAAATTCCTGGGCAGGCGTTCTTGGGAGCTACTCAGGTAGTCAAAAAGCTTATTGCTGGACGGAATGATTGTTATAATTAAGCTAAGCGTCAATTACATTCCAAGCTTGGCTCGAGTCTTGACCAAGTGAATCAGGCTATCTCGAGCTACAATCCCGATTACCTTATCTTTTTCTAACACTGGCATCTGGCTAATTTCCAACTCATCCATTTGCTCGAGTAGGCTTGCTGCCGGTTGTTTAGGATGAGCAGTCTTAAGCTCACTAGCAGGTGTCATAATTTTACCTATGCGGGTAGAGTTCCAGCGTTCTTTGGGTATTGGTTTTATATTACGCATAGTCACGACCCCTTGCAATTTAACATCATCAGCTACAACGAAGTAACACTGCCCCGTAACTAGAATGTAATCCCGCACTAATTGACCAAGGCTGAGCTGCTTGGTGATAAAAGGACATTCCTTAGTCATTATATCCCGAGCCGTAATGCTTTGAAGAGCTTTATCCACTGCCGTTTGACGATGGCTCTGTGCTGCTGCGTTCTCTAAGGGCCACCCGAGAAGTAGTAACAGCAGCCCGACAAACCATTGATGGGCGACAATCATTATCAGGATACCTCCAGCAATGAAGAGTAAACCAATGCCCCGGCCAGTCCAGGTAGCAATACGTGTTGCCCGGTCATAATCGCCAGTCGCTACCCATAGGAGTGCTCGCAAAACTCTGCCTCCATCTAGAGGAAAACCAGGAATAAAGTGGAATAAAAACAGCATAAAATAAATAAAAGCTAACCATTGAATGAGTCCAGCAATCATAATGCTGCCAGCGTTTACCAGTGCAAGATGAACCCCGTAAAACATTCCGGCTATTATTAGGTTGGACAAAAGTCCAGCCACAGCCACTAACAGCTCCAGAGTAGGGAGAGTGGCTTCTTTAGGTATCTGAGACACTCCGCCGAAGACAAATAAAGTAACACCCTTCACTGGGATACCTTTACTGATAGCCATAAAGCTGAGGACAAATTCACGGATACTTACAGCTGTGAAAACAAGCAAGATGGCGGCTATTCCAAGGATTATCCTTTGCCATAAGGGATAAGCCTCGGGGAACTGGGTCACCACGAGTGCTATTATTAAGACAGAAACGACAGACCAGGTATAATGTAATCGGACGCGAATCCCCGAAATCCGACCCAGGCTAGGGGCATTTCTCATTTTCTCCTCCACAGTAATATAACCAGTGAATTCGCAGCATAAGGCAGCGTGACTACTAACGTGTGTCCTCAGCAGAGTTGACACAACTCATGTATTGGGCATTTTGAGTAGGTAGCTCGTTTTTGTCAAGCTCTCTCAATTCTGTAACGTGGCTGCGCTCTTCCTTTTTACCAGTTTTAGGCCTTTAGCCCTTGGGTTTTTAAGCCCTTATAATTTTTTAGGCAATTAGCCATTGAGCACTGCTGAGAACTGCTGAAGAGGATTAACACCGGTCCAAAACATTGAACTGGCACCGAAAATTGCTCTCTGATTAAGGTGGATGCTGTCCTCCAGTGGGCTGGACAGAAGTGTTGATTGTGTGATATCATATATCAGAAGTCATAAGTTCGGAAGGGAGTGGAGAATCGTACAAGGAGGGTAGAAAGTGACCTGAAGCAAAGGATGATGTATGAGCGGGGTATTCTCTATTTGCAACTTACCTTACAGATGTAGGGTTGCTCAGTCTTCTTCCTCATGAATGTCCTGATAACTGGATTTATTATTCTCTTCCTTATAATCAAGCTTTTCTCATCCTCATAAATGCCCTAGTAACTGGATTTACTATCCTTTTCCCTCTCATCAAACTCTCCTCATCTCCAAATGCCCCTTTTTTACATGCTACAAGTAAATCACCCCCGTGCTGAGAATCTATCCCGTTATTGTTGCCACTGCAAGGCTTCACTCAGACTCGCTGTTTCCGAGAGAAGGGAGGTGAAAGCAACATGCTGGTTACCAGCAACGGGATCGATATTGAGATTGACAGAAAGCAAGTATGTCGCTATGCAGGATATGGTGCTGATTACAAACTGTCAGCACGTATCTCGTCTTTGATTGATGAGTATGTAGAGCTTGTTCAGCACCTCACCAAACCGTTCTATTCATATGTTATCAAGAATATTGAGCGAGTTGAGGGCTCCAGTGTTTTCATTGAGGATTCAATCGTCTTCAGAGGCCGTCGCATCGCCCGATTGCTAGAACAGTGTTGCAAAGTTTCGGTGTTTGTGGCGACAATAGGCAGGGACTTGGAGGAAATGGTCTACCGGCTGGCTGGGGATAGTTTTATACTCCAGGCAGTCTTGCTAGATGCAATAGGGTCAGATGTTGCTGAGAAGGTGGCTGACTTTGTCCAAGGCAAGATAAGAGAAATAGCCAATGCTCGAGGTCTCTGCATAAGCCAGCGCTTCAGCCCTGGCTATTGCGACTGGGACATAGGTCAGCAGAAGATGGTCTTCCGGGCTGTGGGCAGGGATTCAACAGGAGTTCGCTTGACCGAAAAGTGTCTGATGATTCCCCAGAAATCGATATCAGGCATTATTGGCATTGCACCCCCAGATAGCAATGTGGAAAATTATAACCCCTGTAAAACCTGCGACAAACATGATTGCCCTGGCAGGAGAGGGGTATGATTCGGAGGGGAGTGACAGGGGGTAGCTTCAAGCCCCTTACCGAAGAGTCAATAGATAGAATTCACCAGACTGCGATGCGGGTCATTGAGGAGGTAGGTTTTGAGATAAACTCGGAAGCAGCATTGGAACTCTTCAAGAGGGCGGGAGCTTGGGTGGACCAGGAAAAGAATCTGGTGCGCCTGTCTCAGAAAAGGGTTATGGAACTCATCGGGATGGCACCTTCCGAGATCAAGCTCTGCGGCCAAGATGAGAAGCAAGACATCCTCTTGGGTGGGCAGCGTGTATACACCGGAACTGGTGGCACTGCCCTTTATATCTATCACCCAGACACTGGACAAAAGCAACTAGCCACCTTGGATGACCTGAAACGCATTGCCAAACTGGTTGATAAGCTGGATAACATCCACCTGTTTATGCTGCCTACCTATCCCAGCGAGCTGCCCGTAGAGCAGGTAGATGTAAACCGCTTCTTTGCCGGGCTAGACAATACCACCAAGCATGTCATGGGAGGTGTTTACACTCCTGATGGAGTGAAGCAGGTAATACGGATGGCGGAGATTGTCGCTGGCTCCAGTCAGAGACTTCACCAGCGTCCTCTTATCTCTATGATAGCCTGTAGCATAAGCCCCATGAAAATGGACGGGCAGTATGGTGACCTGGTGGTGGCCATCGCCCAAGCTGGCATCCCTCTGGTGTGCCCCGCTGAACCTCTATGTGGGGCCACCTCGCCAGTAACTCTTGCTGGAAACCTGGTAATCCAGACTGTAGACTCCTTGATGGGGGTGCTCCTTACCCAGATTATTAATCCAGGGACACCGGTCATCTTTGGTTCGGTGTCTACCAACACTGACTTCAGGGACCTCAAGTACCTGGCAGGCTCTGTTGAGATGGGTCTCCTTAATGCTGCTGGCGCTCAAATGGCGCAGTATTACAAACTCCCCTTCTATGCTACTGGTGGTATGACCGATTCAAAGATGCTGGATGCCCAGAGTGGCTATGAATCTGCTCTCACCAGCCTGCTCTGTGCCCTGGCGGGTGCCAATTTCATCCACGACGCCGCAGGACTGATGGAATTCGCGCTAACCGCATGCTATGAGAAGTATGTCATAGATAATGAGATACTGGGAATGGTGATGAGGGCTGTTGAGGGCATAAAGGTCAACGATGATACCCTGGCCTTTGACCTCATCAAGCAGGTAGGTCCCGGGGGTAATTTCGTCACCGCCAAGCACACCAGGCACTTTATGCGGGGTGAGCATTACCTGCCCTCCCTGAGCGATAGGGATTACAGGGAGGATTGGGAAGCTAGGGGAGGAAAGACCACCTGGGAAAGGGCAGCGGAAAGGGCGAAGGGGATTTTAGCCAGCCATAGCCATAGCCTGCCCGCTGCGATAAGACAGCAAGTGCTCTCGGAGATAGCGGGCATTGTAGATTGATATGCTAGTAATCGGGGAAAACATCAATGCATCAAATAGGTCTGTGGCTGAAGCCATCGCCAGCAGGGATAGGGAATTCCTGCAAAGTTTGGCTAAGGCTCAAATTGCTGCTGGGGCTGATTTCATCGATGTTAATAGCGGCGTAGGGAGTGGCTCCCCAGAGCATGAAGCCGTAACTATGGGGTGGTTGGTGGAAGTGGTTCAGGAGGTTACAGACAGGCCGCTTGTTATCGACAGCAACAGCCCGAGTGTGATAGAGGCTGCGCTACGCAAATACCGTGGTGAAAGGATAATGATCAACTCTGTCACTGCTGAGCCTGAGAAGCTAGCATCCATCGGCTCTTTGGCAGCAGAGCGTCAAGCCTGGGTGGTGGCGCTGGCTATGGGAACGAATGGGATACCCAGCAGTGTTGAAGGGCGTCTAGCTGCCTGTGGGCAAATAATGGCACACTTGACTCAGTTAGGTTTGGAGGCAGAGCAGATATTTTTCGACCCCTTGATGCTTCCTATTGCTGTGGATTCTGCCCAAGGAGTAGTTACACTGAGGACTCTGGAGCAGATTAAGTCTCGCTATCCGGCTGCCAAGACTGTGTTAGGTTTGAGCAACATCTCCTACGGTCTACCCTGTAGAAGGCTGGTTAACCGTGCCTTCCTGCTAATGGCAGCCTACGCTGGACTTGATGCGGTGGTCTTAAATCCCCTTGACGCCAAAATGATGAGCTTTATCAAGGTGGCTGATATGCTTACTGGTAAGGACCCTTCGTGTAGAGGATATATCAGGGCTCACAGGAAGGGCATTTTAGTAGACTAGGAGAAGTATTATAAATACCTCCTAACAAGACTGATAATGTGACGGGGAGGAATAGTGTGCCCAGAGAAGGGATATTAGTACATAATCCATACGAAAGAATGACCGGTGAGCAAATTCAGCAAATTCACCAGGCTTCTATGCAGATTTTGCATGACCCTGGCTTGATATCCTTTAATCGCGAGGCCGCTGAGATATTCCATAGCAACGGTGCGGAGGTTACGATAGTTTCCTCCGGTGACAGTCCCTGTTGGCTTGTGAAAATACCAGAGAAACTTGTTCTCCATGCCCTTGATAGTGCACCCAAAACGGTCAAATTAGGTGCCAGGAACCCGGAAAATACTCTGATAATGAAAGGGGAAGAGCCGAGGGTGTTCTTTGTTTCCGGCTCTGAGACCAATATCTGGCTGGATGTTGATTTTCCAACCTATGTTAAAAAATCTGGCCGTGGTACTGAGATTCAGGTGCCAGAATTTCATCCGCGACGTGGGACTGTTGCTGACCTATGTGACTCAGCACATGTCTGTGAGCACCTGAAGACTCTGGATGGCTACATCCGTACTGTAAATATCCAGGATAAAGACATTACAGAAGATAATAAAGATGTCAACAAATTCTTTGCCTCCTTAAATAACACCACCAAGCACTTTATGTCGGGGCTAACCAGTTTGAAACAACTGGACAATGTGGTGAACATGGCAAAGCTAATAGTAGGGGGTGAAGAGGAGCTTAAGGAAAATCCTATCATTTCCTTTATCACCTGTTTAATCAAGAGCCCTCTACAGTTTGTTGAGGATACTACACAAACTTTTATTGAGGTTTGCAGAAGAGGATTGCCCATAGTGGTTTCCTCCTCACCCCAGGCTGGAACCACAGCTCCTATCAAGGAAGCGGGCATTATGGTTCAAATAAATGCTGAAGTTCTAGCTGGCATAACATTGAGCCAGTTGGTAAATAAGGGAACACCGGTAATTTATGGAAGCGTACCGGTGAGAGCGCGGATGGATACCCTTGGCGATTCCTATGGTTCCGTTGAAACCAGTCAATACAACATCGATTGCGTTCAAATGGCACGATTCTACAAGATTCCTAACTATTCTACCTCGGGTGTCTGTGATTCGAAGACACCAGGACAACAAGCATCGGTAGAGAGATTGTTCTCGGATATAGTGGTCACTTTGAGTGGACCCCAGTACTTACATTGTGCATACGGTCTCCTCGATTGCAATTCCTCTTTCAGTCTACTCCAGGCTGTTTTGGATGATGCCCACTTCCAGATGATCAAGTTTTTTCTAAGACCGCCGTGGATTAGCGAAAAAGAGATTGCTGATACCCTGAAACAGATAAGAGAAGTGGTGGCGACACCACAGAAACTGTACATTCGCTATATTCGCCCCGTGATGCGTAGCGGAGAAATCTCAGCGCCTTATCTCTTTGAAGGGGATGGGGAGAGCGATAATGTGTTCGCTCTAGCCTATGAGAGGATGAATGAGCTTCTGGCAAAACCTGTAGAACACATAGACCCAGCTACCACTTCTAAGATATTCCAGGAGATTCCTGGCATATTGCCTAGGCTAAACGTATATGAAGAAAGGAGGGGGCAATGAGTGAAGACATAATTGCCTCGCTTAAGGAAAACGTTATTCAGGGAAGAAAGACCCAAGATGACGAGGGAATAGATGAAGAGCTATCAGGAACCCCTGGGGTGGTGGAGTTGACGCAGTCGGCGCTGGATGACAATATCCCTCCAGAGACAATAATCACGCGGGGTTTGACTGCAGGAATGCAGGTTGTAGGAGAGAAATTTACCACCAGGGAATACTTTATCCCGGACATGTTAGCCTCTGCTGAGGCGGTAGGCGCAGCTATGGATATTCTGAAACCGATTCTCGAGGCTTCAAATATTGAAACCAAAGGGAAGTTCGCCATAGCCACAGTAAAGGGAGACATTCATGATATTGGTAAGAATATTGTTTCTATTCTGCTTAAGGGTGCCGGGTATGAGGTAAATGACCTGGGCACAGATGTGCCTACAGAAAAGATTGTGGAGGTTGTTAGAGAATACAAACCTGATTTTCTGGGGCTTTCCGCTCTGCTAACTACTACGATGGTAGTGATGGGAGAGATAATCGAAGCGCTGAAAGAGAATGGTCTTAGAGATAAGGTCAAAGTCCTGATTGGGGGAGCGGCGGTCTCCGATGAGTATGCCCAGGAAATAGGAGTGGATGCCTATTGTGTGGATGGTTTCCATGCCATTAAGGCACTCGACGCTTTCCAAGAAGCGAAGGCCTAGTCTAGATATAGGTATTTTGAAGAAAGGATAGTAATTGTGGCAGGAATTGCAGGAATTCAAGGCGCTGATAATGGTGAGTTAGAGCGTATGCTTGAGAGAATCAAGTATAGGGGCCCTAATGAGGCTTGGATAAACCGGGAGAAAGGGATAAACCTGGGATGCTGTGAGCTGAATGTGGGTGGAAACTCGAAATCCGGCTCACATCATACATCTGATGGTCAGAGAGTGCTCGTCCTTGATGGACGTGTATATAATCCAGAGAAATCAGGCATGATTGATGCAGAGGCCTTGTTGCACTTCTATAGCAAGTTTGGTACCCAGTTTGCCAAGAGAATAGACGGGGACTTTGCCTGTGCCGTATCTGACAATGGCAAGTTAATACTCGCTCGTGATACTGTGGGTGTGAAGCCCCTCTACTATGGACATAGCGGCGGGAGGTTATGCTTTGCCTCAGAGGCAAAGAGCTTGGTGGGTATAGCTGACGATGTCAAGGAATTCCCGCCTGGTTATGTTTACTCCCAGGAACTGGGATTCCAGAGATATACCTCTCAAGCTGTAGAAACTCCTGAATTTGAGAATTACGAGCAGTCCAAGAAGGTAACACGTCAACTCATGGAAGAGGCGTTAGAGAGAAGGATGAAGGACAATGCTGTAGGTGGAGTTCTCTTAAGCGGCGGGTTAGACAGTAGCATCATAACTTACATAGCTCATGAGATAAAGCCGGATATCGAATGCTTTACAGTAAGTATGGAGGAAGGACAGGATCTCCCGCTGGCTAAAGATGTAACCAAATACCTAGGCGTTAAGCATCATGTATTAATGTTTGGTGAAAAGGAGATAAACGAGATATTGCCTCAGGCTATCTATCACCAGGAGATGTATGAGGAAAGCTGTGTGCATGGGGCAATTGCCAATTTTCTGGCCGGACGGTTTGTCAGCCCACATACTAATTGTGTCCTCACTGGCGAGGGAGCAGATGAGTTCTTTGCCGGGTATGATGGTCAGTTCAGGCAGGGAAAGAACCAGGAGGAGGTTGCCAGTATAGTCGATAGGCTTATCAATGTTGCCCATAACACAGCGTTGCAGAGATTAGATAGATTGGCAGCCGCAAATTCCATAGAAACTCGTACGCCTTTTCTTGACACCAGGGTGATAGACTTTTGTATTAAGATTCCAATAGATTGCAAGATTCATGGCCCGGAACAAGTTGGAAAGTGGGTGCTACGCCAGGCCTTCGAGGATTGTTTGCCCGAACATATTATCTATCAAACAAAACGGTTCTTTGCCCAGGGTTCAGGTGTAGCGTCGATCATGCGCGCACAGGCCGAGAAACATATTTCCGAAAGCGAAGTCGCAGAACACAACAAGATAGAGGGTAACCCCTGGTTATCTTCTGTAGAGGAACTGTATTACTACCGAATGTTCAAGAAGACGTTCCCTCAGCCTGCGTACGACCGGCTGGTAGGCAGGTGGGACCCATTCAGACCAGCCTTCTTTCGTGAGATAGAGAAGTCGACTTCATAACTTGTAGATACGGCGAATCCGCCTCTGCCTCGCACTTGGTGTTGGTTCATGGCATCCCCTGCAATGGCACTTGTGAGGATGGAGGCAGTCTCTTTCTTCGGGAAGTAGCTGAGAGGGAGCCTACCCAGTTTTTATGTAGCGTTTTATCCCACCTACCCACTAGATGAAGGCACTTGATTCCGGTCAAGGTTCAATCCAAATGTTAAGAGTTATCAACCACAGACCTGGACCCTACCAGAATACTTTGACAACTCCGCATGTAGGGTCTTGTATAGAAATAAATACTCCCAAAGCAGACCTTCTTTGCGATGCTGGAGTGTTTTTCTTTGCCGACCAAGAATTCATCGATATACTGGCAAATAAGAAAGAATGGCAGCCGGGGGTTTGGGGAGCGGATTGAAATTATCGATGAGTTTTCCGTCTAGCCTCCTGTCACCAGTTTGCTTCATTTAGAGTGACAAGTGAGTTGTGTTTCACTTATGTTCAACGTCAGCAAAAACAGGACACATTATGGGACAGGGTTAATGGACACTTTTGAACCTTGCTCTCGCTCCTTAGGAATATTTTCAAAAGCGTCTGAAATATGAGGAGGCAATAGTGATGGATGAAAAAGTGAAGATTGCCGGCTTGCAAATGGAGCCCAAAATCTTAGAGAGGGAGAGGAACCTAGCAAGATGTCTTGAACTGATAGAACTTACTGCCAAGGAGGGGGCTAGGCTTATTGTCTTCCCCGAATGTGCCCTCACGGGGTATTGCTTTTCCAGCCTAGAGGAGGCTCTTCCTGTTGCCGAACCGATTCTAGGCCCCAGCACAGAGAAGATCATAGCTGCCTGTCGGGAGCTGAATGTGTATGTTGTCGTTGGTCTCCTTGAGAAAGACGGAGACAAGTGCTACAACACGGCAGTGCTGCTTGGTCCCCATGGTCTGGTGGGCAAACATCGCAAGCTTCACCTTCCTTATCTGGGTGTTGACCGCTTTCTAAACCATGGTGACCTGCCTCCGACCGCCTACGACACCGAGGTTGGCAAGATTGGAATGGGCATCTGCTACGACCTGATGTTTGCTGAACATTCTCGGGTTCTAGCGCTGCAAGGGGCTGATATACTAGTTTTCTCCGCCAATTGGCCTGAGACTGGCAAAGTCTACCCTGACTATATCGTTCCCACAAGAGCCATTGAGAACCACGTTTTTTGTGTTGCAGTCAACCGTGTTGGTAGGGAGCGAGGGACTAAGTTCTTTGGTGGCAGTAAGATCGCTCATTGGTTTGGTCGGTCTTTGGCAAAAGGCAAGCGTAATGAGGAGGATATCCTTTATGCTGAGATTGAACTGGCAGAAGCGCGCCAGAAGCGTTTCGTAATTGTCCCAGGGGTGCACGAAGTCGATTTTATCAACGACCGAAGGCCTGAGTTTTATGGCCCTGTATGTCAAGTCTCGCCAATTACCTCATTATAGAATTAAAAGACCTGCATGATACGCCACTTTCGCCAAGTGTAGTTAGAGCTGCAAAGCTCTTCCCTGGGCTACAGGAAGCAGCAGGTGAGCGCTTTGATAGGCTTCTTGAGCTGAGGCTGGCTGAAGTAGAGGATGTTGGCAAAATGTCGGCAAAGGACGATGAGGTTGAGTGTGAGCCGCACAGGACTCGAACCTGTAACCGGCTGATTAAGAGTCAGCTGCTCTGCCAGTTGAGCTAGCGGCCCACATACAATCTCAGTTTAGCAAACCTTGAGTTTCTATGCAACACGCTTGGCTCTTATTTAACGCTGTCACTTAGCTCCTGCCGACTGGTCATCGTGGCAACTGCGTTTAGAAAATCCTTCAATGAGGCACTTTGCTCTCTTAGCTTTTTAAGCTCGACCCCGATGGAACTAATGGAAGTTGGACTATCAGCGTAAGTCCCGTGAAAGGCAAAATAGGCTTGGTTTAGTTTTCTGATTTGATAGCCCATTGAGACTAGATATTGGCGTTTCTGCTCCATAAGTTCCTCAGCCCTCTCAATCTCTCCCTGGGCTAAGTGTTTATCGACTGCCCTTCTTATTTCTCTCATCTCTCGGTTAAAGTCAAACTCTGGCTCTACTACCTGTTTTTGATGAGCATCATTTTCATAGCTAGGATAGTATTTTTCGCAGACGATAGCACCAATTTCCTTGCTGACCATGCTGGCGAGGGTTTCATTTATGGTGGCAATTTCGTAATTTCTGGATACGCCGGTTAAATCCAGTAGGTATAGAAATCCTAATGGCTTAAAAGCTAGGTATTGGTGTAGCCATTCCTCAGTGGCAGTATCGATGGTAAACCGCAGACCGGCATTGTTAGCCACAAAGGTGGGGTATGTCGCCCCCAAGCCACCAAGCTCCACTACCAACGAGGAGACACCCAGTTTATCAACCCTGGCTTCAATGTTCTCCATTTCCTCCAGACTAAGATTCTGTTGTAAGGTAATCTCTCTCATGCTCTCTATCCTGTCTCTAGGTGAAATCACTAGCAAGTGAGGCGGATTCTCAAACCTGAAATCTAGTGGTGGGAAGCCGACCTTTGACCTTATATATTTATCCATTGGATTGAAGATGCCCTCTTGAGCCAGAGCCTCTTTTATCTGCTTGGTTATTATCCTCTCCACTTTGCCGGCTAAAACCATTCTTTGCTCTTGTAACCTATTTACTTCAGCTTCAATTGAGGCTAAATCGCCTTGTTCGTTATCAGCGTTAATCGTTGTTATTTCTGATTCCAAGCTTTTTATTCGTTTAACCAAGAGAAAATACTCTGCCACCATATCTGTTTGGTCATCATTTTTCCCATGCTTACCAAAAAGCCATTGCTTAGCTTCAGAGGGTATAGTCTTGAACTCCCATTTCACAATACTGAAGCGATATGGCTTCACAATTGGGCCTAATTGATAATCAAAACCCCTTGCTGGAGAACAGCTCCCACTGAACAAACAAAGTGACAATAGGCTTATAACAATCAATTTCAGTCTCAACTCAATTTTGCCTTTACTTGGTCGACTATTTGAGACAGAACTGGACCTGTCTTTTCATGGATTACAATATTAGCATAATGGTCGTGAGGTGTTGGTTCTAGGTTAATGATAATTAATTTGGCGCCGTTGTCCTTAGCTATTAACGGCATTTGGGCAGCAGGATAGACTACCAGTGATGAACCGACTGCCAAAAACAGGTCACAGGCAGCAGCCCTGACCTCTGCTTCGCGAGTTTCCCGCTCAGGCATTGGCTGACCAAAGGCAACGGTAGCTGGCTTCATGATTCCGCCGCAGCTATCACACCGTGGCACCTTTATCCCGGCGTCAAGCCTATCTTGGATTTGCTCCCTGGGGTATCGTTTGCCACATTCCAGGCAATTAACCCATTTCAATGTGCCATGCAGCTCAATTACCGTTTCCTCAGGAACCCCAGATTTTTGATGCAAACTATCAATATTCTGAGTAATTACACAATCTAATTTGTCCAAGCGATAGAGTTCAGCAATGGCATAGTGACCGGCGTTAGGCTTAGCATCCGCTATCGTAGGCCAGAGCAATTTAGAGAATTTCCAATACTTTTCCCTTCCTGTCTCACTGGCCATAAAGCTCTGATAATTAAGCTCACTGGGGTCAAACCTGTCCCAAATCCCCCCCGGGCTACGGAAATCAGAAATACCTGATTCGGTGCTGATACCAGCCCCGGTAAAGACCACGAGCTTTTTTGATTGAATAACCATATCTGAGACTGAATCAGTTTTGTTCATCTATAACCTCCACATTTTAAAAGTTTCAGTGCTATAATAACGGTTGAAGTTTATCAAAGGAGAAGGGACCAACGGGTGAGATTGATAAACAATCTCTATAATAAACCAATTGTGATGAGATGTTAAGTTTTAGATAGAGAGGCGGTATGAAAGATTACTACCAAACGCTTGGCGTTTCTGAGGATGCCAGCCAGGAAGATATAAAGAGAGCCTTTAGAAAACTTGCCTTCAAATATCATCCGGATACCAATCCTGGCAATGAAAAGCAAGCTGCGGAGAGGTTTAAGGAGATAAACGAGGCCTATGGTGTGCTTGGTGATGAAAGCAAAAAGCGACAGTATGATTTTGCCCGAAAGAGCCAGTTTGCTGGCGTTGGTTATGATACCGGATATAAAGGTTTTCAATATTCTCAGCAGGATATTTTCAGGGACGCCTTCTCTAACCAGGCTATGTTTGACGAGCTAAGCCGGATGTTTGCTCAAGCAGGACTTAGGTTTGACCAAGATTTCCTTAACCGGGTATTTTTTGAGGGTAAGGGCTTCATGTTTCAATTCTTTACCACTCCTGGTGGGGTGGGTCAAAGAACCTATCAGCAGGGCTATCCATATACCAGGGTCTCCACTTATAAGCCGAGTTTGATTGAAAGGCTATTCTCTAAGGTAGCGCTCAAGATTGGGAAATATGCTCTGCGTAAGCTCTTTGGTTTTAAATATGAACCTCCGCTTAAACAGGGGCTTGACCAGCATATCGAGCTTGAGATTCCTCTGGCTGTGGCTGCCACCGGGGGCGAAAGGCAGGTCACTTATAAGAGAGGTGGGCGGACAAAGAAGTTGATGGTTAAAATACCGCCCGGGGTTAAGTCAGGGACTAAAATCAAGCTTAAGGGCATGGGCATAATTGAAAATAAGAAGAGTGGCGACCTCTATCTACATATAAAGGTTAAGGGCTAGTTTGTGTTAAATCTCAACCTCACTCTGGCTGGCATCTAGCAGAAGATATGTTACCTTGCCACCGCAGAACTCCTGAACTAAATCAGCTAGCTCCTTGGTTATCGCGCTAGCTTCATCTTTTGACACCGGTGGCAAGCAATCTACATTTATCGCCACATTGGTTGTCGCCGGGGTAATCTTGGTCTGGTCACCCTGTCTCCAGTTCCAGCGTCGGCACATCACTTTGGAGTTGTCCACATAAATTACTTCACCGGGCACAGGATACTCAACTACATCTGCGTTTAGTGGAGTAAATGGTTCATCACCATTAGCCAAAGTAAGACACAGCTTCCCGTCAACCCTATTCAGGTCATCACCGCCACTGGGCACCATATGCTTGAGTGAGAAGTAGTTAAACATAGCTACCAGGGTATTAATATAGGGCACTTGGTCACCCCGCCGGGCACGCCTGGCTAATGACTCGATAGAGGAATAAAACTTATTCGGGTTTGCCCCAAAATCAGAGTAAGCCTGCCGCCAACTGGCTATGCTGGGATGGTTTTTAATATCCTGTAGGGACTGGTCTTGGGCAGCATCCTGCTCAACCTTTCTTAAAAGCTTAACCAGTCTTTGATTCTCGTCACTATTATTAACACCCTTGGCAATAATCACGCCCCGAATATATTCAGGGAACTTAGTTAATACTTCAGGAGATACTATATCTTTCATCTCTTTGGCTAGCTGCTATTTCATTCCTGCCGTAGTTCTAGCTAGTTCCCAGGAATATTTATAGAGGTGCAGCCCCTTGCTCATGGCAATGAGCTCTCCATCATCAACCCCTATCTCTCCTGCCATATACTCCTTCAGAAGCTGAATGGCTGCCAGATTTGAAGGGAAGCCAGCCCATAAGTCCCAAGACCTGAAATAGACGAAAAACCTTAGCTTATTATCACGGATTCTGGTATCTATTCCCCTTAAACATGGAGGGTCAGCAAGAGATATAGATTTGGCGTCCCCCACTGCCATAAAGGCCTGATTGGTATCATGACCATCCTCCTTATACATCCTGATTACCTCTGGTATTTGCTTTTCTAAGTATTGACCATAGGTATACTGCTCACCTTCGCCTTTATGGGCAGTCATAAGGTAAGGAAGATAGCTTTCAATATATTCCATAGAGGTAGGTGGTGGAATACCCTGTGGTGTGTTGGGTATTAAAGGTCTTGTTCCTGGGTTCCTGACCTGGACAACAACAAAGTCAAGCTCTTTCCGATGCTGACCGGCATAGCTCCCCCGGTCAATCTTATACTCATATCCCTCAGTCAGGGTCTTGCGCAGGCAGAGAAACCATGCCTCAGAAAGGTCTCTGGCTTCGATTACTGAGATTTCCACGCCAAAATCCTTACCATCAGGCTAAATTTGTTCAATTGCCCTTCTTCATCTCTGCGAGGGAAGTAGCCGGCACCTCTAAACCAGAAACCGAAGGGAGGGAGACTAAAGCCAAACCTGTGCCAGTGTCTATACATCATTGCCTCCGTATTTTTTAAGGTTAACTATAGAGCCCGGGTAAACTCAGGGCGAAGCTGGGACATATCCCTCTTAACTAAAACATCGTCTATCAGCCTGATTACCTCTGCCTTTTGCTCGGGCAACCGTGCCTTAATAGGCAGGTAGTTTGAAGCATGATTAGCGGTAAAGAAGCAATTGGTGAAGTCGGAGTTTTGTATTATCAGCCTCAGCTCTTCCAGGGACTGGAACGGTGAGATGAGCGAGAACTTGCCCTCCTTCCAGTCTTTATGGAGTGGTGTCCCAGGAACAAGCATTATCGTCAGGGCACCGGCAAAATCAGGGTCAATATCGGAGAGTATCTTAGCTGTTCTTAAGGCGTGATTCTCGCTGCCTTCAATGCCACCCAAACCCAGTATTACCGTAACAGAAAGTGCAATCCCGGCCTGTTTTAGTTTTCTTCCCGCTTCAACTATCTGGTCGTAGTTAGCCCCCTTCTTGACCTTTTTAAGAAGCTCCTCATCCCCGGTCTCCACGCCCATATAGGCAATCTTAAGCCCAAGCTGGTTTAGTTCTTTGAGTTCGTCGATACTCTTTATCAGGGCAGCCTGGGGGGTAGCATAGGTGCCAACTCTATCCAGGTAGGGAAACTTCTTATTCAGATGGTTTAGCACCTCTACCAGTCTGTGCTGAGGGCAAATTAAGGCGTCTCCGTCTTCTAGGAATACCCGCCTCATACTCCAGCTATAATTTTGAGCTACCTTATCAATATCCTGCTTGATATCTTCAAGGCGCCTTATCCTGAGTTTAACCCCTATATAGGTGCCGCAAAAGGCGCACTTATTATGGGAGCAGCCAATTGTTACTGGAAGTAAAAAACTATTAGCCTCGCTTGGAGGTCGTATTATCATTCGCTCATAATACATGTAATGCTGGCTCCTTCTTTCTGTAGCTTTGGATTGCTATCGTCCCTTTCTGAAAATGGCGAAGAATCTGTCCTCATACTCCTCAAACAGACCCCAGCGTTCGAGTTCTTCCTTCAGCTCTCTAGGTTCGATTTCACCTTTGGAGGCCATCTTAAAAAACTCCCCAATCCTTATCCTGGCATCAACTGGGATACCACCAGAGTCTACATCTAAGAGTCCTCTGGTCTCCATTTGCATTAGATTAGTTGGTAAAGAGCTTCTAGTCATTTCATAGATAAACTTCATCAATGATACATCCCAAAGCTCATCTTGTCCTCTAATAATAGAGGTTAGTGGGTCACCACGCTTATCAATGTCATCATTTAGCTTATCTACTACTGATAGTAGATTATCAGATACAATGTTAAGCTCTTTAGGCTCGTTTTTATAGGTATAAAACAGGCCGGGGGCGTTAGGACCGTGGGTCTTGATTAGCATATCAAAGTATCTTTTAGCATCTGAGGTGAATCCTTCAAGCCTGGAAAGGTAATAGGGCGTTACAATTCTCGGTCTCTCGGCAATTACCCTACCTTCTCTAATCACTGTCTCGGTAGCACCCTTTACTAGCTCGGAGTAAGCAGGCTCAGTAACCAGGTAGTAGTATATATTGCTAGTGCCGAAGGTAGCCAGGCTCCGCTTAGGCGGTCTTAATATCTCAGTATGCCTAACTGCATCTCTAATCCTCTCGTCATCAATATCCATCGGATTGCCCTTCACACTCAGTCATTATAGTTTAGGCTATAGCTGATAGCTCCTGCTTATATTCGTCCAGAAGCTTGATGTATTGCGAATCTAGCTGGGTTTGTATCTTGCGCCACTCCTCCTGGAACTGTGGCTGTCTTTCTACATTTATCTTAATCCCCGCCACCGAGCCTAACTGCTGCTGGATTGCTTGCTGAATCTTGGCTTCAAACTCAACCTTTAATCTCTCATAGGCCTGCTTTCTCTGTTGCTCACCCTGCTCTATATAGTGGTTGAAAATGCTTCTCATCTTACTATAGATATTTTCCACGCCTATTTTATCACTCTTTAAGCTCTTTAAACCCTCCATCGCCTTTTTATTATTTCTCCTGGCTAAATCGTCCTTGGGTAGGTTAATATTCCTGATTAGTATATCGGTAGCACCCTCTTTGATATATTTGATTACATTCTCCTTGTAGTTGCTCAATTCGGCGACCAAATTTAAGTTTTGCTTTAGATATTTAGCTGCCAGTCTTTCTCCTTCAGGGACATATTTCCATTTTAGGCGCTCCTCATCGGTCGCTTCGCCTAACCTTTCCACCTTTTCCATGGCTATCTCAAGGGCACTCTTTATATCACCCATCTAAGTTCCCCGATATCATTCTACTAACGATATCATTCTACTAATATTATACTAAATAGTTGAGAAAGCTCAAAGCTTTGCAATAGCACTATATAAGACATTGTTTATCAGCCCCCTCATAGAATTTCCTGCGGGGTCAACCTCACTCCCTATGCCCCCGCTCTTCAAAGGGGGGGAAAAAAGCGGGTTCCCAGAAAAATCTTTGGTTTTCCTAGGTGCTTGTTCTGGGGTAATTAAAAGGGATAGGGTTGATAGATATTCTCTCTAGTTTGTGTTTACTATAGTAAGTGATATAATTATAGTCCATCTGTAAGATTAGTCTTTTTGGATAGCTGATATTATGGAGAAAGACTTTGAAATCGTAAACCATACCGCCGATGTTGGCATTATAGCCTATGGTGCTGACATGAGCCAGGCATTTGCCAATGCGGCAAGGGCCTTGTTCAGCTTGATAACGGAGCTTGATGATGTGGATGAGGTTCTTCATCGGGATATAGAGCTAACCGCCTCTGATGAAGAAAGCCTGCTGGTAGAATGGTTGAACGAGCTCATTTATCAATTTGACACCGAGGGTATTATTTTTAAGCGGTTTGATATTATCCAGCTCGACAATACACAACTTAAGGCTAGAAGCTATGGGGAAAAGGTAGATAGCTCAAAGCACAAACTAAAAACAGGGGTCAAGGCAGCCACTTACCATATGCTGAAGGTTGACAAGGGCGATGGCTGCAAGGTCCAGGTATTATTTGATATTTAGTAGAGGTGAAAATGCCGGTCCCTTGGCAAGGAATACTAAGGAAGATAGACAATTACCGCTGGGAGATTCCACCAAGCTATAAGCAAGGCATGTCCGTGCCTGGTCTAATCTTTGCCAGCGAATCTATGCTCAGCCATATTTGGGAAGAGCAGGTTTTTCAGCAGGTGGCTAATGTGGCTTTTCTCCCTGGCATTGTTGACCACTCACTGGCTATGCCTGATATTCACTGGGGCTACGGCTTCCCTATAGGTGGGGTAGCTGCAACTAGGGTGAAGGATGGGGTGGTATCGCCCGGGGGCGTCGGCTTTGATATTAATTGTGGTGTCAGGCTCGTGCGTACCAATCTTACTGAGGAAGAGGTGAGACCAAAAATTGAGCAGTTAGTTAATGAGCTTTTCGTCAATGTTCCATCAGGAGTAGGGTCAGAAGGCAAGATGAGGGTGAGTGGAAAAGAACTGGATGAAGTCATGATAAGGGGTAGCCGATGGGCGGTAGAGAAGGGTTATGGTCAAACGGAGGATACTATAGTTACTGAGGAATCCGGCTGTATGAGGGGTGCTAATCCGGATAAGGTTAGTAGTAAGGCTAAAAAGCGAGGCATCCCACAACTGGGGACATTAGGTTCTGGCAATCACTTTCTGGAGGTGGAGGTGGTGGATGAGCTCTATGACCGGGATGCAGCTAAGACTATGGGCATTGAGGATTTAGGGCAAGTGCTTATCTTGATACATACCGGTTCTAGGGGCTTTGGTCACCAGATTTGTACCGACTATGTAGGGTTGCTAGGGGAAGCAGTAAAAAGATACGGCATCAGCTTGCCCGACCGCCAGCTTGCCTGTGCGCCAATAAATTCGTCGGAAGGACAGGATTACCTAGCAGCTATGTCATGTGCAGCTAACTATGCCTGGGCTAACCGGCAGTTCATTTTGCACTGGGTTAGAGAGTCTTTCATTAAGGTCTTCGGCAAAAGCCAGCAGGAACTGGGCATGAGGCAGGTTTACGATGTGTGTCATAACATTGCTAAGATAGAGGAATATACCATTGGTGGTAAGAAAGTGACCCTTTGTGTTCACCGCAAGGGGGCAACCAGGGCTTTTCCCGCTGAACATCCTGATATCCCTGATGTCTACCGGAGTATAGGTCAGCCGGTTCTCATTCCTGGGGATATGGGACGCTGTTCCTATATAGCCCTGGGCACAGAGATAGCTATGAAGGAGTCCTTTGGCTCTACCTGCCATGGTGCTGGCAGGGTGCAAAGTCGGGCAGCAGCGAAGCGTAGCCTTCGAGGTGCTGATGTTGCCAAGACATTGGCAGCCAAGGGGATTACGATTAGGACTGGCAGCATGGCTTCGCTGGCTGAGGAGGCATCTGAAGCCTACAAGGATGTAAATGAAGTGGTTGACATAACCCACAAAGCAGGTATCTCCCGCAAGGTGGCAAGGGCAAAGCCTCTAGGTGTAATTAAAGGTTAGAACAATGTATTTCAAAAATGCCATTGAAGCCGTGGGGCACACCCCGTTAGTTGAAATGGGTCAGATGAGTCCCAATAAAAAGGTGAAAATTCTTGCCAAGCTGGAAGGGCAAAACCTGGGGGGGAGTGCCAGCATCAAGGACCGGATAGTAAAGTATATGCTCGAAAAGGCTGAACAGAGTGGAGAGCTGACCAGTGGCAAAACTATCATTGAACCCACCAGCGGAAATACTGGGATAGCTCTGGCTTGGCTGGGGCATAAGAAGGGTTACAAGGTCACAATCGTTATGCCTGATAATATGAGCCAGGAGAGGCAGCAACTACTTAGAATCTTTGGCGCCGAGCTTATCCTTACCAAAGGGGCTTATGGCATAAATGCAGCTATTGACAAGGCAAAGGAACTGGCGGCTCAAGATAAAAGATACTATATGCCCGACCAGTTTTCCAACCCAGCTAATCCGCTGGCTCACTATGAGACTACTAGTGCCGAGCTCATAGATGATTTCCCCTATGACAAGATTGATGTCCTAATTGCCGGGGTCGGCACTGGAGGGACTATAACTGGAATTGGACGGCGGCTAAAGGAGAGGTACCCCCATATCAGGGTAATCAGTGTAGAACCCCCTTCAGAAGATAGCATCCAGGGTTTGAGGTGCGCTGGTGAAGGCTTTGTTCCACCTGTTCTGGATTTAAGCCTTATTGATGAGAGGACTACTGTTACCAGCCGACAGGCGGCTATGACCACCAGGCGGTTGCTGGAAAAGGAAGGGATTTTTGCCGGGTTATCTTCAGGGGCAGTAGTCCACCGAGCCGTTGAGGTTGCCGATGAGATGGATGAGGGCAATATAGTGGCTATTTTAGCTGATGCGGGGTGGAAATACCTCAGCCTGGACTTCTGGACTGAAGGTAAGTAGATATGGCTAATAGTCAGCCTGCACAAATTTATTTGCCTTCGCCAAGCCAAAAAGGCGATGTTTCTCTGGAAGAAACTATTGCTAAGCGAAGGTCAATAAGACACTTCACCTCTGAAGCTATCTCACAGCTACAGTTATCGCAGATACTGTGGGCAGCTCAGGGTATCACTGATACCCGATTGAAGTATAGAACAGTTCCCAGTGCTGGGGCTACCTATCCACTGGAAATATTTGTTGTTTGTGGTAGGAATGGCATTGAAGACATGGCTGATGGCATATATCATTACCACATAGACAGCCATTCTCTGGCTTTGCGCTATAGTGGAGATGTAAGGCTGGAGTTAGCCAAAGCGGCGTTAGACCAAGAATATATATATGAAGCCCCGGTGGATATAATCATTTGCGCTGTGTATAGTCGGACGCTTGTAGGCTATGGTGATAGAGGGGAAAGGTATGTTCACATAGAGGTGGGGCATGCCGGGCAGAATATCTATCTTCAGGCTACTGCCTTAGGTCTGGTTACGGTAGCCATTGGTGCCTTTGATGACGAGCGGGTGGGGAAGGTGCTGGGGCTTGATAAGGAATATAAGCCTCTATCTATAATGGAGCCTTTATATATCATGCCAGTGGGTAGACAAGCTTGAAACTACCCCCTTTACCTTTAAACATCGTTTACTAACTTCATCCCCTTTTACCACGCTCTCTTTTTGAGGGACAGGGAAGGGACTAAAGACCCCTTCTTCGTCTAGCATTTTTAAAGTGGTCCCACGCCTCATTGAAGTCCTCTTCGGTAACATCCGGGAAGAATTTATTAATATGGTAATACTCGGCGTAGGCAGACTGCCAGAGCAAAAACCCAGACTTAGCCTCCCTCTCTTCACTTTCCTCTCCCGTTCTTATAATAAAGTCGCAAGGCGTCTTCACTTTTAGGCTTTTCTTTAGGTCTGTTTGCCTGAGACCAAAGAGCAAATTCTTGCCCCTGTTGAGTGGTGAGGAAATGGCGCTTAGTATTTCTGACTGTCCAGTATAGCCTATCAATAAATTCAGCACTTTATTATCATAGCCTTTGGTCACTGTTCTAATTCTGTGGAAAAGGCGGGCGAGGTTTCTGGGCATAGGTTTTGCATCGGTGGAGATAATATTAATCCTTACTCTATCCTTGTGTATCCTTTCTTTATTTATGAGCTTGGTTAACTCGTCCTCATAAAGCTTGTAAAGCCTTCCTAATTCTTGTGCTGGTCTCTTAAAGTTTTCCTCACTCAGTAAGTATACGGTTATCTCACCAATATCTTCATGGTTGCTGCACCACTCAAGGAATAGCTCGACCTTTTCACCTCCCTTTGCATGTCCTTCCCAGGGTTCAAGACATCTTTCTTTTGCCCATCTTCTATTTCCGTCAGGAATCAGTCCTATGTGGTATCTCATATTCGCCATTTGCCTGATGTGATTAAAATGCTATAGTGATACCTTTTGTTTCAGGAGCCAGTATTCTAGACTGTCAGCCAGGGCTAGCCAGCTAGCCTCGATGATATTGGTTGAGCTGCCGACAGTCCGCCACTCTTCAACCCCATCGCTGGATTCGATGAGGACGCGAACCTGAGACTCGGTGCCAATACTTTCCTCAAGGATACGAACCTTGTAGTCAACTAGTTTGACTTGAGCTAATTCGGGGTAAAACTGCAATAGAGCCTTTCGTAATGCCTCGTCCAGGGCATTGACCGGACCATTACCCTCAGCGGCGGTATGTATTATCTCAGTGCCTATCCTTACTTTTACCATTGCTTCGGAAAGCATTTCCTCCGGACTTTTTTGGATAGGAGTGCGCCGCCTCTTCTCCACCACCACCATAAAATCAACCAGTTCAAAGGGGGACTGGTAATCTGGCTTAGCCCGGTGAACCAGCAGTTCAAAGGATGCCTCGGCATTGTCATACTGGAAGCCATGGCTTTCCAGCAACTTGACCTGCTCCAGCAGCTTTTGTGCCTCCTTGCCTTTTAGAGGCAAATCTAATCCCAGTTCCTTCGCCTTATATATGATATTCCCTTTTCCTGATAGCTCAGATACCAGCACTCTTTGCTTATTGCCTACCTGAGCTGGGTCTATGTGCTGATAGCTCTCCGCCCACTTGGTCAAGCCTGAGACATGAAGCCCAGCCTTATGACCAAAGGCACTGAAACCAACATATGGTGAGAATGCGTCGGGAATTAGATTAGCCGCCTCGCTTACATAGTGTGATACCTCAGTTAATTTAGCCAGCTGCTCATCGGTAACGCAATCGATACCCATCTTGAGCTTCAAATCTGGGATAATAGAGCAGAGGTTAGCATTGCCGCAGCGCTCGCCATAGCCATTGATAGTACCCTGAACCTGGGTCACCCCGGCGTTTACTGCAGCTAAGGTATTGGCTACTGCCAGTTCAGCATCATTATGAGCATGAATACCTAAGGGCACTGTGGTCTGCTTTCTAACAGCAGTAACAGCCGCCGTTATCTCGTCGGGCATTGCGCCCCCGTTGGTATCACACAATACCACGGCATCAGCCCCAGCTTCGGCAGCCACCTCTACCACCCGCAGACTGTAGCTGGGATTAGCCTTAAAGCCATCAAAGAAGTGCTCGGCATCAAAGAAGACGGTAAGCCCTTTGCCTTTGAGGTATTTTATGGAGTCGGCAACCATGCTCAGGTTTTCCTCCAGGGAGGTTTCCAATACCTGGGTAACCTGCAAGGCTGAGCTTTTGCCGACAATAGTAGCCACCTTCACCCCGGCATCGGCCAGAGCCAGAAGGTTAGTATCTGTCTCGGCTTTAGCTTTGGGTCGTCTGGTGCTGCCGAAAGCAGCCAGTTTGGCATGAGAAAGGGTTAAACCTTGAGCCTTGTCGAAGAACTCAATATCCTTGGGGTTAGAGCCAGGCCAGCCGCCCTCTATGAAGTGCATACCTAGCTCATCAAGCTTCTCGACAATACGCAGCTTATCAACCACCGATAAGGAAATACCCTCTCGCTGTACTCCATCCCGAAGTGTAGTATCATAAAGCTGAACTTGCGACAATTTCTAGTCTCCTACCTTCCCAGCAATTAAATCCCCCATCTCTCTCGTCCCCACCTTAATTTTACCTTCGTCCATTATATCATAGGTGCGATAACCTTCACCTAGAACCTTGTCAACGGCAGCTTCAATAGCCTGCGCTTCCTCTATTAAACCTAGGGAGTAGCGCAGCATCATAGCTACGCTGAGAATAATAGCAATCGGGTTAGCCATATCCAGTCCGGCGCGGCGGGGGGCACTGCCGTGAATTGGTTCATACATGCCGAATATTTTGACCCCTTCCTGGGGCACCCCAGCCAGACTGGCTGAGGGCAGCATCCCCATAGAGCCAGCCAGCATTGATGCCTCATCGGTGAGAATATCACCGAACATATTCTCGGTAACCAGAACATCAAAGTATGCTGGACGCTGGATAAGTCGCATGGCGCAGGCATCAACCAGCATATGCTCCAACTCCACATCAGAATAGTTTTTAGCTACTTCTATAGCCACCTGTCGCCATAATCGGGAGGATTGCAACACATTGGCTTTATCCACTGAGGTTAGTTTTTTGCGCCGACCCCGTGCCAGCTCAAAGCCAACCCTGACAATACGCTCAATCTCCTGCTCGGAGTAGGTCATTGAATCAGTAGCC
>Ga0209986_10000779_pt1 | contig 31326 bp, 39 predicted proteins | sample BlataG_FD_183168 | JGI IMG/M metagenome (GOLD analysis project Ga0209986, IMG submission 183168) | Deep subsurface microbial communities from Black Sea to uncover new lineages of life (NeLLi) - Black_00105 metaG (SPAdes) (version 2) | ecosystem: Environmental > Aquatic > Marine > Oceanic >...
AGTTAGAAGTAAAGTTAGCTTCTTCCCCCATTTTCCAATGTGCTACTGCGCCTGTTATTGTAGTAGGAGTACCGCTATTATAGATAGAAGCTACATTTGCTGATTGGTCACTATTCCAAATTGCTACTTCGTCAACGTTCCCCTCAAATTCATAAATTGGGCTACCACTTGAAACTATTGCTCCAACTGTTAAATTTGCCGCGTCATTGTCAATGGTTGCAGGGATTGAAGTAGTGTTTTCTCCATCTAAAACACCGTCAACGTAAATTCTTAAATATGTAGAAGGTTTAAATATGCAAACTACATTATGCCAGTTTCCATCATTATAATTTGCTGACGTTTGAACTTCTGTTAAAGAATTAGAATTAAAAATATAAAATTGCAAGTTGTTACCAGCTCCAAAAACATTGTTCCAAATACCCCAACATCTTAGCCCTAAAGCGTCCTTAGCAACTATTGCTTGGTCGGCTGTGCTTGAGCCTTTAAACCAAAACGAAATACTTAAATCTGATGTTATTTGTAAACTTGAATCATTGCCAAAATCTACATAATCATCCACTCCATCAAAAGAAAATGACCTTGTAGAATAGTTGCTTAATGCTGAATTGTTTACTAACCAGTTAGAAGTAAAGTTAGCTTCTTCACCTAATTTCCAATGTGCTAATGCTCCACTTGGTAAAGTTGTGGGAGTACCACCATTATATAAATCGCTAATATTTTGCAAACCTTGAAAAACTGCAAATTCATCTATGCTACCACTCATTGAACCTGAGCCCGAAGAATTTATAGCGCCTATACTTGCAATTCTTGCGGTTGTGCCTGCCGAACCCCAAGTTAAAACAGTAGCACTAACAACACCATCTTTGTAAAATTTAACATCACCTGTTGTGTAATTTATAGTCATAGCTATATGATGCCAATTACCATCTGCAAAACCACTTAACCCTGTACTCACAGAGCTACCAAATCTACTTGAAAATAAAACTCCTGAACCACTAAATCTTAAATTTAACAATGAATTTGCGCCACCTGTACCCCCATTAGTACATAAATAATCCCACGTAGTAAAGCCATTTGATTTTACCCAACACGAAAGTGTTAAATCGTTTGTAGTATCAATATCTAAAGGCGTAATTTGAATTGAAGTATCCACTCCATCAAATTCAAAACTATAATTCGATACCTTATCTTTATTACTATTCTCAGGGATTAGCCATTGTGGAGATTTGTAAGAACCGTTGTCGCCGTTGCGATACCAAGCAACAGGATTTAAACTTGTTAAATCTACAACAGGCGAAGTTGATATAGTGCTAACGTTTGCTGTTTGGTCATTATTATAATAGGAAACCTCATCAATTAAACCATCATAAGTATTAGAAGATACAAGCCCACTTTTACCAATATAAACAGGAATTAAATTAATGTTTGCAGTATATACATCTGCAAAAGTTCCTTCTAAATTTCCATCTAAATAACACGCTAAATCATTAAATCCATTAGTTCCGTTAGTTGGTGCTTTTCTAATAAGTATTAAATTGTGCCAATTTGTAGTATCTGCCATAGCATTAGCAATATTAGTACCTCCAAATGTTTTTCTTCCTGTTGTACTACCGACAGGATAATAAAACAAATTGACAGTTTGAAAATAAACTACGTGGTTATCAGCATCACCAATGACTCCATTACCTGTATTAGCTGAATTGTTTTTAAACCAAAAAGAAATACTATTAGTTTCCCCTAAATCAATTGCACCTGTATCTACAAAATCATCCACACCATCGAAGGCTAACGAATAGGTGTTGGTGAAACCACCTCCTCCTTCTCCTCTAGTAGCAGCACTGTTACTACTGCTCATAAAATCTGATATTCCGTACCCGTACCCAGGACTCATTTATAATAATATTAAGTTTACTGACCCACTTGTTAATGTAATACCTGTAAATTTACCATTATTGCAAGTTACAATAGTACCTGCTTTTAATGCAGTAGCTGGAGCAGCTATATATTTAGTTTTAACATCTCCTCCTCCATTTTCTAATAAGGTTGCTATTACAGTATCTTCACATACAAAAAACTCACTAAAGTCTTTATCTGTTACTGCTGCGGTATTATTTACTACATAAGTACCTCTTACAGAAGCTATTCTTTGTAAGGCTACTAATTGTTTTAATTGTATTTCGTCTGGATTCATTTTATTTTATTTTAATTATTTTATTCTCTTATTAATAGTTGTAGGTCTTTAACTAACATATCATCATTACTATTAGTATTTTCTACATATAGTTCTATATAATCGTTTTGACTCATTAAAGTCCCATAAACAAGGGATAAGGCTCCAGTTGCATCAGCTTCAACTTCTGTAGCTGAACCTGGTAAAAGTACTCCATTTTTATAAAAATAAAAAGTATATGGATCTGTACCTCCGCCTTGTTTTTCGTAAGATATTGAAGCGTGTAAAGATACATAAACTTGTTTAGTACCATTGTACGTGTTTCTACCAACAGCCGTTGTCGTGTACCTAACACCACTTTGTTGAGTGGCAAGTCCTCCTGTGTTTACGTTTGTAGGGGTGTTAGCTGATAAAGTTGTAACAGCTGTATTGCCAACAACTGTCATTATTACACCTGAAATAGAGTTTAATATTCCTTGATTAGCAAACACATCGTAAGTATATGTTGCAGTTTGTGAATAATCAGGTAAACTACTTGCTTCAGGTAAGAATACTTTTCCTGTTGTAAGTCCTGTGTTTATAAATGCATTAGATGATATAGTACCAAAACCTGTAGTAGACGCTGCGTTTATATCAATACCGTTTTGAGTTTGTTGTGGGTGTATAATGCATCCATTAATATTAACAGCTCCAAATGAAGCAAAGTTATTAGCTCTTAGTTCTATCATTGAACAAGTGGCCCAACCAGAAGGTGTAGGGTTGGTTGTTTCATCATACCAACGTATTAATTCACATGATGCAAACTCTATTTTAGACGTGTCTCTAAATCTTAAACCTATACTAGGTGCTTGTATATAGAAAAATAATGTGTTTGATATATCAACTAAATCAAAGCCATCTATATCCATTACATTGTAACAATTCCTAAACTGACAGTTGATTATTTCAAGTACTTTTGTTCTTCCATTATTAAATCCAGACGCAGTAACATTTGACCCCTTAATTAATAATGAGCCTGTCGTTGTAGATGATATCCACACATCCCTTAGTGTGAAGTCAACATCTATTATTGTTATAAAATCCCCTGTGCCAGTATATACTAATTTATCTAGCTGTCTATTATTACCAATTATTGAAACACCTTCGACTGAAACAACTAGCCTACTACTACATGTAACTGAACCTATGACTTGATAAGTAGTGTTAGCAGGTAAAGTTATGACACCTGCTACAGGAGTTCCAAAGTCGCTTTCTTGAGTTACTTCTATTATAGCAGTTAAATTAGCCGTTCTTCTTACAGAACCAGCGTTCCATGTTAATGTATCTGTTAATGTTGCTACTCTAGATGTTCCAACAGTACTATTCGTTGTATAAATATTTGGAATTGTAGCAAATTCTAAATTACCTGTTCCTGAATTATAGGTTAAAGCTTTTCCGTTATCTGCAGGAGCGACTGTTGTAGGAAAAGAATATGCAGAGTTTATATTTAATTTACTTACAGAAGCTCCTTGTGTTCCTGCTACTTGAAAATCATATACTCCAGGAGCAATGTTAATTCCTACTCTTCCTCCGTTAAAGTTTAAAGTATCTGTAACAGTAGCTACAGTAGTTGTAGGAATTGTTCCTGAAGCAGTATATATACTTGAAGCAGCGCCTGTAGCAGCTTTCCAAACAGCGTCTCCAGTTCCAGTATCTTTGGTAAGTACATGCTCATTAGTTGCTAATCCTACTCTTGTAAGAGCATTTGTAGCTAGTTGAGGTGTAATTTGTCCTGTTCCTCCATTAGCTATAGCTAGGGGTGTTCCAAGAGTTAATGCTCCTGTTATTCTTTGATCGCCTGATACATCAAGTCTATAAGCACTAGGAGCAGCGCCTATACCTACATTATCAGTACTAGCATCTAAGTATAACATTGGAGGATTTACTCCATCACCATCAAATATTAAATCAAAAGCTCCAAGTGTTACTGTTCTATTACCTGTTAAACTACCATCTGTTGTATATATAGTAGGAGTTAAAGAAATAGCATTATTAACCCATTCTCTTGAAGGAATTACTTTAGGATTAAGGTCTGCAGTAATGTTAGCTACACTATTACCTGTTCCTGAATAATAAGCTAAGTTATTTTCTATAATAGTTTTACCTGAATTATTGTACAATTCTATACCGTCTACTCCCGAAAGTCTAACTTTTGTTGGAGGTGTTCCAACGCCTGTATTTTCAAAACTTAAATAAGTTGATACACTAGAACGTACTTTTAATGCTGTTACTGAACCAGTAGGATTATCAAAACTAATAGATTTAGTATTTGCTACTAACACTTCTCCTCCTGGGCCTAAATTAATATTTGCAGCTGTATCTACAGTAAATTCACTTAAGCCTTTAAAATGTAAAAAATTATTTGCTCCTGTAAGTAGTCTGCCTCCTGTAAGAGTTCCGTCTATTGAATAAATAGTAGTATCTCCTTGAGCAATTGGTATTAAATTACCATACCTATCTTTATAATAAAGAACTCCATCATAGCTATTTTTGAAAATCTCTATTCTAGCTTGAGTTTCGTTTCTAGCTTGTCTAGGAAATATTTTAGGTATAAGACTCATTTTAGTATTTCTTTTCTAGTGTTTCTAATATACTTATAATGGTAGCATATGAGACTACATTGTAATCTGTTGTTTTATCTACTACATCTCTAGTATCGTATCTATTTAAAAGTTTTAAGGATCTTCTAAAAGTTTTTAAATAATCTAACTGCTCTGGACATGTTATTCCCAGTAGCATATTATTCATATACTTTTCTGCTAGTGTAGAAAATTTACACTGCAGACTCCATACTTTTAATTTATAACAATTTACAGTCATTATACTTCTCTATAATAAAGTGTTGCAGAATTTACTCTTCCGTTTTCTGGCGCAGCTCCTGCATCTGATGTTGCAAATTCTAAAGTAATATATTCATTATTAGGAACTGTTACTTGTATTGTAAAAGCTTGTCCTTGTCTTGCTCCGTGAGGAATGTCTGATTCAACTCTAAAAAAGTTGTGTACTTCATATGAGGCAGCTCCTGCAAAAGCCAAAGGTCCTACTTTTATTGCTGCTTTTACACAAAGTTTTGTTCCGTTAGGATTAAGGCCAGAAACAGCTGCATTTCCACAATTAAAAGATGCGTCTACTTTATACGTTTTAGGTACTCCGCTTGTATTTTGATAAATTAAATTAGCATATTGTCCCGAAGCACTTCCTGGAGAAGTGTATGTAGTAGAAGTTAAATCCCATATTCCTGTTGCTACTATAGAGCCTTCTGCTCCTAATGCTCCTTGTTTTATAGGAGTAAAAGAAACTACTATTGCATCATCTGCACTAAATGTACCGTTAGACTGAGTATGAGTTACTGTTAATGTTCTATAAGTTCCTGCGTCTACTATATTAGTAATAGTTCCTATCCAGAAAGTATTAGCGTCAAATTCTTTAAACAATCTAATTAATCCATAATCTCCTGTAGCATTAAAGCTAGTAAGAAATGCAGACATGTCTGTTGAATCAAAATTTGTTTCATTTATATATATTGTAGTAACACTAGCAGGTGCTCCTACATTAAATCTAATATAACTAGTTCCAGGAGCAGTTCCAGCAACAGCATCAAATTTCCATTTAGATGATTGGCCTCCAAAAATTCCGTTAGTTCCGGGATTTCCAGAAAAAAGTGTTATATCGTTACAGTCGTTACAAGAACAGCTCATTGTTTTAATTTTTAATTGTTAACAGTTACAATCGCATCCGCAATCGCATCCTGAAAAAGTTGTACATATTGTTGCAGCATTTGTTAGCAGTGTTTCTGCTCTTGTAAAATTCTTACAAGCAAATGCCGTTTTAATTCCATAAAGTAAGACCTCTAATTGATCTAAAATTTGTTTATATTCATCTAGCTTTTCAGCATCACATTCGGTTACCATTTTGCCTATAAGTACTTCCATACAGTTTTGTAGGTTACATGTAAATAAGCAATATTGTTCATCATTATTATAAGTAGTAGGAACAGCGTCTATTACAGTATATACAATCTTAAATATGCCGTCTGTTTGATTCCAAGCTGCTCCATCAAAAGCTTGAAAAGGAGATAATAATGATGCAGGAAATAAATCTGTTGCACCATCTTTAATAGTAAATGTTTGTAATAATGATGTACCTGCAGAATTATAAACGTAAACTTTAGCAGTCACTGCGTTGGCCATTGTTATATTAGGTGCTCCCCAACCGCCTACATTGCCTACAGCGTAAACGCCTGTTTCTTCGCAAATGTCTACTTTGTCACATTTATTTTCTAATGAAAGTGATATTTTAGGTAATAATGCCATTGTTATTTCTTATTAGTAGTTCTTTTAGTTCTTGACCTAGAAGCTGCATTTGCTAATAATTGCTCTTCCATTTTTCCTATCTTTACTTTTAGAGCAGTATTTTCATCTACTAATCTGTCTATCTTTTCTTCTAGTTCTTGAATTTTTTCTTTTAGTTCTTCTATTACTTTTGCAAGTAGTTTGCCTTCAGCTCTCCAAGCTTTATCTTCTTTTTCTTCTTCCCTAATTTCTTTAGCTGCCTGGATATCTATCTTTTTCTTCCAGATATTCCATATTTCTTTTATACCAAAAGCTGCTATTAAAGTTGCAAGTGCTCCTATTATTAATGTAGTGTCTTCCATTTTAATCGTTTATTGTTGGTAAATTTTGATCGGTAACATCGTCATTAATAGCATTTATAGAATGGTCTTCTTCAATAGTATTAAGAATGCCATTAATAAATCTTCCTAATCTATTAAGAGTTTTTGCTCTTTGATTTTTTCCCAGTACTGAAGATATTTTTTCATTCATGTTTCCAAACTTATAACTTTTGCTGCCTTTTTTTAATAATAAATCATTAAATAAAAACCTCATTGTTGTGTTATCCGCTTGATCCTGGGCTAACGCTATTCTCACTAAGTATCTATTAAAAACTTTAATAAAGAGTCTCCATCTTACATCGCACAAGATTAACAACTTTATAAAGGTATACACAATACTTACAGGTTTTAAAACCCATCTTAGAATCATTTCTAATAGTACAAGCGTAATGCCCTGTATCATGGTTGTTAATTATTATAGCTTCATAAAAAAATAACACCTGTTTATATCTAATAATTTAAAATATAAAAGGTGTTATCATAATAGTTTTTATTTTATACAAAAATAGTGAAAATTAATTAAAAAGTAGCCTGTCACTGACAGCAAAAAAACGTGACAGGCTACTGAGGTTTGGGAGAGAGACTCTTAAGCAGGTAAAGTTCCAGCTCCTAATACAGCTGCTAAATGAAAAGCAGATGTGTTAGTAACAATATTACCAGCAGTTCTTTGTCCATACACTAATACAGAAGATCTTTCTCTATTAAATGCAGTTAATCCTTGGATATCTTCATTTGATTCAATCATTAAAGAAGAATATGTACCACCTTCAACAAAAGTTTTAGTTCTCATTACAGGAGGAGTTCCTAACATACTGTTTTCACCCTGGTTACCCATAGACATGTATTCGTCCATAGCAACTTGTTGCCATACACCGTTACCGTCTTTAGCTCCTGTTACATGAGTATTTAATGTAGAAGTATCAGAGAAAGTAGCAGTAAATCTATTAGAATAATAGTTTCTAAAAGCATCTACATCAAAATCACTAACAATACCAGTCAATTGTACTCCTGAAGCAGCAGCAACTGCAGCAGCATTAGCAATACGAATATTAGCAGCACTTGCTACAATTGTAGTAGTAGCACTTTGATAAGCAGTTTCTAAAGTAAGATTTCCTGAACCATCTTTAGATTTTACTTTATATACTCCTGAAGTAGTAGCAGCAGCGATTGCTACGTAATCTCCTGCTACAATATTTGTAGAAGCAGTAGCAGCAGAAGCTGTTACTAATGTAGAATCTTTAGTAAATGTTAATGTTACAACACCTGTAGCAGTAGCAGCAGTTCTTGCGCCAGCATTAAGCATTTCAAATTTTACATATCCATTATTTCCTGCAGGCTGAGTACTCATATTTTGAATACCACTTTTTACTAATCCTAAAGCTAATTCTTCTTGAGAACCAGTAGCATCAGTTTGAAACTGAGCGAATAAGCTATTAGGTTGGCTTCTGTTAGCGGCATCATTATCATTCTTACGAATTTTGATAAAGAAACCTGTTTTAACAGTAGTAGTAGGAAGTGCTCCTGTAGTACCATTATAACCAATTCTAGTTACTTGTTGATCAGGGGCTGTATACCCTTTCATTGAAGTAGTAATACTTGATTTAGTCATTGCTGGACTAAAAATAAATTTTTGATTAGCTAAACTAATAACTTGAGCTACTCTAACTTTTCTGTCAGCAGCTAAAGCTGTATAATCAGCAGCTTCTAAAATTTTATTATCTTCATCTATTAATACTACATCTCCGTCAGTTACATTTGCTGAAGCAGCTAATGTTCCTGAAGGTGCTGTTGCGTCAACAGTATTGTCACCGATTGCAACATAATTTACGTTGTCTTGTCTTCTTAATTGCATTGTTTTATTTTTTAGTTAATATTAAGTTTTTATTCAAGGTCTTTTGCAGAAACTATATTCTGCACAGTTTGTTCTTTTACTCTTTGTAACATTAGGTTCTTTGCCATGTCTATAATCACCGTATGGGTTGATTCATCTAATATACAATTTCTGCTGTTAGCAGGAGTGGTTCTATCTACTGTAATATCGCTAGGGAATAGTAAATAGTTCATTGTATAACTAGTAACATTAAAAGTTCCATCAGTTACGAGTTGGTGTCTTTTAGGTGTTGCAGCTAATGCAGGATTGCTACCGTCTATTTCTCTTTGGTAACCTAGTCTCCATACACGAGCCCATCCGTAATCTTTATAATAAGGTTTCTTATATTTATTGTATAGATATTGCCATATCTCATCGTGAGCTATTACATTTATCCATGCTTTAATAAAGCTAGTTGTACCGCATTGTTGCTTGTCTATCATTGCTTCTTCATATATAGTATACATAAAGTCTGCAGGTAAATCAAAGAACTTTCCGTTATCTAAGGTTCCTGTTTGATCCGCAGAAACTGTAAGATTAGCACCTTGTTTTATCAAGGCGCTTAATCCTTGGTTTCTTATCTCGGTTTCCTCTAGGCCTTGGCCTTTACGGTTATTAAGTTCACTAACAAACTGCTTAATGTATAGCAATTGAGCTTCAGTCAGAGCTGACGTAAGATCGAAATCTTCGTACCCTGGTGAACCAAAACTATCTATTCTATCTAGCCTTAATTCTAACTCATCTGCCATTTCATTTGCGGTCATGTTCTATTTTTTTGATAATTCAATCTGAGTTTTAATTCTCATTTTTACCTCTTGATTGTCATCATTATTAATATAAGCGATTGTACTTCCAAGGTCTCCTAATTCGATACCGTTGTCTAATACATATCTTTTATTACTCATCTTTTTAATAGCTCCTGCTTCAGTTGCTTCCTGGATAAAAATCCTATGTTCGTATTCAGGATGATTAACCACGGCTAAAAAGTTTGCTGGATTTTCATCTAGTACCATTAATACTTCAGATTTTAACCAATCTTTAGTATTGTTAGCCGGGATGGTTCTTCCTAGCGACTTAATAAAGCCTTTCATTTTTCCTAAGTCTGCAGTAATCTCTGCAAATTTAGTATATGCTTTAGCTTTAAGTTCAGCTGCTTCAACTTTCTTAGAAGTTACTTTATTGTCGTTAACAATCATAAATTCATAAGTAGCTCTTAGTACTCTGTCATCATAAGACGGAGAAACTAATTTCTTGTTGGATAATAGAATGTGGTACTTTAACATATCTAAAGGAAAACTTAAATTTAATTGTATTCCTTCTTTAGTCATTGTTACACGTCCTCTTCTATCTGTCCTCCAGAAATTGTCATCTGTCGGTAATGTGACATTTAAGTCTACACCTAATTCTGTTTCAAAGAACTCCTGTTGAGTCATTCCGTTAGGATATTTCTCAAAGTATTTTTTTATATAACGCCTCTCTTGGTCGTCTAAAATTCTTTTCACTCCTCCACCTCTTCGGTAATCATTAAGAGGAACTTGATAGCTTCTCTTAACTTTGTTATAAATAAAAGGGTCATTCTTTTTATCTTGTCCCTTTACTAAAAGTGTTGACCATTTTCCTGATGATTCTACTGGCCTAACACTTACTATCTCATCTCTTAAATAAGAGCCCCAAACGATAGTTTCTTTTTTTGTTGCTGTTTTTGCTGTCATTTTTATTTATTTATATTAAACTATGTAATTGCCTCCCCATTACGAGGAGGCTTTTACAATCTTATATTAGTCTACAGATAATCTAAGGTCAACTACTTTCGTAGGATCTTCAATCATCATACCACCCCATTTTTGCATATGAACTTCATATCCATCAATAGGAGATGCTACTAATTTCGGAGAACCTTTTCCTGCAGGAGAGAAAGGATCTCTCATACCTGGAATGTATGCCCAGTTATAATCTGGAACACCTTTAGGTTTAACTCTGTAAATTCCTGCTTCTTCACCGTAGTCAAGAGCTAAGATTCTGTGAGATTCAACGATACCTTTTCCGTCAGGATGTTGTTTCGGGAAGTATACATCATCATCGAAGAAATCAAGGATTTCAACCATAATACGAACTCCGTTATACCATTCGTAAACGTTGTATTGAGGCTCCATTGTAGCTTTAGTGTTTCCACCGCCAATGTTTCCTGGCTTAGAGTTACTATCTAAGAATCTATCTTGGATAACAGTTACATTTAACTGACCTCTTTTTGCCTGAATTTGTTTAGAGATTTCAATAGCACCAAACTCACCTGTTAACAAGTGGATAGTTCTTTTACCTCTTTCGATTTTACCAACACCCATGTCTAGTAACATCTCTAGATGCCAATCTAAATCATAGCTATTGTAGTAGTGTACGTTAGATGGAGCAACTTGCTCGAAGAAACCTGCACCTGATTCGATAGCATATTTAGTCTTATCATCTTTGTTTAAGTACTTGTGATCATTAGTCCAGTTTTTCTTACCATACATCAACATTCTTGAGAACATCTCTTCGCATTGGTGATGAGCAACCATATCTTGATAGTTAATCCAGATAGACTCAGTTTGACCTTTATATTGGAATCCAAACTCTAATGGTTCGTTTTTCCCTTTGTTGATTACGTTACCAGGAACTTTGTACTCCATACGTAGAGTAGAAGGTCTGTTTTCCATTCTCCAAGGAGATGTGAAATAAGGACTAGAACCTTGGTAAGATAATGTAGAAGGAGATAGGCTATAAAATTTAGACCATCTAGTTCCTGTAGCTAATTCATCAGCAGGAACAGATTTAGCAGCTGAATCAGTTACTAGTTCTACTTCTACTTTAGTTAATGAACCTGCGTCAGATACTTTCTTAACAAGTAAGTGATATTCATCACTTTCTCCTCTAAGAACGTTACCTTCTTCGAAGATGTTTTCAGCAAAGATAAGATTAAATCTTTCTCCGTTAGCTCCTACATTACCAGTACTAATAGTAGTACCCGCAATTGTTTCTGCAGAAGATAAAGGAAGATTTTTATCGTGTTGTCCTTGCAACATCCAGTTATAAAATCCGTTTTCTTGTTCCACTTCTTTTACTGGAAATCTGTTAACGAACTCTCTTAATTTACCTTGTAAATTAGTTTTGTAAATCTCTCTGATCACAGAACTAATTAGTTCAGGCTTTTGTTGGTACAAAGCATGAAAATGATTATCAGTCACAAGACCGTTATAATCAATAGCTTCATATCTTTGTAATGGAAGTAATTGTGCCATTTTGTTTTCTATTTTTTATTTGTTAGACGAATATATTATTACTTTATTTTTTTCTCGTTTTTCCCATCCCTCGCTCTAATAAATCTAAAATTCCTTGAGCTTTTTGCGATGATTCGACAGAAGTGTTTCTTCCTACACCTCTCTCATTTGTTGATGCTATAACTTTATCAATCTCTGAGACTGCTTGTGTTTTAGCAACATTTTTTATTTTTGAGATATTAGGCTTAAAGCTGCCTTGCTTATCTAAATCAAATAATCCCATAGAATCATAATAATTAATAAGCATCTCAAATTCGGTAGGGTTTCTCATTTGCTTATACATTAAACTAGTATATCCTTTTCCATCATCGTCAGTATATACTGGTTTAGTAATGTTAGCTTTAAGCTTTTCCCGTGTTACCTTGTTTAATTTTAATCCATCAATGAATGCTTCTTTAGTATCTATTGATGACATTAAATTATTGTAACTTTCTTCTCGTTGTTTTGCCCATTTTTGCTCTTCAGCAGCTTTAGCTTGCTTTGCATTTTCAACATATCCAGTAGCATGTTTCTTAAGTTGAGGTACAGCTTTTAAAGCTTTTTCTTCTAACTTACCAATAGCATCTGCATCTTCTATTTGCTCAGCAGCATCTTCGTCTGAAAAGTTTTTAGACTTTAAATAACGATAGTATAGATTCTTTTGAAGATTAGTATCTTCTTTTATAGAATCATTAGTTACATTTTCAAAGAACTCTAAGTCTTGAGCAGCTTGAATAGCTTGGTCAGCTTCTGAAAAAGAATCTTCTATTTCTAGAAATTTCTTTTTAGCCCCGCTAAAGTTATTCTTCCATTGGTCAGTCATTCCTTTAAATGATTTTTCCAATGTGCCTTTCATTAACTCTTTCAATTTATCCAAAGAACCCTCTAGTTCTTCTTCTGATTCTGGAGATGCGATGATTCCCTCATCAATAAACTCCTTCATCATAGCTTTATAAAAAGCTTCTTTTTTGCCTTCTGATACAGCCGTAGGCGCATCATTAACTTCTTTATTCTCCAATTCCTCTTTAGGACTTACAATCTCAGGTTCTGAAGAATCATCTCCTAAATCTCCTGTTGTATCCTTTACAGGGGCTACGACTAATTCAGGCGTTTCCTCTGTTGTTTCTGTCGTAGAATCATCTGATACTTCTCCCGAGATTGATGACTCTAACTCTCCTGGTGACATAATTTGTATGCCATCAAATAAGTTTTCTTTTGTTTCACTCATACTGTTGCTGTCTTTATTTTGTTACAATATTAAAATTATTTTTATAAACTATAATGATTATTTTATCATAAATATCTTATAGTACTATAGCTTTATTTTGCTTTAGGTTTTTCTTTGTTTGCTTTTATCTGTTGTTTTTTAATAGCTTCGTTAGCTTTATTACTTCTAACTCTTTCTGACAATTCTCCTTCTTTTAAACGAATAGTATTGTTCTTAAAGTTTTCATCAACATCTGTTCTTCTAAGATCTAAAGTATCATCTATACCATTATCATCAGTATCTTCATCATACTTTCTACCGTCTCTAATATCAGAAGCAATTTCTTTCATTCCTGCTATTCTTTCTTTAGATTCTATTTCAGCATATTTAACAGCTCTGTCTTTTTCTTTCTCTTGTATTTCTTGTTGCATTTGAGCTTGAGCAGTTTGTTGCTGCATTTGAGCAGCTTCTTGTTGTTGTTGAAGCTGTTTCTCTTGCATTTCTTGTTGTTGCTGTTTAATCTTTTCTGCAGAATCAGCAAGTCTTCTAGATATTTCTTGTACAGATTCAGACTGTGATATAGCAATAAGATCGCCAATAGTAGCTTGCCCATTTTGTACAGCTGCTTGAGATAATGCTTTAAGCTCTTGATACAATTGCGTATCTGCAGAAGAATTAGATATATGAACATCGTATTCTGAAAGAACAAACTCATCAAAGTTTTGAACCATAACAGCTCCCATGTCATCTAAGATAAACTGACCTTTTTTAGGATTCTTTTTATAAGCGTATTTACAACACTCTAAGAATTTACCTAGCGCTCTTTTACGGAAGTTAGCATCTAATACAAACCATTTTTCAGTAATGTGAGATGTCTGACTAACTTCTCTTTCTACATTTCCTACAGCTTCACGGTTTTGAATTTGACCCTCTCTAGCTCCAGTTACACCAGCAAGTTTTCCTAAAGTAGCTTCTATCTCAAGTAATAAATTAGAATACATTTGTATAGCTTGTGGATCTCCTAGCGGTACATTAGTAGCAGTAAGAGTATTGAATGCTCCTGCGGATTTACCTTGCGAAGGCCCTTTAAGTATTTCACTTGTTGGGTCTAACCACGCCATCTTATTTACAGTAGCATATTTAATCCATTCTTTAGGATCCCATCCTGAAGGTATCATAGAACTATTGATAGCAGCAAAGCTTCCTTTATAAGTAGCTATTTCTAATTCTCTTTTGTAATAAGCAATATCGTAAGAGTATGCTAATGGCTTCATGATATCAGTAAGTGATTGTACTCTGTAATCATTAGTACTGTTTACTGTTCCGATATATGGAGGTATACCTTTAGATTTGTTTACCATAGATTTACTAGCGTAAGGAATAGGACCCATAGCAACATAGATATCATCTGCTATTTTAGTACCTTGCACCCATTCGTTTACCCACATCCATTTTACTTCTTCACCCTCGTCTTTTTTAATTATATAATTTTCATCAACAAAATCATATTGCTCATCTCCGTCTTCATCATAGTATTTACGTTTGCCTATTTTTCTTCTAGTTCTCCAACATGTTCTAAGTACACGTACATTTCCTAGAGTATCAAAAGCTCCTGCAAAGGTTCTTAATCCTAACTCATTAGGATGAAAAATTCCTAAACTAGCTTCTTCTCCATATCTATCAAATATAGAAATATCTCTATTTAATCCTAAAGCACTGTTACTAGAACCATCAGCTGTTCCTGTTTCTAAGAACTCGATATCTTTTTCGGTAAGTTCGTCCCAGTAGTCATCAATAACTTGGCCTATAGATTTATATCCATATTCTACAATTATATCAGAATCTTCTATAAACATAGAGCTCCCTCCTAAAGTGTAAAGGTTCATAGGATTTACTCTTCGCATTACAGGTTCGCCTCCTAATACACCGCAGTATACTATTTGTTCTCCGCCTACAAGTAAATCTTCGAAAGTTCTATTAAATAAAAAATCCAAGTTTTGATCTTTGTATTCATATTTAAGAACTTTATTCGCAGTGATTTCTGCGATGTCTTGAAAATCATAGGTTTTATACTTTTCAAATTCTTGTAATCTTTTTTGAATTTCTTCTTCCGATATAGACTCTGTTTGGATAATCTCCATAAGCTCAGCATCTAGTTTTTCTTTTAATGCTGTTTCTTTTCTTGTAATTCCTTCTTCATCTCCTGTAGATAAATATGCTCTATATTCTTTTCGCCTTTTAGCATATTCTCCTACTAGTAAGTTTATTTTACTGTTTTCTATTCCTACATGCTGAAAACTTGCAGGTAATGATTGTAGGTCTAAATTATCAGGATTAATGAATCTTTCAAAATCTTTTGAGTTAATGATATTAGCTCTAAGATTGTAATTAGTTTTTTTGTTTCGGAAGTTAGATCTGAGGTCAGTATCTGATACAAGAATATTCTCTGCGTAATCTATATTCTTTTCGTACCATTTTTTATTTTTCTTCTTATCAGATAATTTTTGTCGTGGGAAGCTTAAGTATCCCTGCATTTTTATTGGCGAATCCTGACTCATAGTAATTTTTTGTTAAAATGCAAATTTAATCATAAAAATTTGAACCTCCTGCATTAATTGGTTTCTTTTTTAATACTCCCATCTTAGCCCAATAAGGATCATCTAGGAATGTTTTAACTTCTTCTTTACGTTTTTCGGTGGTACGCATCATAGTAGCATCATGCCATAGTAACATACCTAACGAAGAAACACGGTCAAAGTTTCCATACTGATTCCACATTATTAATTCCTTTAATAACGCAGGTGAGTATATGGTCTCTAATGCTCTTATTTCTGAATTTTCAGAAATTCTCTCCAGTAACCACGATTTAATAAAATCTCTTGCTGTCTGATTTACCTTACCTGATGCATTTATCCCCTTAGATGTATTAGTTCCCTGTCTAAATGTATCTGAATTACGTAGTTGATAAGGCGTGTCTGCTAACAAATATAAGCATTTTTGCTTTTCAAAGTACGTAAATAAGCCGGGAAGGTTTTGCTCATACATTCCCGTAGCATTAAAATACATTAATAATTTACGACAAATTTCATAAAAATCATTAGGATTATCTGTACGTCCTGTGTACTCTGCTACTATTTGGCGTGTGTATCTATTCATTATAAAAATAGACGGCAATGAATCTGTAGTAGACCTGGCTTTATCTACAACATCCATTCCTCCGATGTATGTTCCATATGGTACTACGTTCTCATCATTCTTTTGAGGCTTTACCCATATTTCTACCATTCCTTTTTTATCTTCTCCTCTAGTAAGTGGGAAGTTTCTTATAGGTCTAGCATCTTGCACAGTATTAAATTCTACTTTACTGTCTTTGTCAAAAACTAAATAACCTTTAAAAGAGCTCTCTTTGTATTTGGTAAGTTTACCTCCTTCTACTTCTGCTAATTGTTCTTTTAATAATAGTGTTGGAAAGTATGCGCCTTCTACAACTAAGAATGCTTCAGAAGGAACTATTGGCCCATTAATTATTTCTGTATGGTAAACTGATGGGTCATTAGCTTTCTTTGCTTGGTCTCTTCTAGACTTAATATACATTCTAGCTAAAGACTCATCGGTAACTCTATCAGGACCCTTTTTAAATTCATTAAGTGTTTTCCAATAAGGAACAAAATATCCTATAGTTCCTCTGTTTTCGTACTCATCGTTAAATACTATACAATTGTATTCCGAAGGATTTCTAAAAATAGATTCTGCATATAAGGCTGCTTGGCCAGAGACAAGACCTCCTGTACCAAGAGCCCATATAACTAAATTCTTTTTTTGTTTAGAAGCTTGTGTCGCTTCTATTGCTCCCCACGCCTCTTTTACGTTAGTCATAAAGCCTATCTCATCTAGAATACATAAGTTAGGTCTAGTACCGTTGGCCGCTAGTGGATTATCTTTAAATGTTCTATGTCGTAGTAAAGAACCTGTTCGAGAAGTATATTCTCTATTAGGAGCGAGTGATCCTGTATAACCTACCATTAGTGGAGAAGGATAAAACTCGTCCCCTATTCTGTATGAGCCCGCATAATTTTCAAAAGCTGCTTTACATTTTTTAATAAGAGGTTCGGTATACTTTGTATCAATAGCACCTATGATAGTATCTGATGCTATGTATTGTTTAGCTTTTTTTCTTTCCAGGTAGTTATCGTAATCAGTAGCACCGTCAAAAAGATAGTTATGGGATGCTAGGCCGGAAGAAGCATATGATTTACCTCCACCCCTAGACTGAATACTTATAAAATGCTTAGCAGAGTTTTTGTATAAAGGTTTACCTAAAGATTTGCCGTGGTTTCTAGTTAAGTATTCTCTAGCATCTATATAGGTTTTAGAGTTAGCTTCTTTCTCAGTAATCCTTCCTAACTTGATAGACAGCTCTTTCTCTGGCCCATACTTTCTATCACAAGTATTCTTAATATCTTTCTCAAACCCTGAGAAGCCTCTGCATTCTTCATATGCTAAAAATAATTCCCAATCTATATCTCTGAGCCAAGGTAGCCCTAATGCTTGGGCTACTGATGACTCATCTTCGAAAAGTATGTTATGGAAATTAACATAATAATATAACGGACCTGGCATCCATTTACCACCTGTCCAATATCCTTCTACACACCTGCGTTTTTGAACACCCCAAAATGTTATGCGTTCATAATATTGCAGTTCGGGATGGAAATTAGGAATCTCATCAAGTATGAAGTTAGTATTGTTAATCATCTATAGGAAATTTATCCCTTAATTCTGTAAAAATATGTCTTTGTAATCTTTTACCTTTCCCCCCCTTAATAATAAAAAAATTATGCAATTCTTTTGGATCTTCTTCCATCCATTCTTTTATAGTTTTAACATTGCTTTTTATTCTAAGAGCGTCATTCCAATATAAGTTTTTATTTAATTTTAATCTTTTCATATTTATTATATTTCATCTGAATCTGATAGCGATGCTATTTTAGTTCCTTTCTTTTTAGTTTTCTCATCCTCATAGGATTCTTTAATTCTTTTGTAGTCATCAAACATTTTAGGAGTAGAAGCTAGAGCTTTATCTAGTTTTAGTATTATATCAGCGTCTCTGGCCTCTAAAGCATCTACATAAAACTCTTTGACTCCTCTGTCTCTCAATGCCATAATCTCGTCCCAATTTTGTAATGCACGTTCTGCAGGACTAAGTACTACATTCTTATATAACTCTAAAAGCTCACTGTAGGTTTCCCATTTAAAGTCTTTTTGATTTATAAAGTCTCTGGCAATAACCTCTTCTTTATCAGGAAGATTATATAGTTTAGATTCAGGGTGACTATGAAGATGAATAGCCCACATGATACGTGAGCTATTAACTTTGTTTTTAGATTTGTCTTTAGAGTATAATTCATTAAACTCTTTTGGTATCTTTAATTCTGGGTATTCATCCCAAAAGCTATTTTCAAAATTAATCCTCATTTTTCTTTTTTTCTATGCAATAGTTAGCATGTCTTATGTTTCTTATGTTAGGTTTAAATTTACCAAAGTTATCTATGTGAATAGTTTTAAATTTATCTTTGTTATATAAACCGTCTTCTTTTTTATCAGGATCACTTATGGAACCTGCTATCTTTTGTATAAAAAGATGAAACACTTCTTCTGCTACTCCTATAGGTATGTTATGAGTTTTCGCTAACTCTCTCAATATTTTCTTTTGGCTTTTTTTCAACTTTAACAGGTTTTACAACTTTAGCTACAGGCTTATTAATTAAGTTAATTTCTATCTTAAACCCATCCTTATCAGGTTTAAATAACAATTCTTTATGGATAATATTATTTTCATTCATAATAGGAGTTCCTAAAAAACTTTTCTTTTTTAACCTGGATATAATACCATTAAAGTGTTTTTCCTCAATTTCTAATAGCTCTCTTATCTCTTTACGCATATCAGTACTCAAGATAAACTTAGCTCTCTTGTCTTCAGGAAGAGCCTCGTATTCTTGATTTAATCTAATAAGTTCTGATAAGACCTCACGTTCTTGTGGAGTTAGCTCCAACATAAAATTCAAGAACGCAAGGATTTGCTTATAGATTTTGCTGTCATTCGTTGGTAATGTGATAATCTTTTTTATCATGCTTTTCTAGCTTCTTCTTGAAGCTTTATATCAGTATTTAACATTTTAGCTAATTGATACCAGCTCAACATTGCTGTTTCTGTTAAGGCTGTCATTACATGAAGTATTACATTATACTCCATATTCTTAACATCAATATTAGCAGGTCTTTCAAATTTAAACTCTTGTACAGTTTTATCAGGATATCCTAGTTCTGACACAATTATTTCAAACTTCCATCCTTTAAACTTATCTTCTTCTACAGAATAGCTTTTATACTTAAACTGCATTCCCGAAGCTGCTGAGTTTTCAGTCGCTGCCATAAATGTTGTAGCCAGTATCTCTTTAGCTACTTCAAGTTTCTCTTTCGTTCCCATAAATATTTACCTCCATTTTAAAAAATAAACTATCTGTGCTCATCACAAAATATTTTACTTCTAAGTTTTTACTATAATCTAATTCATAGTTTCGGAACTGCTCTCTAAGAGTCAGTTCCTTTTCCATTAAGTCTGCAAAATTGCTACTTATATAACTATGATTTACGTGCATCTATAATTAGCACTTCTGGATAAGCGCCTGATGGATCAATAGTCATTTGTGCAGTTAAAGCACAGCCATACTTTTCTAGTATTGCTGCAAGCTCTTTTCCACATTCTGCTCTAGCTGTTTCTCTCATTTTAGCAGCTTCTTCCATTAATTGTTCGGGAGTCTCCTCATTTACCTCAGTAGCCTCTTCGATTTCTTTTGTTTTAGTCATTTTAATTTTTTTTAAGTTGAAAACATACTCATATTTAACATGTACTTCCCTCTAGTCTCCGTAGTAAGAATAAGTCTCCTTTTCTTTAAAGAAGCTATGTGCTTATCTAAAGTAGGAGGACTAATACCGAGTTTATCCATAATACGTTGTTTATTTTCTTTATCAGCGTACCAAGTATTTCTTTCCATATCAGTCTGATTCAGTATATAATATAATACGTGAAAGGTAGCATCTTTAGACTTTAAAAGAATACTATCTTTGGTATCTAGATATACGGTTATCATTTTTCTCTTTCTTCGTTTATAGTAGTTATACATTGCAAATATACGAATTTGATAGTACAAATATCAAAAAAATTATGATACTATACAAATTTTATAGTTACAATATATAATATTGATAGTAACAATAGAATTATTGCACTCTTTTGTGTGATGTGTTATCGTAATAGATATCAATAACAGTTCCTTTATAGTCAGTATCTACTTCTTGGCCTTGAATATTAAAGGTTTTCCATATCTTTTTATTTACCTCTTTCATAACAACAGCTACAGGATTAAAATTTTCAGTAGTACCATCATAATCTGTTTGTGATAACATATAATAAGATATTCCATTATAAGGATTTGTATCTATCATCATATACAACATATCTTGATTAATATTCCCAGCACCTTCTTTAACTCCTACTAATTCCCAAGTAGCACAATCTGTAGATCTATACAAACTAAAGTAATCATTATTAACTTGAGACGATACTTCCCATTCTAATAGTACTTTATCTTCACGAGGTATAGCTAAAAAAGATTTAAGTACTATCGGTAAAGAGCCTCCTATAGAAGTAATCTCTAATATAAACCCTGGGTCTCTTACACTATTATCTGATGACCATAGTAATGTCAATGCTCGAGAAGTATCTGATGATGATATTGTAAGTGGTAAAGTACTGCCACAAAACCTGCCTATTAAACTATCAAACGTAGAGCCGTGGTATACCTCTAAATAATCATATTGACAATTAGGCTCATATTCTATATCCATAAACATAAAGTTTATAGTAGTATAACCTACTGAAGCAGGATAAATAGTAAGAGCACCTAATCCATTATTAGCATATCGTTGTGTGTAGCCATCATCATATACAAAACCATAGTCGCTTTCCCAATCGTACCAGAAACCATCGTTAGGCATAAGCACTGTTTGTGAGCAGCATTTAAATAAGCTAACTATTATTAGTAGGGTTATAATCGTTGTTAATGTGAGTGTACACATACATTTGTCTATAAAGTTTCGGTAATCCATGGGGTAAAATTTAGTTACATAAAGGTATAAAAAGTAATTGGATAAATCCTTGTGAGTATGAAAAATTTTCACTATGAAAGCTTACTATCATGTTTGTGATAGTAGTAACCATACTAAACGTGGTAGTGGGACTATCATAAACGTGATAGTAGTGGCCAACCGTTTGTGATAGTACAAAAACACTTAAGTTGCTGGTCCATAGTACATTAGCTATATTTTAGTGTGTTTTTTTACTTATATATAAATCTATAAGATTTTAATCTTTTATAGTTTCTAGATTTTCTTTATCTATTTCTATTACGTTTATACTTTCTAACTCTCCATCAGTCTCGTAACAAATTACTAAAGAAAAACTCTTAAATGTAAATAAACATCCTATTAAGCCATGGGGCTCATTATATCCTATACCTTCATTATAAAATTCCACATTACAAATATCTGATATTATTTTTACTTTGGAAAATATACCCCCCCCTCTATATTATTTTGCCTTTAGAAAATAAAGACGTGGAGAGTACCAAGGTCATCGACCCCTTCTAAGTTGTGCGTGGGTCAATGTAGTCCCCGTAAAAATTAAAAACTATGAAAAAGAATGAAACTAATTACTCCGTAAAGTCGATGAAACAGTATGAACCAACAGTGTATGTGGATGGCAAGCCAACAGACGAAACTTGTATCCGTGTATACGTTTGTATTGAGCGTAAAACAGTTTGGGAGGGTCTTAAAGACCAGTACTCTTATGGTGGCTTCTCGCTTAATGCAGGGATTACGCTTGAGCAAGCCAAAGAGCTACTAACTGAGGGTCAAGACCTAACAGGCAGAGTCATCTTCGTTGGTGAACCTGGTGTCCAAGAGGACGGTAGACCTGGCTTCTACACTGCACAACTTATCTAGTTGTGTGAGCCCCGAAATGGGGCTCTATCTTTTTCCTAAATACTGAATACTAATTAGATTATTAACCAATAAACTGTGAAGTTATGAAGAAATATGTTCTTTTTAATGGAGTTGTAATGCCTATTGAGGATTACAATGATATGATTGCCGACAGAGGGTAGTCATTGTCTTTCCAATCGTCTAACAAACGGAGATTCGTCATCTTGGCAACAGAATTGACGGCTATTCATTATTAATTATAGCTTAAACTTATTATTAACTCTCATCCAATTGCTGGCAATGAAATTGTCTTGAAATGAAACTACCCTTAGACAAGGTAGCATAGTTCAGTCAAGGATTGCAACCTTGTGAGAGTATGAAATTCGGATACAGTATAAAAACCGTAGGTTTGAATCCTGAAAACTGTGAGTGCGTAAGCATCTCTAGTAGAGTCACGGGATGTGGCTCTACTTTTTATTAAGAATTAGAAAAGCTGTACGTGCGTTGGCACATAGTAGTAAAAACTTAAGTTTATACTGCAACAGCGTATACCTAAGCAAGTAGATAAACTGCTTTTTATTAACTTAGTGGCGTAATCGGATAGATAGTGGTAAGCAAACTATTGATGATTCTTGATAAAGGTAACTACAGATTATGTGCATAATGTCTGTAGCAGCAGGTTCGAATCCTTGCCGCCCAAAAAACTATGAGTGCGGTAGAGTCACGAGATAGAGTAAGTATCCTAACAAAGGTTCTATCAATGTGGCTCTACTTTTTATTACTATGGGAAGTTAACTGCACATAGATGCATATATAGATGCAGGGGAACAAAAGTAATTATTTGTTCTTCTGTCTTCCCAACGATATTTAATTACATAGTTTAATAGGTGTATACAGCATATACATGACAAAATACCTTTAAAAGAAAAACACTATCGCATAATAACTAGATAGAGATGCATTGAGATATGCTGTAATATTTACTAATCCTTTAATACTTAAAATTATGACATTTATATCACAAACAGCACCAGATGCCGAAGGGAATTACACTATGAAGTGGAAAGACCAAAACGGTAAAATAAAAATAACATCTCATAACTTATTTGAAATATAATAAGTGCAGAAAATTGTTAAATTATACTAAGACCGTATCTCACCTCTCTTTGGTTAGGCTTGATCACCTGTAATCATTGACCCAAATGACGTGAGTGAAGTCTTATTCATAACATATATTCACCGTTGGTTGGTTTCCTTATAAATCAATACTATATGTTATGACAATTTATCAGAAATGATAAACTAAATATCCTGTAGGGTGAACTGCAGGATAACTTATTAAAGGTAGTCTGGCCCTTCTAATTACCAGACAGTCCAATGATACACTACAGATATCCGAGGTCCTTGACTCTAACCTTGACAAAAAAGAGTAAATGTAATAAGAGAGTCTGATTAGTATGCCAAAATCTGAACATCGACTCTCTAAACTTATTGAAGTGAGGTTGGACAGTTATACTGACTAGTGTGAAATACAACTAGGGAATGGAGTAATTACCATTTTGGTCCCTGACTGGATGCACAAAATCCTGCAGGTCTTTGCCTTGCACCTCACTTCAACAAATTGCCATCACTATTTATAGTGTAAATATCAAGGGAGAATTTAGGCAACTCCCTTTTAATAAGGCAATGCAACATTCAGGCAATAATCTGAGTGAATTGATAGGAATCTGCCAACAGATAGTGAGTTCGAATCTCACCCTTGCCTCTAAAACTTATTAAAAATAAATGTTATGGAACACGTAAAACCAAGGGAATTACCTGTACCTGCAGGAATAATTGAACACGCAAAAGAACATTTTGAGATGGAGTTGATGGATATGCGTTGTCCGGTAATAGAAGTAATCACATTAGATCAAGAAGGAGAAGAAATGCTTGAGTGGTTGTTGTATGAATATTATTATGATATTTATTATAAAACAGGACTTTGTAGAAACTTCACATATCAAGAAGAAATGTATATGGCGGTTCTAATAGATTTATACGATTAAAAATAAAATAAATGTTATGGGAAAAAATAAATGTATACTAGTTGATGTTGATGGTACATTAGCTAAAATGAAAAGAGGACCTGGAGAAAGAAGTCCTTATGATTGGGATAGAGTCTTAGAAGACCTGCCTAATCAACCTATTATAGAACTTGTAAATACTCTTTGTGATGTATATACTATTATTATCCTTACGGGTAGAGATGGAATAGCATTAGAAGATACAAAGAAATGGTTAAAAGAATATGGAGTCTATTATGATGAAATATATATAAGACCTGAAGGTAATAACCAAAAAGATTCTATAATTAAACATAATATATATGTTAATCATATACTACCTCATTATGATGTAGAATTTGTATTAGATGACCGTGATCAGGTTGTAAACTTATGGAGGTCTATTGGACTTACTTGTTTACAAGTTGATTATGGAAACTTTTAAAAACATTGGTGGACAGTGGCGTATATTGTCCTTAATTGAATGTAGAATGAGTATGTCAGCCAAACATTTAGCCAATATTTTGGACCACACGTAATTACTATCGTGTATAAAGCAAGTAGTAAGGTAATTAAAGGAAATGCCTGAGATGACAAACATCTTCCTTAGTATTCGTTACATTTAATCCTAATCTAACTTGCATATGTGGAAGCATCACTGCAAGGACACTGGTAATCTACTGAAGATGATTAGATGTAATGAATATGTTTAAATTATTACGATTATTAACCTAAAAAATAAAACGATGAAAACCAAAAAAATCAGTAGTGCAATTGCTAAGGCAGTTGGTGTATTATGGATAGCTCTTTTAACAGGAGTTATAATAACGTACACAACGAGTTGTTCTAGGTCAGGGAAGAGAGTTCCTAAAGTAGAACAAAATACAAATTATGTTGGAAGTTCAGAATATTATGAATTATTAGAAGCTATAGCAATTATAGATGATATAAATGCTAATGAATCTGATGATTTTTATACTGAAATGCTCAACGATGTAGCTGAAGAGTTAAATCATATTCTTTATGAAAAAATATCTGAATAATGAAAAAAACATTTAGAAACTTTCTATTACTGACAACTATAATATCAGTAATAGCAACGCTTGCTCTTGCGACAGTAGAGTATTTATTTGGTGTAGTAGGACTTGTATATGGAGCAGTAATAACTGTTACATTAGGATTTATTTACTGTGTTTATATGCAAATTAGAAGTAAAATATAAATAAATGAAATTTTTAAATAAACTTAGAACTAAAGCATGGTACTGGGATGTACTGTGCTTTTTATGGTGCAGCTTATTATTCATAGGATTTATGATATATGCTGTAAAAATATAATTATTAACAATTAAAAAAACACAATGAAGCGAGACAGAAGACATGGTGCATTAGTAAGACTAAAAGCACAATTAGAAAGTGGAGTGAAGACAGAAGTTGGTACAAGGGACAAGAAAGTACCATTAACTACAAAAGACATTAAGAGAATTTCGAAAGAAATTGCTACCTTAGAGTCTAAAAAATAAGTATTATGCATTATACGGAAGCTGATTTAGACTATAAATATATCTCTGAAGCAATAAGAGATGTTACTACTCCTGAGTTAGGAATGGAATTACTGTTCTTAATAAAAAGATTCGAAAATGCTTATCCTAATTATTATAAAACTACTTATCTTAGAATGAAATTCTTAGATAAAATAGATCATCTAGAAAGACTAGATACTGTTTATATTTAACTTAAAAACTTAAACGATGAAAACCTACATAAACGGAATATTAATATCAGTATTGTTATTAATATTCACATTTGACTTTATTGGTCAAACATTAACATTTAATCATATTGATTTACACGATAGTGATAAACCTATGATTACACAACACGATCAACATATAACATTAATTTTAAATGAAAAAGATTCTACCATTAATTTCTTTTGGGATGAATTTAAAACTCATTATTTATACAATGTTGTAAGTATCAATAAAAGTTCTTCTACTAATATTACGTATGACGTAAGTAATGACTATAGAAATATTGAAATAGTGCATTGTAAAAATAAAGGAGAATTTTTACTTAATTTATATAATAAAAAAGGTAACGTAATGTTACATGTTTATAACGACAATTAATATTATTGACAACCGTATGTCAATACTAAGGTCATGCTTTAACAGTAGTGGCTGGGAAAACCTGAAAGCTTAACTGTTACAATGGAAGTTAACGTACGATGCTCTTATCGTTAACAAAAAGATTTTACAATTATTACTTACCACGGACAAAACTATACTAAAACGCTAGATGCGTAGGGTCTGATGAGTAACATACAATAATAACAAATCTGTTTCCATATTTCAAGAGCAATTAAATCATATAAAAAATCATATAAAAATCACAATTATGAAAACTGTTGAAAATTTAGAAAACAATGAGTGTTTATTAGTAAGCGCTAAGAAAGTAAATGGTGGAAAAGTTCAATTAGCTTTTGCTCAAAAAATTCAAAATCCTAATGCTAGACCTGCGTCTATTGTTGGTGTGTTAAATGCGTCTGATGACAGATTTACACAATCAGGTAAACCAAGATATGCTTGGTTAGCTGCTGAACCAACTGATGCTGGAAAGTATTTTGGTGAGGATTTTAGTGGACTTGCTGATGTAGGTTCTACTATGGATATTAATAAGCTTGTACCGCTTAATATCCAAATTACAGAAACTACTGAAGGTAATGAATGGGAAGTAGCAAACTTTGAAAAGTCTGCTAAGAGAGCTGGTGCTGATGGAGACTACATTCTTACTAAAGATGGTAAATACATTTACACTCGTTCTACTGTAGTAGAAGGAGAACCTAAGCATGTATTTATCTCTGAAACTGTAAGAAGTTCTCAGTATGCAGGAGCTACTGCAGATAGTGCAATTGCTGATGCTCTTAATGGGTAATAGTATATAATAATCAAGGGTAGGCATTTTTTTCATAGGATTTGGCCTACCCTTGATTTTTTATTATAATTATATATTATAGTTATAAAAAAGTCAAGGGATACAATCTTAATATCCTTTTATAAAAATCAAATAAAATGGAAACTAAAAAACTAATTATACCCAAAGTAAAAATGGAAGATATGGGTCTTTATATAAAGACTTTACAAATGGACCATAAATTTGGGGATGCTAAAGGAATAGCAAAACTTATTACTGAACATTTTAAAGTAGAATGTACAGAAGCCGATGTTCTACATTATGAAGGCTTATTAAATCATATAGACGATTACGAAAAAGAAAGTAGAATAATAGAATATAGTATTAACCCTTTTAAAAGATATAAACGATGAAAACAAGATTACTTAAAATATTATCATTGCCGATAGGCATTGTATTACTACCGATAATAATAATTGTATACTCTCTTAAATGGATATTTTATGGGAGAAAAAGTCCTTTAGATTATTTAGATGACTATATTAACTGGTTCTTTACATCATGACCTATATATATCTATTATTAATATTAGCATTCGTGTGTGTATTTATAACAGGAATAGCTATAGGAAAAGAAATGTATGACTAAAAATAAATAATTATGGTATACTTAATAACTAATCAACGTAGTGCTTTTACTCCTGTAGGATATAGTATTACAACCGTTGAAGAGTCTTTAAAATATTTAAACAAGCTAGATTCCATAGCATTTGATACTGAGACTAGAGGTTTCGACCCGTATACTTGCGGGTTGATCTCTGCTCAGTTTGGAGATGCAGATAAACAATATGTTGTTGACTGTGAGACTGTGGATATAAACTTGTATAAAGAACTCTTAGAGACTAAAGAAATAATAATGCAGAATGCTAAGTTTGACTTACGCTTCTTGTATTATAAAGGAATTGTTCCTGTTAAAGTATTTGATACTATGTTAGCAGAGAGAATCCTTACTACTGGAGATAATAGAGCTCGAAGAGCTTTAGATTTCCTTGCTTACAAATACTGTAAAAAAGAAATGGATAAGACTGTAAGAGGTTCTATTCATAGAGAAGGATTAAGCACTAGAGTAATTAAATATGCAGCTGATGATGTAAAATATCTTCATGAGATAATGCGTAAGCAAATGGTACATATTAAAGATAAAGGCTTAGCTAAAACTATGTCTTTAGATAATAATTATGTATTAGTATTAGCTTATATAGAGCATTGTGGTGTATTTTTAGATAGAGAGGCGTGGCAAAAGAAATGTGATGAAGATAAAATTGCTTTAAAAGCAGTAAAAGATGAACTAGATAATTATATACTAGGTAATCCTGATAAATTTCCTGAATTTATAAATAGACAGTTGACTCTTTTTGATGAAGGAGTGAGCTGTAACATAAATTGGAATAGTGGTAAGCAAGTAATTCCTCTTATGAATAAGATAGGAGTGAGTACTAAAACTAAGGATAAAGATACTGGCTTAATGAAAGACTCTGTAGATAAAAAAGTATTAGCACCTCAAAAAAATAAATTTGAGCTTGTTAAGACTTACTTAAAATATGCAGAGTATCAGAAAGAGGTTAGTACTTATGGTGAAAACTGGTTTGATTATATAAATCCTGTTACAGGTCGTATTCATACTAATTATACGCAAATAATGAATACAGGCAGATTGTCTAGTGGTCAGAAAGCGAATAAGAAAAAGAATATACCTCAGAAACCTAATATGCAAAATGTTCCTTCTTCTGATAGAACTAGAAATTGTTTTGTAGCACAAAGACCTTATGATATACTAGTAGTATCTGATTATAGTGGTCAAGAGCAAATAGTATTGGCTAATAAATCTAAAGATAAAGATTTATTAAACTTCTATAAAAAAGGTCTCGGAGACATGCATTCTTTTGTTGCTTCTAAGATTTTTCCTGAACTTTCAGAAATTTCTTTGAATGATATAAAAGCTAACTATAAGGATAAGAGGCAGATAGCAAAAGGTGCTGGTTTTGCTATTAATTATGGTGGTACTGGAATTACAATTGCTCAGAATTTATCCTTACCTTTGGACAAAGGAGAAGAGGTATACCAAGCTTATTTTAAAGCATTCCCTGGGTTAGCAGATTATTTCAAAAAAGAGAAACAAAAAGCCCTAAAACTTGGTTATATAGAATTTAATGAGGTTAGTGGAAGAAAATGTTTTATGCCATACTTTGAAGAATTTCAAAGGTTGCATAAAGAACTTTATGGCGATAAACAATTTTGGTCTCGTTATAAAGCTGCAAAAGCTAGTAATAGCGATGATTTTAGAAATAATTTAAAGCCAAAGGTTAGAGAATACTTTATGAAAAAAGGAGATATAGAGAGAATGTCATTAAATTATCCTATTCAAGGTAGCTCTGCCGATATAACTAAACTTGCTGGAATATATATGTTCAGATACTTACAAAATAATAATCTTTTGTTTAAAGTACTAATGCCTAATGTAGTTCATGATGAGCTTCATTTGGAATGTGGTAAAGATAAAGCAGAAGAGTTAGCTAAAGTACTGAAAGGTTGTATGGAAAAAGCAGGGGATAAATTCTGTAAAACTATAAAATTAAAAGCTGAACCTTGTATCACTGAGGTTTGGGCTCACTAGAACATTGGAAGAAGAATACAGTGAATATCAATGTATGTTGGATACTTACCTCTTTTTAACAGGTATCTTCAGTATTGAAGATGCTATAGAAGAAGGTAAGCATTTAATATTATTTGCCATAGATCCTTATGACTATGATAAAAATGATATTCAAAATGTTATTGATTTCTTTGCTGATGTAGAAGAGTATGAAAAGTGTATAACCTTAAAAAAAATAAAAGATGAGCTCTGAAACAAAAAGTCAAATTGAAGAATTAGAAAAAAAATTAACAGGTGATATGTTAAAAGACATGAATATTCGTGATGAAATACACAAATTGGAAATGGCTGATAAAGGTATTAAACCTGAAGATTCTCATTTTGAATGTTTCGGATGCGGTTCTTAATATAAATCAAAAAAAATAAATGTTATGGGAGAAAAAAAGAGAGGCCTGAATGAGCTCAGGCAAGTAAAAGATAGTGTTTATAAATCTAGGAAAACTCCTGGAAATTATAATAAGCTCGGTCTAGCAAACACTATGATGAAACTAGGAGCAGAAATAATCGCTTTAGATAATAAATATCCAAATAATGCAGATTTTGGCGCAGAAATCAGAAAATGTATTAAGGAATTAATTGATTATAAAAAAGATTATCTTGGTCCTATAAATTTATAAATTATGAGTAGATATGTTAAACAGTTAGACAATGGTAAACACATTGCCTACGGTTTTGACATTGCTTTAGGATATTTTATAGATGTATTCGATGTTCCAGATGAGGATGGAGAAGAACACCTTCTTTTAGAAGAAAGTTCTACACTCACTAAAATGAGTAATGGGAAGATGATAGAACTAATGAGTTTGTATAACCTTCCTGAATCTCATATTGAACAAGTTGCATCTGATTTACCTATTACGTAATGGAGAAACTAGATAGAACTAAAAGACAACTTGTAGGTCTTGGTAAATGGAAAGCCAATAAATTTAGGGGTATTGCACAATACCCCACTGGCTTCGGTAAGACTTACACAGCTATTCTTGGCATTCGAGGAATGATCAAGAAAGCAAATATAAAATCTGTACTTGTTGTTGTACCAACAATTGAATTAAAAAAACAATGGGAACAAGAACTCAAGAAGAACAGAATCAATATAGTTAGTGTTCTCGTCATTAACACTGCTATAAAATCTGACCACAAAGTAGATTTTCTAATACTAGATGAAATACATAGATACGCTGCAGATACTTTCAGAAGAATTTTTGAAAAGGCATCCTATAAGTATATTATGGGGCTGACTGCAACTCTCGAAAGAGAGGATGGATTTCACGCAATTATATTAGAATATCTTCAAGTTTTCGATGAAATAAGCGTTAACGAAGCTTTGGAAAATGGTTGGATTAGTCCCTATAAGGTGTATA
>Ga0209986_10000781_pt1 | contig 31287 bp, 29 predicted proteins | sample BlataG_FD_183168 | JGI IMG/M metagenome (GOLD analysis project Ga0209986, IMG submission 183168) | Deep subsurface microbial communities from Black Sea to uncover new lineages of life (NeLLi) - Black_00105 metaG (SPAdes) (version 2) | ecosystem: Environmental > Aquatic > Marine > Oceanic >...
TTGTGACTTCCTCCTTCTGCATTCTGGTCTCGATTGTAGCATCTCCTTGGTTAATCAGGGCTATCCCATAGGCATCTTTTGACCTCCTTTCCTTGGATTCTGCCGCATGTTTCCAGGAAATCAATCAAGAGTGGTCACCACAATTCACCGGAACGAAAGGCGCAGTTGTCGACCACGAGCTTCTCACAGATTGAAGAGTATACCTTGAAGTCGTTGATGTCAATATGCTTGGCTGCAATCGTTTCTCTGAAGCAGGCAATCCTCTCATCAAAGACCAGAACACCTAGGTCTGCTTGAGAACACCTGTCCAGGAATTCCCCATCTACCTGGTAGGGGAAGAGAAGATATCCTCTATTGAAGCAGCCCTTTAGCCTCTCCAGGATATCCAGTGCGCCCAGAGGGTCTTCGGGGCCGCAACACATCATGACGCATTCTTCAGCCGGTACTCGGTAACCGTCGATTCTCCAGGAGACGCTGCCTTCTGGTTCATCTTTGCTCTTAACCCAGCCGTCCATCTCGCTATCCCTCAGAACAGCTTTGACAAAGCCCTCGTCAAACCCGGTCTTTTCCACTATGTACTCTGTTGGCATCCACTCATCCTCACTCAATAAATACATGAAGCCAGTCGGCGCTCCTCCTTTCTCCACGCGAAGCTTGACATCCTTCAGCCTGGGCTTTATCCCTATGACATCGGGCTTAAGGTCTGTATGCGGTATCTCCGGTAAGACCTCTACGTAGTAACCCATACCGGACAAATAGGCTCCAGCTACGGCACGGAGTTGCTTCGGCTTAATCACTGCATCTCCGGCTTTCTGTCCGGTTGACAAATCACCACGGGCTCGCTCTTTCTCGCGAAGTCCGCTGTGGCTACCAAGATTTGACGCCATTGAAGTTCAGTCCCTGGGAAATATTCTTGTACCGTCCCTGAGGGTAGCACAAAAGACGATGTCCGACCGTTGAACCCTCGCTGCCGGCACCTGGAGTTCAGGCATCTCCAGGGTGAGGGCTCCTTTGGGGCAAGCTTCAACGCACTTCCCGCAGCCATTGCAGTTCACCATACCAGAAAAGATTATTGTGTGTGGTATATCCTCCAGTCTCTGGGGGGCGTTCTCTCCCACCGGGGGATCGTCGGTGTTCATGAAACCAATGCAGTTGGGGCCAGCCTCCAGGCAAGCCTTGACACACTTCAGGCACAATATCGCGTTTCCACATGCCTCTTCGTCTACAGTGATAACTGGCCTTGGTGTGGTATGCGTGTATTCCATTTCATCGCTCCTTTCGCCCAAATTCACTTCCTGCGTCACCAGTTATCTACTAAAGAAGGGAATGACAATCGGTCCACGAGCTCTATTGCTCCATGTGGACAAGCTGCCCGGCATAGTCCACAGCCAAAACAAGCCTGGGGGTCAATGTACAATACGCGATCTACTGGAGAATACCTCATTGCCCCAAACTGGCAGCGCTGCATGCAGACCGGATAGTCTTTACAGCCCTCCTTACACTTTGTGGGGTCTACCATAGCTACATATTCGCCCTTGCGCTGACCATTTGTCACTCCGTAAGACAGCCTGAATCTCGTAGGTATGCAGTCAGTAGCAGTACAATGGCACATGACTATGGGAGGAATCCCATCGGAGTTAACACCGGCGTGCCAGATTGAATGCAAGAATCCTCTTTTATCGCATTCTCTCTCGAACTCTTTCGCTTCCTCCTTGGAGATCACCTTTGTCTCTTTCTCCCAGGGCCTCTCTCTTAGGGCAGTTTCAACTGTCGGCCAGAAATACATGCACCGAATGACATCCTTTCGGCCAAAGTACCTGCGACAGGCGCAGTGCGTCAGCAAAAAGGGTTCCTTACAGAGGTCTATTATCTTTAGGGCGTCTTCCAGAGGAACGATTTGTCCACCATGAGCGGTCACTTGCTCCAGGGCAATGCTCAGATTGTTTGAGTAGTACAAGTCTGGTGCCATGAAATCAACATTTGACATGGCGCCCACTTCAAAGGTATTCTTTCGCGCACCCCCCAGCATCCTTACAGTGGGTTCATGAATTTCGGCAGTGTAAAGCTCGTCACGGTAGTTATCGGGATTCAGGTACCACTTGGTACCGCCTCCATATTCCAAACAATACCTGCACATTTCTGCCCTCTTTCTCTAAGTTTCCGGGTGGTTGGTATGAATCGACCGCACTAACAAGCACGGGTCAACTTCTCTTCTCTGAGCTGGAAGTGGTCGCTATCGATTTCCTGGATTCTTCTCAATAGTCTTTTCACGGATAGGCAAGCCGGTGAATCCTCCGGCAAGTCCCGCAGCGACTTCCCTTTCAGATTGTAGTCCTTGACGTTAACATCATAGTCTATCTTCCCTAAATACTGCTCGCCTGAATCTCGGAGATACCTCTCTGCCTCTTCATTGAACTCATGATTTGCTACCAAATAAAGGAAATCATAGGTTATGTTGACCTCTGCAATAACGCGCTTCATCCTTTCTACATGCCTTGTAGATTTGAGCGAAGGGTCTGACAGCACGAACAGGTCATCTATATGTGACACTACTCTCCGATTCAGGTGCTCCAATCCAGCCGGCGAATCTATCACCACGCTTTCATATTCCCCGATGAGTCTGGGAATTATCCCTTTCAGTGAATTATCTTCGAGGCAATAGCAGCCCTCAGCCCACTTTGTTCCGAGAGTTACCAGGTCAAATTCTTGACTCCTGCATATGCAGTTCGTGTAAAGCGAGTCTTTCAATTCATCAAAATATAACCCGGGACTTAATCCTCCCATGCTCTTGGCATCGGAGACCATGCTGGCGATAGTGCTCACGCCTTCCTTTTCCAGGTCTACTGCGAGCATGTCAGCCAGACTCTGGTCAGGATCGGCATCAATCAGTAGCAGAGGAGGGGCCAGGTACTTGCTAACCATTGCGGAAAAGGTCGACTTTCCAGTCCCCCCTCTTCCGGTACAGAGAATTAGGTTCGCCATTTCTTGAGTTTCTTATTCTAACCTTTCAGTACCATTAGTGGTGAGATTTTCATCAGTACTAGAAGATTACCTTTAGCCTTCACTTTCCCGGTGAGCAAAGCCATTGTTGGGTTGATTTGGCCGGAACTAACATACGCCATGTTCTCAAATCCGGCTTCTTGGTACGCGTTTGGCTTGTCTATGGCATCGTTCTGTATCTCTATCTCACCCTGTCTGAAATGAAGTGTAATGGCTACACCGGAACTGCTCTCTCTTATGACTACACTGGCGTTTAGCTTCTCGATGCGCCTGCAAATCTTGGGGTCCTGGAGGTTCGTGTCCATTGTCTCCTTGAGCATCCTTCCCAGGCCATTTAGCTCCTCCCCTTCTTTAACCTTTACTTCTGGCATCTCTCATTACCTCCCTTTTCAGGAATCTGTGTCTCCTCTGAATTCCCCCGTGCTATTCGCTAAGACGTTTCATTAGCACCCAACTATAAGGTTTCAGTGTCATACCAATACCTGGCAGTCTCCAAAAGATCCAGCTGTCTACTCCCCATCCAAAGAGTTGTCATCTTAACATCTCTCCAGTGTTTTTCTAGGTCGTAGTCCCGGCAATAACCATAGGAGCCCATGAGTTCCATGGCTCTTCCTGTAGCATGAACGGCTGCATCGGTCACAAACAAAGAAGCAGCCCGACTTCTGTATTCCATTGCTTCATCCCACGGCATTACTCCATATATGTCAGGACGGTCTATTTGCCTTGCTAGTGTATAGAGCCATATCGATGATGCCTCAATATCTATAATAATCTCGGCTAGGACTGCGGCAGTGATGCTGTGCTCTTTCAAAGGTTTCCCAAAAACAACCCTCTCGGAAGTCCACTTCTTAATGATTTCGTAGGTATTCTTCATCGGTCCGAGTGCTAGAGTAGCACCAGCTACGCTGCCGTAGAGAATGACCTCTCTAAGATACTTGGCATCATCACCTGGGCCGTGTGCTCGATATCTCTTTGGCACCTTGACATTATCAAACCAGATATCGGAGTTGTAATCTGCTGCCATGCCGGCTTTTTGGTATGGTGCTCCTACACTGACTCCTGGGGTATCGACTGGCACATAAATTATGGCAATATCCTCGTCATTTGATGACCCCGGGTTAGTGGAACAAAGCACGCCGTGCAAATCGGCATTTGTGTTTGAAGGCCATATTTTGTGACCGTTAATTACCCAATCGCCGCCCTGCAGCCTAGCTGAAGTTTGTATTGTTTTTCCGTGAACACGTCCTACATTTTCTATATCTGAACCCCCCGCAGGCTCAGTCATGGCCATGCAGCAAGTATACAATTCATCGCCGCAGAACCTTGGGCCGAACTCTCGGCAAAGCTCCATGTTTCGATGTGGTTTTAGCGCAACTGGCATCATTGGCCACCCGGCGTTGATCCCGGCTGCAATAGCGAACCCGGCATCAAACCTTGAAAGCTCATCTACAATGACCACGAAGAAGGTGGCTGGATTGGGAATATCCATACCGCCTACTTCCGCCGGCCAACAACCTTTACTCAGCCCCAGGTCAACCATCACCTCTTTCATTAAAGGTTTGATGAGCTTATGCTCCTTCCAATCCTCATCGATTTGCCGCCGGATAGGCATGTATTTGTCTTCTCCCCACTGTCTAATAACCTTGCCCATGTCCAATACTATGTCTGGAATCCATTCTTTGGGTCGAAGAAAATCATCTATGGTTGGCATCTTTTAACCTCCTCCTGCAAAAAGGTTGTTCTTGAGCATATATTAGTCATCATGTTCGCATGAGCATCACGTGTCGTCGAAAACACAAAACCGACCCAACAAAGGTCGGTTTCACTATTAGCTCGCCGCTGCCCAAGTGACCACATACAGGCAGAAGCTCAACGCTCCCTGTCACTCCGCCGGTTCCTGTCTCAGGCCACTCCTTGCCTCCCACGCGTAATGGCTTATTGCTTCTGTATCTGTCGGATTGTAGCGTTTGCCTAGGCGGTTGTCAATACCCTCGGCCCCTTACCAGAGGTTGCTTAGTGCCGGTGCGCGGACGCGGGCCAGAGGGAAGGGGAGACGTCATGTCACCCTCTCCCCCTCGCGTCAAAGCAGAGGGAAGACACCAGCAGCGAAAGGAGCTACGGACTGTAGGGACATACCTTTAGGTATGTCCGAAGAATATGGCGAATGTGCGTTGGACAGGTCTGAGACCTGTCCCTACATTTGTTCGGTGTAATTGCGGCTTCTCTTGTGTCACTGCGATGCGCCTAAGCCGTGAGTGCAGCTAAGCAGTGGGATAGTGCTAGTAAGGGCGGTTTCACAAGAGATTCGCGGCAGGCACCTAGAAAAGCTGCACTTCGATATGGTACTATCACTTCCACAAGTCAAAAAAAAGGGAGGTGTGAGGTATGACGTACTGGTTTACCGATCCTGGACTGAAGAGTTTGATACCTTTAGCTAGCGCGAGCGCCATAAGAGGGCTTACCACGGCTTTTGGCGTGCCCAAGATGTTGATGGGTGTCAACGCCTTTTCTGAGGCCCCCGCGGTGGTGCCAGGGGTTTTCGACAACCTTGCGGCCATTTACGGGAGGAGCCGGGCGTTCGTCGTTACTGATGAACATGCTGACAGGTATGCTGCCAGGGTGTCCACCGTGTTGGAGCGTACGAACTTCGCAACGCAGACCTGGGGTAAGGCTGAGCCGGAAGCACCGCTGGAGAGCGTCAGGGATTGCGCTGAGTCTATGAAGGAATTTGAGCCTGACCTGATTGTAGCGGTGGGCGGAGGCTCGGTCATAGACACCGCCAAAGCTGCTTGGATACTATACGAGCGTCCAGACCTGACTGACCTGGCGGCGGTCTCACCACTGGATACTCTGGGGCTGAGGAAGAAAGCGCTCTTCGTTGCTGTACCGACGACGAGCGGTACGGGTTCAGAGTGCACGGCCGTCTCTGTGGTGACCGATACAGAAGCCACCAGGAAGATTCCTATTGCCAGTGCAGAACTCGTGCCCGATTACGCTCTGCTTGTTCCTACATTCACCGTGGGCATGCCACCCGAGCTTACTGCGGGCACTGGCCTGGATGCACTGACTCATGCCATGGACAGTGTCATGTCTCCCACGAGCAACGACTTCACAGAGCCGCTGGCCTTGCGGGCTATCCAGATGGTGTTCGAATATCTGCCCAGGGCCTACCGTGACGGCACGGACCACGAAGCCAGGTTCAAGATGCACATGGCGGCCAGTATAGCCGGTATCGCTTTTGGCAATGGCGGTGTGGGCTTGACCCATAGTCTGGGGCATGCCGTGGGCAAGTTCTTTGCTGTGCACCATGGTGTGGCGGTTGGTGTCTTCATTCCCTATGCGCTTCAGTTCTACAGTCCGGTGACTGACAAGTATCTCGCTACGTGCGAGGCGCTGGGGGTAAGAGCCGAATCCAACGAAAAAAGCCTGGCTGGTCTGATTGGAAAAGTCAGCGCGCTTTTTGGGGAGCTGGATGTCCCGCTGAATTTGAAAGACCTGGGGATTCCCAAGGACGAGTTTGAGAGGCACATGGACAAGCTCGCGCTTTATGCCGTGGAAGACCCTTCGACATTCCAGAACCCCAGGCCTGTCACGATGGAACAGTGCCAGGCATTGCTCAGGTGCGCCTATGAAGGAAAGGACGTAGATTTCTAGGAGGTGAAATCATGTTTGGGTATCATGGAAAGTTGCTACAAGTGGACTTGAGTACTAGAGAGACCAAGACTCTGGAGCTTGAAGCAGATGATCTGAGGAAGTTCATCGGCGGTGCTAGTCTCGGGGCCAGGTTGGTTTACCCCCGGGTCAAGGCCAACATGGACCCTCTGGCTGCGGATAGCCCATTGGTGTTCACTGTCGGGCCTTTTACGGGGACAACGATCCCTATGGTTAGCCGCTTCGCCGTGTGCGGTATATCTCCGTTGACGGGCATCTGGGGTGAAGCGACCTCGGGAGGAGTATTCCCCTTCAGGCTCAAGGCCTCGGGTTTTGATGGGCTCTTCGTCACCGGCAAGGCGGACAGGCCTGTGTATCTGTATGTAAACGACGGCAAGGCAGAAATCAGGGAGGCCTCTCATCTGTGGGGCAAGGACACGTATCAAACCCAGACAATCCTGAAAGACGAGTTGAAGGATACCGGGGTGAGCATTACCTGCATCGGACCAGCAGGCGAGAACCTGGTGAAGTATGCCTGCATCGTGAACGACCGGGGTAGGGCCGCTGGGCGGTGTGGGTTAGGAGCCCTCATGGGGTCCAAAAACCTTAAGGCGATTGTCGCCGCTGGCGACCTGAAGCCGGAACTGGCAAATGATGCCAAGATCGGGGAGCTTGCCAAACAGGCCAGGGACACGATCTCGTCTACCTTCCTTATGCTCGCATATCGGGAATATGGCACGCTGCTCTATATGGACATGGGCATGGTTCTCGGTGACGTTCCAGCTAGGTACTTCACCAGGAGTGTCTTCCCAGCGGGGAAGGTAACCGGACAGGCATTCAGGCAAGCCTACACTATGAGCAACCACGCCTGTCATGGTTGTCCTGTCGGCTGTGGTCGTGTGGTGAAGCATTTCAGGAAGGACGTGGATGAGGTGGATGGGCCGGAGTATGAAACGGCTGCCGCTTTTGGGCCACTTTGCATGAACTATGACCTGGATTCTATTGTGTGGGCCAATCATCTGTGCAACGCCAACGGAATCGATACCATTTCGGCGGGTGTATCCATAGCTTACGCCATGCATCTGTATGAAAAGGGCGTGCTCTCTGAACGTGGGGCAGGGATGAAGCTCAGGTGGGGTGATGGTGACGCGATTGTCAAGCTGGTGGAGATGATTATCACGAAGGAGGGGATAGGAGAATTGTTGGGTGAGGGGACGCGAAGGATGGCTGAAGAGTTTGGTGCTGACCCCGGCGAAGCGGCCCAGGTAAAAGGGCTGGAGGTGCCCATGCATGATGCCAGGGCGTTCAGCGGAATGGCGATATCTTATGCCACGGGGCCCCGGGGAGCCTGTCACTTGAAAGGTGATTACTATGCCATTGAGACTGGTGGGGCAGTGCTGGAGCTGGGTATTTCGCCTGGTGACAGGTTTGAGTGTGAGGGAAAGGCCGAGCTGGCAGCTAAGTTCCAGGACTTCAAGGACACGTTTGACTCGCTGCTTCTGTGCAAATTCGCTCCTCTCTCCGCAACCCAGATAAGCGAGATCCTTAGCAACATCACCGGATGGGATTACACGCCGACAGACATCGGTATTGCTGGTGAAAGGTCGCTCAACCTGAAAAGGGCAATCAACAACAAGCTTGGAGTGACCAGAGAAGACGACAAGTTGCCCAAGGTGTGCATCGAAGCGCTGAAAGAGGGCAGCACTTCGGGTACGTCTCCAGATATGGAGCTGCTACTCAAAGACTACTATGCCTTCAGGAAGTGGGACTGGGGCACAGGTAAGCCGACCAGAGAGAAGCTGGTGGAACTGGGCCTCGATGATGCCGCCAGGGACTTGTGGCCGTCCTAGACCCATAATCACCTATTCACTACCTCTTCGGAGAGGGCCTGTTGCGGCCTGGGGTGCATTCATACCAGAAATGCCGGCCGTGCCAAGCGTGGGAGTGGTGGATGTGAAGAAACCAGCGCGTAAGGAGGAATATCGTGGCTGAGGTCAATACCGTGCTCGGTCCAGTGCGCGCTGACGAGTTGGGTCAGACGTTAATTCACGAGCACCTCGTGGTGGCCTACCCAGGGTGGGACTGCGATGCGCTGGCTCCAGCCTACGACCGAGAAGCCGCGGCTGTGGCTTGTGTGGAGGCTCTGAAGGAGGCCAAGGGCTACGGGATGAGAACGCTGGTAGATGCTACTCCCAACGATTTGGGCAGGGATGTGGAGCTGCAGAAGATTGTGGCCGATAGACTGGGGATAAACATCATATGTGCTACCGGCATGTACAGGGAAGGCCGGGGGAAGACAGGCTACCTCAAGTTCCGCAGTCAGATGTTCGACACTACCACCGAAGTGTACGAGACATTTGTCCAGGAGATTACCAAGGGTATCGGGGACACGGGCGTCAAGGCCGGTGTTATCAAAGCGGCTACAGGTCGCGGGCAAATATCGCCCTATGAGGAGAGCATCCTAAAGGCGGCTGCTAGGGCTCAGAAAGACACCGGGGTTCCCATCATCACTCACACCGAGAGCGGGACCATGGGGCCGGAACAGGCTGACCTTCTCATCTCTGAGGGGGCAGATGCTAAGCGTATAGTGATTGGCCATATCGGTGGCAATGCGAATCTGCAGTACCATATTTCGGTTCTGGAGAAGGGGGTGTACATCGCCTTCGACCGATTGGGCATCAGCAGTCTTGTCCCGGACAGCCTGCGGAAAGCCTGCATTATTGGCCTCATCGGCATAGGCTATGCAAACCGGATCATGCTTTCCCACGACTATTCGCCGTACTGGACTGGCCGTCCGTGGGAAATGCCGGAGTCTGTAAGGAAACTAGATGCCAACTGGTCCTATGGGCATGTGTTCAAGAACATCATCCCTGCCCTGAAAGAAGCGGGGGTTGGTGATGACAAGATCAACACCATGATGGTGGAGAACCCGCGGAGGCTGTTCATCGGACAGTAGACCGAAAGAGTAGAACCGGCGAATCAGCGTTCAGCGATTGCCCGTTTCATCACTCGGAGCACTGCATCCCTTCTGGAACCCGCGCATTGCCCATCCTTTCGCTTGATGGACCGGAGGACTGAGCGGAGAAGTGTGTTCCTATGGTCCCCTGGGCTATGGCGTTGCTGCCATCCAGGCGCGGATGTGCTCCGCGATCTCTTCTCCCGCATCTTCCTGTATGAAGTGGCCAGCGTCTTTGATGGAGATAGGTGGCGCCGAGTTGCGGAATATACTGTGCAACACATCCAGCCCTCCGCGCGTATACGGGTCTTTGTCCCCCGCCAGCAGCAGTACTGGCAGGTCCAGTGTCCTCAGCTTCTCAATGGCAAGCCGGCTGTCATAGGCACCGGGGTGGTCGGGGCGTATGGGGGCGAACCGAGGGAAATTCAACACCGCCGCCTGGTACTCCTTTGATGGGAAGGGTGCATCATAGGCAGCGGCCTCCTCGTCAGTCAGAGTGCGGCGCGAGAGCACGGCGCGTATGCCAGCCGCCACGTTGAAGTCACTCGCCCGCTGCGATATGCGCCGCCAGCTTAAGAATCCGCTGGCTGGTTCACGGCTACCGTCCGTGATACCCGTATTCATCGGCACGAGATGGCTAAAGCGCTCCGGCATCTCGGAAACCACTCTGAGGCCGATTGGCCCGCCCCAGTCCTGGCAGACGAGCGTGATTCGCTTCAGGTCCAGAGAGTCGACAAACCTCCGAGTCCACCGCACATGGGATTTGAAGGAGTAGGCATTATCGGCCACCGGCTTGTCAGAACGGCCGAAGCCGATCAGGTCGGGTACTACGACGCGGCCTAGTTTGGCCAGCGGCGGTATCATGTGGCGATACAGGTAGCCCCATGTTGGCTCGCCGTGGAGCATCAGGATGGGGTCGCCTGTGCCTTGCTCGATGTAGGCCATGCGGAGCCCTTCTACCTCCACGTAGTGTGGTTCGTAGGGAAAATCGGGCAGGTTGGCAAAGCGTTCCTCAGGGGTACGCAGCACCGAATCCTCGGGCCAGGTGGTCCATACGTGGCCGGTCTGTTTGTGGGCGAAGTCTGCCACCCGTTCGATGTCAGAGGGATCGATGCTCTCGGTGATTCCGGCTAGCCATACCAGGAAGCCCAGCAGATCGACGTCGATTTCGTGCTCCGGTGGCCGGGGCTCGTAGCGGTCCCAGTGACCGTAAATCGTTGCCATGGCGGGACGACCATGGCCGAGGTCGGCAAGTTCGAGTGAGTAGAGATAGTCGTGGTCGGACCGCCAGTAAACACGTCCGGCGCGAATGCCTGTGGCTTGCTCGATAACCTCAGCGACATCGGGGCGTATATCAAGCTCCTGTTCCCACAGCAGAGGGTCGGCGCGGAGATAAGATAGCTCCTCAGCAGTTGGTGTGATGAATTTCATATTGTCCTCCCCACAGTCTTGTCCAGGAATTCGACGATGGCGCGGGCGATATCCGGGCCGCGGTCGTCCTGGAGGAAGTGCGCGGCTTTGTCGAATGTGATTGGCCCCTCGGCGTGAGGCAGCAATTCCTTGAGGCGATTGGCATACTCGATAGTGAAGACGTTGTCCCCCGGCGCCCAGAGGAGTAGGGTTGGTACGCGAGCCAGCTCAGGCAACCGGCGTTCGATGGCCAGCATGTCGTCCCAGCCACGGTCTCCCTCACGCATGGGGATGGTACGTGGCCAGGTGAGTACAACGTGGTCGGAATCGGACTCGTCGAAAACGTGGTGGTAGGCGCGGGCTTCTGTCTCGGTTATGCCGCGCTGGCTGGTGATGGATGGGCCAGCGTGGGAGAGGATCTTGTGTCTCTTCATGAAGAACTGGCCGATGAGCGGCGCATGCCAGGTAGTCCAAGGCCGTGGTGAGGAGTGGAACTTGCCGATATAGTCGGTAAATAGCCAGGTGTTCATCAGGACAAGCGCGTCGAGCCGTTCCACGCGCTGCAGCGCCGCGCCCACGCCCTGCGGCCCGCCCCAGTCCTGGCCGACGATGACGAAGCCTCGGAGGCGGAGTTGCTCCATGAGCGACACGAGGTCGGCGATGTGATGGGCGAAAGTGAGCGCCGTGTCATTGTGGGGGTGGTCGGAATAGCCGGCTCCCACCCAGTCAGGGGCGATGGCGCGGTAGCCGGCCTGCGTCAGCGGGCCGATGAAGTCCCGGTAGAGAAAACCCCAGGTGGGGTTTCCCGATAGGAGTAGAACAGGGCGAGCGTTCGCGTCTCCTTCATCGATGTAGGCCATGGTTCGCCCGTTGACGGTGATTGCGTGCTGTTCCCAGGGGTACAGTGGTTTCAGCCAGTCAGGTTTGACACGCAGTTCAGGGCTCATGCTAATACCACCTCCTTTGTTGAAAGTCAGCCCCTTCTCGGTTGGCAGCAGAGGAGTTCAGGCAGCGACCAGGGCGGCTTCGATCTCCTTCTTGGCCGACTCAGATGTTTCACGTGCCAAACTGGTCTCCAGGACCTGCTTTGCCTGGCTGCCCCCGATCTTGCCCAGAGCCCAGGCGGCATAGCCGCGGACCAGCTCCTCCGAATCCTCCATCGCCTGAGCGAGGTCGGGGATGTAGGCAGGGTCGCCGGTATTGCCCAGCGCAATGGCGGCGTTTCTCTGGAAGTATTTCTTCTCTCTAATATAGTTATACATCAGTGGCTGTACCCTCTTGGCGTAGAACTCGTCACTGAGGTTGAGGAGCTTGGTCAGCTCGAAATCCTGTGCTGCTTTGACCAGGAACTCGTTCGGTGGCAGCTTTGCCTTTAACCTCTTCTGGTTCCTGGGGCATACTTCTTGACAGATATCGCAGCCGTGAATCCAGGAGGCCATCTTGTCCCTGATTTCCGGCGGGACGTAGCTTGTGGTGCCCGCTGGGTAGCCATCCTGAGTCATGAAGCAGTTGTACGCAATGCAGCGGCGCGGGTCCATCTTCAGTGGCTCGTACAGGGCGCCGGTTGGGCAGGCATCGATGCAGGCGGTGCATTTAGGTGGGCATTCTTCTCTTATGGTGGGCTCGTCATAGTCAAGCTCGGCATCGACTACGAAGGCGGTCATGAGGATGAACGACCCTATGCCGTCGGCGAAGGCAAAAGTGTTCTTTCCGTAAGTGACAATACCGGCTCGGGCCGCCGATAACCGCTCGGGAACAACCAATCGTTGGGCGACTTCGCACCCGTTTTTCTCCAGGAATTGCCGCATCAATTGACGTCGACTCCCGTTGATGCGGTCGCGGGGGGTCAGGTAGCATCTCGCCTGGTAGAGGCGGCCTATCTTGCCAACGAGCTTCTCAGGGAAAGCCTCCTTGGAGGCATCATAGACCACCACGACGATAGACTTGGCTGACGGCATAATGCTCTTGGGCTCGGCGCCTTTGATCGGCTGGAAAGGCCCTTCGATGTACCAGGCGTACATTTCATACCTGGCATTAAGTTCTTCGATGTAGGTGGGAAAGGCGTCAGCGGTGGTAATGCCCACCTTGCTGTAACCCAGGTCAAGCCCAAAATCCTTTATATCCTCGCTTAGTGACATCGCTTTCTATCTCCTTTGTCTCCCAACCCACGCGTACTTGGAGCGACTAGCTAGTTAATGTTCGCTTTGCTCTGCGCCTATCTCAATGCCTTTTCCCAGCTTTCTTAGCGGGATTGTTGGAGCTGTCCTGGGAGACTTGGCTCGTGTCTCACGTCGACGGGTATCGGGTATCGGATGCCGCTTCGGTCAGTAGCTTCAAGGCCTGCAATAATCTGGTCGAGGGAGTCGGCAGGGGTGGTGAAAAGGAGTTCATCATCCGGCACCATGGCCCAGACTCTCTCACCATTTCCGGGTAGTAATACGTTTGGCTCCCTATCCTTGAGTGTTCGCAGAATCCCTTCGAGACAAGAATCCCAAAAACCACGGAAAGCAGAGTGTAGGCTTGCCCCCGCCCCCTGGGTTGCTCCGTGCACCAGCCTCATTACTTGGGCCGAGTTGCCAAACACCATGACCAGGTCTGGCTCGATTTTGCTTCTTTCCAAGGGCGAAAAGACGACCCCAGCATATTGCCCCTTGTCTAGCTTAACCTGCTTGACAGTATCCAAACGTGCTTTTGCCGCATCGTCGTTTGCGGCATAGTTCATTGCTTTCGCGAATTCGGTTATGCCCTTTTCGCTCTCAGCGTCGTCTTCGCTCCATCCGTAGGCGTATGATGCAACTGTGCAGACATTGTCCTCGGCTGTCATACCCACTGTCCAACCATACTTGCGTGCCAGTGTGATCCCGACGCACAGCATTGTCTTGAATCCCATGTCCTTGGCAGGACGTCTGGTTCTTTCGGGGAAGTCGTCAGCGCTCTTTACCAGCTTTACACCGATGGGGAAGGTCAGGGGCCTGATAAGCCTGTTTAGAGCCTGAGCTTTTTCGGTCAACTCTGTCATAGTGTCACCTCCGATTATATTTTTTTGTGGTTTGTTTCTAGATTTACCCGTGCATGTCATACCTTACCTTGGGTTTTCCAAGGTACGCAGGAAAACTGTTGCTCGTGGTGATAGCCACCTTGCTATAGCCGACGTCGAGGCCGAAGTCTTTTATGTCCTCGCTTAGTGACATTCTTCCATGCCTCCTTCGTTTTGCAGCCGCTTCTATTGATCCGGTTACCGGCTTGCTACCTGTCTCTTTCCGGTCCCCGTTGGGCTCAAGCCACAGCAAAGTCTGCCATAACTGGGCTCATATGCTCGCCTACATCTTTCAGCAGGTGTACCCGTCCGGCAAACAGATGGTACCTCACGCCTTTCTTTTACAGTGTCGCGGTTATGCAAGATTGCCCATGAAAGCCTCCACTCGGCCCTTCTCCTCAGCCATTTTGAGGTAGAGTTCCCTGATGTTCGCAGGTGGTTCTATGCTTTCATCTCTGCGATTGAGAGCAATAGCATCGGTGGGGCAAGCGGAAGCGCACAGGCCGCAGCCAATGCAAAGCGAGACATTTATGGCGGCGACGTCATCCACAGTGATGGCTTTTGCCGGGCACCTGTCCTCACAAACGCCGCACGCGTTGCAGTCGTCAACATTCACAGAAGCATAGAAGTTGGAGACGGGATGGGAGACAGTGTCCTTTATCCTGGTGATGGCCCCGAGCGCGTGACAACAGCAGGGACAACAGTTGCACAGAAGCATAAGTCTGTCTGAAGTGTTGCTAGTACAATGTACCAGTCCAACGTCTTCACATTCCTGCAGTACCTTCAGGGCTTCCTCCTTGGTGACGAATCGCGCCAGTTTCCGCTCAACCAGGAACTTGGCACCACCGTCGAAGGCAAAACAGACTTCTATGGGGTTATTGCATCTCTTCTCGGCAACGCGGCAGGCGCAGTCAGCAAGTGAGATATACTCGGCTTTGTCTATGTAGTTGGAAACCTCCTCAAAAGGAAGGACGTTGATGGCGGAGGGGATGGCCTTTCGCACTGGTAGAACCCGGAGAAAGCTAGTCTTACTGCTGTGAAGCTCCTGCCCCTGGCCATTATCGTAGTATTGCTCCCACAGTTCTCCCAGCCGGCCGAAATCGATATCAATATGCCTGCGCCCCATGAAAGGCATCTCGAAGATACCGGGCACCAGAGGTTGAAGCGCATAGGCTTTGTCGCCATCGCGAGTTCTGCAGAAGACCAGCCCTTTATCAGCTAGCCCCTCACACAGGGTGGTGACCACGTCTGCGGAGAGCGCCGTCTTCTTGGCGATGTCATCAACTCGCTTTGGACGGAAGGCAAGCTGAACGGCGAGTTCAGCTTCTTCAGGAGTGAATAACATACGGAGGATTTCCAAGAACTCCGGGCGGTCGGGCGCCCCGGCAGGATGAGTATTAAGCTTTTGTTGAAGCTCATTATAAGTGTCCACGTAGATCCCCCTTTCTGTATTGCCTCTATATCATACGCCGTAGATTTCTTCCTGAAGCATAATGATTTCCTCGTTTTGCTAGTTTCCTCAGGCATACCAACGCGAATTGGCCTTGGATTGGGCAATTGGAGAAGAGGATGGATGGTGGGGGATTTCCGCGGCCGATTGCCATTACGTCTTTCCTTGTCCGCGTTGGGCTCGGTAGGTAGCGAAGTCTGCCATGACCAGTGTGACATGCTCGCGTTCGTTCTTGGGGGGATGTTCGATAACTTCGCGCCGTTCCAGGACCAGGGAGTTGGTGGGGCATTTGTAGGCGCACACGCCGCAGCCAATACAAAGGTCGGTATTGGCGACTGACACCTTGCCGCTCTTGTTTTTCAGCTCCTTCTTACCGTTCTTGTTCTCCGTTGCCACCACGGTGATTCTGCCCTTGGCCTCGGGCAACTCTTCCAGCCGCAGCGCTTCCATGGGGCACCGCTTGACACAGAGTCCACAGCCAATACAAGTCTCGTCATTGGTGCGCACCCGGTAGTTGGACGTGTTGATGCCCTCGGCATGCTTCAGTTTGTGGAATGCCTCCAGGAATACGCAGCAGCACTTGCAGCAATTGCAGATGGTATCTGGCCCTTCTTCCCAGTTGGACACGGCGTGCACCAATCCGACCTCGGCGCAGTGGCGGAGAATCTCCTCGGTTTCCTGGCGAGTGATTTCCCGCCCCATGCCGTTTTCGACAATATAGTGGCCGAGCCTGCCGAAATGGAGGCAAACCTCGGTCGGGTACTTGCAATCGGGGAAATCAGGGTCGATGTTCTTGCGGTGCTTGCACGGGCATATGGAGACGGTGAAATAGTCTATGGAGTCGAGCACCTTGGCTATCTCTTCATAGGGCAGAATCTGCCGGTCGTCATCTATCGTCTCCTCAATTGGCAGCGCCCGCAGGCCCTTGACGTGCGTGTGGTCGTATTGGTCAAACATACCGTGGTAGTAGTACTGGTTAATGAGGGGTGATATTGTCTTGGTGACATCGTCGGTACGCCCGTGCCATCCCGCGGTGCGTAAGATAAAAAACCCATCGTTCAGACGGTAGCGGACGGTGTCACCTCTGACGAACCGGTAAACGAGCCCCTTTTCGGTTAAGGCATCGAGTTGCTTGCCCAACTCAGTCCGGTCCATCTGCTTCATCTCGGCCAGCTCCTCGAGACTCTTCCCCGAAAACGGCATACCGGTCAGCAGGGATGCCTCTTCAGGGGTGTAGCGCGCCATCATCAGGGGCATCAATTCATCTGCCTCAGGCAGGTCCCACCAGGCTTGTCTTAGCCAGTCGATAAAACGCTGGTAGACTTCTTGTTCGGACATGGCATTTCCCTCCTTTTTTCAGCTTATTCAGCCGTATCAGTGCCAATTAGCATCGCCCCGGATAGACGCACACGCGGAATAGGTGCTCATAAGTCCGGGTGCTCCCTTACTATTTGGCCTCTCCTTGCTCCCGTTGCGCGCGGGCAGCGGCGAAATCTGCCATAACCAGCTTTGTATACTCGCGGGCATCCTTAGGTGGATCCTCGATGGTCTCGCGGCGCTGAAGGACGAGTGATTTCGTGGGGCACTTGTAGGCGCAAACGCCACAGCCAATACAGAGGTCGGGATTGACGGCTGATACCTTGCCGCTTCTGTTCTTGAGTTCTTTCTTGTTGCCCTTCTTGCCTACAACCGTGGTGATTCTGTTTTTCGCCTCTGGGGCATCTTGGAGTTGGATGGCTTCCATGGGGCATCGCTTGACACAGAGCCCGCAGCCGATACATGTCTCGTCATTGGTGCGTACGCGGTAGTTGGACGGAGTAAAGCCCTCCGCATGCTTGAGTTCATGAAATGCTTCCAGCATTAAGCAGCAGCAGCTGCAGCAATTTCATATGGTATCCGGCAATTCTTCCCAGTTGGATATTCCGTGGACCAGCCCGACTTCGGCACACTGGCGCAGAATCTCCTCTGTCTCCTGGCGGGTGATTTCACGCCCCATATCATTTTCGACAATGTAGTGGCCGAGGTGACCGAAATGGAGACAAACCTCTATACTGCCGCCGGGGCCGGGGTGCTTGCAATCGGGAGAGTCGGGGTCGAGGTTCTTGCGGTGCCGGCAGGGGCAGGTGGAGACAGTAAAATAGTCGTGCTGGTCCAATACCTTGACCACTTCTTCGTAGGGCAGAATCTGGCGGGTATCCTCTATCGTCTCTTGAACGGGTAGTACGCGCAGCCCTTTCAGATGGGTGTCGGCATACTGGTCAAACCCACCGTGATAGTAGTATTGATTTATCAGAGGTGACATGGCCTTTGTCCGCTCGTCGGTGCGCCCGTGCCAGCCGGCCGTGCGATAATCCACGAACATGGAGTCGTTTAGGCTGTAGCGAACGGTGTCACCTTTGACCGTGCGGAAGACAACACCTTTCTTGGCCATCTCATCCATCTGCTTGCGTAGCTCCGTGGCATCCATCTGTTTCATCTCCGCCAGTTCTTCAAGATTCCTCCCAGAAAAGGGCATGCCCGTCAACAGGGAGGCCTCTTCAGGGGTGTAGGTGGCCATAATCAGGGGCACCAGTTCGTCTGCCTCCGGCAGACCCCACCAGCTTTGCTTCAGCGAGTCCATGAAGCGCTCGTAGACTTCCTGGTCAGACATGGTAATTTCCTCCTTCTTCTTATGCTTGCGGTTGAAGACCTATTGAGATGCCTCGGCCAGCGCTCTGAGCACGTGCTCGAAGGTGTCCATTTCCTCCCGGGAAAAGGGCTGCCTTAAGGTGGTGTCGAGTTCATCTGCGAATTGCAGGATACGTTGCCCCAGCTCACGTGCCCTGGCGGTGAGGAACACGAGGACCGACCTCCTATCTTCGGGGTTCGGCCTGCGCTCCACATAGCCAGTCCTTTCCATCCTGTCGATGATGCCGGTGAGTGTGGAGGTGTCCAGGCAAACCTGCTCTCCCAGCTCGCCGAAGCTGATGCCGTCGCTCATCCATAACGCATTGAACACGAAGTACTGCGACACGGTGAGGTCGAACGGCGACAGCCGCTTGTCATAGTAGTAGTATACCCGGCGCATCACCCGCCCCAGGTTGAAGCATATGTGTTTTGTGGCGTCGTACATAGTTGGTACTCGGATAGTCTGCACACGGTTTTCTTGTCTGGATTGTAAATGACCTGGCTGCCTTTGTCAATCGGCTGCACTCGTCCACTACATTAGTGACACATCCTTCTTCTTCTAAAGTCGTAGTCGTAGGGACAGACCTTCAGGTCTGTCTGAAGCGGACAGGTCTTTAGACCTGTCCCTACATTTGGGGTTCCGTTATTCCGAAGCACGGAGTGCCGAAGATAATCTCACTGGCTTTTTCACTGTGGTGGGGAGAAGTAGTCCGACTTTCTAAGGTCGGCTGGCTGGGGTTTGGGCGAGGCTAGGTTGCTTCGCTTTGCTCGCAATGAGATTCCTCGCACTACATGCTTCTCATTTTCCTGATAGTGACACCATTGGGCGCCACCCATCTATCCGAGCGAGATCAGTTCCGCCCAGGTCTTGCCTTTGCCATGGCGTGGGGGTATTATTGGGGTGCCATGAATCCTTGCGTGGAATTAGCAAGGTGCAACGACAAGACAGGGCGGTCTGCCCTGGGGAGGGAGATAGTTATATGAGGATGTTTCTTTTTTTGGTGGCCATCATAGTCATTGCCATTGTGGCGATCTGCTACTTCTCGCCTGACTCCTCGGTGTGCGAGTTCTTCAGCGGGTTGTTTTAAGAGCCATATCACCCTAGCCCTCTCCCGTCAAGGGAGACGGGAATTGGGAATGTCCTCTCCCATCGAGGGGAGGGAGGTTATGGAGAGACCTCTCGGGGCTTCCCGTCGTGAGTCGAATCTCGGGAAGGATGACCCTGCAGCTTTCAAGGAAGACAGGCATTTCACCACTGTGCTGAACGAGTAAGGCAATAGCGTGAACTCGGCAAATGTCGTATAATTCCACGTGTCCTATGGAGCAAAGCCAGCCTAGCCGAGATTTGGCGAGACTAAGAGAAAGCCTGGGTTCGCTCCCTGAAGCGTTTGCCATCCCGGCCTTCGTAGTGGTTAGCGGTTTGCCAGGTACAGGCAAGTCTTTCTTCTGCCGTCAACTGGCTCAGAAATCACCCTTCTATATCCTGGAGAGCGACACCATGCGGAAAACTCTATTCTCTTCTCCCGGCTATAGCGCTGAAGAAAGCTCTCGGGTGTTTGCGGCGTGCCATAGCCTTATTCAAGAGCTCTTGGACAAAGGTGTGCCGCTTATCTTTGATGCTACCAACCTGTCGGAGCGCAATCGTGAGCATCTGTACCGTATTGCGGACAGGGCAGGGGCGAGACTGGTCCTGGTGCGGGTTGAGGCGCCGTCAGCGGTGGTCTACCAGCGCCTCCGGGCGCGAGGTAACGGGGCTAGTCCTGAGGACAAGTCCGATGCCGATTGGCAGGTGTACAGGCGAATGAAGCCAGGAGCGGACAAGATCGAGCGCAACCATCTGGTGGTTGATACTTCGCGGGATATTGCGCCGGTGATTGACAAGATAGTACGTATGATAAGTCATTGAACCTAAAGGGAGAGTGAATTACATGGCTAATGGTTATAACGGGAAAATGCTGCGGGTCGACCTGTCGCGTAGGGCTATTTCGGTAGATGAACTCAAGGACCGCTTCTACCGCTGCTACTTAGGCGGGCGTGGTTTCATCAGTTATTATCTGCTCAAAGAACTGGAGGCTGGAATAGACCCATTGGGTCCTGACAACAAATTGGTATTTGCTTGTGGCGTGGTTACCGGCGTGCCTGTAGGGGGCTGTGGCAGAAACAGTGTTGGTGCCAAGTCTCCGCTGACCGGTGCTTATGGCGACGCCGAGGTGGGTGGCTATTGGGGAGCGGAACTGAAGCACGCCGGGTATGACGGCATAATAGTCGAGGGCAAAGCGGAAAAACCGGTGTATCTGTGGATAAAGGACGGCCAGGCGGAGATAAGGGATGCCAGTCACCTCTGGGGCAAGAGTACTGGCGAATGCCAGGAGGCCATCCGCAGTGATGTAGGAGAACCATTGGCTCGGACAGCAACGATCGGTCAGGCTGGTGAGAACCTGGTTCGGTATGCGGCGATTCTTAATGACATTCATCATGCCGCCGGCCGTACGGGCATGGGAGCGGTGATGGGTTCTAAGAACCTGAAGGCTATTGCTGTCAGAGGGCGGAATCATCCGGCGCTGGCTAATCCTGAGGCAGTGAGGGCTTTGGCCAAGTGGCTCAGAGACATCGTGGGGATTGTGATGGGCGGAATGCACGCACAAGGCACAGCCGTGGGTCTGAAGGCTCTGAACAGGGATGGCGGCTTGCCAACTCGCAACTTCCAGGAAGGCGTGTTTGAGGAGGCTGATAAGATATCCGGCAGGGCAATGAAGGAGACCATATTGGTGGGTGAAGGAAGCTGCTACGCTTGTCCTGTGCGCTGCAAGAGAGTGACATCGGTCTCCGAGCCGTATCAGGTTGACCCTGCCTACGGAGGGCCAGAATACGAAACCCTGGCCTCTTTTGGGTCCAACTGCGGTATTGATGACCTGGCAGCTATAGCCAAGGCCAATGAGCTGTGCAATGCCTACGGCCTGGATACAATCTCCGCTGGAGCAACTGTGAGCTTCGCCATGGAGTGCTTTGAGCGGGGTATCCTGAGTGAAAAAGACACCGGTGGGCTCAAGCTCAACTTCGGTGATGCCTCGGCCATGCTGCAACTGGTGGAGCTGATTGCCAAACGGGAAGGCATCGGTGATGTGTTAGCTGAAGGCGTGGCCAGGGCAGCTAAGAGAATTGGCAGGGGCGCTGAGGAGTTTGCACTGCATGTCAAGGGGCAGGAACTCCCCATGCACGAGCCTCGTTACAAACAGGGGCTGGGAATCGGGTATGCCATTTCTCCCAAGGGGGCTGACCACACCATGAGCGTGCACGATAGCATGTACACCGGTGAGGGGCCTTTGCTGGAGAACGCCAAGGCTCTGGGTCTGCTTGAGCCCCTGGCTTTGGATGACCTCAGTCCGGCCAAGGTGAGGATGGTTGCTTATCATAGCTGCTGGCAGCATCTTCTTGATTCCCTTGTGATGTGCAATTTCATGCCCTTCAGCTACGGTCAAGTGAGTGAGCTGGTAGGTGTGACTACTGGCTGGAACAGCACCGTGTGGGAACTGATGAAGGTTGGAGAGCGCTGTCTGGCTATGACGCGCGCGTTCAATATTCGAGAGGGGTTGGGCAAGAAAGACGACAGTTTGCCTCAGCGCTTCTTCACTCCTCTACCTTCTGGCCCGTTGCAGGGGGTGAGCATCGGAAAAGACGAGTTTGAACAGGCCAAGGAGACGTTTTACTCTATGCTGGGATGGGATAAGGCAGAAGGCAGACCTAGCCTGGGGAAACTGCAGGAGCTAGGAATCGAGTGGGTGGCTGATTATATCTAGGAGGCGAAGTTGGAGATTAAGGTTGTTGTCGGAGACATTGTCGCAGTTGAAGCGGATGCCATTGTAGTCAACCTCTTTGAGGAAGTGGAGCGCCCGGGTGGGGCAACGGGCGCTGTGGATAAGGCTTTGGGTGGAGCTATTACCAAGCTCATTGAGCAGGGTGAGATGAAGGGCAAGCTCAACGAGGTGCATATCATACATAGCCTCGGCAAAGTGCCGGCGCGGATTGTGGCTGTTGCCGGGTTGGGCCAGCAGTCCGGGTTCACTCTGGATAAGGTTCGTGATGTAACCGCGGAGGTCTGCCGCGCCTTGCGGAAATTGAATTGTCGGCGAATAGCCACTATCGTTCACAGTGGTGGTGTCGGTGGAATTGAGCCCGGGGCTGCGTCTCAGGCTATGGTTGAGGGAGGTCTTCTCGGGCTGTATAGCTTCCGCAAGCACATAACTAAGGAGCCGGATTATCAGGATGTTGAGGAACTGCTCATCGTAGAGAGAGATGCGGCGAAGCTGCAAACTCTGCAGGAGGGTTGCAAGACGGGCAGAGTGACTGCCGAAGCTACCAGCTTGGCGCGCGACCTGGTCAATGAGCCGTCCAATCACATGACGCCGAGCGATATGGCGAAGGTGGCCGAGAAGCTGGCAAAGGCTCACGGCCTTGGTTTGATGGTCTTGGACCGGGAGCAGATGGAGAAGGAGGGAATGGGTGCGATTCTGGGGGTAGCTCGGGGAAGCCGCCAGCCTCCGAAGTTGATTGTGCTGAGTTACAAAGGTGACAAGACCGCATCTGGGACTCTGGGCTTTGTCGGCAAGGGCATAACCTTTGATTCAGGAGGGATATCTATTAAGCCGTCCGACGGCATGGCGGAAATGAAAGGCGACATGGCGGGTGCAGCGGCGGTGCTGTCAGCTTTGAGCGCTGTTGCTCAGCTAAAGCTTAAGGTCAATGTGACTGCCGTTGCTCCGGCCACTGAGAACTTGCCTGGCGGCAATGCTACCAAGCCGGGAGACATCTTGAAAGCTGTGAATGGCAAGACCATAGAGGTGGTAAACACCGATGCCGAAGGGAGACTTATCCTGGCTGACGCCCTGGGTTATGCCGTGAAGCAGGGATTATCACCCTTGGTTGATGTGGCTACGTTGACCGGAGCCTGCCACGTAGCTTTGGGTCGCCTCTGTAGTGGGGTTTTTGGCAACGACCAGGAGCTGGCGGATAGACTCATCAAGGCTGGGGCCGAAGCGGGAGAGCGTTTGTGGCAGATGCCGATGTACGAAGAATACAAAGAGCAGAACAAAAGTGAAGTAGCTGACATAAAGAACACCGGTGGCAGGTGGGGTGGCGCCATTACCGCCGCACAGTTCCTGGCGGAGTTCGTTGGCGATACACCATGGGCGCATATTGACATAGCTGGTACCTCTGATAATGACAAAGAGCGGGGCTACCTGGTCAAAGGAGCCACGGGAGTTGGTGTCCGAATCCTCATCAATTACGCCCGGGCTTGTGCCAAGTAGTGGGGAAGATATAAGGACTGACGCGGAATAATCACATCGGTGGCGGACCTGAAGGTTCGCCCGTACACACTTCCCAATAAATAAGAGGAGGTTTGTTTATGAAAGTGAAATGGCTGGGTCATGCTTGCTTCTTGATTAGCTCTGACGCGGGACTGAGGATAATCACTGACCCCTATACCGCGGGTGGGGGTGTTGGGTATGCACCGGTCAATGAAGCTGCTGACATTGTCATGGTGAGCCATGACCACTTTGACCACAACGCCGTCTCAACGGTGGCCGGCAAGCCTGAGGTGGTCAGGGGTGGTGGCACGAAGAATGCGAAGGGAGTTGAGTTCAAGGGCAGTGCTACTTACCACGATGACTCCAAGGGTAGCCAGCGCGGTGATAACACGGTATTCTGCTTTTCCGTGGATGGAGTTAAGCTCTGCCATCTGGGAGACCTGGGACACCGCCTTAGCTCGGAGCAAGTTGCTGAGATCGGGGATGTGGATGTGCTGCTTGTGCCGGTAGGCGGCTTTTTCACCATCGATGCCAAGGTTGCCGGGCAGGTATGTGATGATTTGAAGCCGAGGGTGGTCATTCCGATGCACTATAAGACGCCCAAGCTGGACTTCCCGATAGCTGGCGTTGAGGATTTCGTGAGGGACAAGGGGAATGTGAGGGCTCTCGACTCCAGCGAGGCGGAGTTCAAGCTGGGCGAGCTGCCTGACGCCACTGAAATCGTGGTTTTGCAGCCGGCATTGTAGGCCGCAGCTTTCCCGGCCGAATGGGTTCACTCGGCCTTGAGCTTTTCCAGGGCCGAACGAGCAGCTTTCATCTCAGCGGCTAGCTTGGTTTTTCCCGAGCCTGACCCCAGCACTGCGTCCCCGAGCGCGACTTCAACTACGAAATCCCTGTCATGGTCGGGGCCGGAGGCGTCTACCACCCGGTAAGCGGGGAGCTGTTTGTGTCTGGCTTGAGTGAGCTCCTGCAGCATAGCCTTGTAGTTCTGGCTTATTCCTCTGCGTCTTATTCTCCGAAGCTGGCTGCTGAGTTCACTCAATATGAAATCCTTTGCGGCAGCTAGGTCCTGGTCGAGGAATATAGCGCCGATTAGAGCCTCGAAGGCATCGGCAAGATTGGTTGCCCTCTGGCGCCCGCCCGTTGATTCCTCCCCCCTTCCCAGGCGGAGGTAGTCGCCGAGCTTCAGTGCTGAGGCTAGCTGAGCAAGAGTCTCCTGGCGAACCAGTGAAGCGCGGATCTCTGTCAGCTCACCTTCGGCAAGATGCGGGAACTCGTGATACAGTTTCTCAGCGACAATGAAGCCTAGCAAGGCGTCGCCCAGGAACTCCAAACGTTCGTTGTCAGGCAGGTGGAAGTCCGGATTCTCATTGGTGTAGGAGGCATGGATGAGAGCTTGTTCGAGCAGTAACGGGTTTCGGAACTCGATTCCTATAGCCTTCTGCAATCGCTGATGGTCTGGCACAGCCGGTTACCCTTTGTAGTTGAGTATAGCAAGCGCAGCGTGGACCGGCAAGCTGGCTCGTCTTCGCATTTAGGTCTTAATCTAGAAGTGGCTTGACCATGACCATGGTGTCCATGAACGTGGTCACTTTCGTCGGCACTGGTTCGGGAAGCGCATCCATCCTTGCCTTGACGCCTTCTACGGTTTCAGGCCAGGGATTTCCTGTCTCGGCTCTGGGAAAAAGCGGCGATGAGAAAGTAGCTTTGGAGACTGATTGACAAGAACCCCGCTGAACATTGTTCTTGCCCGCTGCCTAATCTTCCGCTCCGGCTTCTCACCAATCGCCAGTTGAACCAGTTCTAGCAGGTGATAAATCTCCAGGGAGCCTGGATAGAAGAGGCTACCTGCTCCGAGCATCTGAAGGCAACCTGCACAGTAAACGCACAGAATGTCAGCGCCGCTGTGCTTGGCTTCCCCGAGCCTTTTCAGGGTGGAGCGAGTAAGATAAAAGGGGTTGTAGTTGCTCTCGATACTGAAACCAGCCCCAATTCCACAGCATACCATCGTTTGCTTGCTTCTCGGCATCTCAACCACCTCTACGCCGATTCGCTCCAGGATTCTTCTGGGAAGCTCAACATACTCGGGTTCCAGGAACTTCGAATAGCAGGAATCCTGAATCGTAGCCCGGAAACCGAGCTTACGCTCAACCTTGATTCTCCCGCTCTCAAGTCCCTCCCAGAGATAGCGAACAAGTGGCTTGAACTCCGCATCGAACCGGACCCCCAACCGCTCTGGCATCACCTTGGTGAAAAGGACGGTGCCGGCGGTGCACATCATCAGAACTTGTTTCGCTTTCATGTCACTGAATCTGGCTTGCATTCGCCTGCCCTGGGCCTCAGCCAGGTCATAATAGCCCATCCGGAAGAAGGTCTCTCCGCAGCACCAGTCCAGTCCGCCGCGAATTGGAAGCTGCGGAAGGAGAGAGGTATCTGTGAGATAAGGCGCCGTACAGACGTTACATCCCGGGTAGATGAATTCCTCGCAGACAGAGCTGTCATCCCAGCTTGCCAGCTTTGCCTGCTCATCGGGAGGCAGCCGGTCAATTACGTGAGTTCGGAAGTTCTTCGGCTCAAGGGGTAAGAAATACCTTGCGCGTTCCGCGAGCCCCCTCCTTCGGTACTCCTCCCACCAGTGGTGAACAATGGTTTCACAGGGATTTGCCTGGTTGGGACAGTAGAAATCGCAGTCAAAGCAACCGGTGCAGATTCGGGATACGCGGTCGCTGATGTGGCCTTGATTGATCTTTGCCTTTTCCGCTTTTGCCACATCAAGAGGAAGAGAAAGCTCCGGGCACCTTGAGAGGCACTCACCGCAAAGCTTGCATCGCTCCAGCTCGAAGAACTGGTATTTCCCCGCGTCAGTCATTTGGAAACCTCCTTCGCAAATGGAGAATCAGCCGGACTAGGCCATGAATGCTGGCCTGAGTGGCTCCATTCTGAACCACTCGGCTCCTGTACAGTCGATTGAAAAACCCAGTAAGCCGGTCAGCCTGAAAAGGGATTTCAGATGGTTCGATCTCCCTGTCAAATTCGGAAAGGTCAACCCAGAACTGCCTTCGGGCTTGGGAAATGAAAGCCATCCGGGTCAGATTGGCGGAGATGACTGAGATGATATCATAGGCCCGCTCCCGGGTGCGGTGAATTGGTCTTCTACCCTCTGCCGTGTCTACCAGCTCAAGGAGATGAAAGAGTTCAAGGCGGCTCCCGAACAGCTCCTTGACCACAGAGAGGACGAAGTAACAGGCGGAACAGGAGACAACCAGCCAATCTGCTCCAGAAGCCTCTGCTTCCCGCAGGCGTCTGGCTCCCTGTCCGACCAAGTCCAGAAGGCTAAATCTGCCGGCCGCCGCTCCAAATCCACAACACAGAGCATTCTGCCGGTTATGTTCCATTTCAACTATCTCGGCACCACATGCATTGGCAATGTCCCTGACTATCTGCCAATGCTGGTCCCCGATGCTCTTGGAAAAGCAATTATCGTGAATGGTAATTCGTTTGCCTATTTTATGGTTGAGCTGGAGTTTGCCCTGCTCTATCCGCTCCCAGAGCCACCGCTCAAGCGGTATTACGTCGCAGTCGAAGGTTATGCCGAATTTCTCAGGCAGGATCTTGGTCAGCATCGCATATTCGGCTGCCATCATTGTTACGACTCGTTTGAGCTGAAGCTTGTCGAAAACGCGCTTTGCCCGCTGACCGATTCTATCCACTACCTCTAGAAGCCCGAGCTGGTAGATATGGCCGCCGCTGCACCACAACCGCTCGTCACCATAGGGTGTGAGGTCTGCTAGTAGCGGCGTCATCGTTAGATAGGGAGAAAGGGCGTTGAAACAGCCGGTGAGCAGGATTTCCTTTCCTGGCTTATCCTCAATTTCCCGCCAGCTTCTGACTATTGCTTTCTCTTCTGTAGGGAGCAGTGGATAAAGCTGGCTCCAGATGGAAGCTCTATCGCCTGGAATGACCATTCGGGCAATGGCGGGAAGGCCCTGGGCATGATACCGTTCGTCCCAGCGAAGCAGGATCAATTCATAGGGTCGGCATTGATTCGGGCAGTAGAAGTTGCAGGAGAAGCAGGTGGTGCATCTAGCCAGCACCGGGCTGGGTAACCCTTGGTTGAGCCTTTCCTTTTCTTGCTTTGCTTGGCTCCGGCTATAGCCGAGGACAGGACAACGAAAGAGACATTCCCCGCAGAGCTGGCAGCAGTCGGGGGAAAAGAACCCTGCTTTCTCAAGCATCGACTTCCCGGTAGCGACCTTTTAGCAGCAGGGGTTCGGCCTGTGTGCTGGACGCATTATCTGGTAACTCAACGAGACGCGAACAACAGAAGGAAATGGCCTGGAAGTCAGCCACTATCCCCTCCAGTCCCTTGTTCTTTGGCATGTCCTCGGGGCTCGAGTGGTCGCTACTCGAATTGCAAGGTGTATGCTACTTCAGAAAACAGGGGTTCATCGTACTTGGCAAGCATCCCCACGGTGAGTATCGCGACGATGACCCACTTGCCGTCTTTCATTACCCCGAGAGAGAAAGCATCGGCTCCAAGCCCCTGTATTTTCGTCTTTGCTGTGGCCTCGGAGGCTGGAGTGCCGTCTGCCAGACTTGTCTCTCGCTCAGGCGCAATCTCGATTTTTGAGCCGCCGGCTTCCTCCAGTGTGGCGGTGAGCGCATCGGCAAAGGTGGCACCCTCCGCGACCGCAACGATGAGCGCGGGGACCTGCTTGGCTGCTTGAGCGCCGAATATGATGAATGGCCCGTCCGCCGGGGATTCTACCCAATCGCTGGGGTATTTGACAGAGAAGCCATGGTCCGCATTTGCATACTCGATGGCTTCAAATGAAAGCTCATCCGGAGCGGGCGGCTCCTCGGTTGCCGCTGGTTCCCCGCCTGTGCACGCCGGCAAGGCAAGCCCCAGTATGACCACCCCGGTGACAAACAGTACGGCCAGCTTGTTTCTGTGCGCTTTAGCTATCATGACACCCCCTTTTCTGTTTAGTTTTGCTTGGAACTGGCATCGCCTTCTCACTATAGTATATCACCTGTAGACTGGTGACGACAGCACGTACCGTACTGTCTTCAAAAGGAACTCTACATTTGGAAGCCTTTTTCAGGATTACATTGGTGGCTGGTCTCCATACGAAAGGCTAAGGAGTAGATCCCAAGCACTAAGCACCAAATCCTAAACATAAGGAGATTTGAGATTTGGGGCGGAGCGCGTGTTTATTCCGAAAATAGATTCTCGCACTCTGGCCCGGGTGGATTGGAGCATCAGCTCCAATCATGCCTAGAGCGGATGCTCTAGGCTACCCCGACTTTCGGGCGCGTCGATTGGGGGGCCGTCACCCGCAGGTGGGTCACTGGCACGGAACCATCAGACGCTATCGAGTTGCTGTAGATATAGCCTCATGCTATAATCCTGCGGTGTTGGGGATTCGTCTAGCGGTAGGACGGCGGACTCTGGATCCGTAAGGCCAGGTTCGAATCCTGGATCCCCAGCCAAGCTAGGTAATATTATTACCTCATTTCAGACTCAAGTTATCAAGTTACTCTTCTTGGTCTGAGTTCAATTTTGGTAGTTGTATTACTATATTAATGTTAACTCAATTTTTAGCTTGATAAGGTTGGATTATTATCAAGAGACAGAAAGAATAGACAGCGACATGATAAACAGTAATGAGGAAGACATAGTACGATTGAACAGGTCTCACGTTAAGCGTGCTACTAAGACACTAATCAGGGCATTCTGGAATCAGCCACCTCTCCAACATTACTTCCCCAACGAGGTGGAGCGGGAAAGGATAGCGCCCTACTTCTTCTCTTTGTCTGTCTTCAATGGCATCCGATATGGTGAAGTGCATGCCACATCTCAAGATTTGGAGGGAATCGCCGTTTGGCTACCATCCGACAACTACCCTGTTACACTATGGAGACTGTTGCGCTCCGTTCCACTATCCGAGATTCTCGGCTTTGGAATATATGGCGGGTCCAGAATGAGGGGGCTTGGTCAATATATAGACGCCGTGCACGGTCGACTGGCCCCTTTCAGGCACTGGTTCTTGCAGGCCATTGGTATAGACCCTCAGTCTCAGGGAAGAGGCTATGCTAGTAAGCTGCTCAGGCCAATGCTATCAAGAATAGATGAAGGAGGTCTGCCATGCTATCTTGAGACGCTCGAAGGACCAAACGTCCAGCTCTATGAGCACTTCGGCTTTAAAGTGATAGAAGAATCTAATGTTCCTGACACTAATCTGACTAACTGGGCAATGTTGAGAGACGCTCGGTAGTCAAGGCAACTTGAGTAGGGATATAATATACTAAAATAAACCATCATTTCGGAGGTTTAAATATGCCAGTTGAAGTTGCTAATACCCTGAGTTCTGTAGGTATCTTTTTTGCTGGTCTAGGTATCTTACTTGGTAGTTTTGCTATTTTTTGGTTTTGTTCACTATACGCAAAAAAAAGTAATACTTGTGGTATATCTCATACCATACTCAAATCAGACTAACCGCCTAGGTGCATTACATCCAGTGTAGATAGGCCTCTGCGGTGTAGATTATAGGCAACGTCTGAAGCTGTGACAAGAGAATTTGATGCCAGTCTCTTTGCCAGAGGGATAACCTTATGTCCAAGAAATCAGACATCCCGATGTTTGCCCAGTGGTAAGTGAAATTTCACGCAACAACTATTTACATTTTGTCTACATATAGTTAACAAACAGTGAACATCCCCAGCTGTGGGGATTCGAACTACCGCACTAATTCAACTTCCGATGAAAATAACCGGCCTTGTGCTCTAATCGTTTGACGAACACGTCTGGGTATAATAGAATTATGTTGCTGGTCGTGGAGAGGATACGAGTAGTTCCTGTAGCATTGGAATAAACTGTTTTTTCTCGAATGAAAGTTCGGGAACTGTCCAGAGTGGCCAGCCAGACCTTACGGCGCATTCGTCTAGGGGTTTAGGACACCTCCCTCTCAAGGAGGAGATCACCGGTTCGAATCCGGTATGCGCTACCAGTTGTATTTCTACGCAAGATTCCCTCCCGGCGCCTGTTTGGCAAATGCCGGTTTGTTGAAATGCCGCGGCATTGGAAGCTCTGCGATACGATAGTCATTGCCGATTCAGCTTGTTGTCCCCAGGTCTTGGCGGTATCCTGTCTTCGCAGGGCACCTTCGTCTGGCATAGCCCGCAGCCGAGATAGTAGCCGGTGTAACCCTCTTCCCTCCCCAGTTCCTTGAGTATTACCTTTTGCTCGTTGAGCAGGAAGTCAGCACATCTTCTCCTGTCATGTCCCTGCTCGCTGATGGCGCCTGCCGGGCAACGCTCAATGCAACGCCGACATGATCCGTCTCTGTAAAATAGGCAGTTGGCCAGATGGTTTTCGTATGTTCTATGGCTGGGGGGGAGTGGTACATCACACACTACACTCCCGCAGCGGAGGGCAATCCCCCTGGGGGTAATGAAGCCATCGCTGAGGCTGAAAGTCCCGAGGCCGGCAGCATAGGCAATGTGCCTCTGTGACCAGTTTGACGCCAGGCCATCTGGCGAGGCCAGCATTCGATAGAAGTCGGCCAACTCGGGGGCTACAGCGTGGTAGCCGAGCCTCTCCAGCAGGGATACCAGGTAATGTGAAAGCTCGTCTATGAAAGCTTGGCCGTGCCATCGCGTGTGGTTCCACCTTAGGGAGGGAACAACGGATTCCCGGCGCAGGCTGAGTCGGGTCTCGTGGGTAACGGGCAGAACCCAGGATACCACGCTTACCGTGGGCAGCCGTTCTTGTTCTCCGCCTCCGCTGTTTCTGAGATGCTTTTCTAGA
>Ga0209986_10000782_pt1 | contig 31210 bp, 28 predicted proteins | sample BlataG_FD_183168 | JGI IMG/M metagenome (GOLD analysis project Ga0209986, IMG submission 183168) | Deep subsurface microbial communities from Black Sea to uncover new lineages of life (NeLLi) - Black_00105 metaG (SPAdes) (version 2) | ecosystem: Environmental > Aquatic > Marine > Oceanic >...
GGGAAAGGGACGGACATGGTGAACCCTAAACGGGCACGAAGCGGGAAACTGTGGATACAGCCAAGGGTATCACCTACATTCGGCCTTTGACTTGTAAAGTGCGCTGATCAGATACGGCAAGCAGTCTGTTGGGAAGGGGCCAATTCCTGCATAGCAGCGTTTGCGCGTTACTACCCGAGGTAGGAGCCGGATGAGGTAGTTCCTCATGTCTGGATCTGTGCGGGGGGTGCCGGGTGACCGGTATCCCTACCGCGACTAAATAAGTAAATAACTTCACTTCATAATCGAGATACTTACTTATTTATGGACGTCCCTCTTTTCCCTCCGCGGCCTTCACAGGCCTGGCAAATGACCGCCGAAGCTCCCTGCAAACAAATAAGTTTTGCCAGTTCATCTTCAACATTCTATACATTGTACAGGTTTTAAGAAAATCTTTTTGGCGACACAGACCTGCCCGCCATTGCCATGTACGCCGGCATTACACTCGCTCGGCGAGTGTGGCGCTGGCAGGCGGGTGGCAGGCGGGTCCGTGTCCAAATTCTTTTTCTGAAAGACTACTGAAATAAAAGGTAAACAAAATATGGGAACCGATATTGAAAAGTGGCTACAAGGCGATGGGGAGGTATTTTTGAAGGATATCGGCATTAGAAAAGGACAACTCATATTGGATTTTGGCTGTGGGGTTGGCCACTACACAATTCCAGCTGCTAAAGTGGTGGGGAAAGAAGGCAAAGTATATGCAGTAGATAAGGACAGGGAAGCCTTGGATAAATTGACGCAGATAGCAAAATCGAGGGGACTAAGAAATATATTCATAATAAGGACGTCAGGAGATTTGAAAATTGACCTCAAGGATGAATCTATTGATACGGTCCTGCTTTATGATGTATTGCATTACATGCAGCCGCAAGAAAGAAGGGAAATCTATAATGAGGTGTATAGGATTCTAAAAATTGATGGCTTAGTTTTAGTCTACCCAAAGCACCATAAGTGGGATGAGTCTCTATGGAATCTGGCTGATATGGAATTAGAAGATGTTATAAAAGAGATAGAAAGTGCAAATTTCTATCTTAAGAGAAAATGTTTCAAGACACTCATACATGACGATAATTACGACAAAGGATTTATCTTAAATTTCACAAAAAGGGGATGAGAGGAAATCGCAATTTCTAAATGGAAGGAAATTGTTTCCATGATTCGGAGGCAGAAAAATGCATAAGCCAAAAAGGATAATTCTATTCTTAATATTCGCCATGTTATTCACCTCCTTAGCGTTCGCAAAGGATTTAGATCTTACCATAGTTTATGATAATAATCCCTATAATGAGCAATTGGAAACAAGATGGGGTTTTTCCTGTCTAGTTGAAGGGCTTGACAAGATTATTCTTTTTGATGTGGGGGGCGAAGGTTCGATACTTCTTAGGAATATGGACAAACTCAAAATCGATCCCAAGGCGATTGATATTATAACCTTGTCTCATATCCACTATGACCATATTGGTGGGCTATCCAGCTTTCTGGAAAAGAACAGCGAGGTTACCGTATACCTACCAGAATCTCTTCCGCAAAGCGTTAAGCGTACAGTAAAAGAAGCTGGCGCCAAACTGGTAGAGGTTTGCAAGCCTTTGGCAATTTGCAAGAATGTCTATTCTACCGGAGAGCTTGGAAGTTGGATAAAGGAACAGTCTCTTATAATAAAGACAGGCAAAGGACTGGTCATAATAACAGGTTGTGCTCATCCAGGGGTTGTAAACATTGTAAAAAAGGCCAAAGACATGCTTAGAAAGAACGTTTATTTAGTCTTAGGTGGCTTTCATTTATGCTGGATGAATACCTGGCAGATAAAGGGAATTGTGAAGGGACTTAAAGAACAAGGGGTTAGGAAAGTGGCCCCTTGTCATTGTTCAGGGGATCTTGCCAGAGAATTATTTAAGAAGGCCTATGGGAAAGATTTTGTTTTTATCGGCGTAGGAAAAAAGATAAAAATAAAAGATGCTTTCTAATTGCTTAAGATTACTAATTGCTGGTTTTACTATGGGTTGGGGCCCCTGCCTGGCTTACGTTGTCCCGTTTCTTTTGCCTTACATCGGGGCTACAAAGAAAGATTGGAAGGAGGCCTTAAGAGTCGGATTAATCTTTTCGATTGGTAGACTTTTGGCGCTTTCCATTCTAGGCGGACTTGCAACTGTGGCTTTCAGTTTTATCAATCGGTTTTTTCCACCTCAAAAGTCTGGTTGGCTTTATTTAATCGCAGCCTTTTTTATGATAGTAGTAGGGGCTTCTATCATTCTAGGCAAAGGCCTTAAAATGCATGTTGCAAAGGAGGTATTAGATAAAGGAAGTGAGAGTATGTTTTTATTTGGTTTTTTGATGGGCGTCGCCCCATGTGTCCCATATGTAGCAATTCTAACCTACATTGCCTGTATAGCAGAGAATGCCATTTTAGCAGGTATGTTGTATGCTGCCGTGTTCGCCACAGGCACAGCAATTCCGCCTATAGTATTAGGCGCCTTAATGGGTATCATTCCGGCAAGATTGTTCAGACGGGAGAAATTTTTCCATATTTTCCAGGTAGTTTGTGGAGCGGTTCTTGTCCTATTTGGATTTCAGCTTATTTATTATGTGTTGAATTTGCTGATTTAGAAGAAGATGGGCTACCAACAGCGAATAATACAGAATAAGAGGTTTTTGCCTTCATGCCAGTGCATGTGAATTGGTCGGGAGTCATCACTTCACACGGCCGCTATTGCTTCTTTAGACTGTGCTCTGGATGCGTTAGTCAGAGCAGTGGAGTAGAGATGCAAAAGCTCTTCGTCTGTGAGGCTTGTTTTTAGTCGTGAGGATTCATTTTTGACCTTCATTAAGAGCTGTTCAAGAAGATGCCGTTTTGTATTTATGCCCATGCTCTTGAGCTTATAACGAAGCGCATTCGTTGCCGCCTTCTTACCGATAAGGAGTTCCCTCCGCAGAGATACCTCCGCAGGATCATATGGTTCATAGTTTGACGGATTTTTGACCAGGCCATCTATATGAATGCCCGACTCACACGCAAAGATATCTTTACCAACCACAGGCTTCTTCGGAGAGATAGGAATACGGGAAACCTTCGCAACATAGTGAGAAAGAAAAGAAAGGTACTTAAGGTTATACCTGCCTATCCCTTTTCTCTTCGCTAAGAAGGCCACTATCTCTTCTAAGGCCGCGTTGCCAGCCCTCTCAAAGTGGTATCAACAATTCCTTTCATAGCCTCTCACCCCTCATTTCATGTATCTGATCATAGGATTAATTTTCTCTCGCCCGCTTGCCTCCGGTCGCTAGAGCTCACGGAGATCGCAGAGAGAATGGTTTTTTGGGGGACTGAGAAACTCTGAGCCTCTATGGGCTCTGCCTGCCCCGTAAGGAGGAACGACTGTACTGGGGTGGGAGACAAAAGAATTGCTGTGACCACTTACGATTTCATTAAGGCATTTTCTACGGGAATAGGGCTCTCTGCACCTTCTGCCGCATAATGGATGAGGCGCATCCGGGGCAAAGCAAACCCAGACATTTTCGTGTATCTCGAAGTCAAAAATATTCCTGGGAATCGCTGCATGGAATTCCATGCAGCCAGTGTCAATCGTTGCCTTTAACCCATTGCCGTTGTTTGTTTTATTTACTATTTTTCCCCTGATTCTATTGAGGTTGCTGCCACCTGCTTCATTTTTTATTACGGTTTTTATGAGGAAATCCTTATCCTGGTCATTTACAACCGTTAGTAAAAGATCCTTTGATATTTCATCGTATGTAATATCTCCTATTTTAATCCCTCTCTGCTTGCCCCTCCCTACGACAGACATTTTTGTCACCGCAGGAAACCCCGCCTCCATCAAAGCTGCAAGCGCGTTGTCCGATTTTTCAGGTCTTACTATCGATCTGATCATTATCATTTGAATTTCTCTTTCTATAATTCAATTACGGCCCCCTATACCGTAATCTATGAGAAGCTTTTCAAGTTCATTAATCTCAAGAGGTTTCGGGATAACGAAATTGTCGTTTTCCTCCATTTTTTTTGCAAGGGTTCTGTATTCATCCGCCTGTGGGTGATCCGGTTCAAACTCGATAACAATTTTTCTATTAATTTCTGGCCTTTGAACCATGTTGTCCCTCGGAATAAAATGTATCATGTGCGATCCGAGCCGATCTGCAAAATGCTCTATCATATCTGTTTCATTATCCACTTGACGGCTGTTGCATATAAGCCCTGCCAACCGGATGCCCCCTGCCTCGGCAAACTTCAATATCCCCTTGCAGATGTTGTTTGCCGCATACATGGCCATCATCTCACCCGACACTACGATGTAAATCTCGCGTGCCTTTCCTTCCCGCATAGGCATGGCAAACCCTCCACAGACCACGTCGCCTAATACGTCATAAAATACAAAATCTATATTTTCTTCTTCAGAATAGGCCCCAAGCTTCTAAGAGGGTGATTGAAGTAATTATCCCGCGTCCGGCACATCCCACACCCGGTTCCGGGCCTCCGGCTTCGGTACAATAAACACCTTTGAATCCTAGCTTCCGGACGTCATCGAGATCCACGTCTTCACCCTCTTCCGTCAAGGTATCTAAAACCGTACTCTGGTTGAGACCACCGAGAAGCAGCCTGGTTGAATCGCCTTTCGGGTCACAGCCGACCACCATGACCTTTCTCCCCATCTCTGCAAGACCTGCAACAGTATTTTGTGTAGTCGTCGATTTGCCGATGCCACCTTTTCCGTAAATAGCGATCTTTCTCATTTTTGTTTCTCCCAAATATGTATTGTGTTTTTGTTGTTGAATAATCGTGTGAGCTTTACGGATATACATATCAAGAGCCGTGCCAAGCGTGAGGACCGCCCGAGTTAATGCTGTAACTACCCAACGCCATTACTGAAAACTGCGCATGCGGGTTCTATTGCCTGAGATAATGAAAGGAGACTTTCCTACACAGCGGTGGGATGAAGGGTGATTCCTACCGGAAGGAAGGAAAGATGGGGTGACGGGCGGTTTGTCGTGCCAGATCTAGGGGAGAGTTGGTCATGCTCCTCCACGTGAGCCGTTGAGCACTTGTTGCAGAACCAAATTCGTGTTCTGTTCCAGCTCACCCATGATCTCAGCAAGGGTTTTGAGGTAGGTCAGGCTTTTTCTAGACTTCTCGCGGTAAGGAAGGTTGAGGGAAGGGTCTTGGAGGATTTGGATTGATCTGTCAAGGAATTGCGCATCCAGTTTACCTGTGTCTCTGTAAATAAGGTCAGTCCACTCCTTCTTTAAACTCTCTGGCATCTTGTCGTAGGCTGCAAGAATATCCGGATCTTTCCCGAGGTAAAGGGATCTTTTCAGTTCATCAATACCACGTCGGACCTCTTTTTCATGTTCCTCATCCAGGGGCTTCTCGGCTAGCAGTTCATTCCACCTCTCCTCTATGTGCGCGCACACCCACTTTTCACCCTGCTCAGCAGGTGGCGAAAAGTCCAAAAATCGGTTCTGAATCTCCAGGAGATCTTTTCCCTGATCATCGGATCCTTTGCCCATGTTCTTCAGTGCTTCATTCAACACATGAACCGCCTTTTGCTTCATCCCTTGTTGATCCGAGTGCTCTAACACCAGTCGCTCCCATTGATCTCTCAGGAATCCCAGTTCCAGTTTGATGAGCGAGAAAATGAAACCGGATTTGGCAACGGCATTGCGCAGCGAGTGCGCAAGGACATTACAGGAATTTAGCTTGTCCTGGGCCAGTTCGCGCATTGCCTCAAGGGACTGCTGGCGCAACTGGTAGGAAAGGAGTTCAGTGCCGAGGGATAGGGACAGTCTCTTGATGACCCTGGTCTCCGGGCTGCCAATCTCGATGGTGTGTGGGCGGAAATGGATCTTTATTACAGCTACCACCACATATTCATTATTCTGCCAGATGATTTCGCCTTTGCAGTTTCTGGGGTATTGCAGGAGCGGCCCATTTCCGGAGTATGAATCCTCTTTTGGGATTAAAACCGGTTCCATGTGGTGGGAATCTTCCCACACGCCTTCCACCTGAAGCCTGACACTCCGAGTGTCATTTCTGGGATCCTCTGCTGTCCAACTCTTCTGGTTCTCCACACACCATCCCATGGCTTCTAGGGGACGACCCGCTTCATCTCTGTATTCAATCCAGGGTTTGCCGGGAGGATTATAATCGGACGTTTCCGGGAGACCCCAGGAGATGGTCTTCCTTTCCTCATCGATGACGCCAGAGGTAATCCGCTTTGCGATCATATCAGGAGGAGGACCTATTTCGTAAACGGTCCCCTTATAGGCGCTGGGAAGACAAAACAAGATGGTCTCGATGATATTCTCACAGGCCCTTTCCACAACCGCTTTGTAAACTTTTGTCTCCAAGTTCTCTTCCCCTCGTACTCTTTAGCATCAATGTATTGGATCATATGCATAAAATCATAACAGCCTTGAAGGCTTTGGGTTTAGTCTGCAAGAATCATGCAACACTTCAAGCTTGGGAATAGCAGTATAGATTCTAGATAGTTAGCCCAGCCGCATAGCAGGATAAAGGGCACAAAACTACAACTATTCAGAAATAACATACCACTTTTATGAAAAGTTTTACACAGTTCCAGAGCAATGCGGATCACACAGAGGGTAGGCAGGTGGTATATAATACTGACAATTGATTTGAGCAAGCTCAGTGGTTTTGAAACCGCTTTTTTCCTTAGGTAAGGCTCACGCTCTAGAAGTTTCAACGATATCTAATCGGTCCAAGATGCCTTTGGCAAGTTGAAATAGAAAGTTGTCCCCTTGCCCTTTTCAGACTCTACCCAAACCTCTCCACCGTGGTTATTGACAATCCTCTCAACGATTGCGAGCCCTAAACCTGTTCCTTCCTCGTCTTCTATTTCTTTTAGCCGAAGGAACCTCTCGAATATTGTCCGCTGATATTTTGGATCAATTCCAATGCCATTATCTCTTACGTAAAACTGATGGAACTTCCCTCCATCTTCGTATCCAATCTCTATCTTAGGGCTCTTAGCGCCACCCGTAAACTTGATGGCATTCACGAAAAGATTCTCGAAAACCTGATAGATCCTTTTTTCATCACAGTAGACGGTGGGAAGGTCATTGCCCACAACAAGCTCAATGTCCTTTTCCTTCAGCCTACCTTTGAGGCCCGAGATTATATTGCTCACTATCTTAAGGGAGGAGACATCCTTAAAACGAGATGCCACCTGGCCGATCCTTGACAGCGCGAGGAGGTCAGAGACCAGTATCTCCATTCGGCGTGCACTGCCCTTGATTTCCTCAAGGTACATCCGGCCCTTCTCCCCCAATTTTTCTTGATACTTTTTGAACAGCAGAGAAGAAAATCCCCGGATCGAAATGATGGGGGTTTTCAAGTCGTGGGAAACCACATCGACAAAGTTCTTAAGCTCCTCGTTTATCCTTCGGAGTTCTTCCTCTGCCCGCTTCTGTTTGGTGATATCCACGACGTTACCCAATACGCCAGGCCTACCATTATGCTCTATGCGCGTGTTTCTCCTTTCGATCTATATGGTCTCACCGTTTTTTGTGAGCCCTTTGGCCTCGTATTCCGATGGCGCCTCCTCTCCTCTTAGCCTTCTTGCCATTATTTCCTTGTTCAAGTCCCTGTACTCAGGATGGACCAGCCTCCAGGACTCGATACCCGTCAACTCCTCTCTCGGGTACCGGAAAATGTCAGCGAATTTGCTGTTGGCAAATACAATTTTCTCGTCTTGGACTATATATATGCCAGTCAAGGAGTCTTCGACAAGTGTACTATATTTTTTCTCGCTCTCCCGCAGTGCCTCCTCGGCACTCTTGGGCTCGGTAATCTCCATGGTGGGCTCGATCATACTCACAACATTATAATTATACCTTATCACGCTATAACTTGATACAGACTTTCGGAAAAAGATTTCGGGGAACATCATAGCCTTGTGGCGAGAAACAATAGGTTGCGAACAAGGTGAAAGTAAGAAGCCTCCTGCACTTTTCTTGCCAAGGCAGAATGCTCAACAAGTTCCATCTTGTCGCTCATGAAGTCAACCCCCCACCTAAACCTTCCTCCCTGAAGGCCTCAGGTTCGGAGAGCCGGTGCCTCGGAGAGGGGAGGGTTTAGGTGGGGGTGAAATATGGAAATTCCTACACTATGGACCTATGTGGGTGTTGTCAGGATATCAATTTGATGTAATTGCTGAACATGAGCTCGAATTGCTCACCTACGAAGGCTTCGTGTTTCTCAGCATCTCTCACTAGAGCGGCTATGTCTACAGAAGGCGGTTGTGGTAACCAGTTCTCGTCGCCTTCCACCCACGTTCGTATGTCGGAGACCGTGGCAGCGTGATTGTCAAACTGGAGTCCAACAATATGGGTCGTCCCTCCACGGAGATGGCCTCCACCTGACACTGTGCAGACGTAACCAGGACTTCTATCTCCTTGGGCAAGGGGGGCAAGACTGCCTGGGCGTGCCACTTGAAAAGGGGCAAGGATTTGCTTGTGCCGCGAAACAGGGGGTGGCTGTGGCCATCTTTTGTAAGATAACCATCCACAAACCCCACACTGCGACAAAAGTTGGGGCCAATCCTTGCGCCCATGGCCTCAGCCAGGAGCTGGTGGCCCAGGCAAAAGCCCATACAGGGTTTGTCCTCGTCTATGAACCGGCGGATGACCGCTTTTTCAGCTTTGAGAAAGGGATATTCCTTTTCCTGGTCCACATTCGGGCCGCCTCCTAACACAACAAGCCCGTCATATGGGCCCGTGTCCGGAATCGGCTGATGCCACACCTCCAGGATCTCTAATTGCACCTTCCGTTTTCCTGCCGAACGAATCAGGTGCTGACCCGGCCCTTCCCACGGCATGTGCTGGAAGACAAGGAACCGTTTGGACATGTTATCCTCCGATAGTTTCCAAATTTGCAACTCTCCTGCTGCAAGCTGAATCGTTGCCAAGTAATTTCCTTCGCCATGACGGCCTCCACTCTCCTGCGGCGCCGGCCAAGCCTTGGAGAGTGGAGGCTGGATTGGGCTGAGCCCGCAGGTCAATGGCTTATAATCTGAAAGTCCGGATACGCGCTGGCTCTGTGTTCACCAAAATCGAGACCTTCCATCTCTTCCTCGGGAGAAACTCTGAGCCCTATGGTCTTGTCAATCAATTTGAACATGACAAAAGACGCACCAAATGCCCAGACAAAGCCCGCACAGATTCCCAGGACCTGGACACCTATTATCTTTGCCGATGTGCCTCCAATGTTAAAAATGCCTGCCGCAAGGGTTCCCCATGCGCCGTTTACACCATGTACGGAGATGGCGCCTACCGGGTCATCCACCCTGATCCGGTCGAAAAACAGCACTGACAAGACTACCAGGACCCCAGCTATGGCTCCGATAACTACGGAACTGAATGGCGTGACCGTGGCGCAGGGGCTGGTAATTGCTACCAGTCCGGCTAGGGCGCCGTTTAAACTCATGCCCACATCAGGTTTTTTGAACTTGATCCAGGCTGTGATCATGGCAAAGACAGCCCCTGCTGCCGCAGCGAGGTTAGTATTGGCAAAGATCATGGCGATGTCCTTGCTGGCTGCTGTGGTAGAACCCGGGTTGAACCCGAACCAACCAAACCACAGGATAAAGACCCCTAGGGCCGCCAACGGGATGTTGTGGCCAGGGATCGGTTGCACCTTCCCCTCCTTTGTGTATTTGCCAATCCTTGGGCCCAATACGATGGCCCCGGCCAAGGCGGTCCACCCCCCGATCGAAGAGTACAATTATGTATAGTTCCCTGTATTTAACGGCACAACAGGAATAAGACCTTTGAGAAACGATCAGGCGTACAGTGCGGGTGGGATAAGTATGGGGTTAAGCTCTAACGGTGAGACCTAAGTACGATTAAATACTCGAACATCCTCTGGATCGCGGATGGGATAGGCAGGGAAATGACGAATGAACATGTGATCCAGAAGCTGGGTGGAGGGAATCAGATTGCGAGCAACCTGCTTAAGCCTGAAAACTCTCTGCCTTTCTTGGAAAGTCATTGGTACAATATAAGCAATCAGCATGCCATGCAAACGAAATGATGGTTAGCCCGTCGAGTCGGTTTCACTCTCAGCTTTGAGCCTTGAGCTTTGAGCTTTGCTATTCGCTCCGTTGGCCAAAACTTCTTTGATTGTCTTTTTGATGGCCGCCACCTGCTCCGGGCTGTCGACTTTCTGGCCGTCAAAGTCCCGCACGTAGAAGACATCGACGACTTGATCGGCCTTGGTGGCGATCTTGGCAACCCTGGTGTCCAGTCCGCACCGGAGAAGGGTATTGGTGATCCTATAAAGAAGCCCTGGGAAATCGTGCGTGTAGATTTCTATGATCGTGAAAAAATCGGAGGTCTCATTGTCGACGTTGACCTTGTCCGGCTTTCTCGGTGTCTTTCTTTGTAAGGATTGATAGGCCAGCACCTTTTGGTCAAGAGCAGTCGAAAGATCCAGCTCACCCCTCAGGGCAGCCTTCAGGTCTTTGTTGACCCTATCCCACATTTCGTCCTCAAGGATAGTGTCGGGTGGGGCCTTGACCTTGAAGATGTCAAGGGCGATGTCATTTCTCCACGTGTAGATCTGAGCACTCAAGATATCAAAATTGTTCAGAGTGAACACGCCTGCAATTCTTGAAAAGAGTCCGGGAAAGTCTCTGGCACAGATCGTAGCGGTTCTGTAGTTCGTCCTGGGATTGACCTTTGTCTCCAGCACACACGGGTCTTGACCGAGGCTATGAAATAACTCAATATGATGGAGGATATCTTTCGACGATGTGTACAGAAGGTACCGTGGCGACATATCGTCAAAGAGAGTCTCCAATGTGTTCGTGGGTATGGATACCGCGCGTTGAAAAACTTTCTCCTTTTTTTTCTCTACCACTTCTGAAGCCGCTGGTGTGGCCAGTTCACCTTTTTTCAGGATGTGGAAGACCTTGAAAAAGAGTTCCTTGAGTAAGGCAGCCTTCCAATCGTTCCACGCCTTCGGACCGGTGGCCCTTGAGTCAGCAACCGTGAGCAAATAGAGCATCTTCAGGCGCTCAACGTCCCGAAATTTTCTTGCACACTGCACGACGATCTTCTCGTCGTTGATGTCTCTTCGCGTGGCAGTATGTATTAGGAAAAGATGCTCACGAACCAGAAAAGAAATAGCTTCAATGTCTCGGTCAGGGAACTCCATTCTCTTAAACACTTGCGCCGCGATTTGCGCTCCCAGACTGGCGTGGTCATCATGGTCCTGTTCCTGTCCGCCCTTGCCCACGTCGTGCAACAGGCATCCCCACAGCAGAAGCTCCGGGTTCTGCAATTCTCTGAAGAGCTTTCCGTAGAAGGCGTCCTGGGTGTCCGGGCTGGCGTCCCGCAATTCTTTCAAGGTTTGCACGGTACGCAACGAGTGTTTGTCCACTGGGTAGAGGTGATACTCGTCGTATTGAATCCGGTTGACAATCCCCATTATCTCGGGAATAAAGGCTGCCATCATGCCCGTGTTCAGCATCTCACTAAGGACGTTAAAGGTTTGGGGAGGCGCTGACAGAATCCGCTGAAAAGATTTGATGACCGCACGGGACCTTTGAAATCTCTCATTGACCAAGTACAAGAACTCTTTGACCAGTCGGCTTGCGCCAGCGCTTAAAGGTTTTTCGAGTACCGCGCTCATCTCGAATATCTTTATCAAAAGATGGGGATTTCTGAGGATGGCTTCCGGAGATTCAAAGTCCAGAGCGTCGCGGACGACCTCGATGCCTGCTGTTACCGCCTTTCGTGGCGACTTTTTCCTCTCGGACTTTTGCTTTGCCCTCACCGCTCTGTTGAGAAACATAAGATGCTGTCGTTTCAGGAACTCCATCTGGCCGTGCAGGGCCCCCAGGAATCCTTCGACAGGCTGTTGCCCGTTCTCCTGTTTGAATCCCAGGGCTTGCGCGAGCCTGACCTGGTATTCAAAGTAGAGTTGATCGCATTTGCGTCCGCTCAAGTGGTGTAGCCAGTTTCTCACGTTTCTAATAAACGTTAGCGCCTCACATAAGGACTGGAACTCATCATGGGACAGATGTCCAAAGAACTCCAGGTCCCTTGGTTCGTTGATGTGATATGTCGTCAGCGCCACCCAGAGCATGGCGTGATAATCCCTCAGGCCGCCGAGTCCCTCTTTGATATTCGGTTCTAGAAGATAAGTGGAATCTCCGAACCTTGCATGGCGTTCTTGATTTCTTTCTGAAAGCCAGTCCAAGTAAGCACGTCCGTGCCTGCGGAGGACTTTGCCGCGTAATTGTTCCTTCAGATCTGAATAGAGGGAAAATATGCCACAGAGAAATCGTGCGTCGATCAGGGAGGTTAAGACCTCAAAATCCTGGGAAGCCAGTGTTGAACACTCTTTCAAGGACCGGATTGCATAGCCAACCTCAAGGCCGACATCCCACAGAGGATAGAAGATTTCCTGGACCAGGCCCTTGGCCTTGTCCGGGATCTTTTTCTTGAAAAGGAGGAGTACATCCACATCGGAGTGAAGACACTGCTCTTTTCTGCCGTAACCACCCAGTGCAACGATGGCATAGGGATTCTTTTCCATGCGCATCTGGGGACCCACGGAACTACTGAAAAAGCTCTCGTGGAAGTACTCGTCGAGGATTTCTGTATGTCGTTCCAAAAAGCAGGGTTCGTTGCCCTTGACGAAACGGGCGATCAGGCCTTCCCTCTTTTCCCGCAGCAGACTTATTGGGGATTGCTGTGGACTCATGTGCACAACTATATTGCTTCCTTGCCCCGTTCTCCTGTCCTGATGCGAATAACCTCATCTAAGCCACTGACAAATATCTTTCCGTCGCCAATGGCTCCGGTTTTGGCTTTTTGCTCGATCACTTGAACAACCTGAGACGTAAGCTCCGAATCCACGACCACCTCTAATTTGATCTTTGGCACAAAGTCCACCTTGTACTCTGCCCCACGATAAATCTCCGTATGGCCTCTTTGGCGACCGAATCCCTTGACCTCGCAAACTGTCATACCCTGAACACCAATCTCCATAAGGCCTTCTTTCACATCATCCAGTTTAAATGGCTTGATGATGGCTTCAATTTTCTTCATTTTTTTCTCCAATTGAGGAATTGCGGGAATCGGCCAATCAACCCCGCTTCTTTATTGGGACATAATCTCTTTTGTTTCGCCCAACGTATATCTGACGAGGCCTCTGGATTTTCCAGTTAGGGTCGTCGATACTCTCTTTCCACTGGCTGATCCATCCGGGCAAGCGGCCGATGGCAAACATGACCGTGAACATATTGACCGGAATCCGCATGGCTCGGAGCAGGATGCCGCTGTAAAAATCTATGTTCGGATAAAGGTTGTGATCAATGAAGTATTGATTCTTCAAAGCCACTTCTTCCAATCTCCGGGCAATATCCAACAGGGGATCTTGCCGCGTCACTTTCCCTAAGACGTTATCGCACACCTCTTTCATAATCCGGCCCCGTGGATCATAGGTTTTGTATATCCGATGACCAAAACCCATGAGCCGAAAAGGATCATTTTTGTCCCTGGCTCGGGCCAGGAAGGGGGCCAGATCTCCACCACTTTCATGTATCTGGCTAAGCATTTCCACAACGGCCTGGTTGGCGCCGCCATGCAAAGGGCCCCAGAGGGCACATATGCCGGCTGAAATGGCCGCGTAGAGATTGACCTTTGCGCTTCCCACTAATCGGACGGCGGCAGTGGAACAGTTCTGTTCGTGGTCGGCATGAAGAATCCAGAAGACATTCAGAGCCCTTACAATATCTTCGTCGATGAGATAGGGCCGTACCGGGGAGTCAAACATCATGTTCAAGAAATTCGCTGCGTAAGTGAGGTCTTGCCTTGGGTAGATCACCTTGTGCCCCCTGAAGATCTTATAGGACACGGCCGCCATCGTCCGCACTTTGGACAGCAGCCTGGTGACAGTAATATTAATCTCCTCTTCCTGTGTCCTCTCAGGGATTTTCGGATAGAAGGCCCGCAGTGCGTTAACCATTGAAGACAGGATCCCCATAGGATGCGCCCATCTGGGAAAGTGCTCAAAAAAAGCCCGCATATCCTCATGCACAAGGGAGTGGTCATTTAACATTATGGAAAAGCGGTTCAGCTGTTTTTGTGTGGGCAATTCACTGTTTATCAACAGATACGCTGTCTCTACAAAGGTGGAATGCTCTGCAAGCTGTTCCACGGGTATGCCTTCGTAACGCAGGATGCCCTTTTCTCCATTCACAAAGGTAATACGGCTCTTGCAGCTGGCCGTATTCACAAAGCCAGGATCCAGTGTCACAAGTCCGGTCTCCTCGCGTAGCCTGGAAATGTCAATGGCTCTTTCCCCTTCTGAGCCGGCAACAATTGGCAGCTCAAAGGTTTTCCCATCTATGATGAGCTTTGCTGTCTGTTCCATGTTTTCCCCTCGGTCTTCAGATTTTTTGCGTTCTTTATATACCAGAGGTTAGCACATTTTAACAGAGCCAAGGCCATGACTGGTGATAAAGGAATTCTGATTCAAGATTCTTTGGGAGTATGTCGATAGAATTACTACGAGTCCCCGGATATTGCAAAGGAGGTCAAGGATGACCGTAGAGACCAGTCCGATTCTGGCGTATCCCATGCCTGGTCCTCTTCTTGAGGAAGACAATTTCTGGAAGACAAGACCCGCCGATGACAAAGCCCGTGAATCACGAAACTTGCTTGACGTTGTGGATCTTGCCTCGTTTCCACCTAAAACCGGCGCTATCACTTCCGGCATTTGTGATAGATCCTACGCCTACCAGGAGGATGTCAGCGCTTTCATGGCGGACACAAAGATAGAATATGAGGGGAAAGACGGCTCAAATGTCTTCATACATTTCAGCTATGTGTCCATTTCAAGAAAGGTCCACTATGAAGTCGCCCAGACGGTCAGAGGGTTGGGAGACACACCTGAAGCCCACTCACATCCCGTGGGTGATTATCTTGGCCCCAAGGCCACAGCAGAACGCATCCTGCGTTGCGCAAGAGGGCTTGCGAACAAGTTTATGGCCATGGAGGGTGACGACAAGGAAAAACTGGGCCACTTCATCCAGAAGCTCATCAAGGCCATAGACAGGGCCTTTGGCAAGGCACGGCAGTTGACAGGCGCCATCCCACCGCACATCGGAGGGATGATACGTGAGACCTACGATCTGGTCATGAAAGGGATGGCCTTGCTCAAAGGTGAACTAACCGGCGACCAGGATACCTTCCAAAGCAAGCTCGTTTACGAAGAGGAGATTTCCTACACATCAACCTCTCTTGAAATCTCTGTCATGGCCTGAGCCGGTGTCTTCATTCCCGGCGCTCATGGAAACCGTACGGCCCGAACTTTTTGGGAAGTCACTGAACCTCTTGAGACGTCATCCGGATTACCGGTAAAGGCGAAAGTCCACGCCATGCTTCTTGGCCTTATAAGCGAACTTCCGCTCGGTGGTCTTTAGGATCTGGGCGGCCTTTGCCATATTTCCCCGCGTGGTTTTCAAGGCGTCGACCATGACCTCACGTTCCAGGTTTGCCACTGCATCCTCCAGAGATCTTGCCGGGAGGGTGTCTGACTCTTCTGCTGTCTGGACAGTCGGAGGCAAATGATAGCTGTGGATAACTCCCTCCTCGCACAGAAGGACTGCCCGCTCAATGCAGTTTTCAAGTTCCCTCACATTGCCCGGCCAGTGGTACTGGATAAGCATGTCGATGGCCGGCGTTGAAAAACGGCGGATGTCCTTTTCGTTTTCTTTGGCGTATTTTTCCAAGAAGTGGTCCGCGAGAAGCAAAACATCTGTCTTTCGTTCTCTTAAAGGGGGCATGTAGACGGGAAAGACATTTAATCTGTAATAGAGGTCGTCCCGGAAAGCCTCATTCTCAACGGCCTGCTCCAGGTTTTTGTTAGTGGCTGCTATGATACGAACATCTGTCTTGATGGTCTCGTATCCACCCACACGTTCGAACTCCTTTTCCTGAAGGACCCGCAGGAGCTTTACCTGAACGTCCATGCCGATGGAACCAATCTCATCCAAAAAGATGGTTCCTTTGTTGGCCAGTTCGAACTTTCCCTTTTTCTGGCGAATTGCCCCGGTGAAGGCCCCCTGTTCATGGCCGAAGAGTTCACTCTCAATGAGATTGGAAGGCAGGGCCGCGCAATTTACTTTCACAAAGGGGCTTTTTGATCTCAGGCTGTTGTAGTGAATGGCATTGGCCGCCAACTCTTTTCCCGTGCCGCTCTCTCCACGAATAAGTACAGTAGCATTGCTCTTGGACACCTGGGAGATCATTTGAAAGACCTCCCGCATCTTGTTGCTGTTGCCGATGATATTGGTTATGCGGAATTTGTTTGTAAGTTCTTCTCGAAGCCGACGGTTTTCTTCTCTCAACTGGTCTTTTTCGAGCTGTATGGTCTCAAGATTAATGACATGCTGGGCGATCATGGCGGCAATGATGGAAAGGAGCCTTTTGCCGGTTTTCAGGGAATAGGATTCGTCAAAGGGCCGGTCAACACTCAGTGTCCCGACCACCTGACTCCCTTTTTTCACGGGCACGCACACGAAGGAGAGTTCCTTGTGGTGAGCTGCCTTTCTTGTGGCTGTGCGGTTCAGGAACAGGGGCTCCTCACTGATCTTGGGTACAACAAAGGCCTTGCCGGTCTGGATCACACGGCCCGTAATACCCTCGCCAGGCTTGTATTTTCCACGTTCCATTTCGGCCCTGGACAGACCGTGAGCCACCTCAATGCGAACCTCGTTGCGCAAAGGATTAACGATGGTAATTGTTCCGCGCACCATGTCCATTGAATTGGACAGGATGTCCAGTACCCTGTAAAGGGATTTCTTAAGATCCAGGCTCACGTTGAGCGCTTTGCTGATTTCATAAAGAAGGGTGGTTTCTTCGATCTTTTTCATATATGCACCATGCGATCTGATACTTTTCCCACCCAAGCATTTCAACAAGTGTCTGTCAACAATGTCCAATATTTGATACAATAGCGTATAAAACCAGAAAGAACAATAACAAAAATGTCGTTTATTCGCCTTCGCCGGAATACCCTGCAGCGCACCGTCGCCCAAGCTGCCGACTTCGCCAGAGCGGCTGCGACGGCTGAAATGGCGCGTCGGCGACTTGCTGCAGGGATGACACGCGGCGCAAGCGCCTGCGCTGCGCGAAGGCAAGGCGAACTACGGCACAATTCCGCTTTGATACCCCGCAGCTTGCTGCGGGGAGCTTCATTCTAGTCGGTAATTCAGATTTATCTGCCTTGGCAGCTCGTCATTTAGTCGTTCACCGTCATGTCTGCCAGGGAGTTTGACAAATATTACGATTTCGGGTAGGCATCTATCACAAAATTGTTTGGTTGACGTGTGTTTCTTTTCGCAAGTGATTTTCACTTCTTGGGGACAGAAAGGAGACAGTATGGATACAATCAAAATCATGCCCTGCCTGGACATGAAAGAGGGCCGTGTGGTAAAGGGGATTCATTTTGTGGACTTAAAGGACGCGGGCGATCCCGTAGAAAACGCAGCATTGTATCAGAAGGAGGGGGCCGATGAATTGGCCATGCTGGATATCGCAGCAACCCTGGAAAACCGGAAGACCCGGTTGGAATGGGTTAAGAATGTCTCATCAGTCATAGACATCCCCTTGACAGTAGGTGGCGGCATCGGAAGCCTGGAAGACATTGAATTGGTTTTGGATGCTGGCGCTGACAATGTTTCCATGAACAGCGCTGCGGTCAAGAATCCGGACCTGGTCGCAGAAGCGGCAAAGGCATTCGGCTCGCAGAAGGTGACTGTGGCTGTTGATGCCAGGCGGAACAACGAGATGCCATCCGGATTTGAACTGGTTGTCTCAGGGGGCACGAAACGAGTCGGCAAGGATGCTGTGGCCTGGGCCAAGCAATGCCAGGAGCTGGGCGCTGGAACTATCCTGCCGACAAGCATGGACGGTGACGGAACTCAGGCCGGCTACGATTTGGAGTTTACAAGAGCCATTTCAGATGCTGTTAACGTGCCGGTGGTTGCCTCAGGAGGGGCGGGAACCCTGGAGCATTTTTATGAGGCCGTTGTCCAGGGGGGCGCTCAGATTTTGCTGGCCGCCTCGGTCTTTCACTATCGCATTTTTAGCATCGGTCAGGTTAAGGAGTATTTGCAAGAAAAGGGTCTGCAGGTTAGCTTGTAGGCCTTACCACAATTCCAGACGGCTGTGGAGTGCCGGAGTAATGGAGTACTGAGGGGGGGCAAGACTCCATCACTCCATCACTCCAATACTCCAAGACCGTGTATCGGACAATTTACTCGACAAGAAACGCCATTTATGTCAGACCGCAACATAGATGGTAAAAGGATAACTCTATGCCAAGACGTGATGACATCAAGAAAGTAATGATTATCAGTTCAGGGCCTATCGTTATAGGCCAGGCTTGCGAGTTCGATTATTCCGGCACCCAGGCCTGTAAGGCCCTTCGCAAGCTCGGTTATGAGATTGTATTGGTCAATTCCAACCCTGCAACTATCATGACCGACCCCGGCATGGCCGACGTGACCTATATTGAGCCCTTGAACCTCCGGGTCATGACCGAGATCATAAAAGAAGAGAGGCCGGATGCGCTTCTTCCCAACCTGGGCGGGCAGTCAGGTCTGAACCTTTCCTCAGAGCTGGCACGCACAGGCGTGCTCGAAAAGTACGGGGTTAAGATAATTGGCGTTGAGATAGATGCCATCAAGCGCGGCGAGGACCGGATCGCATTCAAAGATACCATGAACCGGCTGGGGATCGAGATGCCCAAAAGCAAACCTGCCTTCAGCGTGAAGGAGGCTGAAAAAATTGCCGCTGAACTCGACTACCCGGTGGTCATCCGCCCTGCTTACACCATGGGAGGAACAGGCGGGGGTCTGGTGTACAATGTGGAGGAATTGCAAACTATTGCCAGCCGCGGGCTCTCGGCGAGCATGGTGGGTCAGGTGCTGGTAGAAGAATCCGTCCTTGGGTGGGAAGAGCTGGAACTGGAGGTCGTGCGGGATGCCAAGAACCAGATGATCACCGTTTGTTTTATCGAGAATGTGGACGCCATGGGCGTGCACACGGGTGACTCCTATTGCACGGCCCCGATGCTCACTATCGCCCCTGAACTGCAGGAGCGGCTTCAGAAATGGTCCTATGACATTGTCGAGGCTATTCGCGTGATCGGTGGCACGAATATTCAATTTGCCCATGACCCCAAGACCGGTCGTGTGGTCGTAATTGAAATCAACCCAAGGACGTCGCGTTCGTCTGCCCTTGCTTCCAAGGCCACGGGTTTTCCCATCGCCCTTGTCTCCGCTATGCTGGCTGGAGGAATGACGCTCGATGAGATCCCTTACTGGCGGGAAGGAACCCTGGACAAGTATGCACCATGGGGGGACTATGTAGTGGTGAAGTTTGCCCGGTGGGCCTTTGAAAAGTTTGAGGGCTCTGAAGACAAATTGGGCACCCAGATGCGCGCCGTGGGCGAGGTCATGAGCATTGGCAAGAACTACAAAGAGGCCTTCCAGAAGTCGATTCGCTCCCTGGAAAACGGCCGCTACGGGCTCGGCTTTGCCAAGGACTTTCATGAAAGGCCACTGGATGAGTTGATGGAGTTGCTGGCAGAGCCCTCCAGCGAGCGACAATTTATCATGTACGAGGCCCTCAGAAAGGGAGTCAGCGTGGAGACGCTCTATGAGAGGACTTTTATCAAGCCCTGGTTCATTGAGCAGATGAAGGAGCTGGTGGACCTTGAGGAGGAAATCCTCGAATACAAGGGGAACATCGTGCCTGACGAGTTGTTCAGGCAGGCCAAAAAAGACGGGTTCTCAGACCGGTACCTGTCAGAGATCCTTGGCGTTCCTGAAAAGGATATCCGGCACAGGCGTACCTCTTTGGGTGTGGTCGAGGCATGGGAGCCTGTGCCGGTGAGCGGCGTGGAGGATGCAGCCTACTATTTTTCCACCTATAATGCCCCTGACAAGGTGGAAACGAGCACGAGGCGCAAGATCATGGTCCTGGGCGGCGGGCCTAACCGTATAGGGCAGGGAATAGAGTTTGATTATTGTTGTGTTCACGCCGCCTTTGCACTGCGTGACGAGGGGTTCGAGTCGATCATGGTGAACTGCAACCCTGAGACCGTTTCAACGGACTACGATACGTCAGACAAGCTGTACTTCGAGCCTCTTACGGTTGAAGATGTTTTGAGTATCTACGAAAAGGAAAAGCCCGAAGGAGTAATCGTCCAGTTCGGCGGGCAGACACCTCTCAACATCGCCAATGAACTGGCCGAAGCGGGAGTCAGGATCATTGGCACTTCCCCTGAGACCATAGATCTCGCCGAGGACCGGGACCGTTTCCGGAAGATGATGGCAAAGCTCGGTATCCCTGAGCCCGAATCAGGTATGGCGAGCACATTGGAAGAGGCGCTTCGTGTGGCTGAAAGGATCGGCTATCCCCTCATGGTTCGGCCATCTTATGTGCTTGGGGGGCGTGCCATGGAGGTGGTGCATGACGAGGAGATGCTTAGACACTATGTGGCTGTGGCCGTAGATGTGTCACCGGAACGGCCGATCCTGATTGACAAGTTTCTGGAAGACGCCATTGAGGCCGAAGCAGATGCCATTTCCGACGGCACGGATGCCTTTGTGCCTGCCGTGATGGAACATATCGAACTGGCAGGGATACACTCGGGTGACTCGGCCTGCGTGATTCCCCCTATCAGCATTCCCGCCAGGCATATTGATACGATCTGCGAGTACACGAAAAAGATCGCGGTGGAACTCGGTGTGGTCGGCCTGATGAACATCCAGTACGCAATAGCAGACGATACGGTATACATCCTTGAAGCTAATCCCCGAGCGTCAAGGACCGTACCCCTGGTTTCAAAGGTCTGCAATATCTCTATGGCCCGATTGGCCACCCAGCTCATGCTCGGCAAGAAGCTTGCAGACCTTGATATCAAGCCAAGATCGATACCTCACTTTGGTGTCAAGGAGGCGGTCTTCCCCTTTAACATGTTCCCGGAGGTCGACCCGCTCCTCGGGCCGGAGATGCGATCTACAGGCGAAGTCCTTGGGCTCGCCGACCGGTTTGGGCTTGCCTTTTATAAAGCCCAGGAGGCGGCTCAACAGTGCCTTCCTTCGGAGGGGACCGTGCTTGTCACCGTGTCCGATAAAGACAAGCAAGCGGTTCTGGAAGTTGCCAGGCGGTTTGACGAACTTGCCTTTAGGATCAAAGCGACTGAAGGGACCCACAAGTTTCTCGCCGAACACGGTATTGAGACCGAACCGATCCGCAAGGTGCACGAAGGCCGGCCAAATATTGTTGATGGGATAAAAAACGATGAGATCCAACTGATCATCAACACTCCTAGCGGCAAACTGAGCAAGCACGACGATTCATACATCCGAAAGGCAGCGATCAGGTATAAGGTGCCATACATCACGACAACGGCTGCGGCCATTGCCGCGGCCAGGGGGATTGCAGCTTACCGTGACGGGCATGGCAGGGTGAAGTCTCTTCAGCGCTATCATGGGGATATTGGGTAAGTGGTTTTGGAAATTGAAAACCAGATGCCAGATGCCTGATACTCGATGCCGGATGCCGGATGCCGGATGCCGGATGCCGGATGCCGGATGCCGGATGGCGGATGCCGGATGGCGGAATAACAAATAACTATTAGTCACGCGGGGCAAGTCTATGAAGTCATTGCAAGATAACTGCGGCGTCTTCGGTCTATATTCAGATACCGAATGTGTACATGACATTTTGCAGGGGATTGATTTTCTGCAACACCGTGGACAGGAGTACTGCGGTATTTCCACTTTTGACGGGAGTATCCGTCAACTTACTCACTACGGTAAAATCGCCGCTACGTTTAAGTCTGAAGAGTTAAAATATCTGAATGGAAGGTGGGGCATCGGGCATGTGAGCCTGTGGGAGCGTCAGCCGGTCAGATGGCAGTGCCAACTGGGGGAGATTGCCGTGGCGTTCAGCGGCAACGTGCTGAACGCAGATGATCTGATCGCAGACATGAAGGCCCGTGGCAAGGCCTTCTATCAGGGATACAACATTGAAGTGATTTCCAAAATCATCATGGAAGAGCCGGACGTGGTTGCAGGCATCCATGCCCTTGCTAAGAAGGTGAAGGGGGCCTATTCGCTTCTGGTTGTGTGCAAGGATGGTATCTATGCGGCCCGGGATATCTATGGGTTCCGACCGCTCATCATGGGGCAAGGCTCGGGAAGGTATGTGGTGGCATCGGAATCGAGGGCGATTCAGAACCTGGAGATGGAGATTCTTCGAGATATCCGTCCGGGGGAGATTATCCTGATCAATGACAGGGGATTTCAGACCATGGCGCAGCTTGATTCCCCGCGTAGCGCTCATTGTGCCTTTGAATGGGCCTATACGGCAAGCCTCGATTCCATAATAGATGGTGTTTACGTGCAGGAGGTCCGTAACAACCTGGGCGAGAGCCTGGCAAAACGAGACATCGAGGAAGGAGGGCTGGAGGCTGATATTGTGGCTGCCGTGCCCATGTCAGGGATTGGCCATGCCCTGGGCTATCACAAACGCTCAAAGATCAATTACCAGGAGGTCTTTCTTTATAATCGATACGCAGACCGGAGCTATACGCAATCGAGTCAGCTTGCCCGTGAAAAGATGGCCAAGCGCAAGCTGTCTGTACTGCATTATGCAGTGAAAGGCAAGCGGATAGTCCTGTGCGATGATTCGATTGTCCGAGGCACCCAGATCTTCTACAAGGTCCGGGACCTGAAAAAGGCAGGGGCCAAGGAGGTCCACGTGCGCATTGCCTGTCCGCCTCTTATGTGTCCCTGTAGTTTCGGCGTTTCCACGCGCAGTCATGAAGAGCTGGCAGCCAGACGCTATCTCAAGTCCGGGGATATCACGTCCATGGAAGAGCTAAGGAGTCTCGAAGCCCGGATAGCCGATGAGATCGACGCAGATTCCGTGAAATACAACACCCTCGATGCCTTTGTTGCAGCCCTGGGGCTTCCAAAAGAGGACCTCTGCCTGATGTGTTTTGATGGAAAAAACCCGACGGAGACACGATAAACCAGGGTGCTCTCAGCTTCGCTCCGCAATTGAAATAATGGAATAGTCCTCGCATTTTTCCCTTGCAAGTTCAAAACAAGCCTGATATTTTTCAATTCAATATCATATTAACCCTGGTAATTTCTAATCGTAATGGACCAAGTCACATTTCAAGTCCTGGCAAGGCATAATCCATGGCTTTTAGATCGGTCGTCGTGGCCAGGCACGGCTCGCAGTCATCTGCCTGCCCGATTTGTGCCCAGGCACCTCCATGCGCCTCTGCAATGCGCAAACGACAAGATATGCTTGCTGGTGGGACCGAGGCAATCAGGTAAATCGACTCTCATCTGGCACCACTTGGCTGACCTTCCCGAACCTTTCTTGCTCATTAACTGTGAGGAGCATTCCTGTCGGCAGTTGTGCACATCACCGGCACTATTCCTGAACAGTGTGGATGAAATTGCCAGGCCTGTACCTGGATTGTTTTTTGAGGAAATTCAACACCTACCAGAAGCAGGGCTCTTCCTTAAAGCCCTCGTGGACTTGAAACCTGGGGTACCAATCTATGTTACCGGGTCATCCAGCTATCACCTCCGGAGCAAAACAAGAGAATCCCTGGCAGGCCGAGCATCACGGCACCTGTTACTCCCCTTCGGAATGGCGGAGTTATGGCCCTCCGGGCTGCCGCCATTGATCGAGGAGGAAACCGCCAGACATGCCTGGAAAGATCTGCTGTTATGGGGTGGATATCCCGAGGTGGTGCTCAAGAAGGACAAAGAGAAAATCCTTGCACAACTGGTAGAGGCATTTGTCCTCAGAGATGCCTCCGATCTCTACCGGATTAGACGCCCTGAGGCCTTCAGAAAACTTCTCTCGCTAGCCGCCTCCCAGATCGGCAATATGGTAAACTTTTCTAACTGGGCCGAAAACCTGGCCATCAGCGTCAACACAGTGATTGAATATGTGAACCTCCTCGAAGAAAGCCATGTGCTCAGACTTGTCCAGCCCTTTGTTGGCGGCAAACGGGCTGAAATCACTTCCACGCCAAAGATCTTTTTCTTAGATAATGGCCTGCGCAACTTATTATTCGGTGGTTTCGCCCCCGTTAAGCAACGGGCTGACTGCGGGGTGCTGACGGAAAACCTGGTTCTTACCGAGCTATGCAAGCACACCCATCCTCTCCTGCATACTGTCTCGTTCTGGAGATCCAGCTCCGGGGCGGAAGTTGACTTTGTCGTCCGGACGCATGACAGACTCTTTGCCGTGGAAGTAAAGGCCGGCCCACTCAGCAGGCCCAAAGTCAGTCGTTCCCTCAGGAGCTTTATTGCGGCGTACCGCCCGGATACAGTGTTGATATTGAATGACACCCTTGTTGATTCATTGGAAATTCAAGGATGCCCAATCATTTTTGAAAAGCTTGTCCGGACCCATCTGAGCCTAGCGAAGCTTCGTCTCGAACCCTAGCCCAGACCGTGTTGATAGAGTTTCTTGGGTTCTCGGATTCCCAAATGATTGCGCGAACAACTTGACAGGAGTTATGGTATCCATTACACGTACATATCTGCAATCAACCCAACCATTTGAAAAGCCGAAATGTTTGTGATAGTAAGATGGAATAAGATGGAATCAGTATTTGCTCATATTTCTCAGGGCCATTAGTCATGAGATTTGCTTTCCACTGTAAGCTGAACCAGAAATGGGTAGTCTGCTCTGTTTTATTTGCTTTGGGGATTTGCGCAGTTTGTGTGTCATGTTCTGAGCAGGACGATGTAGAGGCGATTCGAGCTTTAGTCGAAAAGGGAGCCAGCTTGGCTGAAGGACATGATATTGCGGGAATCCTGGAACTTGCTTCCCAGGATCTTCAAGCAATGCCTGGCGACCTGGATCGACGAGGAGTAAAGGGGGTGCTTTGGAGAGCTTTCAAATACTATGGGCCGCTCAAAGTGCTCCATCCACGCCCGGACGTAGAAATGAAAGAGAATATCAATCAGGCTTCCGCCCAACTGTCCTTCCTAATAGTAAAAAGGGAACAGACCTACCCTGAACTTAAGAAACTGCGCGACGATCCTCTGGCCTGGCTTGAAGAGGTAGGGGAAAATGCCGACCTTTACCGCCTGAGATTACAATTGACGAACCACGAAGGTGAATGGTTAGTAAATCGAGTGTTTCTTGAACGATTCACTGGCCTAGGATTTCAGGAGTGATAAGGTTTTCGATTACAAACTGACATGTTCAATCCCGATACAAGTCGGTCTTTGTGTTTGTTTGGCAAGAAATCCTCACTTTTGCCTGCCTGGACTGACCCACCATATATTGTGGTTAAACTCACGCCCTTTTCCCACCCTTTTCCTCCATTCTTGAGATTTCCTTCGCAACGGCCGATTATAACCACAAGGAACCATCATGAAGCTTTTCGGCTATTTTTTGCAATTATCCATACTGATGGCAATCATATATGCAACTGTGCGCCTTTTGTTTTGATTATCCCACTATCCCACCAGCCTCGGCTACTTAGAATCCGGTAATTTCGGCACTGTCTTTTAAAAGTCTTTTCTTTTTTAAGCTAAGCTAATTAGCGGATTTTGCCGAGAACGACATTGGAGGGTAGCCCCTTAGTTCTGGTGGAATACCCATCCTAACCTAGAGAGGTGTCCGTGTCTGTCGAAAAAGGTCATGAACACTAGCGAATACATCCAGGCCAGGAAATCTCAGTTGAAGTACTACCGAGATGTTGAGCTATTCAACAAAATCGAAGGCAAGGGGTTTGTCCTGTACAAACGGGCTGGCATTATGCTCAGTGACGTGCGTCTGGATCACGGCACGCATCCAGAAGTCTTGTATATCAGGCAAGCTGACAAACTCAGAGGACTGCAAGAAGCCCAAAAAGGCTTTAACACAGAATTGGAGAACTACGTAAAGACTGAGAACCCTGCCAAGGTCAAAGAAACACTAATAAAAGTCGTGGAAGAAACACTGACGGAGCCAAGAAGTGGCAGCCTTGAAGGTGTTTCCGACACCGTAGGTATACTTGTAAGTGACTATGTGAAAGAAAGCGAAGTCATAAAAAACCTGATAGACATGTCACATACAGATTATTCGATTGTCCTGCATTCAATCAATGTCATGGCCTTTGCCTTAGGGTTTGCTTTCCACATGAACTATTCTCAGGATCAAGCAAAAGTGCTCGGCTTGTGCGCACTATTGCACGATGTTGGAAAGACCAAAATCAATCAGAATCTTCTGGCGGCACCACGAAAGCTGAACGATGAGGAGTTTGAGGAAATCAAAAGGCACACTACTATCGGATTTGACATCCTGAGGGAATGCAGATTTGCCCATCGAGATATAAGCCTTGCAGCACTGGAACATCACGAAAAGTTGGATGGAAGTGGTTATCCTAACGGAAAGTCCAGAATCTCTCAGCCAGCCAAAATAATCGGAATCATTGATTGTTATGAGGCGTTGACAACCGATGAAAGGCCCTACAGAAACGCAATGGGGGTATTTGATACCCTAAACGAAATCATCGGAAGCGAGGTCAAGTCTGGAAAGTTTGATAGGGACATTTACAGTGACTTTATCAGGAGCCTAGGCGGCATGGCAAAACAAGGGAACTTGGCAACCACGTATTCCATGGATGGGGCAATGCACCAAATGGGAAGCATGAGATAGAAAGGTTTTTTTGGCATTGTTAAACCAGAGTTAAACCAGAGATAGCGAAATCAAGAGCGAAAGAGAAGTTCCACGAAGAGCTAATCAACTTGTGCACCACAGCCGTACAAGCGTGTGACTGTCAACCGATTTCGCTTTCAGCTGTCGTGGCTCAAGGTGGAGTTCCTGCAGCAAAAAACTATCTGGCAAGTAATAAGGTCCGGTCAGGACTTTTTTCCCTGAGCGAGTACGGCAGAATAGATTTGTCCGTTGAGTCACTTGTTCTTCGTGATGAATATCGTAGTCTGTTCGAGCCTAACGAACTTCGCGAAGCAGAAAAAAGGTTGAACCTTTTGAAGCCTCTGGTCTCGCAGAAATAGACCTGTTAGCCACCGATGCCACGTTACCCATATCTTGTGGTTGGTTTCTCGTCACGAAAAGTTTAGGTTAACTGCAACAATCTTTAACTCACTCCTCGCCAGAAAATGTTCTGATATGGTTTTGCTATCTTCAAGTCGAATGGCCCGTCACCGATTCTCATTTTGCGCTCTTGAGACGGGAGGAGGATCGAAACTTCAGGATGGAAATGGCCGCCCTGGAAAGACCATGAGCCACCTCAATGCTAATCTCGTTGCGCAGGGGATTGAGAGTCGTAACCATACCCCGCACCATATCCATCGAACTGGAGAGTATGTCCAAGATCTTGCTGCTTTTTGGAATTGTGCCTCACGTTCTTTTTTTCTTTCAAGTATAAGTTTAGAAGTAGGATAATCTCCTTTGCCACGGCCCCTGAATGAAGCTACCGGATCCTCGGCTATAGGAACAACTGTGATAAGCCCCTCTTCTGCAATCCATTCCAACTGTGAATTTGGCCTAATATTGAACTTCTTGCGAATAGACGCAGGAATTGAAATCTGTGCCTTGGAAGAGACCCTAGTTCTCCTGTCATCACCCCTTTTGCCATACAATATTTCATAATGCTTGGTGTATTTGAATAATGGATAGCACATCAAAGAAAATGGTTCACGCACTCACGATACAAGCTGATGGTCCCGGTGCCGATGGGCTCAAAAAGACCGGTCGAAAGTTGACAGTTACTCAAGGCTCCGGTAGAATAGAATAATTGGGCGAGGACCATAGGTAAACATTACCTTCTTTGTTACAAGGGCTTTCTTTTATGACGCAAAAAGTTCGGGTCAGTTCCGGAGTAAGCTAGTTGGATCGCCTTCTGGGTGGTCTTTTTATCGGAGACAACGTGGTCTGGCACGATGATTCGGGCAATCTGGCTGCCACTTTTTGTCTAAATTTCCTCCAAACCTCCCTGTTATTGCAAAAACCTGTCATATACGTCAGCTTTGACCGTTCTCCCAAAAACCTCCTTGATAAACTTGGAACCCTGGCGGAAAGCGCCGACCTGACAATCCTGGACGCTTTTACTTGCGGCAAGGGGGCCAGCAGCCCGATATTTATGAAATTCTATGAAGAGCCTGATCCGGAACGAGTTTGCAGCGTCAAGAGGATGGAAAAGCCCAGGGACACAGACTATGTGATGGAGACCATCTACGGCCTCCATGAAACCATGCAAGGGGACGTGCGCCTGATATTCGAAAGTATGACCGGCATGCAGAAAATCTGGGGAGGCGAGGAGGCCATCCTCAAATTCTATTCCCATTCCTGCCCCCGCCTCTATGAGCTGGACACCATTGCATACTGGATTATGGAAAAATTAGCCCACTCGCAACAACTCCGGGCCCAGATCAACCAGATTGCACAGGTTGCCATCGACCTTTCCATAAAGAGAGGTACCACCACACTGACGATCCTGAAGGCTGAAAATCGCGGCACAGAGGATATCCGCGAACCCCATCGCTACTGGACCAAAGATCTTACGGTCACGTTTGAAGGAGAAAAACACGGTGCAGCCCGGCTCAACCTGGGACTGCGCATCAAAGAGCTAAGAACCAAGCGGGGCCTGTCACAGGCAGAATTGGCCAAATTGGTGGGCGTAACACCCAGCACCATCTCCCAGGTGGAGGCGAACATTATCTATCCTTCTCTACCGGCCTTGCTCAAGATGGCCGAGGTCCTTTCAGTAAATATCACCTCCATCTTTCAACAGGCCATGGAGTTGGAAAAACGGATCATCTTTCCTGCGGCAGAGGCCGTGAGTGTGGGTTTTCCTGACCTACCTAAGGGGTCGCTGGAAGGCTACCTTTTAACACCGCCCGATTTTGACGGCAAAATGGAACCGTATCTTATTGAAATCATGCCTAATAAGCACTTGCCCGCCCATTTTTTCATCCACAAGGGCGAAGAGATAGGCTACCTCCTTTCCGGCAAGCTCAGAATGTCCCTCAATAAAGCCACCTATACCGTGCGGGCAGGGGATGTGATCTATTTGACCTCCGAGATGCCGAGTCAATGGAGAAACCCAGGCCCCAACGTGGCAAGATTACTGTGGATTAAGTCAAAATAGAACAGAAAGGGCATGCCACATATGCATGGCTTTGTTGTGGGCATTTAGTATAACTAATATTGACAAGGGTAGCATTAGTATGTATGTTATTTGATATTCCATATTTTGACGCTAGACTTCGCGTGGAGGAGGAAATTATGGCGAAGAGGATTCCTGGGAAGATCAGTGTATTGGAGTTCGGATGTCAGGCGCCTCTAAGGTTTTTCGAGCATTGTGCCAGGTGCCCGCGTTTTGGAGATGATTGTCAGGATCTCGTCATGGGCAAAGAAATCCTTCGTGGAAAGAAGAAAATCGCATACGGAAACGACCAAACCGAAGACAGTATCGCCGTCAGCGCTTTCAGTTGTCTGACACCGCTATACTACTTTGAAAGGAGCCGCAAGAAATGCGCCCATGCCGGTCGTTGCCGGGAAGAAGGTCTGCTCTTGGCGTTGTTGGATGGCAAAAAGATATTGGACTATTCCCACAAGGAAGTCACCGAACTGCCGCGCATCCGGCGACGGAAGGTGGCCAGGGCTGCCACGGCCGATCCTCAGGAAGTGGCACTTCCCTGAGAAGCTTGGACCTGCACGCTTAGCATATTACGATGTTTCAAGCTGGAGCTGTACCTGTTCCCACGTTCTGCGTGGGAACGCACTATGGTCCTGGGGCTGACAGACGGGGTTTTTATGAAGTCGTCAAGAAAGCTCTGACCTGTGAAGCCATTTGCTCATCGGTGAAAGCGTTGATACAGATGGCGTGCCGATAGCAGGTGGCTGCGCACACTCCGCAACCTTTGCAAGCTACATCGATAACCTCTACCTTTCGTCCATCTTGTGCCTCGACGATCCTTAAGGCTTTAAAGGGACATAACGCCACACAGAGGCCGCATCCCCGACATGCCTCTTTGTTTACACGGGCGATGACACTTTCGCTGACGATAGAATCCTGACAGAGAACTGCCCCTGCCCGGGCCGCTGCGGCCTGTGCCTGAGCGATACTTTCCTCAATGGGCTTGGGATAATGGGCCAGGCCGCAGACGAAGACGCCATCAGTTGCAAAGTCTACGGGCCGAAGCTTCATGTGCACCTCCAGGAGGAAATTGTCCTGGCTGAGAGGCACCTTGAAGAGCTGGGCCAGCTCCTCCAAACCCCGGGTATAGATGGCAGTGGCCAGGGTGATGAAGTCAGGCTTGAGCGTCATGGGCCGGCCGAGTACGTGATCCGTTACCGTGACTTCCAGGGCGCCTCCCTCGGTCTCTTTGACAACGGGCTTGTTATCAAGCTCGTAGCGAATAAAAATCACACCCCGCTGGCGGGCTTTTCTGTAAAGATCCTCACGCTCCCCGTAGGTTCGGATGTCCCTGTAAAGGATGTAAACATCCATATCCGGGTTGCGTTCCTTGAGCTCAACCGCCTTTTGAATCGAGAAGGTGCAGCAGATCCTGCTGCAATGAGGGCGTTCAGGTTCCCTGGAACCCACGCACTGGATGAAGACCGCACTGCCCGCGTTTTTTACAAGGTCGCTATCCCATGCATTGTCAAGATCGTGCCAACGCAAGATTCGCTCGTTCTTGCCATAGAGGTATTCATCCGGTTTGATGGAATGGGCGCCCGTTGCAAGCACCACTACCCCGTGCTCAATCTTCTTGGCGTCTCCTGTCCCATTCGGGGCGATGGTGGCCTGGAAGTTGCCGATAAAACCGGATGCCTCCTTGACCTTGGCATTGAGATGGACCTCAACGTTCTCGTGGCCGGTTACGTCATCAACAAGTTTGCTCACATACTCCGGTATGCTTTCGCCCTTCCAGGTGTTCTTTAACTTCAGGGCGTGGCCACCAAGGCAGCCTTTTTTCTCGACAATGTGTACCTTCTTGTGAGTACCGAATTCTATACCAAATTTGGTCAGGCCACAAGTCGTAAACCTTCCGTTCTATCCAGATCTATTCTTTCAAGGAGGAATTTTTCAAAGATTGAGTCTTTAGAGGAATCCGAAAGA
>Ga0209986_10000783_pt1 | contig 31183 bp, 31 predicted proteins | sample BlataG_FD_183168 | JGI IMG/M metagenome (GOLD analysis project Ga0209986, IMG submission 183168) | Deep subsurface microbial communities from Black Sea to uncover new lineages of life (NeLLi) - Black_00105 metaG (SPAdes) (version 2) | ecosystem: Environmental > Aquatic > Marine > Oceanic >...
AGCAGGCAGGTTTGGCTTTGGGCGGGGGTGATAGTCAGTTGCGCCTGGGTGGGGTAAAGATAATGCTGAGCGAGACAACGGGACAGTTGCAGCCGCCACAGCCTGAGTTAAACCGGCAGGTGCTGAGTGCCCATCAGGCTGGATTTCAGCTAGCCATCCATTGCATTGAGCAGAGCACCGTGGAGGCAGCCATTGCTGCTCTGGAACATATCAGCAGCCAGACGCCCTTGGCTGGGCGGCGCCACCGTCTGGAACATTGCTCCGAGTGTCCGCCCCAGTTGCTCAAGCGGCTAATTGGGCTTAAAGCTATGGTGGTTACCCAGCCCCCTTTCATCTACTATAGTGGTGAAAGATATTTAGCCACCCTATCAGCCAGCCAGCTAAGGTGGTTATACCGAATTAAATCCTTCCTCGGCGGTGGTTTAATTGTTGCCGCTAGCTCGGATTCTCCGGTAGTCCCTGATAACCCGCTGGTTGGCATATATGCCGCCGTCACCAGGCGGACCGAGTCAGGGCAGGAGCTGTTGCCTCAGGAATGCATCTCAGCCGAAGAGGCGCTGGCTATGTATACTACCAACGCTGCTTATGCCTCGTTTGAAGAGAACATCAAAGGCTCCATCGCTCAGGGTAGGCTGGCTGATATGGCGGTATTAAGCGCTGACCCCATAAAATCGCCCCCGGAGCAGATTAAGGATATTCAGGTGGAGATGACCATTATTGACGGCAAGGTGGTATGGGAGGTTTGATTGGACATTGGCTATTGTGAAAAGCAATAAACAGGGCTAAATTGGGAATTAGAGAGAAGACCGAAGCCCTTAATAGATTAAATAGGCTGAGGAGTATAGTACTTTAGTAATTTTAACATCCCTGGCGCCTAACCAAATGTTCATTTTTTCGTTATATAAAATAAGGAGGGAAAAAATGAACAAAAAACTTTTAGTCACATTTATCAGTCTTTTGCTTGTTGGGCTGGTATTTACAGCAACTCCCGTTTTGGCTCAAGAGGAGGAAGACATTTCTATTGGTGGGGTCTCTGACGCTGGCGTTCTGCCTGATTCACCCTTTTACTTCGCGAAGAGTTGGGGAAGAGCCATTCACAGTTTCTTCACTTTTAATGCTATGGAAAAAGCAAGGCTAATGTTAAGATTTGCCAATGAGGATGCTTTAGCAATTAAGAAGCTGTGTGATAGAGAAAAATACCAACTTGCTGAGAAACACAGCGAAAGATTCCAAGAACAGTTTCAAAGAGCCATTCAATGGGTAGAAAGAGCAAGACAAGAAGGTAAAGACGTTGAGGAATTGATGGGGAAATTAAAAGAAAACCATCTCCGCCAGCAGCGAGTTTTGGCCGGTGTATTGGAAAGGGTGCCTGAACAGGCACAGGAAGGAATTCTTAATGCTATTGTGAATTCAAGTGTTGGCTTGGAGAACGCAATTGAAAGAGTTCAGATGAAGCACGAAATGGAGCAATTTAGAGAAGAGCTCAATCTTCAATTGAATAGCGTGGGCGAGGAAACACGACTAAGAATTCAGGAGAGACTAGAAGCAGAACTTCACAAACGAGAAGGGGCCTCCGTTGGAGAATCCCAACAAAAGAAAACGCAATGAAGGAAATCCCAGTAAATAGGTAAGAAGCTTCGCTACGCATAGGGGGTCTTCCTAAGATGGCCCCCTTCTTCTTGTAAATACCAGATACCCCCCACTCACCCCACCTAAAATTACCGCCAGCCCGGCTGTCCCCAGGGCACAGAATAAAACAGCATCGTAGAAGAAGCCTGGGGGGATTCAGGGCAAGCTAAAATCCAAACTTTCTGCTATAATAAGCTTGAAACTTTTGTGGGAGGTTGATGTGCTGGTAAAAATAGAAACCTATTTTGATGGTGAGTTTTGGTGTGCCCGAGGAATCGGAGAGGACATATTTACTCAGGGCAATACCCTGGATGAACTCTACCAGAATATCAGTGAGGCAGTAGCTGTTCATTATGGTGAGACGGATGAGCCCATTACCATCCTGACTCTGTCTGAGGTAAAGTTAGCCGGTGCCAAAGCTCCCACAAGTTAGCGGCAGTAAATTAGTCGGGCTTCTTCAGTCTCTAGGCTATGAAGTCATTAGACAACGAGGGAGTCATATTCGGCTAAGGAGGGTCACGCCTCTGGGTGAGCACACCATTACTATTCCAGCACACAAGGTTTTAGCTAAAGGGACACTAAGTGATATCTTGAGCAGAATAAGCCTGTGGAATAATATCCCCAAGGGAAACCTCTTGCGCAGACTGAAGTAAAGGGAATTAGCCTTTACCCTAGTTTGCTAAGACTTAGCCTTATTTCTGCTAAATAGCAGATACCCCCCAGCCACCCCACCCAAAATTATAGCCCGTCCGGCGGTGGCTAGCGCACAGAATAGAGCGGCATCTAATTCGAATCTGGCTTGGGGAGCGATTTTGCCTTAAGATATTCTGTAGTGTTACAATCTTGGCTCGGGTATTCCAGCAAATAAATAAGGAGGGTTGCTAATTATGGAAAGCCAGTTGGAGCATTTAGATGAGATAAGAGCGTGCACGGATATGATTCGACAAGAACTGCCGGATACTATGGCGGCTAGAGATGCTTTCAGGGACGAGGTATATAAGGACGGGGCGCTTAGTCACAAGGTCAAACGGCTAATAGCTCTGGCAGTAGGCCTCCATGCCGGGTGCCCGGGATGCATTATCTATCAAACCAAGGTGGCGGTGGAGGCTGGAGCCACTAAAGCCGAGGTATTGGAAGCCGTGTCAGTGGCTATGACCATGGGTGGCACTACTACCGGTGCATGGTCGTGGAGGGTGGTCAAGGCACTGGAGGAGCTAGGGAAGTGGTAGCTAAATGAGCCCCAGCTTGGGGGCTTTTCAGCGGTTTTCCTGAGATATAGCTCTCATTTTGTTGAAATAGTAGATACTGCCGGTCAGCCCGCCCAGAACCACGGCTCCGCCTCCTGTTGCCAGGGCACAGAATAAAGCTGTGTCGTAGAAAAAGCCCTGGGGGAAGAGCATTATCAGGTAGTCTTTGGTGGGGTCAAGTAGCCATAGCTCATTGGTGAAGCTGATGAGGTGAAATTGCCAAAATAGCCCGCCAAAATCAAGCAGTGTCCCTAACCCTAGAGCCAGCATCAGGGCTAAAGTAATGCCACCCCCACCAACCACCCCCCACGCCAGCCGCCGCCAGTATCTTCGCTTCCGCCAGAAGAGGCAAACCCCAGCATAAGCCACGGCATAAACTAGCGTCCCCAGTAAAACCCAATAGTCCAGCCAAATCAATCCCTTGACATCTTTAAGGTGAATTACCTCCTGCTGATTAAACAGGACAAACGGCTTGCCATCTTTTTTTACGGTAAGGCTGATATACTCCTCATCAGAGTTAAAATAGTCGATTAGCCCGGCGGCTGCCTTCTCCAATTCCGAATCAGCCAAGCCGGTAGTCTGGCTGACATTATATTTTTCAAAGCCGTATTTATAGAGCCAGAGGCTATTCGTTGCCCAGCCAATGCTGGCTGTCAGCAATAAGATGGGCAGACAGAGCATAAACAGCCATTTAGCCGAAATACCAGCAATTCTCAATTTCATCCCCGTTAAGATTTTACACTTTTAAGGCGGGAAATAATAGCTTTATCTACCTCACCCCCTTTAAGCACCCAGAAAAATCGACGATTTTCCTGGGAACCCGCTTTATCCCCCTCTCCAAGATATGGATATGTATTCCTATCATGAGGGGGAGGATATTAGAAGAGGGGCTGGCGCCCCTCTTAGACACTCCTCTTAAGTTGGGGTTTTCTCCTGCAAAGGGGGATATTCTTTGAGAGGAATCAAGCCCTTTTCTTTCCCACCCGCCCACCCTGAAGGTATCTGGGGGCTTCGCCCCCAATCCCCTCTAATTACTTAGGGTTGTTTAATGGGGTAGTTTGAAGGGGCGTTAGCCCCTTCAAAGAATAATTATCCCCCCTTCCCTTACAAGGGAAGGGGGTTAGGGGGATAGGTTGCTAAGCAGTCAAAATAAATTTGGTGCTTAATTTCTGAACCGTTACGGCTAAAAAGAATACCGCAGAGACTGACCCTGTGCTATAATAAATCAAAGCCATGTTCAACCATCTCCATGTCCATACTGAATATAGCCTGCTTGACGGTATGTGCCGCATCCCCCAACTGGTTGAACGAGCCAGGGAATTGGGAATGGACAGCCTGGCTATAACCGACCACGGGGTTATGTATGGCGCTATTGAGTTCTACCTTGCCGCCAGGGAGGCAGGCATAAAGCCCATTATCGGTTGTGAGGTTTATGTCGCCCCGAACAGTCGCTTCAGTCGTGATGCCAGCGATAAAAATAACTACCACCTCATTCTGCTAGCCAAGAATCAGACCGGCTACCGCAATCTAATCCAGCTCACCACCAAGGCACACCTTGAGGGTTTTTATTACAAGCCCAGGGTGGATAAAGAGCTTCTGGAGCAGCATCACCAGGGTCTCATTGCTCTCAGCGCCTGTATTGCCGGTGAGATTCCCCGGCTCACTCTGGAAGGGCGCCTCCAGGAGGCGAAAGAGGCTGCCTTGTGGTATAAGCAAACCTTTGGCGATTTCTATCTGGAGATACAGAGGCATCCCATTCCTGAGCTGGAGCAAATAAACCAGGCTCTCATATCTATGAGCGATGAGCTAGATATACCGCTGGTGGCGACCAACGATGTTCACTATATCAATCAGGAGGACGCCTCGGCTCATGACCTGCTGCTGTGTATCGGGACCAACTCCTCTATCTATGATGACAAGAGAATGAAGATGGCTGGCGACTTCTTCTACCTCAAGAGTCCCCAGGAGATGGCTGAGCTTTATAGGGATATTCCCCAGGCAGTGGAGAACACCGAGCGCATTGCCGCTATGTGTAACCTCAGGCTTGAGTTTGGTCGCCTCTACCTCCCTGAGATAGATTTGCCTCAAGGCAAGACCGCTGACCAGTTCCTGGCTGACCTCTGTCATCAGAACTTACATCAATACTACCCGCAGCCCACCCCGGAGATAGAACAGCGGCTTAACTATGAGCTGGAGGTAATAAAACAAACCCAGTTTGCCAATTACTTCCTTGTTGTTTGGGATATCATCTCCTTTGCCCAAAAGCACAACATCCTGTTTGGGGTTAGAGGCAGTGCTGCTGCCAGCATTGTCCTTCACTGCCTGGGCATCACCGAGGTTGACCCTATGGAGAATAAGCTGGTCTTTGAGCGCTTCCTCAACCTGGAGCGAAAGGAGATGCCCGATATAGATTTGGATTTTGAGGATGAGCGCCGTGACGAGGTTATTGCCTATGTGTCACAGAAATACGGGAAAGACCATGTAGCTCAGATTATCACCTTTGGTACATTAGGCGCCAAGGCAGCCCTCAGGGATGTAGGTCGGGCTCTGGGTATGGCCTATAGTGATGTTGACCGCGTAGCCAGGCTGGTTCCGTTTAGACCGGGCATGACCCTGGAGAGAGCCCTAGACGAGAATAGTGAACTGCGCAATATCTACCATGAGGATGATATCGTTCGCAACCTGGTTGATTCAGCCAGGAGGCTGGAAGGTGTTGCTCGCCATGCCAGTACCCACGCCGCCGGTGTAGTTATCTCTAAACAGCCGCTCACTGGCTATGTCCCTCTACAGCGGGTGAGCAAAGGCAATGGTGAAGCTACGGTTATGACTCAGTTCACTATGGAAGATATTGCCCACATTGGGCTACTCAAGATGGACTTTCTCGGTCTGGCTAACCTGACTATTCTGGGCAAGGCAAAAGAGATTATTGGTCAAAGCCGCGGCATTGATATCGACCTGTACCATATCCCGATGGACGATGCCAAGACCTTTGACCTTTTATCCTCAGGGGAAACCGCTGGCGTGTTTCAGTTAGAGGGAGCTGGCATGCGCCGATATATCAAGGAGCTTAAGCCAACCACCTTCAGCGATATCGCCGCTATGATAGCTCTGTATCGCCCCGGTCCTATGGAGCATATCCCTACTTTCATTAAAGCCAAGCACGGCATTGAGCCTATCCGTTACCCCCACCCGGCACTCTCAAGTATCCTTGAGGAGACCTACGGGGTAATTGTATATCAAGAACAGGTATTGTTTATTGTCCAGGCTTTTGCCGGCTATAGCCTGGGGCAGGCTGACATCTTCCGCAAGGCGATGGGCAAGAAGATTCCTGGGGTTATGAAAAAAGAGAGGCGTAATTTTATTGCCGGAGCCAGGAAGATGGGATATTTTGCCGAGGTAGCTGGCGAGGTTTTTGCCCTCATTGAGCCCTTCGCTGGCTATGCCTTTAACAAGGCTCACAGTTTCAGCTATGCCCTTATTGCCTATCAGACCGCCTATCTCAAGGCAAACTACCCGGCAGAATATATCACCGCCTTGCTGATTACCAATGCTGACCAGTCAGAGAAGGTGGCTACTGCGGTTGCTGAGTGCCGCCGTCTGGGCATCACTGTGTTACCACCTGATATAAACCGGAGCCAGGTCAGCTTTTCTATAGAGCGGGGTGGTGAAGGCAACACCCCAGGCATCCGCTTTGGGCTAACCGCTATTAAGAATGTGGGGCTGGGGGCGGTAGAGCCTCTGGTTGCCGAGCGCCATAGGGGTGGCGAGTTCAACTCTATTGAAGACCTCTGCCGCCGTGCTGATATGCGCGGTGTGAACCGGCGGGCAATGGAAAGCTTGATTAAGGCTGGAGCCCTGGACTGCTTGGGCGACCGTGGCACTCTACTGCACAACATCGGTCGTATCCTGTCTCTAGCCCAACGGGAGCAGCACCTGCGGGAGACAGGGCAATCTACCATGTTTGACCTGTGGGGTGGGACAATGCCAGCCCCTATGCCTAGCCTTGACCTGCAAGCTGCCGACATCTCTATCAAGGAGAGGCTGGCTTGGGAGAGGGAGCTGATGGGTGTATACCTCACGGAGCATCCCTTCGCCGCCTTTGCCACTAAGGTGGCTTCGGAGAATACCATCCTATGTGGTCATATTGATGCTGAGCTGGCCGGGCAAAACATTGTGGTAGCTGGAATGGTAGCCTCGGTTCATCAATCGTTCACCAGAGAGCAGCGCCCCTTTGCCAGTGTGGTGCTGGAAGACCTAGACGGCAGAATAGAGGTAATGGTCTGGCCTAAGGTCTATGCCAATACCAGAGACCTATGGCAGGAAGGTAACATACTACTGGTTGAGGGCAAGGTAAGGCTGAGGGATGACCGAGTGCAGCTAAACTGCGAGTATGTGCGTCGCTACCAGCCAGAGGCAGCCCAACAGGGGGAACCAATAGTAGCTGATAAGACCACAGCCTACACTGCACCGGTCAAAAGTCGCCGACTGGTAATAAGCATCAGCCAGACCAGCGATGAGGAAAGTGATATAGCCTATCTGCATAAATTGATTGATACCTTAAGAGGCTTCCCCGGGCAGGATGAGGTAAACCTGTGTGTAGCCAATGAGGAAAAGATTATTAACCTCAAGCTGTCCACTATATACACCAACTACTGCCCCGAACTTCACCAGCGTCTGGTAGAGCTGGTGGGGGAGGAGGGGCTAAAGGTGGAGCCAAGTGGCTAAACCAGAGGGGTGGCTGTTATTGACCACTGCTCCTGACCAGCTAACTGCTGAGATATGGAAGGATATTCTCCTTCAACAGGGCGTTCCGGCTATAGTCAACCCCGAGGACACCATATCATTTATGGGTGTTTCTGGTTTCCCCTGCCGAATAATGGTCGCCTATGGCTATCGCCAGCGAGCCCAGGAAATCCTAGCCAGCCTGCAACTGGAAGCAGAGGAATAGGCTGATGATAAGGAAGGATACATTACCAGGACACAGAAAAAGGCTACGGGAAAAGTTCATCAGGTCAGGACTTGCTGGATTTAGCGATTACGAAATTATTGAATTGCTCCTAACCTTGGGCTCACCCCGAAAGGACTGTAAACAGCAGGCGAAGGAGGTCATCAAAAAATTCAAAACCCTGAGAGGAGCCCTGGAAGCCCCTCCTGAAGAGCTACAAGAAATAGACGGAATTGGTCCCCATAGTGCCTTCGGTGTTAGGCTGATGCAGGAGGTAGCCAGAGAGTTTCTCAAAGAGAAAATTATTGATAAGCCAATCTATAAATCCCCCAAAGAGCTTTTTGATTATCTCTATCACTCAATGCGAGACCTCAAGAAAGAGATATTCAAGGTTATCTATCTAAATAACCAAAACCAGATTATTGACATCGCCGACCTGTTTGAGGGGACAATAAATAGTAGCTCTATCTCCCCCCGTGAGGTCATAGAGGGTGCCATTAAATGTAATGCTGCCTCGCTGGTTTTTGCCCATAATCACCCTTCAGGTAGCCCTGAGCCCAGTAGGAGTGATAAGGAGGTAACCAGAGACCTGGTATATGCTGGAAGTATTATGCGGATTAAGGTCCTAGACCATATCATAATAGGTGGCAACAAATACTTTAGCTTCGCTAGCGAAGGACTGATTGAGGAATACGAAGATAATTTCCTAGACCTGAAACTAAGAGGGGTTTCTGAGGCTAAAAAAAGGCTATACCGGGCTAAATTATTTGCCCCTGAGCTTCATTGGGCAGAACGAGGCTGAGAGCTAATCTCCAGCGAGCCAGCCAAATTTCAGACATCTGGCTACCAGAAGCAGAGGGCAGTTTTTTGTCTGCAATTTCTTGGGGCGGCAAGGTATGCCTAACGAAAGACTGCGAAAACTTGACAATTAGTGGGTCAAGAGGCAAGAAATTGCATCCTCAATTGCTTTTAGTCACTTTTAGTTACTTTGACAAATAACCCAACTGGCGTAAAATAGGAGTTATCCACATGAATTGTAGGAGTTATCCACATGAATTGACAATGGTAGTATTATGTGCTGTAAGATGACAGTTGGTATAATTGGCAATATTTATACTAGAACTTTGTTCCTTGACAAGTAGTGCTACAGGTATAAGATAGAGTAAGAAGGCATGATTCAAAGGTAAGGGGTGACCCAGAAATGTCTTTGAATAGTTTATTAGAAAGTCCGAAAGGAGAAAGACCGTTAACGCCGTTACAGGAAAGGTTTCTCAAGTTAGGTTTTCAAGGCTTTACTGACCGGGAGACTATTGAATTACTGTTAAGCCTAGTTTTACCCCACCGAAAATGTATAATGCGAGCAAAACAGTGCATTGAACAATTCAAAAACCTCAGGGGATTCCTGAGCGCTTCTCCCCAGGAACTGGAGCGAGCTGGGTTGACTTCCCCTTGTATCTTTTGTATTAAGCTTCTACACGAATTACCCGAAGAGGTTCTTAAACAGAAGATTATGGAACAGTCTATTTATAAATCCTCTAAAGAGTTTTTTGACTATCTCAGCTACTCAATGCGAGACCTCGAGAAGGAGGTATTCAAGGTTATCTACCTAAATAACCGGCACCAGATTGTTGATACCGCCGACCTCTTTGAGGGAACGCTAGAGGGTATTCCCATCCGTCCCCGCGAGATTGTAGAAAGTGCCATTAAGCATAAGGCTAGTGCCCTGATTTTTGCTCATAATCACCCCTCAGGCGACCCCACCCCCAGCAAGAGCGATAAACAGATAACCAGGGACCTGGTCTTTACCGGAATGATTGTGCAGATTAGGGTATTAGACCATATCATAATTGGCGACAATAGATATTTTAGCTTCGCTGATGAAGGACTGATTCAGAAATACGAATATAATTTCCTTCACCTGAAAATAAGAGGGGCATTTGAAATCTGGGTGAATCATCCTGTAAAAGTAGCTAAAGTTTCTGCCTTAGATAGTAACCGATAAATGACCTTTTATCCTAACCTTTTCCCATTATTCTCGTTATAACATAGTGGATAATTGATAACGGGGGAGGATTTAGTGAAAAGACTTTTGATGCTGGTTACGGTGACATTGGTAGTTATCTCTCTGGTGGCTGGGTGTGTTGGGGAGGTTAAGACCTATACTGACTCGGGGCAGGCGATAAGTATTGGCGTTGACCAGGAATTTGTTATTGCCCTTGGTTCTAATCCTACCACCGGTTATGGCTGGCAGGAAAGCCAGGATGAGACCATGCTTGAGCTGGTGGAAAAGACATATAAGCCGGGCGAAAAGGCGGAACAGGGCGTAGTCGGTGCCGGCGGCGTTGAGTATTTCCGATTCAAGGCATTAAAGACGGGTAAAACCGAGATAACCCTGGTCTACAAGCGACCGGGGGAAGAAGAGGCTCTGGAGCAGAAGGTATTTACAGTTGGCATAAAATAGTGCTTCACTTAGTACTGGCTGAGGCTTCTAGCCAAAGAAGATACCGCTTCATCTCCACTCCTTCACTGTAGCCACCCAGCTTGCCATCGTTAGCCACTACCCGATGACAGGGAATGATAATGGGTAGAGGGTTTCTGGCTAGAGCCTGCCCCACCGCCCGCATTGCCCCAGCTTTCCCCAGATGCTTAGCTACCCAGGTATAGCTCCTGGTCTCTCCATATGGGATAAGCCTGGTTATCTCCCATACCTCACGCTGAAATGGGGTAGCTTGAAAGAGGTCAAGCTTGTCGGGAAAGGTCGCCCTATGACCGCCAAAGTAAGTCCTGAGGCGCTGTATTAAGTCATTGAAGAAGTGGGTAGACCAAGCGGCATCCTTCACCCTGTCACCTAATAGCTGCTTCACTTCTTTAGCTGAGCGATGGGGCAAGGTAGTGCGCAGCAGCCCCTTTGCCGAGCCCAATACCCCTACCCAACCCAGAGCGGTATTAAAAGTGGTGTATCTTAGCTTCCTTGCTACGGTAGGCATTATCCTGACCAAATCAACAACTGGTAAAGAGGAAGGGTTAAGGCTGACCTGGCTGCCTTCGCCGTTGTAAATAAGCTGCCAGGAATATTAAGACGGCACCCAAGACAATACAAACTAGTACCTTAATTATCCTCGGTATATCCATAGTCAGGAAAAAGGCAAGGGTAAATACGCCAGACAGGGAGGAAAGCCCGTACATCACTAAATGAGCCTTAATCGGCTTCCTTTTGACCCCCCACCAGATTAGCCAGCCGATAAAAGCCAGCGATAAAAGTATAGCTAGAGCCGTTAACATCTATTTACCAGCCTATTTTCTCAAAGTATCTGCCAAAGAAGGCGAACATGCCCACCATTAGAATAAGGCAGGCCAGTTTCCCCGGCTCGGATAGGTATTTCACATACTCTGCGGCTAGATAGCCTATGCCAGAAAGACACAACAGAATACCAAAGCCATATAAAATATAAGTCCTCATCTTTTCTACTCTATTATCATCTTGGCGGGGGAGGTGGCACCGCTTTAGGATATACGGGCTCCGTAGGATAGTATAAATCCACCACTATCCTTCGTTCCACCTCTCCGTGCTTAATTTTTACAGTATACTGGGCACGTCCATCAACGCTGAGACCAGCCTCATCTAACTCCTGGGTTAATAGCGTCCACTCCACCATTACCTTGTCAAATGGTTTTACTGACTTATCCTCAGAAAATAAATCAAGGACTTTTTCGTTCTCCTTCCATACTGATGCCTGAACAATAGTGGGATAGGAGGAAAAGCGGCGGTTATCAATTTCATAACGGAAGAATACCTTCTGCCCCCACTCTGCTGACATGTGGTAAGCCGCTTTGAACTCAGGCGGTGGTACCGGATACCGCTTTAGCCAATAGTCCGGCTCTATTACCTGTTCCCGCTCTCCGGCGGTTACATAAACAGTATCATAGATACCCAGATAGCCATCAACAATAAATATGGCAATAAGAGCGGCAAAGCAAGCTATAGCTAAATATAAGAATAGATTTCTTCGCATTGGTTTATATTATATTGCAAAAGCAGATGAAGGACAATCGCCTTAGATTTTCTCCTTTCACTCCAACTCGGGCTCAATCAGACCATAGTTGCCATCCTTCCGCCGATATAGCAGGTTAAGCTCTTCATTATCAGCGTTAAAGAACAGGAAGAAATCATGCCCCAGAAGCTCCATCTGGTCAATGGCTTCAGCCACTGACATTGGCTTAACGGCAAACCGTTTGACCTTAATTACCCTTCTGGGTGGTTGAGCTGCTTCCTCCATAAGTTCACTTCTGGCAAATGAGCCTCCCCTCCCCTTCTCATACAGCTTCCCCTTGTAGTGCTCAATTTGCCGATTCATAACCGTTGCTACCTTATTAATAGCCGTGAGCAGGTCTTCCCCCCTCTCCACACCTCTTAGCAATGTGCCATTGCTGTCTAAGGTTACCTGAACTACAAAGTGCTGCTGTGGAGATTTTGTCTTTTCTTCAGAAATTTCTACCTTGTAGTCTACGATATTAGGCAGATGGCGACCGAGCTTGCTCAGCTTGCGCTCAATAAAGTGGCGCACTGTGGGTGTTAATTCTATGTTTTTGCCGGTTATCTGTAGCTCCATCTGTTCACGCTCCTGATAGTGATTCTTTTTAAATCTCCCTAGCCACTACTAGCCCCCATACCGAGACGGCTCCGGCTTCCTTTAGCGCCCTAGAACAGGCATCAAGGGTAGCCCCAGAGGTGGAGACATCGTCTATAAGCAAAACTTGCTTATCCTTTAGCCTGCGGTCTCGGCAGATAAAAGCACCAGCTACATTGCTCCGTCGCTCATCCACAGTTGAAGTTCTGGCTTGGGGAGATGCGTGACGCTGTCGGATGAGGCAGTCATTTACCACCGGTAAATTGGTGAGCTTACCCAGCTCTTGAGCCAGCAAGCTGGATTGGTTGTAGCCACGCTCCCTCAATCGTTTCTGGTGCAGCGGCACCGGCACCAAAACCTCCCCGGGCACAGGGCTGCTGAGGAGATAATCGTTGAGCAACTGGGCGAGGAGCACAGCCAAGGCTCTAAGGTTTCTATATTTTAGCTGATGAATAGCCTGGCGTATCGCCCCATCAAATCGAAATGGGGAACGAATGCCGTCTATCTCTGCCTGCCAGCCAACGCAATTGGGGCAGAGTATAGCGCTGGACTGGGGTCTACCACACTTGGGACAAAGCGGGAGCATAATCCTGGGTAATGACTGGCGGCAGGATTGGCAAATAAAATCACCTTCCCTTCCACAGCCAACACACCAGCGTGGAAATAGAAGGTCGAGTGCCATCCCCTTGAGTTTAGTTAACTGAGGAAGCACATTTAGCACCCATAATCTAAAGTTTCAGGGTAACGACTTAGGTTTTAACGGGAGCGGGGGGTGTGTGATGCCCCGCTGATAATGGGTTCGTTAATGTAAACATCACCGTTCCTGATTTTCAGGTTGAAACCACAATCAGGATTGGTGCAAACCCATGCTTTGTAGTGAATAGCTGCCCCTTGACTGCCAAAGTCAGATAGGGGCACCAGGTCTCCAGACTCGCACTTCTGACATTTTGGGAAATTGAATTGTTCCATGGGGTCCTCCTCCCAACCAAAATTGAATCTTTTGCAGTATACACTATACAATGGTTGTTGACAAGGGCTTATTTAGTTCAATTGAGCCGATCCGACTATAAATAGCACCCTCCCTGGTTAGTTGGCTCCTCATCAGGCTGATAGCATCTACTTGGAAAGTATAGGCTGCCTTAAATTTGGTGCCAGCTATAAGCTGCCCAAATCTTTGCCGCTCATCTGGTGAGGCTCGGTCACGAAGGCGTGCCAGGGTCAGATGGGGCGTGAACCGTCTTAGCTCGGGGGCAAAACCCAACCTAGCCAAATTGGACTCAATGCGTTGCTGGAGCCGGAGTAGCTTATCCACCTCCCCGCTTACCCCCACCCAGGCTACCTGAACCCGTCTCAGATTGGGGAAAACTCCTAAGTCCTTGACCTCCAGGTAGAAAGGGGATGCTCCCTGAACAGCCTCCCCCATTGCTCTGGTTATTTGGTCAATCCTATCCACGGCAACACTGCCCAGGAACTTTAGGGTCAGATGAATGCTATAGGGGTCAATCCACTTCACCCAAGGCTGGTTGCCTGATTTCAATTGAGCCTCAAGCTGGACGAGCCCTGCTTTTATCTCGTCAGGTAGCTCAATGGCAATAAAACAGCGAACTTGCTCCATGATTTATGGCTTACCTTTAATACCCAGAAGCCTCTGGGCGTTACCTGATAGAATAAGCTCCTTTATTTCTTCGGGCAAGCCCAGTGCTTTTATCTCTTCCAGCAACCGACTCTGTGCCAGCAAGGGATAGTCGCTGCCGAAGAGAATCTTGTCCGCGCCCACCAGCTGGATAACCTGATTATATACCTGAGGAGTATAGAGCAAGGGCGAAGCAGCGGTGTCAAAGAAGACATTGCTCATCGCCTTTTCAACCTCGGGCATCAAGGCATAGAAGGGTAGACCGCCTCCCCAGTGGGCACAGACTATGGTTAAATCGGGGAAGCTGGCGATAAATGGGTAGAGTATATCTGGGGTGATACCCCCCTTTCCCGGATAGTCATGACCTACAGGTTCAGAGGCGTGGGTGAGCAGAATTAGCTGGTGCTTCCTCAATACCTCAACCAAGGGCTCCATCACTAACTCGTCGCCGAGGTCAAATGGTTGCATATCCGGTCTCATCTCGCCAACCCCTCTTATTCCAGCTTTGGCACAGCGCTCAATTTCAGCTACGGCTGCTTCAGGTGACTGTGGCTGAACAGCACAGAAGCCCACCAGCCTCTGGGGATAACGGGATACTGACTCTATGATATAGTCGTTGGTTTCAAGGCACAGCTCATGGGTAGTCCAGCCGATATTGAGAATAACTGAGATATCAACCCCGGCTTCATCCATACTGGCGATGAGCTCATCAGCAGTAGCCATTTTGGAGTTGGGGTTGGAATAGAGGAGAGCAAAACATGGGTCACGCTCAATATACTTATTGCGGTTTTTCTTTATCTGCGGTGAAAAGACATGGGTGTGAAAGTCAATAATCATCGCCAGATTATAGCAAAACCCTTTAGATTACTTCAAGCTAGGTAAGGGCTCAATCAGTTGGTCCCTGTTCTGGCTTTTCCTCGGCTTTCTTTGCCTCTTCGGCAACTACTTCTTCAGCAACCACCTCTTCTTCGACTACCTCTTCCACCTCCACACGCACCTCGCTGACCTTCACCACCATTTGGTCGGTGTCAGTAATAACGGCGATATCGGGGCTGAAGGCGATGTCTCTGACAAAGATTGCCTGTCCTGCCTCCTCAAGTTGGCTCAGGTCAACCTCTATCTGGGGTGGAAGCTTATCAGGCAGGCACTCAATACTGAGGCTGGTCAGGCTGTGAGTTAAGGTGCGCCCCTTTTCTTTCATTGCCGGTGCTTCACCAACCAAGACAATAGGCACATCCACCCTTATCTTCTCCGTCCTTCTCACCTGATAGAAGTCAACATGAAGCAGTTCCCCGCTGCACTCATTCCTCTGAATTTCCCTGATGAACACACTTCTGGGTTGTTTATCCCCTTCAATCCCAAGAGCGATAAGCCTGGTCATTCCTGCCTGGGCTATAATCCGCTGCAGATTAGCCGTGTCACACTGGAGGGCTAGTGACTCAAGACTATGCCCAAAAAGGTGAGCCGGGGTGATGCCCTGGCGACGCAAAAATCTGGTCTTTTTACCCAGTACATCTCTTTTATTGGCTACCAACGTCAGACCTTCCATTTATCTCCTCCTCTACCGCTGCTAATTAAACCAGAGGCAGAGATAAAAATCAATTCAAGAATGTGAGCTAGTTCGGATAGATTAGTGGCACAGATTATCATGTTTTGTTTCTCCGTGGCATTGACCCCATTCCCCTCCCTGTTTTTAACTTAATTCTTTCTTCCCACCCACCCGCCCTATAGAGGCTTCGCCTCTAAAACTCTCCAGACCCCACCCCCTTTAGATTTTTGATTAAGGAAGTCCCCTGTTTTTATTTCTCCCCCTCCTTTGAAAAGGACTAACCTAACGGGGTGTTTAAGAGGGGCGTCAGCCCCTCTTCTAAAAATACTTTCCCCTCCCTTGTAAGGGAGGGGGACAAAGGGGGTGGGTTGATAACTAAATATCTAAGGGGGTGAGGTTAATAAATACCCTCGTTTAAAATATAGACCTGGTTCTATAACTGTAGTATAATTAAGCAGAGATAAGGGGTGATAATGTCGCTGTCTGAAAAGGGCAATCTACCACCAACCTCGGCTAATAGTGTGGAAGCCGAGGTTTTTTCATCGTCGGCATCGGTAGCTGAAATGGAGGCTATTGCTAAAAGGCTGCGTCGCCACATCATCACTATGACGGGAAAGGCTGGTAGCGGTCACCCCGGTGGCTCCCTTTCCGCGGTGGAGATTTTAACCGCCCTTTATTTTGGAGTGCTACGACATAAGCCCTTAGACCCTCAGTGGTCGGATAGGGATAGGTTCATCCTGAGCAAGGGGCATGCTGCCCCTCTGCTCTATGCCACCCTGGCTGAGTGCGGCTACTTCCCGGTGGATGAGCTGCTTACGCTGAGGCAAATGGATAGTCGCCTCCAGGGTCATACTGATAGAACAGTTACCCCCGGGGTAGAGATGTCAGCCGGTGCTCTGGGACAGGGATTATCCTTTGCCATTGGCGTGGCTTTGGCTGGTCGGCTTAACTTACAAGATTACCGGGTATATGTTCTGCTGGGGGATGGGGAGTGTGATGAGGGGCAGGTGTGGGAGGGGGCTATGGCTGCTGCTCACTTCAAGGTGGACAACCTGGTGGCTATAGTGGACAACAATGGTCAGCAAATTGACGGCTGGAACCGTGATGTTATGAACCTTGACCCCTTCCCTATGAAGTGGCAAGCCTTCGGCTGGCAGGTTATTGAGGTTGATGGTCATGACCTGGCTCAGCTTACTGAGGCTTTTGACCAGGCAAAACTGGTGAAAGGGCAGCCAACGGTCATCATTGCCCATACCATAAAGGGCAAAGGGGTCAGTTTTATGGAGAATAACCCCGATTTTCACGGCAAAGCGCCCAATGCTGAGGAAGTAAAGATAGCACTTAAGGAGCTGGAGTAGAGATGCCTCAACAGGTTTCCCTGAGAGAAAGCTACGGCGAAACCCTGGTTGAGCTGGGCAGAGAGAACCCAGACATTGTGGTGCTGGATGCTGACCTGTCTCGGTCGACCATGACCAAGTTTTTTGCCGGTGAATTCCCAGAGCGCTTCTTTGACTGTGGTATCGCCGAGCAGAACATGGTTGGTATTGCTGCCGGGCTAGCTGCTTCGGGCAAGCTCCCCTTTGCCAGCACCTTTGCCGTTTTTGTTCCTGGTCGTTGCTTTGACCAGATTCGTATGTCTATAGCTCAGCCCGGGCTCAATGTCAAGCTTGTTACCAGTCACGGTGGCATCAGTGTTGGTGAGGATGGCACATCCCACCACTCTATTGAAGACCTGGCTCTGATTGGCTCCCTGCCTGGCTTTACTGTTATCGTTCCTGCTGATGCTATTGAGACCGCCCAGGCAGTGAGGGTGGCTGCTGCCTGCTACGGACCATTCTACATCAGGCTGTGCCGCCCCAAACTACCACTGGTCTATAATGAGGACTACCGCTTTGATTTGGGTAAGGCGGTAACCATGAGGCAGGGCAGGGAGGCTACTATTATAGCCATCGGTTTGATGGTGACAGCGGCGCTGGAGGCTGCCCAAAACCTGGAGCGGGAAGGCATAGACTGCCGGGTACTAAATATGTCCACCCTTAAGCCCATTGATGAGGCGGCTATTATTGAGGCTGCCGCTGAAACCGGGGCTATCGTTACTGCTGAGGAGCACCTGGCGCACGGCGGCTTGGGCAGTATTGTGGCTCAGGTGCTCGCCAGACACCAGCCGGTGCCCATGGAGTTTGTGGCTATTAAAGATACCTATGCCAGGTCAGGTAAACCTGCTGAACTTTTGCAGAGGTTTGGTCTTACCGCCAAGGATATTGAGCGAGGTGTGAGGTCAGCGATAGCAAGAAAGTGACTAAGCTCTTCCTGTCCCTGAGGTATCAACCGCCCGCCTCATCCTGAGGATGTGAGTAAAGCCTACCAGACAGGGCAGGGCAATGCCGTAAGCAGTAAGCATTCCGGGAACTCCAAGCCACCAGCATGCCAGTGGTAGAGGGATAAACAAGACGCAACTGGCTAGAATTACATTGCGAAAGATAAATAGGGCTAATAGCGCTGGTCCAGCCAAGATTAGCATTGGCTGAGTGATGGTAGCTAGCAGCACACCAATGGTGGTGCTCTCCCCCCGACCTCCCCTGAAGCCGATAAAGACCGGCCAGTTATGACCGACGACCACGGCTGCCCCGGTAAGCAGAACTATTGGCTGGGGGAGATTGGCTGCAAGAGCGATAAGAACAGCCAGTGCTCCCTTCCCGGCATCAACAATGCCTACCGTCACCCCCACCTTAGCCCCTAATTGATGGAAGGCGTTGGCGGCACCCATGTTCTCATCCCCAACCTGCCGAATGTCAACGCCTTTCAAAACATGCCCAGCAATATAGGCGGTGGGGATGGAGCCGAGAAAGTAACCCAATACTACTATCAGCCAGGGCATATCTATTCTCTAACTGGTGCCGGGAGTGGGACTCGAACCCACAAGGATTACTCCGCCGGATTTTAAGTCCGGTGCGTCTGCCAATTCCGCCACCCCGGCGCTAGCAGATGTTATTTTACCGCTTTTGGTAAAAGGCTTCAAGCAAGCATGGAGGGCGTTTATTAAGGGAAGTTTGAAGGGGCGGAGCCCCTTCAAAACCTATGCTTCCCCCTCATGATAGGAATATATATCCATATCATGGAGAGGGGGATAAAGGGGGTGAGGTAGATAAATAATCCCTTCTAATGAAATTGCAGGATATAATAGTTAATGTTTAATAATAATATCATATGAGAGGGAAAGGGATGAGGCTATAATAGAACTAGAAATAGGAAAAGGAGGTTTTGCAATATGAAACGTGAAATGGTGCCTACACTGATTGGTTTAGCAGGAACCTTTCTTGCCATGAGCGCTGCGTTTATGACTCCAATGATAGAGGGTCCTCGTATTTTAGGTTGTTTCTTCGTTGTGCTTGCGGTGATTGTGATTATTTGGGCTTTGGTTTGGTTTAATCAATTAAGCAAGGCAAGGATACTAAGTAATTGGGATGTAATAAAACTGGAGGCGACGACCGGATTCGAACCGGTGAATAGGGGTTTTGCAGACCCCCGCCTTATCCTCTTGGCTACGTCGCCCCTTAAGTAACATTCTTTTTGGAGCGGAAGACGAGATTCGAACTCGCGACCCTCTCCTTGGCAAGGAGATGCTCTACCACTGAGCCACTTCCGCTCTTATTTTGGTGCCGAGGAGGAGATTTGAACTCCTACGAGCTTACGCTCACCACCCCCTCAAGATGGCGTGTCTACCGATTCCACCACCTCGGCTCGAACTGGCAGGAGTGGGAGGGCTCGAACCCCCGACCTGCGGTTTTGGAGACCGCTGCTCTTCCAAACTGAGCTACACTCCTATGCCGATAATCTATATTATCATAAATTCTGACAAAAATTAACTGGTACCCCTGGGGCGACTCGAACGCCCGACACGCGGTTTAGGAAACCGCTGCTCTATCCACCTGAGCTACAGGGGCATACTGGTGGAGATAGGGGGATTCGAACCCCCGACCTCTGCGATGCGAACGCAGCGCTCTCCCTATTGAGCTATATCCCCACACCTACAGTAGAAATTATAGCATATGTGAGATTATTTATTAAGGGGGTAGATTGAAGGGACGAAGCCTCTTCAAAAACTACTCTTTCTTCCCACCCTCCCGCCCTATAGGGGCTTTGCTCTCAACTCCTCGCTTTAATTGGGGTGTTTAAGAGGGGCAGACGCCCCTCTTAAACACCCTTCCCCCTCTCCTTCAAAGGAGAGGGGGATACAGGGGGTGAGGTAGATAGATAAAACCTCTTCCTTGTCAGTCATCACTATTATTGCTATACTAAAATGTGCTATGAACTACGAGACCATTATCGGGCTGGAGGTTCATGCTCAGCTTCTGACTGAGAGCAAGATGTTCTGTCGCTGTAGCGCTGATTATGCCAGTGCTCCACCCAATACCCATGTCTGTCCGGTGTGCCTGGGGATGCCTGGCGTTCTGCCTACCATTAATCAGCAAGCAATAGAATATACAGTAATGACCGCTCTAGCCCTCAACTGCACTATCTCCGGTTACACCAAGTTTGACCGCAGGTTCTACTTCTATCCAGATGTGGCGAAAGGCTATCAAATCTCGCAGTCTGACACCCCTATTGGGCATCACGGCTGGCTTACTATTGAGGTTAATGGCGAAAAGAAAAGGGTAGGCATAAACAATGTGCACCTTGAGGAGGATGTAGCCAAACTAGTGCACCGCACCTCATCGGGTGGAGAATCGTATAGCCTGGTAGATTTCAATCGGTCTGGAGCGCCGCTGATGGAGATTGTGGCTGAGCCTGACCTTCGCTCTCCAGAGGAAGCCAGGCAGTATCTTATAAGGCTACGCAGTATACTCCGTTACCTGGGTGTATCCACGGCAAATATGGAGGAGGGCAGCTTCAGGTGTGATGCCAATATCAGCATTCGTCCTGAAACCAGCCCGGATTCTTTGGATAAGGTTGAGGTCAAAAATATGAATAGCTTCAAGGCAGTCTACTGGGCTCTGGAGTATGAAGCCCGACGACAAAGGAAAGCAGTAGCCGAAGGTGGGGAGATTGTTTCCCATACTAGGGGTTGGGTGGAGGAGAAGGGCAAAACCGTTTTCCAACGTGGTAAGACGCATGCCTTGTACTACCCCGAGCCTGACCTCCCGCCATTGGTGTTGAACCGCGAGTGGGTGGAGGAAATAAGGTCAAAGCTGCCCGAGCTGCCCGAAGCCAGGCGCGACCGATTGTTAGCTGAATACAACCTGCCCCCCTATGATGCCAACTTGCTTACCAGCTCCAAGGCAATGGCTGACTACTTTGAAGCCTGCCTGAAAACGGGGGTGCCCCACAGCTTGTCATCAGCCAAAAGAGCTAAAATGGTGAGCAACTGGCTTTCGGGCGAATTCAGTCGGCTGCTCAATGCCACCAACACCGAGATAGATAACTCCAAGGTTAGCCCTGAGCAGCTTTGCCTGTTGCTGGATTTGGTGCACCAAGCCAGTATCAGCGGCACCAGTGCCAAGCTCGTGTTTGAGGAAATGTTCAATACCGGGAAGCTTGCCGACGACATTATTGCCCAGCGGGGACTTAGCCAGATCAGTGATACCGAGGTGATTGAGAGGGAAGTCATGGCGGTAATAAGAAACAATGCTCAAGCAGTAACCGATTATAAGGCAGGGAGGAGGCAATCTCTGAAGTTCCTCGTTGGGCAGGTAATGAGGGCTTGCAGAGGTCGTGCCAACCCAAAGCTGATAAACGAGTTACTAGAGAAGAAGTTGGAGGAAGGATGATATGCAGACCTACTTCAATGTGGCTCAGATTATATTATCTTTAGCCTTGATATTAGCTGTTCTGCTTCAGGTTAAAGGTGGGGGGCTAGGGGGTATCTTTGGTCAGCCTGACACTGTCTTTCGAACTAAGCGTGGTGTGGAAAAAACACTGTTTCAACTTACCATCGTGTTGATAGTTCTATTCATCATTATCTCTATATTTGCTCTCAGAATTAGCTAATAATTGACTGCCATGAATCCCATAATAACCCTGACCACCGATTTAGGTTTGACCGACGCCTACGTGGCGGCTATGAAGGGGGTAATACTCGGTATCAACCCTGAGGCAAAGCTAGTTGATATTTGCCATACCATCGAACCACAGAATATCGCTCAGGCTGCCTTTGTCCTGAGCAGGGCGTATCAGTTTTTCTCTGAAGGAACAATCCATGTGGTGGTAGTTGACCCCGGGGTTGGCACCAAGCGAAGAGCTATTATCCTGAGAACAAAGTCAGCCAGCTTTGTTGCCCCAGATAATGGTGTCCTGAGCTATGTTATCCAGCAGTCTATCGGGGGAAGGTTGATAAATAATCTACAACAAATAGGGCTAGAGCCTGGTTTGGAGGCGGTTGCCATCACCAAGCCTCAGTTCTGGCGACCAACGGTTAGCCCTACCTTCCATGGACGCGACATCTTTGCCCCGGTAGCGGCTCGGCTTTCCCTGGGCTTCCCGCTGACGGATTTTGGTGAGGTGATAACCTCGGTTACCATGCTGCCCCTTCCACAGCCATACCAGGCAATGGATGGCTCAGTGGTAGGGCATATTGTTCATATCGATAGCTTTGGCAATCTGATTACCGATATCAGGAGCAGTGACCTGCCACAGGCAAGAGGGGCGATAACTATTGAGGTTGGCGAGCAGCTCATTTCGGGGTTGAGCCGTACTTATGCCGGGGGGAGCGGACTTCTAGCCCTTGTTGGCAGCGATGGATACCTGGAGATAGCGGTTAGGGAAGGCAGTGCCAGCGCCTTTCTTGATGCCGAGATAGGCGGTGAGGTGAGAATAAGACAACTATCATCAAGGGAAGTTTGAATGGGCGAAGCCTGTATTATAAGAATAAGAGGAATTTTCCCCTCTTCGGGGTGTCTAAGAGGGGCGTTAGCCCCTCTTTCAAAACCATTCCCCCTCTCCAAGAGTGGAGAGGGGGATAAAGGGGGTGAGGTTGATAAATCTCGCCAAAGGCGGATAAACAATCTCAGGAGATAATCAATGAAGTGTCCTGTTTGTGGAAAGGATGCCAGAGCCCATATCTACTACTGCGCCAGGTGTGCTGTTTACGTGCATGAGAAGTGCTGGCAGAAGCATGTAGAGATGGCTCATAAGGAAAAGTAATGGCCCTATAAGCAAGTTATTGTATGTGACGATATAAAAACTTGCGTATCGGGGAAGGATACCGGCAAATTCTAAATACTAATTTCTAAACTCTAAACAAATTCAAATGACCGAAGTTAAAAACTCAAAACAGTATGATTTAAAGGTAGAATAGATTTTTGGTCATTTGGATTTAGGGTTTAATCCTTGTTTGAATTATATGCAATATTTGAGACGCTACATAGAAAGAGGACCCAATGAAATTCAAAATATGGTTTCTGGAGACCAGACCCCAGTTCTTGCTTCTTTCCCTGGTGCTGGCGTTCCTGGGTACCTGTATTGCCTGGTATGAATCCAAAGAATACGGCGGGTCATTTGATATGGGTTATGCTTGGCTAGCGTTCTTCGGGCTGCTTCTCTGCCACATCAGTGTCAATGTGCTCAACGACTACTTTGACTATAGAAGCGGGATAGACCTGGAGGTTAGGAGAACCCCCTTTAGTGGCGGCAGTGGCATGCTTCCCGCTGCTCTACTCAAGCCGGGGCAGGTTTTTTGGTTTGGGCTGGTCTCTTTCCTGCTGGCGGTGCCTATAGGTGTTTATTTTGTTATCGCCAGGGGCTGGCTTCTTCTACCTCTGCTGGTAGTAGCTGCGGTGTGCGTCCTCCTTTATACCCCCTTTATAACTAAGGTAGGGTGGCCTGAGTGGGCTCCTGGGGTGGGGCTGGGGGCTTTGCCGGTGCTGGGGGTTTACTTCGTTCAGACCGCTGCCTATACCCTGCCTGCGGTTGTTGCCTGTATTCCCTCTGGCATTTTGGTGCATAACCTTCTCTTGCTAAACGAATTTCCCGACGCCGAAGCTGATGGGAAGGCGGGCAGAAAAACGCTGCCCATCATTATGGGAAAACCAAAGGCGGGCATAGTCTATTCAGTCCTGACGCTGGTGGTTTATTTGTGGATAATCGGTGGTGTGGTGGCAGGGCAAATGCCAGCATTCTCTCTGCTCGCCTTGCTCACCCTCCCCCTGGCGATAAAGGCGATTCGGGGTGTCAGAAAGCATGAGGAGATGAGCCAACTGGTGCCAGCTATGGCTAATAATGTTCTGGTTGTCCTCCTAACCCAGTTGCTGCTGGGCATTGGTTATATTCTGGCAGGGGTTTTATAAGTTGGGGGCAGGATAATGTCAGTCGATTTGGTTTTACTTCATCCCCCCAGCGTATATGACTTTCGCCAGAAAACGATTCTTTACGGACCGGTTAGCGACCTAATTCCATCCTCCTCTATGTTTGAGATGTATCCCATTGGCTTTACCAGCATTGCTGAATATCTGGAGGGCGCTGGTTATCGGGTGCGCATTGTCAACCTGGCGGTGCGTATGCTAAACGATAATAAATTCGATGCTGAGGCAATGATAAAGCGGCTAAAGGCACCGGTGTTTGGTATTGATTTGCACTGGCTGGTGAGCGCTCATGGTGCTATTGAGGTAGCCAAAATAGTGAAAAGGTGCCATCCCCAGGCAAAGGTGGTAATAGGCGGGCTTTCCACCTCTTATTACTATCGGGAGCTAATCCGATACCCGGAGATTGATTATGTGATGAGGGGTGACTCTACGGAGGAACCGCTGCGACAGCTTATGGACTGCATAAGGAATAAGAGTCAGCCTGAAGATGTGCCTAATCTGGTCTGGCGGGACGGACAGGGCAAGGCGCGGGAAAACCCCTTCTCTTATGTCCCCGCTGACCTGAGTAATGTTATGGTCAACCACTATGCTAATACCGTGCGCTCGGTTATCAGATACCGTGACCTGGCTAGCTATACTCCTTTCAAGGGCTGGGCTCATTATCCCATTACTGGGGTGCTTACTTGCCGTGGCTGCACCCAGAATTGCGTTGTCTGCGGCGGCTCCACCGCCGCCTTCAGAAACTTTTTTAATCGAGAGAAAGCTGTCTTTCGCTCTCCCAAATCGGTGGCTCAGGATGTAAAGCAGATTGAGCGCTTTAGTAGTGGTCCCATTTTCATTCTGGGAGACCTGCGCCAAGCGGGGGAGGACTACGCCTATGAGGTTCTGCGCCTACTGGAGAAGGACGGGGTGAAGAATCAGGTCATCCTGGAACTATTCTCTCCCGCCCCTGCCGACCTTCTGCGCCAGATGAGCCTCTTCTGCCCCAACTTTTGCCTGGAGATTTCTCCCGATTCCCATGACCCCGAGGTAAGGAGGGCTGCTGGCAGATACTATTCCAACCAGGATTTGGAGCAAACGCTGAGTGATGCTCTTGATGTCGGCTGTGGGCGACTGGATGTATTCTTTATGATTGGGTTGCCCAAGCAAACCCCACGCTCGGTAATGGAGACCATTGACTACTGTGATTTCTTGTTGCAGAAGTTCAGGGGGGATAAGCGACTTTCCCTGTTTATTGCTCCCCTCTCGCCCTTCCTTGACCCGGGCAGTCTGGGTTTTGAGCAGCCGCAGCGCTACGGCTACCGCATCCTGTTTCGGACACTGGAGGAGCACCGCCAAGCCCTGCTATCACCAAGCTGGAAGTATTCCCTGAATTATGAGACAGAGTGGATGACACGCCAGCAGATTGTGGACACTGCTTATGAGGCTATACTGCGCCTCAACCGACTGAAGGCAAAATATGGGATTATCTCCAAAGAGATGGCTGAGGCTGGGGAGCAACGTATCAAAGCGGCTTGGGAAATGGCGCACCGCATTGATGATATATTGACTAGAGATAATTATCAGGAGGAGCTATCCCGATTAAAACCGAGGATAGATGAGATAAACGCTTCTCCTGTGGTTGAGAGGCTCCAGTTAGAGCTGCCGGTTGGACTGGTTAAGCTGAAATTTTTACGCTCCCTCTGGTCATGGGCAACCGAGCGGTGAGCCTTGTGCTCTCCTAGTGTTAATGCACAAGCGAGCGTGCCGCAATGAGCTTGACAGCCACCGCGGCGGATGCTACATTTTCACAAATCCCAGTGGATTAGGCGAAATCACTAGGAGCAATGGGGGAGATTCGATGAAGGACTCCATCATTAAGGTCAGAGACTTCCGAAAAGTCTACGGCGATGTCGTAGCTGTGGAGGGCATCAGCTTTGAGGTACAGCGCGGCGAAATTTTTGGTCTTCTGGGTCCCAACGGTGCCGGTAAGACCAGCACGCTGGAAAGTCTTGAAGGTCTGCGCGCCCCCGATGGTGGGTCTTTGCAGGTAATGGGCGTTGACCCCGCCCGAGAGTCGCGCAAGCTACGTAACCTCATCGGCGTGCAATTGCAAACCTCGGGGCTCCCCGATAGCATGCGTGTCGACGAAGCGATGAGATTCTTCTGTGCCTATCACGGTGTAGCCCCGCACTATCATTTACTGGACCGTCTGGGGCTGGCGGAGAAAATGGGCGCACAATACCATACGCTGTCTGCCGGCCTACAGCGACGTCTGGTGCTTGCCGTGGCGGTGGCCCACAACCCGCCCGTTATGTTTCTGGATGAGCCAACCGCCGGCCTTGACGTCCCATCGCGCATCGAACTGCATAACCTGATGCACGAACTGCAAGCCGCTGGCACCACCATCATCCTCGCCACTCATGACATGGCCGAAGCAGAAAAGATGGCCGACCGCGTCGCTATCTTATTGCGTGGCAAGATTGTCGCCACTGGCACCCCTCGTGAGCTGACCGCAACCGGCGCTGGCCTGACCAAAGTCTCAGTCCGCACCGAAGGTCCCAGCCTGTCCGATCCTAGCATCACCTTCCCGGCTGTCAGCCAAGTTGCTTTCAAAGATGACTACGCCATCTACTACAGCACCGACCCCGGACCTACAGTTTCGGCCATTATCGTCCACATCGAAGCCCAGGGCGACACATTGATCGATTTGCGAGTGGAGCGCCCCTCCCTCGAAGAGCGTTTTCTGGAAATCACAGGCACACGAGGTGGCCAATGAACGCTTTTGCCAACCACTTTTCATTTGAGTTCCGCACTGGGATGCGTGACAAGACCTTGCTCTTGATGAACTATCTCTTCCCTCTAGGCGTTTATGCCATGTTGGGGCTCCTTATGACCGAGCTCAACCCACCTTTTGTCGAGACTATGATCCCGGCAATGATCGTCTTTGCAATCCTGTCAGGTACAGTGCTGAGCTTGCCCAACCCACTGGTAACAGCGCGGGAAGCTGGCATCTTTCGCAGTTACAAGATCAATGGTGTCCCTGCGACTTCGATCCTGACCATCCCGGCGCTGACGACCATATTGCACATGGTGGTCGTAGCTGCGATAATAACTGCCACAGCACCCTTGCTCTTCGGCGCACCACCACCTATCAACTGGCCTAGTTTTATCCTGGTCTTCTTGCTGGCGGCCTTTGCCTGTGCCGGACTTGGTATGCTGATCAGTGTGATTTCATCTAGTACGCGTGCCGTTGTGCTATGGTCGCAACTCATCTTCTTGCCATCAATGATGATAGGCGGACTGATGATACCTTTCAGCATGTTGCCCGATGCGCTCGGTAAAGTTGGACTACTGTTACCTGCTACTCACGCTATGAATGCCTTTCAAGGGTTAGCCCAGAATCAAGGTGCTGCTTTTGACCCGCTCTGGTCGGTCATCATCTTGCTGGCAGGCGGGATATTGTCGCTTGGGCTTGCGATCTATCTCTTCTGCTGGGACAGGCTCAACACGACGCGGCGTGGGCATCCCACGTTGGCATTGCTGGCTTTGCTGCCCTACGGCGTGGGAGTCGTCTTGCTATAGTGAGTAAAAGAAGCCAATAGAGAAGTCTGATTAGTAGCGGATTGCTGCCTCGGTAAGCAATAATCTTAACCGATACGGCGTCTAGTAGCATTCGTTAAACAACTGGGGCTGCAGACTACACAAGGCGATGTTTTGTTACCGTAGAACCGGACTTGTTATAATATATTTATAGCATGTAAAATCTAGATGGGGAATCTTGGACAGTTTGAGTGATACCAGGCGGAGAAGACATAACAACTGGCAGTATTTGTTTGCCCCTCGTTGTGTAGCTGTCATTGGGGCATCCAATACCCCAGGGTCATGGGGATGTGGCATTATGCGGCATCTCCTTGCCTCAGCCAAGAGAAGGAAGATTTACCCGGTGAATCCCACAGCCTCGGAAGTTCTGGGAATAGCAGCTTATGACAGCGTGGTTGATGTACCAGGCTCAGTTGATTTAGCGGTTATAGCTGTTCCAGCCTTACAAGTTCCTAAAGTGATGCGAGAATGTGTGCAGAAAGGGGTGAAGGCTGCGGTTGTTATTTCCGGTGGATTCGCAGAGATGGGTGAGCAAGGACGCAAATTGGAAACTGAATTGGTCCAAGTTGCCAGGCAAGGAGGCATACGCTTTATCGGACCCAATAGCATGGGGCATGCTGATACTTCTTCCCAGCTCTCTACCCTCGCTTGGACAGAAGAAATCACTCCAGGCCCGGTGGCTCTCATATCTCAAAGTGGCAACTACGGTCACCGGATAATTCACAGTGGGGTGAGTTCAGGGATTGGGTTCAGTAAATTTGTTAGCACTGGTAATGAAGTCGACCTGCATCTGGAGGACTATTTAGAATATCTGGCACAAGATGAGAGTACCAAGATAATTACCGCTTATATTGAGGGGCTGAGAGAGGGGAGACGTTTCTTCCAGTTAGCCAAAGAGACTACTGTTAGAAAGCCTATTATAGTAATCAAGGCAGGTGGGACTAAGGAGTCTGCCCAAGCAGTTAGGTCTCATACCGGAACTTTAGCCGGCTCAGACGCAGTCTATGCGGCTGCATTCAGGCAGGCAGGAGTGCTCAGAGTGGATGATGATGACGAACTCTGCGATGTGGTTACTGCTTTGCTTTATCAGCCATTACCTCGGAACAACAGGATAGGCATATTGACTATCGGGGGTGGCCTGGGAGTAGTAGCTGCTGAAGCTTGTGAGAGGGAAGGACTTGAGATAGCCCCACTCGCTTCATCAACTCTGGAGAGATTGGATGCTTACTTACCGCCACGATGGTCACACAGGAACCCTGTGGATATGGCAGGTATAGGTATGGATAAGAGTCCGGCTACCTTTTCTTCACTTTGGACGCTAATGGAGGATAGAAATATAGATGCTATCTTATTACAAGCTCCAGTGGCGCTTGACACTAAGCGTCTATCCAGTATGTTCAGCGCCGAGGAAACTAGGGCTTTTAGGGAGGTGGAAGAAAGGAACTTAAATATGGTCAGGCAGCGAATAAAGGAATATGGGAAGCCAGTGTTTATGGTGAAGCCGGCGCTTGAATTCGCCACCGACCCGGAGGCATCCTCTGCCTTTCGCAGAGAGAGAATCCCAGTTTACCCCAATCCGCGTCGTGCTGCCAGGGTATTGCACCATTTAACTTGGTATAGAGATTACCTTGATGCTACCCAGAGGTAAAACACCCATCCTCTTCCCTCCCTTGTCGTCTCTCGGCTCGTTCCCCTCCCCCCTTGCCTGCCTTCTCTTCCGATAGAGCCACGCTTTAAGCCGATTCAGCTCCGCCAGCTGGTAGTCGTTGATTGAGCCACAGCGATATTGGTAGGTATCCTGTTCTTACCCCAGCGCTGTAAGTCCTAGTCGCAATGTAAAGATAGATTTGACCCCAGTCGTGGCTCATGAGGTTGGTCAGGGTAGCTTTAGTTCGGGTATCTGCCTGCCGCGCTTGCTCCTGTAGTAACATCGGTTGCCTTTACGCCAGTAGCAGGACGGATAACAATACTGCTGTCTAATCGGGCACTTGGCTACTCTCACGCCCTTGTCGTTAGCCATATGCTCAGCTCCTTTTTGGGCATAGTTACCCCTGTGAGGATGCTGTCGTGTGCTTCTTCTTTGTCCACCACAGCTCAAGGCTTACGCAGTCGGTGATAATGTGGGCGTCCTCACAGTCCATAGTCTCAATCTTTATCTTCATTCTCGTGTGCCCAGATTAAATGTCCATAAAACTGGTGTTTAAATTTCGTTAGAATTTGATGGGATAGATTTGAGATGTTGGGCACGGCTGGCGGCTTTTGTGCTCTTTCACTGTCAGCTCCCTTATAGCTTGATTTGACAAAAGGAGAGGGGGTCGTCTTCTGACCCCCTCTTGCCCACTATTCAGTTGTCACCGCCGGCAGAACAGCTTCTCAAAGTCTGCTCTATCACTGTGTCATTTTAGCTATGGCAATGTCGTCAGCTCTGCCCCACCGTAGTGTATTGAGTTGAATAGGAGCAGGTATGTGCCGTCCATTAGGTTCCTTTGAATTACGCTGAAACCTATTAGTATGACACGCCCATCACCTAAGGTCGCATCAACAACCGCACCTTCATTGTAAAGTTCCTCCTCGTTCCAAATCATGCCACTCATAAGAAGGTTCTCATCAGAGTATGATGCCACAGTTTGCGCCGTTGTCACCTCATAGGCCGGGCCTTTGTAGAAGAAGGCTGCAGCTTCATCCTTCATTCCGTAGCCAATCGGGTGGGTGTTGTCGACCATTGCCCTCACTATCGTGCCTGGGCACCAGAGTTCTCCCACATCAGCCTCCTCGACTCCCAGGTCAGCGTCAAAGTATCTTATCGGGTACACGCCTCCGGCATTACCAATCCCGATAAGTGTACCGCCATCCTCAACCCAATCTTCAAGTATCGCTGTGCCTTCCTCGCCCAATCCACCCTCCAATGGGGAATTGGAAGGTCCGTTGTAGAACGACCTTGCAGAACCGTCGCACATAATAAGTACGTCGATGTCATCATCTGTTAATGCTCCAGCCTTGACGTCGACAGCGCTTAAGCTGAAAGCCCATGGGTGGTCAGGATTGTTCATTTCGTGGCTAACGTATTCCCAGTCAGGTGAAGTTATATAGGGGAACTCGTGTAGCTCTAGGCATATTCTTGTAATTCCTTCGTCACGGTTTGAACTTCCACCCACCACTGGCAGGTAGAGGGCTATTCTCGGCATCTCCAGCTCATATGCGTCTATTCCGATTGGTTCATCCAGTGCGTAGACCTGAAGGTACAGGTCTTCAGCCAGTTCCGTGATGGAATCGTATAATCCTGACTTGGCTAGCACAAGCACTGCTCCTTCTGGCCAGTCCGCGAACGACTCAGCGGCCCAGTAGACGTCGTAGCCTTCCCCAAGCAGTCTGTTGACCGCTACTGACGCGTTGTTCGTTTCGTGGCTGAAGACATAAGCATAGCCAGCCTCGTCTTTAACCCAACCTGCTGGAGGTATAACCTCTCCAACGAGGGATAAATCAGTGTCGAAGGCGTTTTCAACCTGGATTACATCGACGCCCATACTATATCCACGGGTCCAGGCAGTTACGTCGTACGGTTTTTCGAGGGGAGCCGCTCCTTGCGCTTCAAGAAGGTACTTAGCCCAATGCCCAAATGGTTGAGCCATGAGTACCACATGTGAGCCCGCTGGGTATATAGTACCATCCGCTA
>Ga0209986_10000784_pt1 | contig 31155 bp, 28 predicted proteins | sample BlataG_FD_183168 | JGI IMG/M metagenome (GOLD analysis project Ga0209986, IMG submission 183168) | Deep subsurface microbial communities from Black Sea to uncover new lineages of life (NeLLi) - Black_00105 metaG (SPAdes) (version 2) | ecosystem: Environmental > Aquatic > Marine > Oceanic >...
TGCCACCCCCAAAACGATTAGGACTATCAATATCGCTACGACGTAGATAGCGGGAGGCTCAAAAAGCAATGTGATGTTTTGGATAATCTCATCTATTTGCATAGGCCACTGCCCCTGTGGTTATCTTGAACCACTGTAGAAGAATCCTTGAGAAACCACAACTTTAAACTTTCTCCTGATTAATCTTGAAACCGGAAACGTCTGAGGAAGCTGTTATGCACACTACTAGAGATATACTAAAGGCTTTGACCAGCGGAAAGCTGACGATTGAAGAGGCAGAGAAGAAACTCCAGATCCTCACGCTAAGTCAGGTGGAGAATCTTGCTGTCCTTGACCATGGTAGACAGGACCGAACTGGCATACCTGAGGTAGTCATGGCAGAAACAAAGCAGAGCGATGAAATCATCAAGATAACGAGAAACATGCTGGACGCTAATGGGTTCGCACTACTTACAAGGGCAGACCAGAAGAAAGTCGCCGCCCTTGAGAGTGCTATCGATGATTATGTCATCAATGTGAGTGGCAGTGGAGATCATCTCACCGTGCTTGTTCATACTCAGAACTGGAAACCACCCGAAACTTCGGGGAAAATAGCCGTGATTACTGCCGGAACCTCAGACATTCCGTATGCACGTGAAGTGGAAGCCATTGCCAAGATCGTGGGCGTTGAATCACTATCATTCTTTGACGTAGGAGTTGCAGGAATCCACCGACTCATCGACCCCTTGAAGCAAATAATCGAAAAGGATGTAGATGTGGTAGTTGTTCTGGCCGGAATGGAGGGCGCACTGCCAACTGTAATAGCTTCGTTAGTCGATATTCCCGTGATAGGGGTGCCAATGCCAACTGGCTACGGTTATGGTGGCGAAGGAGTTTCTGCTCTTTCTTCAATGCTCCAATCATGTGCACCAGGTCTTGCAGTGGTGAACATCGGCAACGGTCTGGGCGCAGGATCCATAGCAGCCCTCATTGCCAGAAGGAGAGGCAAACCCAACTGATGTAGATAGAGTCGCGCTTATCACTCACCGAAGTGTCGAGCAATTTGAAGGTAGACATCAACAGATTGGAACATCTCATCAATGTGTATATATTCGTCAGGTTGGTGTGCCTGCTCGATAGAGCCGGGTCCACATATCACATTGATAACCCCTATCTTTGGCTGAAGTACCGAGCAGTCCGTGCCGAAAGTTGCCGCCGTGAGCACTGGCCGCCTTCCTGTAACCCGCTCGACTGCGTCGAAACTAACTCTGACTATCTCAGCATCACGGGGAGTTGAAACGGCAGGCTTGCCGTGTATGTACTCGACTTCGATGCATTTAGATAATCCTGCTTTCGCCAGGCGGGCATTCATCTCCGCAAGCACGGACTCCACGGTCTGCCCCTTGGACAATCTCATATCCAAATGCGCTTCGCAGTTGTCAGGCACGACATTGATCTTCACGCCTCCTTTGATGATACCCACACTGATTGTTGGTTTGCCCAGTAGTTCATCTTGCTCAAAGGCGTACGATTGGCCTGTAAGAACATCCAACGCTCTCGTGCATAATCGAATCGCATTTTTCCCCTCGTGAGGCCTAGATCCGTGAGCGGCTTTGCCAGTCGCAACTACACGGGACCAGAACATTCCTTTCTCGCCGACTAGGACATCTAGACTTGTGGGTTCAGCACAGACGCCAAACTTCACTCCCGTTAGCTTCCCACTCTTAACAACCTCTTCAGCACCTGAGCAGCCACTCTCTTCGTCAGACGTGGCCAGCATGAGAAGGGGAAGATTGTGCTTCTCCTCGCTGTAGAGAATCAGGGTTTCTGTCAGAGCTGTTACTGGCCCCTTCATGTCGCACGCTCCCCGCCCGTACATACGCCCATCCACAATCTCTGCACCGAATGGATCGTAAGCCCAAGCATCTGGAGGACCAGCAGGTACAGTATCCATATGGCCATGTAAGACTAGTGAACCCAATTCCTCGTCCACCGTAGAGAATATCAAGTTTGGCCGATCACTTGGACCAACGGACTCACAGGCGATACTATATGACTCCATATGGTCTCGAAGAACCTTGGCGACTTCAGCTTCTCTGCCCGGGGGACTCTCAGAGTTCGTGGCTATGAGGTTTCTAAGAAGTGATAGCATCCGTGATTGGTTGGTCTTGATCAACTTGGCACCCAAGCAGCATCATCCCAGCCCCTGATAATAACATTCCCGAACGCGTTACCTATGCCAAACGAAAAATGTGGTATGGCTGAAACCTTTCCAGGTCAGTTAAAGGCGGGACGGATTGAGCTGCACTCCTTTTCCCCTATACCCCTATAGCGATGTGCAAATCGTCACCCCACAGGACTCTGCGCTGTTTTCGAATGACGACCGGATATTCCTGTCCAAATACATCTTCAACCGACACCTTGTACTCCCCTGAGAGGAATCTACGCACCGATTTCCGCAACTTGCGTGTGGGGATATCGCGAATGCGTATTGTGTAGGTTTCAGCCATGGTTCTTAGCTCCAACGGATGCTGGGTGGCGCGGCCAGCTTGAAACGGTGCGAAGCTTGTACAATACTTCGTACGGTGGCATATATACGCAAATCGTTTCAATCGCAAGCGTGAGGGGCAAACAGAATGGCCCTAGAAGCCATTTAGCTTGTGCGCTCAGCCATAGCCTCTAAGACCGCGAGAACATGCTGTAACACAGAACACTGACAATGCCCTCTTCTTAACAAATGGCCAACACTCTGTGTGGTGATTATGTGCCGCATAATAGACCCTTAGCGGCGGTTACTGGTTGGACGTTCCTAGGGATTATACGCAAAGGGGTGTCGAGCTGAGTCTTTCCTTGCTACAATCTCATTCACATCTTGTCGTCGTTCTATCGCCCGTCGGATAGCGTGTCGAACGGCGCGGAAGTTGTTGATATGCACACGCTTTGGATTATTGGCACTAGGATGCACGAATACATTGGCGGCTATCACTAAGTCAGGAATGAGTTCCTCAGGGATTATCATGTCTGTTATGGTGCGTGTCACAGCATCAGCCACTGCCTTCTGAGCCACCTCGTATACCAGCGCGTTGTGTTTTTCATCGACGATTGTAACTGTTGAAACGAAGACTGTTGTGGGGTCTAGATCTTTGATGATATTGGAAGCGTGAAAGTCGTCCGTTATTGTCCCAGCGGCCGCTAATGCCTCTTTGAGTGGTCCGTCCCGAAGACCCATGACAAGATCGACGTGTGCAACCTCTAGCCCTTCTCCAGCAAGCGCTTCTCCATGCAGCAATGTCAAGTCGTCGATGACTTCTGGGACCATGCCATTAGCTTTAGGATAGGACTCGGCAATCAAAGTCTTGTCACCCATTTTGAACTTGACAGGTCCTCGCTTAATGAGTTGGAGGTCCTCCAAACATGTCCTGAGCTCGTCTATATCCTCGTACCTGAGAGAGTCTCCTTCAATCAATGGAGCTCGCGCGGTTCCTACTGGAATCCCCATCATATTCAAGGCGGCCTTCACAGCAAGGCCTCCACCCTTGTTGACCATCAGCCGTATTGTTTTCTGTAAGCCTCGTTGAATGATTAAGCCGTCTTTGAGGTCGCCCCTAGCAAGCGCTGCTTGCATTCGTATGTAACGATCTGGAAAGATATTGGCACTCAGGAGTATCGCACCATCACACCCGGTAGCGAGGGCTGGAAGAGCAACCTCATCATGTCCGATGACTACCTGAAAGGTATCCGGCCGGCGAACGAGAATCGTCGTGAGATTGAGCAGGTTCGCACTCGAGTCCTTCATTCCGATAATTCCATCTATCTCTCGGAGACCATCTACAAGCCACCAATCAATGTTGACTCCCGTTACTTGGGGGATGTTGTAAAGGAATATCGGAATATCGCTTGCGTTGGCAATCCGTTCATAGTGCTCAAAGATTTCCTTCGTGCTAGGCTTAAGAAAATACGGCGTGACTACTAGTGCGGCCGAGGCACCGAATTCAGCAGCTCTCCTTGTGAGCTGAATGGCCTCCCTTGTGGATGCAGCTCCCGTGCCAGCCATTACAGGAACTCTGCCTTTTGCTGCGTCACAAGCAATCCTGAATGCGTTGACCTTCTCATCGAAGCTCATGCTAGTGAATTCGCCGGTTGTTCCACAAGGAACGATTCCTGTCGCACCGCTCTTGATTACGTGGTTAATCAGTCCGCGGTATTGCTTCTCGTTGACGCCCTCTTTGTTAAATGGCGTTACCAAAGCGGGATATACGCCCTTGAATGTGAAGTCATCTGTCAACTCTAATCACTTCCATATCTGTCCCAAGGCAGCTGATACGACTCTCTCAGTCGCCGCTGTTACCTGCCTTCGATTTCTAGAGTTTAGGTCAATGTCTAGTGCCATAATCATCACATTGTCAATAATGGCTTGATCCGGCACCTTGCCATTCTTGAGATGCGCTGCCACAGCCCTTGCGGCTCCTGATTGTACAGGCCCGTAGAAGAGGGAAGCCTGACGCATTGACTTGATTTTCTTGATAGGCACCATGATACTTGTCGGTCTCACAGGAAGATTGGGTTCCAAGATCACCGTTAGGGCTTCGTGACCTACTCTTGGATTCACGAGCAGCTTAACGAATGCTGAACCCAGAGCGCTATGTTTCGGCCCTGTCACAATAGCCACCGATACGGTATCTTCAGAACCCTTCCCGATTCCCGCATCTTGAAGGTAATCCGGCCCAACCCCGAATTTCCCTAGTACTGCGTGTATGTCAATGTCTTTTGTAGCCTTGGGATGAGTCAGGGCCTCTATCAATCCAAGCTTCTCCAGCTCAATTTGAATCTCAGCCCTTAGCTCATGAGTCAGAGTGCCGCCTGAATTCAAAGGCATTCTAGAATAGCCTGCGTTTATCCCCATCATTCTAAGCGCTGCCTTCACGGGAGGTGCGCCTCCATTTCTAGTGACTATTCGTGCAAAGGTCTGTACTGAGAGCTGAAGCTTAGCAGCATTCTTCATATCACCCTTTCGCACCTTGTCCATGATGTCGAGCCATATGTGGGGCATCACGTTTGCGGATGCCAAGATTGCTGCGCTCGACCCTGCCGCAACCGCAGAGAGGAAGCACTCATCATGCCCAATCAGCACCGGTATCTTGCCATCTAGCTTCTGAATCAGCTCAAGAGTATGTCCTATGTGGCCACTACTATCCTTGATCCCAACGATATTGTCAAGCTCGGCCAAGTCCTCTACGATGTTTGATTGCAGAACCCCGAGCGTGCATTGTGGAATATTATACATGATGACTGGCAGCCCACCCTTTCTTGCAACGGCTTCATAGTGCTCGTAGTATCCCTTGTCTGTCGGGCGAAGATAGAATGGTGATATGACTAGGGCTGCATCGCATCCTATATCTGCAGCAAACTTAGTCATCTTGACTGTTGCGTCTGTACTAGTTTCTCCAGTCCCAGCCACCACGGGCACGCGACCATCTGCGAATTCCACACACATCTTGAAGAGTTTCTTCCGCTCCTCGGTTCGCATATAGACGAACTCTCCGGTCGTCCCAGCAGGTACGAGACCGGTCGCGCCCTTCTCAATCGTGTAATCGATTATGTCCTTGAATCCCTCTTCTATTATGTCGCCGTCCTTTGTGAAAGGGGTCACCAAGGCGGGCATAACACCCTTGGGTTCATACTTAGCCATCAAGAGCCACCTGACATGCCTCGCAGGCTGGGTGGTCGTATAAAAGGTTCCGCTTGAGAGTTTCAGGCTAGTAGGATTTCGCCAAATTAGCACGTCGTGCCGCGTACTGCAGCGAGTTGTTGAAGTATTGCCCTATCACTCCAGCTAGGGCCGGTCCCACAATGTAATTTATCTCGCCGGGGAGCATGGCGTTCAAATTCGTTTTGGACGTCAATTTGCCGCTCCTCTTTAGATTTCCAATTTCTCTCTGGACAATGACCCTGGCCTCATCCCACGTCATGGCTTCGGCTTTGGGGCCTATCAGACCTCTCTTTATGTCAGAGATGGATCGCATCACGAACACAGCAAGACTGTCCAAATCATTGCACTGAATCATATGGTCGGAACCATGTTCAGAGCAAGCTCCTTCTTTGGGCATTGTACCGCAATTTGTGCAGACAGAACGTCCTCGACTTGTTCGCACATAGAATGCAAGGAGGTTGGCGAGCTTTGTATCATCGTTTCCTGTCCAGTCCAGACCCGCGGTCCCTACCCGGGCTATTGCCCTGAACACTGTATGAGCCTTCGTGTAAACAAAAGATAGCGCATCGAGCGATGCCTTCTTGCGATCAGCAAGTTTCTGCTGCTGTCGTTTTGCTTCAATGGCCAGCTCCTCTTTTGCCGCCTTTTCAGACCGTTCCTGTTTCAAGAAGCGATGCATCACATCATATGCTATGGCGTAGTTATCAAACGTAAGACCATCCCGGACAAGAGGTGCTTCCACTACACCCTCGAAAACTGGACTTGGCGTTGATTCAAGGTTCGAAGAAGCAGCATCCAATGCCTTGCTTGCCAAACGTGCATGCATCCATGCGCTTAGTGTTGACGCATCGAGTTCAGGATGCACACATTTCAGCTCGTATATGCGGATAGCTGAAAGGTCAATCAGGATCTCCTCGCGCAAGAATCGAAGCTCGGTTTCTGTATCTTCGTAGATGCTCTTGAGTAGTGCCTTCATGCGGAGCATATCTTGCTTCGACCGCATGTAGGTCTCCACTATGCGTGTGAGATTCGTCAACAGACCTATGGTGAAATGCCAGACCAAGTCTAGCTTGATAGCTCTCGCGACTTCTTCATGCCTGAGTTGATGGCTTATGTCAGAAACCGAGGCCATACCCAGTGAACTTAGGGCGCCATCTTGGACCTGCTCACGCTGCTTGATGAGTAACTTGAGGTCCTCTGGAGAGGGAACACGCATCCTTGATTCAAGGGTTTCCAGCACTTGAACCTCAATGCCCATCAGAGTGCTGCGGTCCTTAGTCAAAAGATCCAATGAGATCTTGTCTAGCTCCGATGCTCTCCACCCCTTTGCTCTCAGCATACCCTTGACCTGCTTCTGGAGGGCGGTTTCAAGTTTCTCAAGGCGTTTCAACGATCGCTCCATTACCTCAAGATCCTCCTTGTTAATGGAGGGGCCTTCGGCTTTAACGGTAGATGGCTCAGCCACACTCATCAAACCGTCCGCTAACTGCAAAACGTCTTTGATGCCCTTCACTCGCAGCGCTGCCTGAATATCACTAGAGTCAATCTGAAGTAGCTGTGACAGCATATTGTAGGCACTGCCAGGCTCAGCTTTAATCATCTCACTCAGGTGTTTCGCGACTACCTGACCCATCTTCGCCTCATACTCCTCAAGCGATGTGGGCGTTTCGAGATCGATTTCGACAGATTCGATTAAATCAAGCTTCAATTCGTGGGCAGCTCGTATCGCCTGTGTTTCCAGAGGACTCTGGCCTAATCGTTTCAGTACAGCGTCGGTAATTGCGTTCCAAGCTGAATCAGAGATGGATTGCATGGGTCGTCCCTCTGCGTACTTGACAGTTCCGGAAATTTGAGCCAGACCACGGGTTAAGACCGTGATTTCTGCAGTTTCTTCATCTCTAGGCCTGAGCAATTCATCCCTCAAAGAGAGAGCGGTTTCTTTCAGGCCAGAAGCCTTTGCGTAGAGTTCTCGCCGCCATAATGCGCCCCAGCCAGTTACTTCATTGATGAAATCAATGTCATGATTTGGCGAATAGTCAGTCGGGATCTTTCCGAGATACTCCTTCACCAAGGATAGCGCCACATCATTCGCGCTTTGATTGGTTGCACTCTTGCCGCCTATCTTATCTACGGCATTGATGAAGAACTCACTTACAAGTCGAGATATATCAATCTCCTCTTGAAATTTGACACCGAGCAGCTGCCGAATCTCTAGCTCAAGCTGACGACGTTCCTCACGTGTTGCTTCGTCCTTAAGCTCGATAGTAAGGTCTTGAGCCTCATCAAACCCTAGCAGCCTAACACCCTGGTAATGGTACAACCAGAATGACGCAAAGAAGGACAAGATGTCTTCCATGGGTCGAGGGCCTTCCACAATTTCCGTCAAGAGTTGACGGTCCCTATTGCTCCGCATGTGGTTGACAAGCGCTTCCCTCAGAAGAATCTCCTTTCCAGCCTCGGACATCTGCCTAGTCTTGAGAATCCATGAACTTGCCATTAGACTGCACCTCCCATCTTGCTTCCACCGATTCTGATTGTGAGTTCGGTTCCTCTTTGTTCATAGGTTACAACGTAGATGATGTCAGGAAAATCGGGGTTTCTGAGGTATGCTCTTGTTGGCCGCGGAAGTAGTCTACTTAACCCTCTTATGACCGAATCCATCAGATACTCAAGAAATTCGTCACCAATACTAAGAGAGATTGTTTCGGTGGCTGTCGATCCCTTAGATTGGAGTTGCTTCAACCTTTCGAGAAAAATGGCTTCCATCTTCTCTTGACTCTCATTCATCATTGAGAGTTTCTTTGTCATGGTATCGCGCAGCTCAATGTATAGTAACGTTTCTTGTGATATCTCGGGTTTGGGTGGAATTGGACGTTCTGAGAGGTCGGAGGGGTACTCAGCATCAATCTCAACAATGCGCGATTCCATGCTCCGAGGAGCGCTAGGTTTTTCGGGGATAGTGATACCAGTGCTATCAAGAGATGCTTGAGCAAGTCTTCGTTTTTCCTGAATCGACTCATACTCAGCCGTTTCCTCCCTGAATTGGGATTGTGCCTGCTGAAGCAGGGCATCCCTCTTCTCGTTGTGAGCCCTTATCTTAGCATTTTCAGCCTCTATTACTTCGCGTTCTTGTTCCCACTCCTTAACCAGAATCTGATACTCCTGTTCTCGCACGTTGGCTTCGCTGGCAATTCGCTCAACTATTGACCGTGCAGTTCCCCTGCGTCCAACCTTATCATGAATAAACTGCAGGAAATCCATCAGCTTAGTGGAGAGGTTATCATCCGATCCTTGCACGCGAAAGTCCTCAACCCAAAGCCGCGCCTCGGTTCTCCACATCTCGGGTTTCTCACTCTGCTGGTCAATTATCGACAACAGCGCTTCCGCCAGGTCAAAGGCTTCATCCAGGACTGCAACAATAGCCTTCGAAATCAATGCCTTGCTCAAGAGATGGTCCGCTACATCTGGCATCACATCTGCTACAAGGGTTTCGAAGTCTGAGAGCAAATTCTGAAGTGATATGCCGGTTTCCGAGAGTGTTGCACTGCCATCCATGACTCCAGCTGAGTGGTTGGTTTCGATTTCAGATCGGACAACCTGAGCCACGTCGCCGAAGTTTATCAAGGCCCATGCATCCACCTTTTCAAAGGACTCTTGAATATCACTGACAATCACGCTTATCAACTCCGCTGGGTGATCTTGCTTAGAGCCTTCAAACGCCTTCTTGCCAATGACCGCATTTAGTTGACTATACAGATCATCGAAGAACTTGTAGAATAGCATGGTTTCAGTGGGACCCATCTCTTGACTTGACATCTCATCCCGGAAAGCCCGCATAGTTTCGAATATCGCTCTTCTGGTTGCCCCCACAATCAGATATTGATGTAAATCCAGCACGAAGTACTGAGATACTTTCTTGGCATGAGCGACGAAATACCTCATGGTGCTCTTCAGTTGCCATGCCCTCAGCTTATCGTCAACGGGGAACTCACGTTCAACGGATTCCATCATATAACTCACGAGGTCTTTCGCGAGTTCAATCGTGAATCCATCAAACCGCGTCTTGTCAGATTCTATCTCGGAGTTGAGCTTGGACTTGTGTTCTGAGAGCGATAGTTTGAGTCCAGAACCAACGTGCTGCTCAATAATCATTTCAAATGAATCAACAGTATCAGTTAGAAGCGAAGCAAACTCGTTTGTCCTCTTCTTGAGTGAATCGAGCTCGCGTATTTCCGCCCTCTCACTCCCAAGAAACCGAATAAGGGCAGCTATCGATGCGCGAACGATGTCTACCTCCTCTATGCCGTAGGCGCATGTGTTCAATTCGCTTAGAATCGCTCTGCCCGTATTGGCAACGCTTAATGATATCATTTCAATAGCTAAAGGTGTCAGGATTCTTCGTTTGAAGTGGTGGATATTGTCTATCTCGCTCAATTGAGGAGAATCAAACCTAAGGTCGGTACGTTCCAGTATTGTCATTCCGGGAGGTAGCGTAGTGAAGTCGTCCCGGTACTGTAATTTGATGACAGCTTCCTCGTCGATGTTTTCCGGTTTTAGCTGAATCGAATCCCACGAACCCTTGAACTGACGGTCCATCATTTCAACAAAAACAACGCTGTTCAAGCGGTCCACGAACTTGCCAAGTACGGCCATCCCATCGGTTTCGTAGTCCAAATTGCTATTGACAACTGCATTCTCTACGTCTGCAATCTTCTTTGATAATCCCCGCATATGACTGTCAATCTTGAACGGGTCTACAATGCCTTCTTCCCAACTCAGCACACACACATGAGAACTAACCTCGTTTGATAATGCACTAGCTATGGAGAGCTGTTCTGGCAGAACTTCAGAACCTTGAGCGCGATCGAGGTTCCATTCCAATGAGAGTAGCTCAAGACCTTCTGTTTTTCTCAGAGCATCCCTAATCGTGAAGATTAGAGGCGATATATTCATGGCAACAGCTTGGGAATTCTGTTCCATCATGCTGCCAGAGCCTATTGCACTGCCAAGGGGGTTCCCGCGGCTTGTGGAAACTCCAAGTACTGAGGCCGAAGCCATTCTGATTGCTTCAATGGTGCTTGGCGCTTGCACCTTTTTTCTGGATGGTCCGCTCATCAATCGGTCTCCTGAATGATCTTGTGGCTCGTAGGTTGGCAGAAACTATGAACAGGGCTGCCCGATGCTGCTCTGGTTTCTGGTGAGGAACTTTCGTGGGGGTATCTTTTGAATCTAGCTCGATTGTACATTGAAAGGTATCAGACATGGTGCCAGACTCCGTGGTTGTCTTCTCGGATAAGCCCAGCTTTTCCAAGTGCTTTCAAAGTAACTTGTATCGTTGTGGGTAACAATGCAGGATTACTCTGTGGAACTGGTACATTCCGAGCCCGTATCATGTCGTATGTCAATTGATTGATATCTGCATCACCTCTCAAAGAGATGTGCTCCAGCAAGAAGTCCTGGAATTGGATAACTCCATTGCTGACCTCCTCGAACTGTAGGGACACGTCACGCAGGATATGAGCTACATCGTGAGCAGGCAGAAGGAATTCAATATCCAGTATCCGAAGACGTTCGATTGCAGCCAGCTTGGCTGAGAGACTGCCAGTTAGATCAACGTAGAACTTCCTAGGATCATTGGGGAAGTTGTTGACCTCATCGCCGGAGAACAATGCTTTCCTCGTGGCATCATAAAAGACACAGTGCCCAGAGCAATGCCCACCCGTCAAGATGACTGTTAGAGCTGTGCCCCCCACCCGGATTGTGTCTCCATCCTCAATAAAACGATCTGGCTCGATTCCCCGGAAGTTGACTCGCATCGGACTCTTATCAAACTTCATTGCCACACGCCCTGCAAAGTCCATCCTGAGTCGCTCTTTGATAAACAGCTGAGGCGCAGTTAGTAGCTCAGCGTCGTTTCTATGAATCATCACAGGAGCGCCCGTCGCTTTATGCAAGCGTGCAGCACCTCCAATGTGATCGGGATGTCCATGTGTGCATAGTATGCCCACAACATCCTTCCTATGATTAAGGCCGAGGTCCTTTATCGCCTTCAGAATGGCCTTTCCGGGGTCTCCAGCTGTTCCGGGGTCTATGATTAAAACCTCATCATCATCTACCACAAGGTAGCTAGCGATGAAACCAAACTCATCGGCAAACTTACCCTTTACAACATGAATACCGGGCACAATCTCTTTCGCAATCATTGTCCAGCTAGAAGAACCCCTTCCAATCCTTATGATAATATCGACGACGAGAGCCTTATCAGCAGAATTCAAACCACTGTTCCAGTGCATGAAACAAGAGTTCTCATCGATGAGGCAGAAAGATGAAAGGTGTGTATGCACTTGTGATTCATGTCGAAAAGAACCTTACAACTACCGTAGGTGCATTGGGTGAAATCGAGTTTCAAAAGGGAATCTGGACTTATGTAGGGTTGGCAACGGGAACGGGATCGACCAATTTGGAAAATCGAATCAGGCGGCACTTCACGGATGAGAAGGCCATACACTGGCACATCGACTATCTTCTGAAGATAGGCGCGATTCCCCTTCGTGCAATTTGGGCCGAATCCGACCGCGCAGCAGAATGCAATCTAACAAGAGAACTGAACAAGTCCCCACTGTTTGTAGCGGGACCAAGGGGCTTTGGATCCTCAGACTGCACAAGAGGTTGTGGAACGCATCTGTTCCGGTTCACGGGATTTAACAACCCCGACGGAAGTATCCAAGAAATCCTCTCGGATTTGGGCTTGAACCCCTTCATAACAGAAAAGGACACCAGCCCTAAGAGAACAACTATTAAGCGCATGTAGATTGACTTAACTAGCCAATACTGGAGGAATACTCTGTGACTGACTGGAGGAATATATTCCAAGAACTAAAGGGAACCGGAGCGACTTTTACTGTCTACCTACGATACATGCAGAAAGACACTCTGGCGAAGATTCCGAACGTAAGAGTCAAGGAAGTTTTTGATGATCATATCAATCTAGAGAACCCAAGTGGGTTCGGAATACTGGGTTATGAGGACATACTATACCTGTCAATTCCCCGACAATAGCATCCCCGTCTTTCTAGGACCCATCTATTGACCACGCCACATGTTCAATGACTTGGTGCATATTTCTTTGTCCATTCTAGGGACAGTGAACGTATTTTCTTCTCAGTAGGTAGACCAGTTTCCAAGTCCCAACCTCTGAGCCGATAGTAGTCATCCAACATCGGCTCAAGATCTACGGTCTGTCCCTTACCTGGCCCCTCGGGCATTGGATCGTGGGTGAACCGCTTTGGAAGCTTGTCATCAGCTCTAGTAATTCCTTCCCGTGCATTGAAGAGTCGTTTGAGGGTTACCTGTCTTTCCGCAATCCTTGTGAGGTTCCTGACATCGCCGAACGATTTCTCACCAGTGGCTAGAGGCAACATGTCCGCGAAATCCTTCATCCAGAAGATGGGCGGCCATGACACAGAATACCAACAGACAATGAGAGTATCTCGAATGCAGTAGGCGTTCTCACTCTCAACCACCGCTGTGGCTTTGTACTTCTCAGTATACGGGTCAATAATCTCGGGAAGCTTGTCTGCACCCCATCTATCGGCAGCAACTTTTTCATAACCAAGCTGATCGACGACAACAAGGCTCCGGAGGTGGTCTGCACCTCGAGCTCCTGTTGCATGCCCTAGGGCAATGCTGCGATGTGTACGCCCGTCCTGTCCGGAAACCTCAAGACCCTTGACATGGATTGCATACTGCTCAGTCCCTCGTCCCAACCGCTCTGCAGCAGCCCGACTTCCCTCTGCTAAGATATCGCCAAAGCCTTCTCGCTTGCCCATCATTTCCAGTAGTTCGATGACAGTTTGACTGTCCCCCCATTCCAGTTGAAGTCCACCAGTATCTTTCGTGGTGATTAAACCGTTCTCGAATGCCTCGAACGCAAAACCAATTGTCGCTCCAGCAGAAATAGTATCCATTCCATACTCATTGCAGATCTGGTTCGCTTTCAGAGTGGTGGGGTAATCTGCAATGCCAAGACTGCTGCCAAATGCCATCAACCCTTCATACTCCGGTCCTTCGCCCAATGTACCTGCAAATGGACCTTCTCGAACATAGTTCATCTTCTTGCAGCCAAGACTGCAACCGAAGCAGGCCCTATCGGAGATTGTATACCTTGGGCGTATGTAGTCCCCGCTCAGCTTTTCCCATCCGGGGAACACGCCGGTGCGATGGTTGTAAGTTGGAAGCTCGCCTATCTCCTGTTTTACAGCAGTAAGAATCCAAGTCCCCCACTTACCCATCTCTTGAGCCTGTGGATTCGTTCGGACCCTCCTGTGCCCTGCTTTTGCGAGCTTGGTAAACGCTTCATGGTCGCTAACTTCAACGGCCCCATGACCTCTTATTGCGATAGCTTTCACGTTTTTCGCACCGAGGACTGCCCCCATGCCAGTCCTTCCAGCGGCTCGAGCATTATTTACGATAAGAGCTGAGAACCGGACCTTCTTTTCACCAGCTGGACCCACGGCAGCTATCTGGATGTCAGGATCGGTATGTTCCTTCTTGATGGCAGCAGTAACCTCATGGGTCTTCATTCCCCAGAACTTGCCGGCATCCAGAATCTGCAAGTTCGAATCCTCAATTAGAACGTAGACAGGTTTGTCAGACTGACCTTCGATGACTAGCATGTCATATCCGGCATACTTCAGTTCGGGCCCAATGAAGCCGCCTACGTGACTTTCCCCCCATATTCCCGTTTGGGCTGCCTTTGACACAAACACTGTGCGCCCGCTCATTGGCCAAAGCGTTCCTGTTATCGGACCGGTGCTCATGATTAGCTTGTTGTGGCTACTAAGTGGGTCACAGCCTGCGGGTACTTCTTCGTACAGCAGTTTCGCGGCGAAGCCATCACCGCCTATGTAGTCCCGTATCCACTCCAGGGGTAATTTGTCAACCTTGAAGTCCCCTTCACCAAGCTGGACTCTGAGAATTCGCCCCGTGTAGCCACCAGCTGCCAATCTAAGACCCTCCGCTGGATGGCTGTTTCTCTGCGCTGTGTTCTATCTCTCTCAGATAATTTACAACCTTGCCATGGCGTTCGAATGTTGTGGCACTGGATATGGGTCCATATTGAATTGCGCCGGTCGGACAGGCCTTGGCACACTCGGGGTCCCCACCGCAGTGGTCGCACTTGATGATGCGCATTTCCGTCGTATCCAACAGAATGACTCCATTGACACAGGCACCAACGCAGGATTTGCAGAGAATGCACTTGTCATGATCGAGGAAGACCATCTTGGAAATCGGATCTCGCCTCATGGCATATACAGGACACACCTCAACACAAGGTGCTTCCTCACAAGGCCCGCAGACATTAGGTATGTCAATGCCCAAGTCATCGTATCGAATTATCTTGAGTCGTGCTAAGCTTGGCTGAAAGCGGCCTTCGTGTTTTGCGGAACAAGCTAGCTCACAGATTCTGCATCCAGTACATTTCGTATAATCAACTGTCAACTGTGATGGCATCCGCACCACCTCGGGGGAGCGCACTTGCATGTGTTTGTGCGCTAAAAGCTTTGGCAATCAGCAAATGTCAGCTGAACAATTTATTAGGTTATCAAGTTGCTAGAAATCCAAGGTAATTACTATGAGCGCCCCCGAGAAGAAAGCTACGAAGACGGACAACTACTTGGAGATTGAGTTTCAGCTTGGAGACCTGAAGTTCGCTGCGAGAGGAAAAACTCTCAATGTGGAACGGAATTTCAGGATGCTCATTGACTTGGTTGAGGATGGCAAGCTCAACTTGAGCATGACAGAACAACTTGAGGAAACGATTGATGAACTTGGCGAACCTTTGGAGAAGGAAGCAGAACTGGACCCTGCCCCCTCATGGGAATGAATGAGCTAGAGGTTGGCTCCCTAGGCACTGTCCAGCAAAGGCAGAAAGCCAAAACGAAAAAGGAAATACACACACAAAGACAGTGCATCAGAGAATTCCTTAAGAGATGCACTTAGCTAATGACGGGTTGATTCTGATGAGTCACGGTGACGGAATGCGACACGACGATGATGATCCATACTATCTTGAGCCTAGCGAAGTGGTTTCACAATACAGTGTGGAATGGATTGCGCTCAGGCAATCGTATAGGGAAGTGAAAGCACAACTCAGTGCCGTGCAGAGTCAACTCACTGAGCTAGATCTCAAGCTGCAGAAGGGCGAGATAGACGATGACGCTCATGTAGAACAGTATCGAGAGCTATGGCTCACTTCAACGCAGATTGTCCAGGTGAAGAGAGAGGTTGAAGGACGCCTTTATGAAATTCAGCGAGATATCAGAGCCGCCAACAGAAAACTAAAGGAACTGGAAGCGGACAGATTTAGGCGCGAGCGCATTGAGCAAGAAAAGAGCAACGCAATGATTGAATGGATGGGGCTCAAGCCAGGTTTCGATCTAATCGCGGAAAGGCGGAAGGAAATCGCTTTGGAGATGAACAAGATCGAATTGCAGAGAAGAAGCAACGAAATCGCCAATGAAGATTATAGGCGCCTGAGGGTCAATCAGATACGCCAGCTTGCAGAACTAAGGACTGTGGAAACCGACGTCAAGGGCCGCCTAAACGAGTTGCTTGAAGTAATCAGGAAGTAGCAACGTAAAGCGACATGTGCACTCTCAAAAAGGCATAGAAAAAGAGAGTGCATAGCCCCCATGACGGGGGTCTGCTGCAATACTCTAAGACAAGTAGCCCATTGCAATCATTGAATCAGCAACCCTTAGGAAGCCACCAATGTTTGCACCAAGGACATAGTTGCCCTTGTCGCCGAACTTCACTGAGGTTTCGTAAGCAATCTGGTGAATGTTCACCATGATCTGATGCAGCCGGGCATCAACCTCTTCGCGAGTCCAGAAGAAGCGCTGACTATTCTGAGCCATCTCAAGACCAGAAACTGAAACACCACCTGCGTTTGCAGCCTTGCCTGGTGCGTACAGGACCTTGGCCTCTTGGAATATCTCTACGGCCTCAGGAACACAAGGCATGTTGGCGCCTTCGCCGACGGCGATTACGCCATTGTCGACGAGTGCCTTTGCCTCCTTTGCATCAACCTCGTTCTGAGTTGCGCTGGGAATGGATATGTCACACTTGAGGCTCCAAGGACTGTCTTTGGCGGAATAATCCACCTTGAAGTGCTCGGCGTATTCTTTGATGCGGCCTCTGCGGGCATTCTTGAGATCCATAACCCATGCGAGTTTCTTGTCATCGATGCCGTCTGGATCGTGGATCCATCCGCTCGAGTCGCTTAGGGATATGACCTTGGCTCCAAGCTGGATGCATTTCTCAGTAGCATATTGAGCAACATTGCCGGAGCCAGATATGCCAACGGTCTTGCCCTTCATGCTATCCTTGCGGGTCTTCAGCATCTCCTGCACGAAGTAGACTGTACCATAGCCTGTAGCCTCGGGACGGATCAACGAACCGCCAAAGGTTTGGCCCTTTCCGGTAAGTACACCCGTACCATGGTAATTTGTGATCTTTCCATATGCACCGTAGAGATAGCCGATTTCACGAGCGCCGACACCGATGTCTCCAGCGGGGACGTCGATGAACTGGCCTATGTGCCTGTAGAGCTCCATCATGAAGCTGGTACAAAAGTTCTCCACTTCACTGTCAGTTTTGCCCTTGGGGTCGAAATCAGAACCACCTTTTCCGCCACCCATTGGAAGGCCAGTGAGGCTGTTCTTGAAGATTTGCTCGAAGCCTAGGAATTTCAATATGCCCTGATTAACGGTGGGATGGAACCTCAGACCACCCTTGTAGGGGCCAATTGCTGAGTTGTACTGAATCCTGAAGCCTCGATTGACTTGTACCTTGCCATCTCGATCCTTCCAAGGTACTCGAAACTGAATGATCCGCTCCGGTTCGACAATCCTCTCAAGAATCGCGGACTCCTTGTATTTCGGAAACTTCTTGATGGCTGGTTCCAAGGACTCAAGGACCTCAAGTGCGGCCTGATGGAAAACCGGCTGGTCTGGGTCTTTCGCCTTGACCCGTTCATAAATGCTCTCAATGTAGTTGTCCAATGAACCTCACTCGCCATACAGTTTGATAAGCACGCCGACATGGCAGATAGCAAATAAATTGCCCGGAATAGACCATATGTCCGGCACCCTCTCAACCTTGGAATCCATCCAGCTATCGAACCGAAGAGGATGTTGAAAGTCTGATCAAGGGACATAGAGCATGCGAACTGCTGGTCTGGGAGTACAGGGAGCATCCGATAAGTAGAAGAGAACCTGCAAGTATGAGAAGAACAGTCTTGCGGAAACCGTATTCTGCACGATGAGGTTGTAGTTCTGAAGGAGATTGAGTTCGAGAAGTCACAGGGAGTAGAGCAGCGAGCCAACCAATAAAGTGGCCCTGCACAACATCGAAAGACTCAACTTCCTAGAGTGTGACGGAAAATGATCTATTTGACAGGGTCGCGATAAGCATGTATCATTATACTTCAGTATTCTATCCACATTCATATTCTTCGCAGTAAATTCGTCCTTCACATTTTGGAAGTGTACAAGTGCCTCTATGACAACAATTCATGCATAGTCCCTCGCAGTGCGTTTCGTTGTTCAACATTCTTTCCGTTTCTAATACCTCCATACTGAATTCAGGCGAAACTCCAATCACATTTCTACCAGTTCTTCGTTTCTCTCCTATTCTCATGAGTTGAGTAGCGTTTCAACCTGTTTTTTATCACAGTCCATTATGTATTGAATATCGCTTATATCACTTGCTTCAGTTGTTAGGGCGGCCATATCATCTCTAGAAATATGCTCCAATGAAAACTTGCGGCAGCCCGCCATGATTTGTCTTAGTCCTTGATGAAGTCGTTCCATGTATGTGTAGACTCCCAATGCGCCTGTCGGAATCTTTTCGAAATCTTTTCCAAATTTCCTCTTAAGGTCAGGTGCAGTAACAAAAATCTCCTCGGGAGTGTCACCGAATCGTTCAATGTATACTGGAACCATTCTCTCATTGATTTTCTTACCAATTGTCTTACCAACCATAGCTGCAGCAAGTGGCGACCTTGCCATTCCTATGAGTTTAAAGTAAGGTGCACCAAGTGCTAGTCCCTTCATCATTTGATCTTCGAATGCAAAACCGCCGGCTATCGCGATGTCCGGAACATACTTGCCCTTCTTAGTGAGGATATCACAATACTTGTAGAGTAAAGAATGCAATTCCACTTGAGGTACACCCCATTCATTCATCATTCTCCATGGACTCATACCTGTCCCCCCGCCAGCAGCATCAACTGTTAAGAGGTCGATCTCTGCTTCAGATGCATACTTCAATGCTTGTGCGAGGGCTAAGGGTCGATATGCACCTGTTTTCAGGAAGACATGTTTTGCGCCCAGGTTCCTGAGTTCTTTTACTCTTTTTAGAAAGGCTCCTTCTGTTACCATACCCACTCTAGAATGCCTTTCAAATTCCTTGAAATTGCCGTCTTCAAACGCCTTGATGATATCGGGGTCAGTTGGATCCGGCAGAACAATATACCCTCTTTTCTTTAGGGTCTGTGCTTTCTTTAGGTCCTTGATTTTTACTTCTCCACCGATATTCTTTGCTCCTTGTCCCCATTTGAGTTCAACGGCGTCAACATCAAGTTCAGAGATTGCATACTCATGAACGCCTAGTTTTGTGTCTTCGATATTAGCTTGTACAACTATTGCACCATACCCATCTCGCTGCCATTTCTTGTAGAGATTCACACGCCATTCGAGTTCTGGTGAATGCTGTATCTTACCTCTGACAATTTTCGATTGCATATCCATCCCACAAACATTTTCACCAATGGTTAGGATAATGCCAGACGTTGCTGCACCTATTGCCAATCCTTCCCAGTTGCTTTTGGCGATAGCTGTCGACCCAAGTCCGGGGATGACTACGGGCATTCCAAGTTTGATTTTCTTGTCTTTGCCAATTCTTGTTTCCAAATTCACATTTGTAAACAATGCTTTGTCACTATCTGCCTCTATCCCATGTGCACCTTCGACTCCTCCAAGTATTGTGAAATGAGAAAGGTCAACTGGATACTCCTTTTCACTCGCAGATGTTATTATTCCAAATGGCTGAGGGTATATCACCTCATGACCTCTATAGGCAGATTTGCCTATTTCACACATTCCTATGCAACCATCAACACATGTTGCACACATTCCACTAAGAGAGCTTATCGCTCCTTCTGTTCTGTTTTTGCTCAGCGTAGCTGCAGATGCATTTATTTTAGTGAATGGCATTTTTTTTCCTCCAATTCAGTCCATTTTTCTTAATCCTTTTTCCGTCCTAACTCCTCATAACACAACCCACATGGGTCCATAAAACACATTTTATCATCCTCATCCTCCAGGCAAACTGGCGGAATATTGGCACAACTGCCGCACACATCGCCTGGCGCGTCGGGGCCCTCACAGCGCAATTCACATACAGGACAAATGTACATGCAGGCACCACAGGTCCTGCAGACGTCAGACTTGATATCAAATGGGGTTGTAATCTTTCTCTCTGTCCCTCTATTAACAAACCCTATTGCTTTTGCATCCATCTGCTCAGCACACATACGAACACATAGCCCGCAAAGGATGCAATCATTATGTTCCACATTAAATCGTACTTTTCTTACTCCCATTGCTGCTGCAAGATCTTGTATTGCTTTTGATGATGGACACGTAGCAAGTAGCAGTTCTACCAATACTTTTCTGGAGTTTGCAACCCAGTTGGAGTTGGTTCTGACAGTCATTCCTTGTTCAGCAGGATATGTACATGACGATACAAGCTTCGCTCTATCTCCCTCGCCTATCTCAACAACACATAAACGACATGCCCCATATGATGAGAAACCATCATGATGACATAGTGTAGGAATCCCGAGTCCATAAAATCGAGCAGCATCCAGAATGGATGATCCTTCCTCCACTTGAACATCGATTCCATCAATTCTAAGTTCTATCATTTTGTTCTACCTCTTCTCTATGGCATTAACTCTACATGTCTCAAAACAAATGTCACATTTAGCGCATTTATCTTGGTCAATAACATGTGGTTCTTTCTTCTCACCAGAAATGGCCTCTTGAGGACAGGCTTTCTTACATGCTCCACAACCCGTACAATTTTCCGAAATTATCGAGTATTGAATCAGTGCCTTGCAAACTGCAGCGGGGCATTTGCTTTTCTTAATATGCTCCTCATACTCATCACGGAAGTATTTGAGCGTAGACAAGACAGGGTTTCCAGCAGTCTGACCAAGACCACACATTGAAGTGTCTTTCACAACATTTGCAAGTTCTTCAAGAAGTTCTAGATCGCCTTCCGCCCCACATCCTTTAGTGATGTTTGTAACGATTTCAGTCATTCGTTTTGTACCATCACGACAGGAAAGACATTTGCCACAGGATTCATCCTGAAGAAACTCTAGAAAGTACAGAGTGACATCCACTATACAAGTATCTTCATCCATGACCACCATACCACCCGAACCCATGATAGATCCGGCTTCTTTGAGTTTCTCATAATCTATTGGTGTATCAAGAAGTTCTTTTGGAATGCAACCACCAGAAGGACCTCCTGTTTGAACAGCCTTGAATGATTTACCGTCTGGAATGCCTCCACCGATTTCATATATCAATTCTCGCAGGCTAATTCCCATGGGGACTTCGACAAGCCCAGTGTTGTTAATCTTCCCAACAAGCGAGAATATCTTTGTTCCCTTGCTTTTTTCAGTACCAACTTTTGAGAACAACTCTGCACCTTTAGAAATAATAAGAGGGATATTCGCCCAAGTTTCAACATTGTTTATGTTCGTGGGTCTACCCCAAAGACCCTTTTGTGCAGGGAATGGCGGACGCTGTCGAGGTTCACCTTTTCTCCCCTCAATAGATGCTATAAGAGCTGTTTCTTCACCACATACAAACGCTCCCGCTCCTCTGACTATTGTTATATCAAAATTAAAATGAGAACCTAGGATCTTTCTCCCAAGCAAACCATACTGCCGTGCTTGCTTTATCGCATTATCAATCGTTTTAACGGCAATGGGGTACTCATCCCGGATATATACAAAGCCCTCATTTGCGCCTATAGCATAAGCGCCAATAATCATTCCTTCAAGGATGTTATGAGGATTTCCCTCCAGCAAACCGCGGTCCATGTATGCACCAGGGTCACCTTCATCTGCATTGCAAATAACGTATTTCTTGTCACCCTTTGCTTTTCTGCAAAATCCCCATTTTAGTCCGGTAGGAAACCCTGCACCGCCTCGTCCTCGTAAGCCTGATTGTTTGACTTCTTCAACTACTTCTTCAGGTGTCATTGAAGTCAATGTTTTGGAGAGCGAAGAATATCCATTGATTCCAAAATAATCCTCAATACTTTGAGGGTCCAGAAGCGCGTTATCTGACATTATACTTCTAGTTTGTTTTCTATAGAACGGAACATCGTCTTCCTTCATTATTTTCTTGTTTGTATCTGGATCGGTATACAGCAGATGTTCTATGGTCTTCTTTCCAATCACAGTTTCCAAGACGATTTCTTTTACATCATCTGGTTGTACATTCACATAGAATATTTCTTCAGGTAAGATTGTCAGATAAGGCTCTATCTGACAAAAACCATGACATCCTGTGATTCTCATATCTACCTTTGATTCCAAATCATGTTGCTTGAGCTCCTTTTTGAGAGCAATGACAATCTCATCAGCACCTCGAGCAATACCACAAGTTCCAGTTGCCACTACTATGCAGGGTTTGTTACCTTTCTTGGATTTCGATTCTGCAAGGCTTTCTAGATCCGCCGATGTTTCTAGCTTTTTCATTGTCAATCGCCCTTGAAAAAAGTCGAATATACGTTGTAAAATGCTCTCAACTCAGCTCCCAGGTCTTCGAATTCAAGAAGATGCCTCTTACACCCTTTACGGGAACAAATCTGAATACTTCCCCCGTCTTCGATGTTCATTAACACCATCTGAGCGTTGCATTTTTCACAGTTGCGAGTGCTCATCAAACTGGCCTTACATGAAGGACAGAAAAGCGTTAAAGTATCTCCTTCAGAAACGAAAGAAGGGATGCTTGAATTATAGCTCCCATAAAGGGAACTCAGATATAATTCGCCTTTCTTCCCCTTACGTTCAAATAGGAAATGCACAGAAGGATGCTCATCAATCTTGTGTGTCTTATCCAGCAAACTATGTTTGCAGTGAGGACATTTTACATTTAATTGTATCATGCCAACGCTCTCTCATTTTTTAGAATGGAATGGATTTTTTTCGGATTCATCTGCCCATAATACTTTCCATCTATAGTGACCACTGGGCCTATCGCACAAGTACCAAGACATCTGACAGTTTCGAGTGTATAATTATCGTCCGGTGTGGTTTCACCCACACCGATATTCAACTGATTCTCAATTTCATTTAATACCCTAGGAGCCCCACGTACGTGACAGGCAGTTCCTAAACACACTGTTATGATGTGTTTGCCACGAGGTTTTAAGTTAAAAGATTTATAGAAAGTCACTAGGCCATAAACATCCATCACGGAAACATCTAATTTGCCGGAGATGTATTCCAACGTTTCTTGAGGGAGCCAACGGTTTGCTGCTTGGATGTCCTGTAATATTGATATGAGAAATGATTTATTATAATCATGTTCTTTTAATATTTTGTCAATATTTGCTTTCTTCACTCGAATACTCCCAGGGAATTTGGGCGATGGGTTATAGCTCTCCCTTAAAGCATTACTGTTGTAACTAATATACCGGGATTGCCATCATTGAGATGAGGACGATGCCGTCATTCGAACAAGAGTGGATTTCCCCGATTCTTGAGGTTTACAAGAAACGGAAGATAGAGGATACGCACACAGTCATCCTTGGACTGAATGCCATAGGACAGACGCTTTGCCGCCAGCTCTATGAGCGCAGCAGCTACGAAACTGTATTGGTTTTCAACTCGCCCAGCTTTTCAACATGGAACCGCTACCCCGTTGTTGGCAAACCCCCCGTTGTCCCAGTCCAAGGGATGATATCAAATGAGTTGATGTTGGTTTTCGGAGATGTCTTAATACGCGAGTACGAGTTCGTGACGGACCTACTATTCTACATACAAGGCAATGTTCCAACCAGATTCATAATAGCACTGATGACGCACGAAGGTCCCACTTGTGGACAAGTCCTGTCATCCAAGGGCGACAGGCTGTTGAAGAGGATGTCAATCCCACCAGGCCGCGCAGATTTCTATGATGGAGTCTGTGCGCCTCTGATTAGCCTGAGTGATGCTGCTGACATTGATCCTGTAATACTATTCCTCGAGTCGTTTCCAGACAGCGGAGTCTTAATTCAGGTTGATGAGTTGACAGTGAATCAGGAAGAAGTAGACTTAGCTCGGTCCTTGCTTGAGAAGGGGCTGAACCTTCATCTTACTGAATAGACTCATCGGTTGAGTCGTCCCTTTCAGTTCTGCCATAGCCTAATCGATCCCTTTCGCCTGACCGAGCCGTGGAACTTGGCGTCCTCTCATTTGAGATGTCTCTATCACACTCCGGACACAAGAGAGCATGGGTTTCTCTCACTTCAACTATCTTGCCACAGGAGATGCAGGACCATAGCCCGGACTGAAACATCCTCGTCTTTCGAAAGACAGATCTTGCCATTCCGCGGAGTTCAACGGGACAGTCCGCGGCAACACCCCTCATCCCTCCTGCCGACCACTCACAGACAATTGAAACGAGCGTTGTAGTTAGCTCAATCATTCTTGTTGCCAGGTCCTCAATCTCATGCGAGGTCTCAGATTTAGTGTCACGACTGGTATCAGGCACATCTGCGAGAATCTCTAGGAATGCAAAGAATGCTGGAACAGGTAAACGGTCTTTTTCTGATGACTCCACCATCTGTGCCAACACTGCGGAAATCATAAGCGTCTGGGTGTAGTCTTCTCGGAGAATCTTGTCAATGGCCTTCACGATGGCCTGGGAGTCCAGCGAATACTTGGAGGAATTGAGAGCATTCTCCTTTGCGATATTCTCTATAGCTTGCTTCAGGCCATCCCCTGCTGCCATCGCTTGATTGATTCTCTTCGCCACATCTCGATACGGCACTCCTGCGTCATCTGCGAGCTTCTGTAAGACATCGCGGGCAGTCAAACTCAATGGGTTCACGTACCTGTGGGGGCACGGTACAGTTGCACGGCAATCATTTTAGGTTGTCGCAGATAGTATTGAGAGCGTACTTGGATTTCCGAGGATGAACATTCATGATGTTATCGGACGTGGACATCGAGAAAGCGATTGAGAAAGGAGTAATCCGTATTGAACCATATGACCCTAATGCATTGGGGCCTTGTAGCATTGACTTGAAGCTCGATTCTGTCTTCAGGTTATACAATCCGGGGGCCCCAGTGGATATAGCGTCCGGACACGATCTGGGAAAGGACACCAAACTCATAGATACAAAGGGAGAACCATTCATGATACTGCCGGGGCAGTTCATCCTTGGCCAGACCGTGGAGCATATTTCCATCTCACACGAGTATGCCGCTCTTCTAGAAGGACGATCAAGTGTAGCAAGGCTGGGGATAATCGTCCACGCTGCAGGGTTAGTCAATCCAGGAACAGGGACCGAGAAGCCTGGAAGGCTCACGCTAGAGATATTCTGTGAGAACCTGAGCCCCGTGATGCTTCATCCAGGAATGCGGATTGTTCAGATTATGTTCATTCCTCTGAGTAGCCCTGCCAGAGTGGGATACGATGATAGACGTGGGAGTCGCTACGTTGGTCAAGAAGAACCTGAGATTCAGTAGTTGGGCATAAGTCTCATATAGGCGCAATCTCCGCAGACAGTCCGGTGGTCACCCATGAAAGACTACGACGTGATACTGGCAAGTGGTGCAGAGCATCTCCGCGAAAGATTTAGAGACCTAGGATTCAGGGTTTTCTCTTCTGACTGGAACTACGATGGACGCAGGCTTTTCCCAAACACTGACCTGTACGCGAGAATCGCTGAAGTCCACAAACTAGCGAACCGGAAAGTCGTCGTCATTCAGAATTGCACCGGATCGGGTCCTGCAGAACAAGAGCCTCGGACCACATCAGACCGTATTGTTGAGCTACTCCTATTGTTAGACATACTACGGGCACCAGTTGATGTAGAGAAAAGAGGCCACAAGGAGTACGTGGCCGCTCCAATTCCACCGCCATCCAGCGTGGAAGTCGTGTTGACATACCAACCCTTCGCTTTGCAAGACAAGGCGTTCCTAGCTGGTGAGGCATCGTCAAGCAGATGGGCAATAGAAGAGATTTCCAAGGCGTGCAATAAGGTATGGGTAGTAAACCCACATGCAGTTGAAAGCATTGATTGGATGCAGAAATTGCAGGAGCGGGACTTGCTCGAAATCATTGATGTCATACCTGACCTCATTAAATTCGCTGCAACCCAGTTTGGCTTTGATGATTTCGTTGTCGTTACACCTGACGAAGGGGGTCAGGAACGGTTCAAGGTTGCAGGTTTCGGCAAGAGTAGGAAGAATTCATTCACAGTGGAGCTCTCTGGCGATGTCGAAGTATCCGATCGGAATGTAATCATAGTTGATGACCTCACAAAAACCGGAAGCACGCTAATTGAAGCGCGCGCGCGATTGAAGAAGATGAAGGCCAAGAGTATCGGGCTTGTTGTTGCACATACTCTGCCAATCATAAAACATGGCGAAGAACTTCTGGAGAATCTCATTTCCAAGAGCAAAGGGCGGATTGTCGCCGCCAACACCATTCACACACGTTGTTTCTGTCAGAACAACCCGGCGCTTACATACAACATCGTCGATTCGCTTGTGAAGACAATCTAGACAGGGGCTTAAGATTCGTCAGGCCTATGAGCGAGAGAAAAGACATAATTGGCCAGGAGCATGTATTCCCAACGTCACGTAGGTGTTCATTATGGTTCGACAGCTTGCATTGGACTTCGTGTATGGAAAGCAGGATTCAAGGCCCAAATCTGAAAGCGTTGGCTTAGCATTGGCTTTCGCCTTGGCGGAATCAAACAAAGGAACACGGAAGAGGATTGCCAGCTTAAGTCAAACATCTATGCCCTACTGGATCGTTCAGGTTTCGGGAAGCAGTTCAATTCTACTTGCTGCTGCTGGAGAGCCTTCGCAGTCTATTACCTTCACAGAGAGTCTAGCATCAGGAGAGATTCGTCGAGTACTTAGCACTGAGATTACTGATGCAAAGCAGATACCTGAAGCAGTAGGCAATCTGCTGACGCTTCTTGACAAAACCGAGATTGTCACTCATCGAATAAGGAACCTGGAAAAACCGGGTCCGTTCACTGCGCAGGGCAAGATGGTCGTGGAGTTAGACCCGTCAGCTCAGCCTAATCGACTGGAGATAAGAGTTGATTCTCAAGCAGCTCTGAACATCAGCGAAGAATTCCAAGGTCTCACAAGCGAAGCGTCATCTCGTCTAAACAGCATGGAAACCCTTCGGAAGCTTGTGGATGAGAAGATGAGGGGCCGACTCAACATCATGGAACACGTAATGGTAGCTGAAAAGGGGAAATGGGAACAGCGTGCAAGGTCGATGAAGGAAATCGCGGAGATAGAGATGGATGATCTGAAAAAGAAGAGGGAAGATCAGATCTATGAATTCGAAGAGAAACACAAGATGGATCTTCGCGCCATGACAGCGGACTTTGCAAGAGCTATTGCAGACATTGAGCAATTCTTTGACGGGATGATTCGAAGAGTAAGGGAAACAAGGACCAAGATTGGAAGAATGGGAGACAATGTGGAAGGAGGCATAAACGAGCAACGATCACTCGTAGAATACCTTACAGATACCGTTCCACAGTATACAGGAATATTGGAGAGGATGAATGAGAGGTCCGAACAAGTCCTAAAAACGATGGCGGAGTTCGAGAAAGCACTTGATGAGAAGAGCAGAGAAACCTCTCAGGATATAGACGTGCAGATTAGTCAGCGCAAACACAGACTTGTCGATTTCGCAATGGAACAGCAGCAAAGGCAGAACGAGCTTGAAGAGTTGGATGAGACTGTACGGGCGGCGGTTCATAGTATTGAGATGGCAATTGATGAGAAATCTGTCAAACTGAAAAACGAATTGGATGATTTGATGACCCTAACACTTGGTAACGACTCCATTAAGGGTCTCGCGCCTCTGACACGGTTGGATGTTGTTACCTATGTTGCATTCTACGATGATGGGAGCTTTGAGATATTCACGCCGTGCTTCTTGCCGGAGAAGCGCATAACGACGCGGGTAGGTCACATTCCAATCGATACGTCATTTGATGATCATGTCAAGAGGGCCATAGCAAACTGGGAGAATGCAGACTCATCTTTTGCAGACAGCTTCAAAAGAGCCTGCACGCGGGGCAATATCCTACTGAAAGATGACGCAGAAGCCCTACTACTGGATGGCCTGAATGAACTTCAAAGAAAACAATTGCTTCAAGAAGACACCAAGGAGAAAATGAAAAGCCTCTGGCAGAAGTATGCCGCTAGGTGCCCCGAATGCGGAGTGAAGATAGAATCAGAGGCTAAGTTCTGTCAGAGCTGTGGTGCGGTGCTCGACTAGCACCTACTCTAGGTAATCATCAGCTTTTGAGGTTGCAATCCATGCTTTGGATGTAAACCTCTCGACCAAACCCTCTTTCTCCAAGGCGTTCAGTGATTGAACTACACTGTTATTGTCGCACTCAACATGACGACCCTTGAGTATTCCAGCTATGGCAGAAGGCCTGTGGCTGTCAGCCCTAATGAGGACCAAAATCTGACGGTCAAGATCCGTAATGTCTTTGCTCATCGTCATCAACAAGACCGCTGTCAGTTGCGTTCTTTTATAAACCATTTCTTACATCTCTGTGTCTTGAATCACCGGAGACCTGTAAGGACCACATATCTCTAGAACAGCAGTCCTGCTTGTTTCATCACAACTGGCATAATCCTTTTTACACGGACCAATCCGCGTGGCGCAGGTTGACGATAGATGTCAGATGAACGAGAGTACCACATCGGAATAGCCCCAGGGGAGATTCCTCCTCTTGTGCTCCTGCCTGGAGACCCCGACAGGGCGCGACTGATTGCTGAGCAGTTTTTTGACAATCCTGAAGAGATCGCAAAGAAGAGGGAGTACTGGAGCTTCAAAGGAGAGTATAGAGGAGTTCCAGTGGCAGTCTGTTCAACAGGAATAGGTTGCCCATCTGCAGCTATTGCTATTGAGGAATTGATCAAAGTCGGGTGTACCACCTTCATCAGAGTAGGAACAGCTGGCGCGATTGATCCCACTTTGGAATCTGGAACTGTTGTCATCTTCACTGGAGCTGTAAGAGACGATGGCACATCAAAGCAATATGTGCCAGTGGAGTACCCGGCCTTGGCAGACCCAGCACTGGTTATCGCACTTGAGAAGGCCGCTCGGGACAGAGATGCCAAGTATCGAGTCGGGATTGGTCACAGCAAGGATGCCTTCTACAGTGAGCACCCGGGACTAGTAGCGGACCCAGCTCGAATGAAAGCCAGATGGGACACTCTAAGACGAATAAACGTGCTAGCGACGGAGATGGAAGCAGCAGCGCTGTTTGTAATAGGACAGATGAGGGGAGTAAGCGTAGGGGCCGCTTGCGTCATCATAGGGGAACCCATAGAGAATGAAACGAAGATATCTGGCAAGCCGCCCTTGGACGACCTTGTGACAATTGCGTTGAGCGCCATCACTTCTTCCAGTCACAAATGAATTCTTGGAATGAGGTATTGCGAGGCACCGATATTAAATACCACCAAACCAGACTTTCTTCTGGACCAGCATGTGAAGGTCTTCAGCGCTTTTCTTGTCAATACCAGTGGCTGCAACCAGCTGGTCAGGACTTGTGGCTACAAGATCTGTGACTGTGGCGATGCCTGCATTTAGTATCGCACTGATGATTGTATCTGGGGCTCCAATCTCGGTGAGTAATGACCTCAGCTCGTCCTCACTGGCCGCGCTAGCAATTGGAGGCGCAACACCGGGCATCTCAGTTTCAATGGGTTCAGCACCAGGAGGTGGCCCCACTTCTTTTACAGCTGGTAGACTGACATCATCCTTCAGTGCTTTCAATGCTCCTGGCTCACTGGGGCCCGTGTGCTTAGCCAAGAAGGAAGGCCGCAGGATGATTACGCCGATTAGGGTCATTAGACCCAGGAGTGAGATGAGCAGGAAGGGGGGGATGTGGCCACCAACAAGGCTACCATCGGGGTAAAACCAGATTAGTCCGCTTTGAATTCCTATCGTGAAAAGCTCGACAACCGAGCTGCCAGCCACTTCGGTTGCGAAGAGGAGCCACATAGGCGTAAACAGGGCTAGGCCTCCAACTTCAAACAACAGGAATTCCTTGAACATATCACGCTTCACGAGATAAACGATTATAATGGGAGCGATTATGATTAGTATGGAAATAACAGTCCAAATCTGGAATATGCCCCAAAGCGCATCAAGCTCCGCTTGATCTGTAACGCCATTTCCTGCGAGCTTGATGATAGCACTTCCCATGAAGATTATTCCAGTGATAATGGCTCCGTAGAGAATTCCTAGGGCGTATCTCAATGTGCATCTCCACCTCGGGCATTAGTAGCCGAGATTGCATGCGTTTGAATTGCTAATAGGTGTTATTGGCATTCCCAGAATGTACATTTGGCTGGCCCGTCAGCCTTATGAGGACTTGGAGTGATTGAAACCCAAGTGAATCAAATTGCGTCCGTTCTTCGTCTTGGGGACACGACCTGAGATGGTGAAATTAGCCCCAATCATCAAGGAATGCGAGAATAGGAATATCGAGTGTTTCTTGTTGCACACCGGCCAGCATTATTCCAAGTTTATGAGCGACTTATTCCTCAAGGATCTGGGCCTTCGAGAACCTGACAGGAACCTCAACATAGGCTCGGGTACGCACGGAGAGCAGACTGCAAAGGCGCTGATTGGAATCGAGAAAGAGCTCGTCAAAGAGAAGCCCGATGTCGTTTCAGTTCAGGGTGATACAAATGCAGTGTTGTCAGCAGCACTCGCATCTGTGAAAATAGGCGTTCCTGTGGCCCATGTTGAGGCTGGATTGAGAAGCTATGACACACGAATGCCTGAAGAGCACAATCGCAGACTCACTGATCACGTTTCGAGCTACTTATTCGCACCTACTCAGAAGTCAGCTGAGAACCTTCGCAAGGAAGATGTGTGGGGCAAGATTTTCATCACCGGTAATACCGTGATTGACACGCTGGAAGAACGTCTACCAGCTGCACGAAAAAGGGGACTCATAATTGAAGATGTAGGGCCAAACGCGTTCATCCTTCTTACTCTCCACAGAGCAGAGAATGTTGACAACAAGAAGACTCTCTCCGGATTGGTTGATGGATTGCTACAGCTGGAAACAGACATTGTCTTCCCAGCGCACCCTCG
>Ga0209986_10000786_pt1 | contig 31084 bp, 27 predicted proteins | sample BlataG_FD_183168 | JGI IMG/M metagenome (GOLD analysis project Ga0209986, IMG submission 183168) | Deep subsurface microbial communities from Black Sea to uncover new lineages of life (NeLLi) - Black_00105 metaG (SPAdes) (version 2) | ecosystem: Environmental > Aquatic > Marine > Oceanic >...
CTCATTTAGAATCAGTGGCAAGAAGTTAGCCACTTTGGCCTTGTACACCCGGTTTCCTTTCTCATCAATAATACTCAAGACGGTATTACTTGAATGAAGATCCATTCCAACAAAATATTTCACGTGAAAACCTCCTTTTTTTTATTGAATTTTACCACGTGTATAAACCTTCGTGTAGTTTTCCCTTCTAGATGATTATCAGGTCTTGCTTTTTGCTTGTATCTGGATCATGTTAGGCCAGGTCTTGCTTTTTAAATTGTGTTTATATAAGCAAAAGCAAAAAGCAAGACCTGACCCCCACCAAGTGAAAAACTTGACATCTGTAAAATTCTATACTATAGAGAACAACCGTCCTAATAAATCGGGACAGCACTCTTCGGGATACAATTGGAAGCATCGATAAGCTTAAAAGGAAATCATAAGGAGGGGTATTATGGCCTGGAATATTTTTGGGCGAACAATCAATAAAGTAGGAGTGATTGGCTCCGGTAATATCGGACCAGATATCGCTCTCTATTTCAGCAAGGTTCTTCTTGGACACGGGGTTCCTGTTGTAGTCGTGGACATAGCTGAGGTCGCACTAAAATCTGGAGAAGCCCGAGTCAAAGGAAAAGTGGGCAGGGGAGTTAAAACCGGAGCATTCAAAAAAGAAGAGGCAGATTCAATGATGGCCAATATCTCTTGGACAACAGAGTATTCGCAGCTAAAAGGCGCTGATTTAGTAATCGAGGCGGCAACAGAAGATAAAACGATAAAAGGCAAAATCTTTTCTGAACTTGAGAAAATTTGTTCCGAGAAAGCGATTCTTGCTTCGAACTCTTCCCATTTGGAACCCGAATCCATTTTCGAAGAAGCCAAGAACAAAAAAAGATGCCTGGTCGTCCACTACTTTTTTCCTGCGGAGCGGAGTATCATCGTCGAGATCGTTCCAGGAAAAGACACTTCATCCGAGATAGCAGATTTTTTAATGAAATTCTATGAAGAAATCGGCAAGGCACCAATCAAGGTAAAAAGTCGATATGGATATGCGCTAGACCCTATATTTGAAGGCGTCTTCTTGGCTTCCGCCCTTCTGGTTGAGAAAGGGGTAGGAACGGTTAAACAGGTGGATGCTATGGTCCAGAGAGCATTGGGTCTTGGAGTGGGTCCCTTTACAGCAATGAATCTAACAGGGGGGAATCCGATAACTCATCACGGACTCAGTGAAATGAATAGTAAAATTAACTCATGGTTTCACTCCCCCAAAATTTTAGAGAGCCAGGTCACGTCCGGAAAGCCATGGAATACCCCCGGGAGAGGCGAAGAAGTCAAATACAACGATAATACTTTCAAGACAGTCTCCAACATATTAAGAGGTGCTTACTTCGGTCTTGTTTGTGAGATACTCGACTCTGGAATTGCCAGTATTGCTGATTTAGAGATGGGGGTGGAGAATGCCCTTGTTATGAATCCGCCTTTCCAAATGATGAACAAGATTGGAATAGATAAAGCTCTTGAACTTGTTGAAGCGTATGCCAAAGAATGGCCGGAATTTATCGTTCCCAAGGTTCTTATGGAGCAGGCTAAATCAGGTAAGGCGTGGGATATTCCTCTGGCTCTAAGGGAAGACAAGGATGAGGTAGCTCTTATCACTATCCGAAGGCCAAAGACGCTGAATGCTCTGAATTCCACGGTCATAAGCCAGCTTAATAAAATATTTACGGAAATAAAAAAAGACAACAAAATAAAGGGCGCTGTTCTTACGGGTTTTGGTGTGAAGGCTTTTGTTGCAGGTGCTGATATCAATGAGCTCGCTCGATTAAAGACTCCTGAAGAAGGGGAGGCTCTGGCGCTAAGGGGTCAAGATACATTGAACCTTATCGAGAACCTTGGTAAACCTGTTATCTGTGCTATGAATGGTCTTGCCTTTGGTGGCGGAAATGAGATGGCTATGGCCTGCACAGCAAGAATTGCCAAGAAAGGATTAAAGGTTTTAGCTGGTCAGCCTGAACCCAAACTGGGTATCATTCCAGGGTATGGAGGGAGCCAGAGGCTACCGCGAATTGTAGGGCTCTCCAACGCATGGCCCATTCTTCGGACTGGAAATCCAATATCTTCCGAAGAAGCATTAAAGATAGGATTAATCCAGGAGGAAGTCGAAGGTGATGTCAAAGAGGCTGGGGTAACCTTTGCCAAGAAGTTAATTTCAGGTGAAGCAAAAGTTCCTCCTATCAAAAGAGAACCGATCGAGATTCCCAAATCTCTCCCCGACGTTGATATCGGGCATCTTTCACGGAAGACTGATGAGATAATGAAGGAAGCCATACTTGAAGGAGCGAAAATGACTCTTGAAGAGGGCCTCAAACATGAGGCCAAAACCTTCGGAAAATGTCTGAGAACCAAAGATATGAGAATAGGGATGGAGAATTTTATGAAATTCGGTCCGAAAAGGAACGCCGAGTTTTCCCATGCATAATCCAAAGAAAGTGCTCGCAAGCAAAAAAACGGAAACCGGAGGTAAAAATGTTTTTTGAAAAAGCATTTATTCCATATGACGGATACTGGAGCACGCCGTTTTGTCGGTGGCAAGGAAGTTTTGCTCATCTCCATTCAATGCTATTTGCAGCTGAGATTTGCAAAGGAGCTTTCCCTGCCCGAAGAATCCCGCCAAAGATATTCGATGGAATAGTCCTGGGAATGACAATACCCCAAAAAAGCTGTTTCTACGGCGCCCCCTGGATGGCCGCCATGGTAGGAGCTACTGGGATAACAGGCCCTTCAATCAGTCAGGCTTGTGCGACTTCGGCAAAATGTGTAAATGTTGCGGCTGAAGGAATAGAGATGGGTGACAACGAGGCGATCCTTGTGGTTACCTGTGACCGGACGAGCAACGGACCCCATATCTATTATCCCAACCCGTTGGGTGTGGGTGGAACAGGTGATAAAGAGGATTGGGTCTTGGATAATTTTGGTTATGACCCATGGGCCAAGAATGCCATGATTGAAACTGCGGAAAATGTGGCTAAGGAAGCTGGGATATCAAAGAAGGAGCAGGATGAAGTTGCCCTTATAAGATATATCCAGTATCAGGATGCCTTAAAAGATAATAGTGCCTTCCTTCACCGCTTTATGGTTGTCCCGGTTGATGTCAAGGATCCATCCGGACGAAAAGTGATGGCTACAGTTAGTGGAGATGAAGGAGTTTTTCCGACCTCTGCTGATGCTTTGGCGAGGCTAAGGCCTGTGCTCGAGGGGGGGACAGTGACCTACGGCACTCAGACATTCCCCTCCGATGGAAACGCAAGTATTGTAATCACTACTCAGGAGAAGGCAAGAGAGCTCAGCCGCGATCCGAATATAGAGATAAAAATCCTTTCATACGCTGAGGCAAGAGCGAAGAAAGGCTATATGGCTATGTCTATCGTCCCCGCAGCCAGAAAAGCACTATCAGATGCAGGGATAGGGATCAAGGATGTTAAGGCCATTAAGACCCACACCCCATTTGCTGTAAATGACGTCTATTTCTGTCGGGAGATGGGAATCAAGTTTGAAGATATGAACAATTATGGCTGTTCGCTCATCTGGGGCCATCCTCAGGGTCCCACCGGTGCCCGATTGATCATCGAATTGATCGAGGAATTGGTAGTTAAAGGCGGGGGATATGGTCTGTTCGATGGGTGTGCCGCCGGAGATACTGCGGCTGCAGTTGTTGTGAAAGTAGATATAAAAAAGTAAAAAGGGGACAGGCTACTTTTTTTGAGGGGTAGAAGCTTTTCTTATTGCTGTTTGAGGGGGAGAAGGAAAAAAGTAGCCTGTCCCCTTTTTCTTTTCTTTTTTAAATTAATTCTTTTTCTTTACCGTGCCTTTTGATCCTCCCCTGGATGATGTTCCACTTGACCTTGTTGACGAACCTGATCTTGTAACAGTTGATCTTGTCTTTCCTGTGCTCGTTATATTTCCAACGTTTCCTTGAACATTTCCCGTTGTAACTCTCGAACTAGTCCTTTTCTTTAACTGTTTCTTTGTGATCACAGATCCGCCAGACCTGGATCTATAATAGATGGGGTAACCCCGATTATACCCGCCGTAATATCCATAATAATAATCATAGAGTCCATAATAGGAATATGGGCTCCAGAAGAAATAAGGAGATCCAAAAGAAAATCCTCCCCAATAGACCGGACTATAATAAGACGGTGTGTAATGAGAATAATAAGGACTATCGTCGTAATATTCTTTATGTTTCTCAGGCTTTACTCTTATTCCTTCCCCTGTATATTGCTCTTCAATAGTAGTACAGCTTGTAATCAGGAAAGCCACAGAAAAGATAAGAACTAAATTTTTCATTTGTTCATCTCCCTTCAAACATAACTATTATACATCTTTTGCAACTTTCATGCCAAGTACGTTCAGGCAAAATCAGAGAATTTTTGATGCTTTATTGTCATATATCGTGAACAGTTGTCGAAAAAAGGGGACAGATGTACTCACTTAATAATTTAGCAACCTTTTTTATGAGATTGCTTCGCCCCTGTGGGGCTCGCAATGACACCTTTATCTTCAATATCATTACAGAAAGTGTTAGCCAATTACTGAGCATAAATAACAGGCCCCAGTTTTAGTCCTTTGATGCCTTGAAAAAATGGGGCCAGGCCCCAATTATATTTGTTTTTCTTTGATTTTAGCGCAGAATTTAGCTTCAGAGTTCCCACAGGTTCAATCATTTCGTTCCTTGAGCTTCTTCAGCGCGGCCAGAATTTTTTCCGGAGTGATGGGGAGATCGCGTATCCTGATCCCCACAGCATCGTAGATCGCATTAGCAATGGCAGGAGCGGTAGGCACGAGGCCGGGCTCGGCGACTCCCTTGGCACCAAAAGGGCCGAAGCTGTCATTGGTTTCGATGAACTCAAGATCTACGGGAAAATTCATCTCCTGGACAGTAGGAATCTTGTAGTCCCTGAAATTCGGGTTCAGTATCTTTCCCTTTTGAGATCGAAGCTCCTCGTAAAGAGCGTAACCAACGCCTTGAGCGAGTGCGCCGTAGATCTGGCCCTTAAGTGCAGGGGGATTCAGGACTTTGCCCACATCGTGGGCTGCGACCATTCTCAGAATCTTGACCTCACCGGTCTCAGTATCTACTTCCACTTCTGCACCTTGGGTTCCGTAGGCATAGGTAGCAGAGATGTTGCCAAATCCTTTTTCAAAATCGGGGAGTTCGTTCGGGGGATCGTAAAAGACTTCGGTTGTAAGCATCTGACCCTGAGGGCGGAAGTGGATTGTCCGAAGCAGCCTTCCCAGGTCCAGCCTTAGCCAGGGCTCACGTGGGGCGTCTTTGATAAATATGGATCCGTCTTGCATGTCGAAGCGTTCTCGTTTTGCCGCCTTAACAAAGTCGAAATCAGGCGGTTTGTAGCCTGGGTTTTTCTTTCTGAACTTCTCGAGGTTTTTTTCTGCCTCTTGTGGAAATAATTCTTCTGCCAGCTCAAAGATCTTGTCGCGCAGCTTATTGGCTGCAAGGATGGCTGTATTACAGGCCATAAAGGCGCCGCGGCTTGCATGAGTTCCCACATCCCAGGGACATGTGGATGTATCAAGGGGATTGATGAATACCTTCTCAGGGCGAACACCTAAAGCTTCGGCAATCCCAAGAGTCAAGACAGAATGCAGGCCCTGGCCCATCTCCACTCCTCCGTGGTAAGCATTTACATTGCCGAAGTCATCAAGCTTCAAGATCAGGCCGCTGGCATCCGATCGATAGATGCGGGCGCCGCCACCCACATGAACGAGAGAAGCCATCCCCTTACCACGGCACTTGCCTTTTTTGCTCTTTTTCTTCCAGTCTAGTTTTTTGGCTACAGTTTCCAGACACTCCTTGAGTCCACAGGTGCTGACTTTCAGTCCCATGGGTGTGGTCTCTTTAGGTCTGTTGCAGTTAATCATCCGGAACTCATATGGATCTATCCCAGCTTCTCCGGCCAGTTCATCCATGTTGCTTTCCAGGGCCCAGGTGTGCTCAGGATTGCCGTATCCACGCATAGCCTGGCAATACGTGTTGTTTGTGTAAACTAATTGAGCGTTAAAATAGACGTTAGAAACACGATAGAGTGACGTAGCAGGTATCATCATGACCGACGGGTAGGTCGCTCCCCAGGAAGTGTAGGCTCCGTTGTCTTGTGTTACTTCGACCTCGCGGAAAGTGAGCTTGCCGTTCTGGTCACAGCCCTGGGTTATTTTTGTAGTAGATGACTGCCGGGGTGAAAGATATGCAAATTCCTCGTCCCGGGTATAGACTATCTTCACCGGTTGGCCAGTTTGAAATGCCAGCAGAATAGCTATGTATTCGTAGGCATGGGTGTCAAGGCCTGTTCCAAAGGCTCCACCAAGCGTGGGTACGATGATCCGGGTGTTCTTGTCGTGTAATCCCATGTCAGAAAGAGCTCGATTGAAATCACGCTGGGCCAGAAAAGGGATCTGGGTTTTGGTCCAGATAGTAAGGTTGTTATTCATGTCAAACTCAGCTATGCATCCTGCAGTTCCCATGCAGCACTGCTGAACCCGCGGAGTTGAGAACTCTCCTTCTGCCACGCACTTGGCTGCCCGCTTTCCGGCATCCAAATCGCCCGACTCGTGATGGAATCGCAGCGGGACCAGGTTGTCGGTTCTGGGGCGGCCCTGGGCATCGGTTTCGTGAATGAGGGGCGATCCTTTCTTCATTGCTTCGCGAGGCGAAAAGAGTCCAGGCAAAGGTTCATACTCCACTTTTATCAACTCTACTGCCTCTTCAGCTATGTCAGGATCGATTGCTGCAACCGCTGCAATCTCGTCCCGATACTGGCGAACCTTATCTTTCTTCAGGGCAAAGTTATTACGCAAGAAGCCCAAGCGAACCTCAGGTGAGTTGTTTGACGTAATCACTGCCCTGACGCCATTAAGACGCTCTGCTTTGGAAGTGTCGATATGTTTAATCCGGGCATGAGGATGATCGCTGAATTTTATTTTTCCATACAGCATACCCGGGCGTCGAAGGTCATGGATATAGTGAGCTTTGCCCGCAGCTTTGTCGGGGGCGTCTGGCCGCCGAGTTTCTTTTCCGATGTAACGGAAATTATTCATTGTTTACCCTTCAGTTGTCTCGCCACCCGCTTCACAGCTTCAACTATCTGCACGTAGCCGGTGCAGCGACAGAGGTTACCCTGCAAAGCTTCGCGGATCTCTTCATCTGATGGATTAGGGTTAGAATCGAGTAAGGCCTTGGCTGACATGATCATGCCTGGTGTGCAAAAGCCGCATTGGATAGCACCATGATCGACAAAGGCCTGCTGGATCTTAGATAATTTGTGTTTGGGCGCATGGAGGCCTTCGATGGTTATAACACTCTTGCCTTCGATCTCATGAGCCGGATACAGGCAGGAATTGACAGCTTTTCCGTCGACGATTACCGTACAAGCCCCACACTCACCTTCGCCGCAGCCTTCCTTGGTTCCAGTCAAACCCATCGTGTTGCGCAGGACATCAATGAGACGCAGATGTCCATCGACCGTCACCTTTACTTCTGAGCCGTTGAGGATGAAAGAGATTTCTGTTTTCATGCCTGGCTTTATCCGAGGATCTTCTCGAGTCCGCGCTTCACATATACTCCAACAATCTGCCGGCGGTATTCTTCAGTGGCGCGGATGTCGGTTATAGGAAAAACAATTTCTCTCGCCAATTGTTGAGCTTTGGACACTAAATCTTTAGATAGAGAGGCGCCTTCGAGCAAAGCTTCCACTTTGTAAAGGCGCCGCGGCACAGGCGCCACAGATCCAGCAGCGATACGGGCTTTACGGCATCTTCCCCCCTCCATCTCAAGTAGCACAGCCAAACTGGCTATGGCCAGATCCATTTTCACCCGACCCTTCTTCAGAAAAGTTGCCTTTGCTTTTTGATGTGGAGGATCCAATAGAATGTCTGTCAATATCTCATCGGAGGAAAGGCACGACTCTCCAGGCCCTTTAAAGAATTCGCTGATCTGGATCTCTCGCCTTGCTTTAGCGGTTCGGAGTCTGACTTTCGCTTCCAGCACGAGGAGCGGAAGGGCCATATCTGCGGACGGGGAACAGTTGCAGAGATTTCCCCCGACTGTGGCAACATTACGAATCTGAACGCTTCCCAGCCTCCTGGCCGCTTCCACCAGCACAGGGTAGTTAAGGCCAAGTTCATTATGCTGGATGATGTCGCTGATGGTAGCCAGAGCCCCGATACGAGCGCCTCCATTTATTTCGATGGTAGCAAGTTCGGGAATAGACCGCAGAGAGATCAGCGCTGGTGGTTGTAGCTCCCGGTTCTTGATCTGGACCAGAAGGTCCGTTCCGCCTGATATGAATTTGGCACCAGCTATGGTTTTCTTCTGCTGCAGGGCTTCTTTCAGAGATTTTGGTCTGAGGTAATCAAAACGCCTCATGCCACAATCCCTCGTTCTCTGAGTGACACGATTTCAGGAGGGGACAGTCCGACCTCTTTAAGGATGGTATCGGTGTGTTCACCGTATGCTGGGGCAAAGGGAAGAATTCCCTTAATTTTTCTAAGATAGTCCGTCTCCACTGCTGGAGGAGGTAGCCTTACCGCGCGGCCGTCGGGTGTTGTGGTTCTCAGGGCGTTAGAGGAAACAAAAGGCAGGTCAGGCACATCTTCTATGGGAGTGATTGGCGAATGGGGGATCCCAGCTTCAGCCAGTACGTTGGCTATCTTGTCTGACGAATGCTGCTGGGTTATTGCCTTGATGGACTTGTGAAGTTCTGTTTTGTCCTTGCGACGTCCTTCGTTGGTGGTGAAACGTTCTTCATCGAGAGGTGCAAACAAAGGCTGTTTGATGAAACGACTCCATTGAGCGTCACTGCCGATGGCCATGTAGATGAAGCCGTCTTTTGTCCGGTAGGCATTGACGGGGATAAACTGGCGGTGTTCGTTACCCGAACGTTTCAGTTCAGAGGGAGGGCTGCCCATATCCAGCATGGGAAGGAAAGTGTGTAACCAGGAGACTGCCACCTGGGCCATGGAGATGTCAATCTGCTTCCCCTTCCCTGTTTCTTGGCGCTCCATCAAAGCTAGTATGATCTGGATGAAAGCTTCGTCTCCGGCCTTAAGGTCCGCCAGCGGCGGTCCACACTGCAGCGGCGGTCCATCAGCGTGGCCAGTGATATCCATATATCCACAAAGAGCCTGGATGACTGGGTCATAGCCAGGGACATCAGGATGCGCCAGCCCCATAGCAGAGATACAGCACCAGATGAGATCTTTCTTTTCTTGACGCAAGTTTTTATAATCGATGCCGAGCTGCTTGTGGCGCGCTGGTAAAGTGTTGGTGCAAAAAACATCTACCCGGAGCTCTTTGATGAGGCGTTTCAAGAGCGCCTTTCCCTCTGCCTGTTTCAGGTCTATGGCGATTGCCTCCTTACCAAGGTTTGGAGCTACGAAATAGCTGTGCCGGTCCTCGCCCGCTACCTTTCGGCCTATATAGCGGTTGGGGTCGCCCTTGGATTTACGTCCTGACACCGGTGTTTGTTCCACCCGGATAACACGCCAGCCTAGATGAACAAAGCGCAGTGTCGCGTACGTCAAGGTCAGGGCTTGCTCTAAACTGAGCACGACTTGCGGTTTCAAAATACTTGCTCCTCTCTCCCTCATTGAATTCTATGGAAAAATTCCGTTTCTTGCAAATTAAATGTTTTTCCGTATAATCTTTCATGCGTAGGCGCAGGAATAAAACTCGGATTATTCAGTTATTGAAAGAGTAAGTTTGAAATCATTGATGGTTTTGTCCAGCAAACAGGAAGGAGGAGAATATGCTCCCGGGAGAAAAAAAATACCCGTACATCTTTAGCCCGATTCAGATTGGCAAGTTTTGGGCAAAAAATAGGATTAAGTACGCCTCTACTGAGACTAACTTCAATTATAGCGATGGTTTTGTCTCTGAGAAGGAACTTGCTTATATAGAGGCACACTCTCGAGGCGGTTCAGGGATTGTGACTACTCAAGGTGCTTATACTGACCCGAGAGGTGAGGGGCAAGGGTATATGGGCATGATGGGAATCTGGGATGATAAGTTTATCCCTGGTTTGAAGAAGATGGCTGATGTTATTCATCAAGGTGATGCGCTGGCCTGTCTTCAATTGATGCACTGCGGTCGTGTTGGGGGAATAAACCTTCCTTACACGGTAGGGCCATCAGCAATCAAACAAAGGCTACGCCGATTCCGACCTCAAAGGAAGATGAGCATACCTGAGGTTGAGGAATGTATTCAAGAGCATATTGACGGTGCCCGAAGAGCTGCGGAAGCCGGGTATGAAGTCATCGAGATCTCAGGAATCGTCGGCTACCTCATTTCCAACTTTATCTCTAAATTTACGAATTGGAGAAGCGATGAGTACGGCGGCGACATCCATGGGCGAAGCGCATTTATGAGGAAAATTGTTGAAGGGATTCGCAAAGAGATTGGTCCTGATATCGCACTGGGCATACGCCTCTGCGGCTGGGAGATGCTGGATGATGTTGAGGGAAACACCGAAGAGGAAAGCTTAGAATCGATTAAAATAGCTGAAGCGGCTGGTTGTGATTACATTAGCGTGACCGTCGGTTGGCAGGAGTCGTTGGGCTCGGTCATCTCCAGGGATATTCCTATGGGAGAATGGCTCTACGTGGCTGAAAAGACCAAGAAGGCAGTAAAGATACCTGTCAGCATGGCCTACCGGCTCTTTGTTCCAGAGATTTCTGAAAAGGCTATTGCCGAAGGCAAGCTGGATATATGGGAGATGTGCCGGCCGCAGATTGCAGATCCAGCCCTTCCTAATAAAATCAAGTGGGACCGCCAGGAGGATATTATTCCCTGCATAGCTTGTCAGGTCTGCCTGGCCCGGCTCTTCCGTGATGCTCCGGTCACCTGCACGGTTCGTCCCTCCTGCGGCCATGAGGGCGAGCGTGAATGGGGCTACTACGGATTCCCCAAGGCCGAAGTAAAGAGAAAAATAATAGTTGCTGGTGCTGGGATCGCCGGTCTTCAAGCAGCATGCATTGCCGCTGAGAAGGGCCATGAGGTGACTGTCTACGAAAAGACCGGTCACATCGGTGGGCAGTGGTATTATGCTTCGCGGAATCCCTGGGGAGAAAAATCAAGCAAATACTGGGACGACCAGGAATTTATGAGATGGATTAACAACACGAAGACTCAATGTGATAAGTCAGGAGTAAAATTCGCTCTCAACACGCCAGTGACCAAGGAGCTTCTTGAAAAAGAAAAGCCAGATTCCCTGGTCATTGCCACAGGCGCTGTGCCCGAAGTTCCTGATATCCCTGGTGCAGATAAGCCGCATGTTGTGAGCATGTTCGATGTTTTTACTGGCAAAGCAAAACTGGGAAAGAATGTGGTTATCCTCGGGGGCTCGGGTGCTGCAATATCTCTTGCCCTCTTTGTGGTCGGAAAAATGGAAAAAGAGAAGGTCAAGGATTATAACTTGGCAATGATCGATCCTGCTCCAAGGTTTGGTTGGGATGTAAATCCTTCATACATCTGGCGCTACAGGCTCAGGCTCAGGCAGGCAAAGGTTCAACAGCTAACCTACGGGCAGGCTAAAAAGATAACTGAGAAAGGTGTAGTGGCGGACTGGACGATTGTAGAAAGGAAGACAAAAGAAAAGAAGCAATTCAAGAACCAGACAGTACCTGCCGACACGGTTATCTTGTCGCGACTCGTTTCTAGCAAAGAACTAAGCTACGGCTCGTTCAAGGCTGATACGGCTATGATAGGTGATTGCGTATGGGTGAGGCGTGGCCTTGATGCCATCCAGGATGGTTACCGCCTGGGAATGAGATTCTAAAACGTAAAGAAAGGAGAGATTTATTATGATATTAAATGAAATTGCGAGTGCTCGTCCCCAGATACCGGGCACAAAAATGAGTGTTTATCCCCATTCTGATTCTAGCGGCATGGGGCTCTATCCGTGGATTGATGCTTTCCGGTGTAACGGCTGCGGTGCTTGCACGAGGGCATGTCCTCCCGGTATCATCGGGTTACACAAGGGCAAGGCGGCGGTTGTTCTCGACCTCTGCCAGCAGTGTGGGGAATGCTTCGAAGCCTGTCCGGTGGAGGGCGCTCTTCTTTTTAAACTCCCTCCTGGCTCACCCGAAACCGGAAATACTCCTTACATCTCCAGAAAATAGGAATAAGCATAGAATTATTAGGATTTTATAATATATCTATGATTTTTAAAATTATATCTATCATTGAAAAGGAGCTTATTAAATGGCAGAAAAACTAAAAACAAACTTTGTGGATCATATCTGTATTGCTGTCAACGACGTGAAAAAAGCAGAAAAGGACTATACAGATGCCTTTGGCTGGGAGGTAGCTTACCGCTATGTTGATAAGCCAGAAAAGATCAGAGTTACCGGCTTTATGGTCGGACCGACAGCAATTGAAATTATGGAAGATCTTGATGGCACAGGAGAGGTGGCCAAATTTATTAGACGTGCCGGTGAAGGTGTTATGCTCATAAGCTATAATGTGGACAATTGCGAGAAATCTCTCGAGCTGCTAAAAAGAAACAAGGTAAGGCTGATTGATCAAAAGCCTAGATTTTTCGCTGAGTATAAGAGAAATTTTGCCTTTATTCACCCTGCAGCGACCCACGGGATCTTGACCGAGATCATTGACGGCAAATATTAAGTTCCTTCATCTCTCCAGGAAGTCAAAGGGATAGGATTTTGGGCGAGAAAAGAATCAGAGTGCTCATAGCTAAACCGGGCCTTGATGGGCATGATAAGGGTGCGAAAGTAGTCGTTCATGCCCTCAAAGAGGCAGGGATGGAGGTTCTCTATACTGGCCTTCACAAAACAATCGATGAAATAGTGAACACCGCTCTTGAAGAAGATGTGGATGTGATCGGGCTCTCTATTTACTCTGGTGTTCATCTTCCTTTGAGCAAAAAGTTGATAGCGCGGCTAAAAGAAAAGAAGCTCATTGATATATTAGTGCTGGTCGGAGGCAATATCCCCCAGGGGGATGTAAAAATTCTCAAAGACTACGGTGTAACCGAGGTTTTTCCTGTTGGAGCCAGGCTGGATGAAATTATAGAGTTTATAAAAAAAAGGGTAGGGGAGCGAAATGAAAAAATCTGATAAACCCGAAGAGATTAAAGAGATTATTCTCGAGTCCGGAATTAAAGTCAAGCCTGTCTATGGTCCTGAAGACATAAAGGATCTAAATTATGAAAAAGATATCGGGCAGCCTGGCGAATATCCGTTCACAAGAGGTATCCATCCTCTGATGTACCGCAAACGTCCCTGGACCATGCGCCAGTATTCAGGTTTCGGGACGGCCAGAGAAACCAACGAGAGGTTTAAATGGCTCCTGGATCAAGGGCAGACAGCACTCAATGTAGCTTTTGATTTGCCGACACAGCTGGGCTTGGATTCGGATGATCCGTTTGCTGAAGAAGAGGTAGGTAGGGTAGGAATGGCCATAGATACTCTTAAAGATTTAGAAGAAGCCTTTTTTGATATCCCTATTGATAAAATTAGCACTTCCCTCACCATCAATCCTGTAGCCTCAGTGATGTTGGCTATGTATCTTGTAATGGCAGAGAAGCAGGGTATACCTTGGGATGATGTAAGAGGCACCATACAGAATGATATTTTGAAAGAATACATAGGTCGAGGAACCTGGATTTTCCCGGTCGGGCCCTCGATCCGGTTGATAGGCGATATGGTTGAATTCTGTTCTAAGAATGTTCCCAAATTCAACCCCTTCAGTGTCTGCGGCTATCACATAAGAGAATCAGGTGCCACTCCAGTCCAGGAGATGGCTTATGCTTTTGAGATTGCTATTTCGTATATCCAGGAAGTGCTTAAGAGGGGACTTAACATTGATGATTTTGCCGGAAGGATCGCCTTCAACTTTGACATCTACGGTAACCTGTGGGAGCAGGTCGCAAAATTCAGAGCAGGAAGAAGACTCTGGGCAAAAATCATAAAGGAACGTTTTGGGGCTAAGAATCCTCGTTCAATGACTTTAAGGATGATTGCTGGCGGAGGAGGCGGTGGTTTGACAATCCAGCAGCCTGAAAACAATATAGTGCGCGGTGCCTATTATGCCTTGATCTCGGCTTTATCAGGAACCCAAACAATGGCTCTTTGTTCCTATGATGAGGCCTACACCATTCCCTCAAAGAAAGCGGCGCTAATAAGCTTGAGGACGATGCAGATTCTGGCAGATGAAATGGGGCTCAGGGATACAGTCGACCCTCTGGCCGGCTCCTATTATATTGAATGGTTAACAGATGAGATGGAGAAAAAGATTGTGGAGTGTATGAAAAAAGTAGAAGAGATGGGCGGTATGATTAAGATGGTAGAATCAGGCTATATACAGGGAGAGGTAAGCCGGGAGGCCTATATTCAGGAGAAAAAGATTCAATCTGGAGAAACGACGAAAATCGGGGTGAATAAATATGCGATGGAAGAAGAAAAAACTGAGGTTGAGATTCATCAATTTAATCCTAAAGTAGCCGAAGAGCAGAAGAAAAAGCTTAAGGAGATAAAAACTCAAAGAAATGAAAATGAAGTGAAAGATGCCTTGCTTGGATTGAAAAAGGCTGCTCAGACGGATGAGAATGTGATGCCTCATATTTTGAAAGCCGTGAAAAGCTATGTCACTTTAGGTGAGATAACCAGAGTTTTCAAAGAGGTCTTCGGCGAATTCAAAGAGCCAATCGGGCTATAATAAAACAAAAATAGTAATGGAATACAAAATTGGAATAGATGTCGGGGGGACATTCACAGATTTTCTGCTGACTTCTAAAGATGGGAGTTCTGAGATTTATAAGGTTTTATCCACGCCTGATGACCCATCAATAGGATTGATGGAGGGCCTCGCAGAAATGGCAAAAGCCAGAAACATCTCATTAAAAGAATTCATCAAGGATGTTGAAACTATTGTGCATGGAACCACTGTCACAACAAATGCAGTGTTGACTCGCAGAGGAGCCAGGACAGGGCTTTTGACCACAAAAGGCCTTAGAGATGCCCTGGAAATGAGGAGGGGGATAAGGGAAGAACAGTATAACAACAGATACACTAACGTGGAGCCGCTGGTTCCAAGACATTTGAGATTTCCTGTAGAGGAGAGGCTTGATTACAAGGGAGACATTGTAACTCCACTTGAGCAAGCTGAGGTTCTCGATGCAGCCAAGCTTTTTAAAAAGGAAGGCATTGAAGCTATTGCTATCTGTTTTATGAATTCTTTTGCTAATGATACCCACGAATCCATGGCCGAGAAAATCATAAAGGAAGAATTTGGTATTGACCTTGTTGAATCTGGCGAAGAATTTGATAAACCAAGCGAAGGGCCTGGTGAATCAAACGACGGGCCTGATAACTCTAGTCCCTATTTGACGGTTTCATCTTCATTTTTTCCGAGCATTAGATTTTATGACAGGATATCGACAACTGTTTTAAACTCATATGTTGGTCCTATACTGAAGAGCTATATAAAAAGTCTGATTAAGAAATTAAAAGATGTCGGGTTTGAAGGTGTCTTACTCATCATGCAGTCCAATGGAGGTGTTGTATCACCCCAGATTGCAATGGATAAGGCAGCCGTAACCCTCCTCTCAGGTCCTGCAGCGGGACCAGTAGCTGGAATAGAGTACACATCTGTCCAGGGTTATGATGATTGTCTAACAATCGATATGGGGGGAACAAGTTTCGACGCCGCTCTTATTAAGGATAAAACACCGCTTGTCACTACTGAGGGAGAAATTAACCGGCTAAGAATAGCCCTTCCTATGTTAGGAATAGTGACTATCGGAGCAGGAGGAGGAAGTATAGGTTGGGTTGATGAGGGTGGACTTTTGCGGATGGGACCTCAGAGTGCCGGCTCAAAGCCAGGCCCTGCATGTTATGATTTGGGAGGAGAGCTTCCAACCTGTACAGACGCGGATCTCGTGCTCGGTTATCTTGATAAAGATTTCTTTGCCGGAGGAAAAATACCACTGAATTATGAGCGGGCAGAGAGGACCATAAAAGAAAAAATAGCTGATCCTTTGGGCATGAATGTGGTTGAGGCAGCAGCCGGGATGTATCGGGTGATAAATGTCAATATGGCTTCTGGAGTGAGAGAAGTGAGTGTCAAGCGAGGGCATGATCCGAGAGAATTCCCTCTGGTCGTAGCCGGTGGAGCAGGACCGGTTCATGCCTGTATGATAGCCTTGGAATTGGAGATTCCGGTTATGGTTATCCCCAAGGAATCGTCTATTTTCTGCGCAGCCGGAATGTTGATGTCTGATTTAAAGCACAACTTCGTCCGAACCTATTCAACGTCTCTCAATAAGTTAGACAAGAGGAAATTCAGGTCTCTGTTTAATGAAATGAGGAAAGAAGCCACCGAGCTTCTTAAATCAGAAAACATTCCGGAGGGCTCTATTCAACATATCTATTCTCTAGATATGAGATATGTTAAACAATACCATGAAGTAAACGTGGAGATGACCAAGGATGAGCTGGAGAGAGGAAATATCGAATCTGTAGCAACGAAGTTTCATCCTGAACACAACCGGCTTTATGGATACTCATTAGAGGAAGTGGGAACGCCGATTGAGTTGATCAACCTGAGACTCACGAGTACCGGGAAGACAATCAAGCCGAAATTTAAAAAGGAAGAATATGACGAGCTTGATTCTTCAAAAGCTTTAAAAAAGAAGAGAAAAGTCTATCTGCCCGTTAAGGGGGCCTTTGAAGAAGTCCATGTGTATGATGGACATAAACTTAGGTACGGTAATAGAGTAGAGGGACCAGCCGTAATAGAGCAGGTTAATACAACAACTTTCGTAACTCCAGAATATAGTATCCTCTGTGATAAATACGGAAGCTATACGATGTACTTAAAAACAAAAGAAAAAGAAATCAAAGAAAAAATTGTAGGGGCTAAGTAAACAAAATGAAGATAGACAAGATATTGGTATCTGTATTTCAGAGGAGGTTTAAGTCAATAACCGAAGAGATGAGCATAGTCTTAGAAAAAACGACACGCTCACCTATCCTCTGTGAAGCAAAAGATTTCGTTACCGGACTATACGACGGGAAGGGGAAGATGCTTGAACAGACTGAAAACCTTCCTATCCTCTCTTTTTCTCTGGGACCTGTGTGTGAGCACATGGTTCGCTATTTCGGCGATGATATCTATCCTGGCGATGTCATATTCCATAACGATGTCTTCTCCATGGGCAATCAGAACAATGATGTGGCTGCTTATAAACCAATATTTTATAAAGATAAACTCATAGCCTGGGCTGCTTCGAAGGGACATCAAGCAGATGTAGGAGGTTCAGTTGCAGGAGGGTATAATCCCAGAGCCACGGAGGTCTGGCAGGAAGCACTTAGAATACCCCCTGTTAAGATCTATGAACGCGGTAAATTGAGAAAGGATGTCTGGGACCTTATTTTCTCCAATATCCGTTTTGACATCGTAGCTGCAGATATGAGAGCCCAGATAGGTTCCTGTGTGGTGGGAGAGAGAGGAGTGTTAAAGCTTGTTGAAAAATATGGACTCAAAGTTTTTGATTCTCATAAAGAATATCTTTTCGATTCAACAGAGAGGATGATGCGCGCTGAGATAAAGACAATACCGAATGGAGTCTACCGTGGAGAGTCAACCGTATATTATGACGGGAGAACAGCCGGTTCAAAATATAAAATTAGAGTTAAGATAACCGTTGAAGATGAAGAAATAACCTTTGATTATTCAGATACAGACCCTCAGACCGATGGATTTGTTAACGGAACATATACTTCATCTGCGAGTGCCACTCTCTTAACTTTCCTCCAAATGGTCAATCCTGATATGCCTCACAATGATGGGATGGTAAGGCCTGTGAAGATCATAATTCCAGAAGGCACAATTTTGAACGCCAAATATCCGGCTGCAACTACCTTCGGAAATCACTTATGCCCTCCTAATGCGGATGCGATAATCAGAGCTTTGTCTCGAGCGATACCCAAGAGAGTAACTGCAGGATGGAACCAGCTTTTATGCTATCTGGCGAGCGGCTATGATCCCAGGAAAAAGGATAACTATGTGGATATAGGATTCCTTGGTTTGAAAGGCGGCTCTGGTGCTACCAGTGGAGTGGATGGATATGACCACATCGGTATGATAGACGCATCTGGAGGAGTACTGGACCAGGATTATGAGATGTTCGAGCAGCAGACTCCGCATTTATTATTACACCACGAATACTGGCCTGATTCCGCCGGGGCTGGGCAGTGGCGAGGAGGGCTTGGTGTTGAAACCAAGTTCAAGATAGGAGGGGAGAAGACGAAAGTTGTAACTTTTGGAGATGGAGATGTTGAAGCTCCGTTCGGACTTTTTGAAGGAAAGAGAGCGACATTAAATAAAATAGAACTTCATTATCCGGATGGCAAAGTGTATAAGACGACAAGTAAAGACCTGGTTGAGGATGTGCCCTCAGGAACCATTCTCTTCCAGCAAGCTGGGGGAGGAGGAGGATACGGAAATCCTTATCTCAGACATCCAGCTCAGGTTGCCGAGGAAGTGAAGAACGGGATTATTAGTATAGAGAAAGCAAAGAAAGATTATGGGGTGATAATCGACCCAGAGACTTTTGAAGTGAATCTCAAAGAGACAGAAAAACTGAGGAAGAAAAATAAGTGACGCTGATTTCATTAACCACAATGCAATTCCCAAAATTGCTGATAGAGTTTTGGAAAAGTTATTCTTATAGGCTCCTATCCAATTTGTTTGGGTAAATTAAAATAATTCAGTTTGACAACCTCTTTAAATATGTTACACTTGTAACAAATATGTTACAAGGAGGCTGGTATGAAATTCCACGTTTCGCCATTAGATATGTTAGACTCGAAAACAAAGTTAAAAATTATAAAATTTTTATTAACCCACGAAGCTTCAATGAGTGAAAGAGAAATAGCCTCTATTCTTAAAGTCTCTCACATGAGTATAAATAGAACTATGCGAGAGCTCGCAAATATGAATTTTGTGAACTTCGTTATTATTGGGAAAGCTCACCTATGGAGGGTAAATCGCAAAAGTTATGCTTTTAAAGTTTTATCTGAATTAATTAAGGGTATTTCAGGAATTAAAGAACCTTTAGAAGATTTAAAAAAGACCATCTTGGGAAATTTGCCTAAGAGTTTAATTAAGAAAGTGGTTTTGTTTGGCTCTATAGCAAAAGGGTCAGAAAGGATAAATAGCGACATAGATGTTTTTGTATTGGTTAAGGATGTGCGAAGAAAAAAAGAAATAGAATCCTCAATAAATAAATTATCAAACGTATGTTTTGAAGTATATGGAAATAGATTGGCTATTTACATCTTAACGGAACAGGAAATGAGGCAAAAGAAAAATTTAAGGATTATATCTGAAATTAACAATGGTATTCAAATATTTCCCAAAGAGGAAGATAAAAAATGACTCCTAAATTCAGAACTAGAGAAGTTGCAAAATCATTCTATACTAACTACCTCAAGCGTGCTGAAGAGTGTTTACATGCGGCAAAAAATTCCTTTAATAATCAGGAGTGGAACGCTGCAACTATTAACGCTATCCATTCTTGTATAGCAGCGTGTGACGCCATGTGTGTATATTTTTTGGGAAAACGACATGCTGGAGAAAATCATAACGATGCGGTGGCTCTTTTTAAGATAATCAAGAGTAGCAAGGAAATAAACACAAACGTAAATAGAATCGCAAGAATACTTCGTATTAAAAATATGGCTGAGTACGAAGAAAGACTGGTTTACAAATCTGAGGCTGAGAAGGTCTTAAAAGATTTTGAAAGATTCCTTGAGTATGTTAAAAAAGAATTGCCATAACATAGGCAGGGATATGTGGAGTGTGTAATCTCCACAAGAGTATCTTCAGATATAAAAGCCGAAAAGAATTTTCGTCCTGTGAAGCTGTCATCATACTTTTAGGAATGATGACCGGCTGTCCCACCAAACGGTAAACCTTATTATCCAGATGGAAAAGTGTATATGACGACAAGCAAAGACTTGGTTGAGGATGTGCTAGAAGGAACCATTCTCTTCCAGCAAGCTGGGGGAGGAAGAGGATACGGCAATCCTTATCTCAGACACCCAGCTCAAGTTGCCCAGGAAGCGAAGAATGGAATTATAAGCACAGAGAAAGCAAAAGAAGATTATGGAGCTGTTATAGATCCTGAGACATTTGAAGTGAACCTCAAAGAGACAGAAAAACTAAGAAAGAAAAAGACATGATGCTGATTTCTTGATGAGTCACATTATCGTCCTTCTTTGTCCCTTTTCTTTCCTATCGACTTATATCTAAATCTTAAAGATGCCAGCTAACGAAATTTAAACAAAAAACAAAACCAAACAGTACAATCAAAAAAAGGAAATTCTTCAATAAGTCTGATTCCCTAAACTTTATATGACGTAACATTTAGTATAATAAGCAAGTATAATATATATATGATTATCCTCTGATACTCTAAGAAATAGAATTTACTGCATATATGTATGGAGGTATAAAATGAAAAAGAGTTTATTAATTGTATTTCTAGCGTTTTCATTATTAAGCTGTACCCAAGGCTTTAATATAAAAAATGATTTGGACATTTATAAGGGCGCATCTTACTTTACCGGCGGTTTTTTTAAAAAGCCTTATCCAAAAATTCGACTGCTCAAAGATGAATTGAATCATAAGATAGCGAAAATGTGCATCAATAGTGCCCCAATCGAAGACCTGAAAAAGCTCAACATCGAAGACCTCTCCCATCGACTGAATATTCTAATCGAGGGAAACGTTCTCATTTCAACTGATCAAAAATATAGCCTAACTTTTCCTGTAATTGTTGGGGAAAACAGAAAGGCTATGGCTGATATTGTTACTAAGGCTGCTGAAGAATTAAGCCCGTTCGTTGAATCGATGATCAATAAGCTCAAAAAAGAATTAAAAGAGAATGAGAATATTTTATTTCATATTCTGTGGTCACGAATCATTGACGAAGTTTGGTTTGACGCCTTTAATCTGAGCTTTCCGGAAGAAAAGCCGCCAAAAGTCATTTGGGTGATGTATCCTGAACATCCCTTTGCAGTCGGCACAAATTATTACAGTCTCCCAGGTCGTGGAAGCCTAGCTCTAACTTGGAGTAATAATTTTACAGAGCATTTAGCAGCATTCGATGAATTAAGGTTTGAACTTCATCAGGCTGCATGGGATAAAGAAATTACTAACATTCAAGCCAAGGAGAAAATGAAAGAGTTTGGTGCCTTTGATATGAATGATCGTTTCTCAGTTTTTTCATACAAACGAAGTGACAAGTTGGATCAAATCTTGACCATTCTGACAAAAGAATATGCCTTAGAAGTCTCAAAAATTTATGACTATACAGCACTAAGTGAAAAGTTTGATATCCCCTATGATGAACTTTTTGTTATCGTTCTTCATGAAACAGCTTATGAAGTATTCGAAAGACTTTATAAATCAGGCAAACTGCCAATACCTGAAATTTTGTTGCACGAGGACAGTAAAAAAAATTCTATCCAATTAACCTCATTGGAACTGGAACAACCACCTAGCTTAACAGACGCAGCGATGGCACTGTTTATGAGAAGTGGTTGGCATGGGAATGACGAAGTTATCAAGAAATTTAAAGAGGTTTTAAATCAGACACCTGACAATCTGGAGGTTCTTTGGTATCTAGGTTTATCCCTTTATGACATAAAAAGGTATTCTGAATCGATTGATATTTTCAAAAGGTTAATAAATCTCACTGAGAATAAAAAAAATGAATTGATTAAGTATGATTGGTCAAAAATCTGGATAGGACACATCTATGATGTTTTAGGTGAAAGAGAAAAAGCCATCTCGTACTATAGGAATGTACTTAATTCAAAACATGAATCTGGAAACTTGATGATGAGTCAGTATGATATCGGTCCGATAACTGCAAAAGAATGGACTGAAAAAAGGATTAAGGAACCTTTTATTAGGAAAAAATAGTTCATTTTTCATTTCCATTTTGATAAGAATGGATTTGGGCAGATGATGCAATATTCTAATTCTGCGTTTTCTGACAAATTGAGGTACGTGGAGAAATGCTGACAATAATCTATCCATATTACAACAGTATTAAAGCCGTGAAAATTCAAATAAACAACTGGTCTAAATACCCGATAGAGTTGATGAAGAAGCTGCATTTTATACTGATTGATGATTGTTCCGACAACAAAGATGATTTAAAGATCAACTTTCCGATTAATCTTACGTTATTGAGAGTTACCGATAACATCCCCTGGAACCAGCCTGGCGCAAAGAACCTGGGATTCAAATTTGCCAAGACTGATTGGATTTTTACTTCTGATATCGATCACGTTCTTCAGCCGGAAATGTGCGGAAAGCTAATAGAGCTCAAGAAAGAGAAAAAATCTGTCTATTACTTCTCGCGTTTAACGGATAAAGGAGAAAACAGAGATTCTCATCCTAATTCATTTTTAATCCATAAAGATATTTTTTGGGAACTTGGCGGCTACGACGAAGATTTTTGCGGGCATTATGGCTACGATGACATCCTGTTGAGGACAATGATACAATCGCACTGTAAGACTGAGCACCTTAATTCCATTAATTTAATTAATTATCCCTCTCTTTATAGTTCAGACTTAGACAGGAACAGAAGAAAAAACAAAAGATTGCTAAAGAAGAAGAAAAAACAAATACAAAAAGATAAATACCAGAACAAAAGAATACTGAGATTCAACTGGGAATCAGTCAAAATTTTAAACATCACCCTTTGAGATCTGCGCCAGATTCTTGATGATGCTACTGATAAATGGGGGACAAAGGTAACCAGAGTCGAACTTCAGGAATTCTTGGGAGTATCGTTGGAATTGGGGAGTTACTGAAAGAGAAGGTTTCTCATAAGGAAGCTGAAAAAATTAGCTTAAAAAAAGAAGTTCGGTCTCTATTTAAGAGATCACATAAATCTTGACTTATCGTTTCATAAGATGAACATGCAGTCGCCGTAGCTGTAAAACCTGTACTTTTGGCGGATCGCTTCTTGGTAGGCTTTTTTGACGAAATCAAGACCGGCAAAGGCTGCCACTAACATGAGAAGAGTTGATTTTGGAAGGTGAAAATTGGTTAAAAGCCTGTCAACAACTTTAAACTCATACCCAGGATAGATGAAGAGATTTGTGGAGTTTCTCCCAGGATGGATTTTCCTGCTCTTAAAAGCGCTCTCCAGAGCTCGGACCGATGTGGTTCCCACAGCGATTATCGGCCGTGACTCCTTTTTTGCCTCGTTTATAGTTTGAGATACTGCCTGACTTACGGAATATGTTTCTTCAAGCATATTAAAGTCTTCAACGCGTCTTGCTCTGATTGGCTGGAAAGTTGCCATCCCCACATCGAGCAAAATCTCAGCCACCTGAACTCGTTTTGCTTTTATTCTTTCAAGAATTTGAGGGGTGAAGTGAAGGCCTGCTGTGGGGGCGGCGATGGCCCCCTCCTTACGAGCAAAAACAGTCTGATACCTTTCTAAATCCTGCTCCCTGAGCTCAACATTTTTCTTTTTGCGTTTTATATAGGGAGGAAGAGGAGCAAAGCCTATTTTCTTCAGCTTTGAGAGAACATTGCCTGAAGAAAATCGGATCACTCTTTTACCCTCAGGCTCGACTTTGGCGATTTTGCCCTCAAACCCAGGGGAAAAGGAGATTACATCTCCTGGTCTTACCTTTTTAGCCGGACGGCAGAGGACTTCCCACAAACCTTCTTGAGATTCCTTCAGGAAGAGAAATTCTATTTCTTTTCCTTCTAGGTTCCCCCATGCTCTTGCCGGGATGACTTTTGTGTTGTTAAGGATAAGAACATCTCCTTTATCCAGATAATCGGGAAATTCTTCAAATCTTGAGTGGATGATTTCGCCCGTTCGGCGGTGGAGAATCATCATCCTGGACTGTTCCCTTTTAGGGAGGGGTGTTTGAGCGATGAGTTCCTGAGGGAGGTCGTAGTCAAAGTCAGCCGTAAGCATTTGTGATATCGGCTTTTTTACTTTTTGCTTTCCTTAAATAGCTTCCCCTGAGGGGTGGATGAAGATAAGAGCCCTAAGTGAGTATAAGCCTTTTTCGTCACTCTGCGGCCTCGGGTTGTTCGTTCTAGAAAGCCGATGCGCATCAGAAATGGCTCATAGATAGATTCAATCGTGTCCTTTTCCTCATCGATTGCTGCAGCAATCGTGTTGATTCCCACCGGACCGCCGCTGAAGTTTTCGATGATAGTTAAAAGAATTTTCCTGTCCACTTCGTCCAGGCCGAGGATGTCGACTTCCATCATGTCTAACGCATTTGTGGCTTCCTTGCCTGTAATTTTTCCCTCGCCCTTTACATCAGCATAATCTCTTACTCGCCTTAATAACCTGTTGGCGACTCTGGGGGTTCCCCGGGAGCGATGGGCTATCTGGTCAGCTCCTTTATCATCGATTGCCACCTTAATGATTGAGGCAGACCTTTTGATTATCTTCGCTAAATCTTCTTTCCTGTAGTAATCCAGGCGGTGGATGATACCGAATCTTCCCCTTAAAGGAGGAGTTATGCGGCCAGCGCGGGTAGTTGCGCCGATCAGGGTGAATTTTTTAAGGTGCAATTTGTGACTCCGTGCACTCGGTCCTTGCCCGATGACAATATCCAACCTGAAATCTTCCATGGCTGAGTAGAGAATTTCTTCAACAGAAGGATGGAGGCGGTGAATCTCATCCAGGAAAAGAATTTCTTTCATCTGCAGATTTGAAAGGATAGCGGAAAGGTCGCCTATCCTTTCGATGACCGGCCCTGATGTGGGCTTTATTCCCACACCCATTTCATTTGCAATCAGATAGGCAAGGCTGGTTTTTCCCAATCCAGGAGGTCCGTAGAGGAGAACATGATCAAGGTGCTCGTCTCTTTTTTGCGCTGCTTCGATAAAGATTTTCAGGTTTGACTTAACGGTTTCCTGCCCTACAAATTCTATGAAGTTTCTGGGCCGGAGACTGTCTTCAAAAAGAAGGTCTTCTTTTGTTTTGACAGGACTGAGAACAGCTTCCATCTTCTTTCCTTTTTTATATTCTTGCCATTCTTTTTAGGCTTTCTCTGAGAAGTTTTTCGAAGTCCGCGTCGGGCAAAAATGTTTTCATGGTCTCTTCCACGATTCTTTCAACTTCTTTTCTTTTGAAGCCAAGGTTCATAAGGGCTGAGATCAAGTCCTCTTTTTCCTGGGAGCCCTTAACCTCCAACATCTTTTCTTTCTCTTCGAGTTTTTCCTGGAGTTCAACGGCAATGCGCAAGGCTGTCTTTTTTCCGATTCCAGGGATGAGAGAAATGCGAGCCACATCGCTTCGTTTGATGGCATCTTCAAGATCTGATGCTTCGATTCCGGAGAGAATATTAAGGCTGAGCTTTGGGCCTATTCCTGAAATACTGATTAATTTAAGAAAAATTTCCTTTTCATCCTCGGATGAAAATCCATACAGGGAAAGGGAATTGTCAGTAACATGGGTGTAGATGAAGAGCTCAACTATTTCGTTGAGATCTCCCAGCTTTAAATATGTGGAAAGGGGAATCCAGACACAATAACCAACGCCTCCGATATCAAGGACGACCTCATTGGAAGACTTTCGAATCATGTTTCCTTTAAGATAAGCAATCATTATCTCTTTTACCTCTCTCCTTCTGATTCCTCTATTTTTTGGTAAAAAATTCTCGAGTTTAAATGGCAGAACGCGGTTGCCAGGGCATCCGAAGTGTCTGTCTCAAGCTTCTTGTCTTTAATGTTGAGCAGTGTTTGGACCATAATCCTCACTTGATTTTTATCAGCCTGACCGTAGCCTGTAACCGCTTTTTTTATCTCCAAAGCAGAATACTCAAAGAGCGAACAGTTATGGGAAGCAACAGCTACCAAAATAGCGCCTCTTACCTGACCGAGAGTGATAACTGTTTTGATGTTCCGTGCGTAAAAAGGATTTTCAATGGCCACCTCATCGGGTTCAAATTCGGCTATGAGATCATCTATGCGTGATTTTATTTCGTTTATTTTATGGTGGAAAAGCTTCCGGCGAGATGGTTTGATAACTCCGCAATTAAGGACGGTGTAAGTGTTATTGGAGTATTCGATGATGCCGAATCCTGTAGATTGAATACTAGGATCAATTCCAAGGACCCTCATAAAAGTTATTTTTTAGCCAGCATATCTGGCAATTTCCTCTTCATCTATATCAAAGTTGGCCCAGACATGCTGAACATCATCATGATCTTCTAGTTCTTCCATCATTCGCAGGAGCTGCTGGGCTTGTTTTCCCTCCAATTTAATATAATTCTGAGGAATATAGGCTAAGTTGGAAGCAGCTAACTCTATGTTGTGTTCTTTCAAAGCATTGACCACTGCTTCGTGATTTTCTGGTGAGGTAAAAATTTCATAGTTGCTGCCGTCCTCCCCTAAATCCTCTGCTCCTGCATCCAAGACTATATCCAAGAGCTCATCCTCTGATGCTTTGGCTTGCTCGACAATGATGTATCCTTTGCGTTTGAACATCCAGGCGACACATCCAGATTCGCCGATGCGGCCATTGTTTTTGGTAAAGATATGCCTTAACTCAGAGATTGCTCTGTTTTTATTGTCGGATAAAACTTCCACATAGATCGCTACGCCACCTGTACCGTATCCTTCGTAGATGATCTCTTCGTAGTTTACCCCTTCCAGCTGCCCTGTTCCTTTCAAAATGGCTCTTTTGATGTTATCTGCAGGCATGTTTACTGCCTTGGCGTCAGCGATAGCTTTTCTTAATCGGGGATTGGTATCCGGATCACCCCCGGCGCTACGCGCAGAAACGGATAATTCCCGGATAATTTTTGTGAAGATCTTGCCTCTTTTGGCGTCATGGGCAGCTTTTTTGTATTTTATAGAGTGCCACTTTGAATGCCCTGACATTTTATCTCCTTCCGATTAAGTCAAAAAAATTCTAACATAAATAATTGAGGCTTGCAATAAAGAGAAAATGTGGATTTGATAAATCAAACCTATACATTTTATATAGGCATATCAATGAAGAAGTTCAGCTAAAGCAAGGGATTATCGACCCAAGTTGATAAGGAATAGAGGAGAGAAATTAATATTTTTTCTTGATTTCATGTTTGCATTTAGAAAAGCCACCCATTAACTCGGGATCTTTTTTAACCATACCTCTGAAAATAAACGGAAAGATTATGGTCGTCGTCAAGGCCATCATGACCAAGCTAGAATAAACATGGGCATTTACCAGCCCTGCCCGGAGTGAGAGATAGGCTATAGCTAATTCAACAGCTCCTCGACTATTCATTCCCCAGCCCACTAAATAGAGCTGCTTCCAGCTCAGTCCGGTGAAAGGCTTGGCAGACAAACTTCCTGCTATTTTCCCCGCAATGGCTGTAACGACAATCACTATTAGTAACCAGGGATCAAGGACCAAGGATTGAAGATTGAAGTGAATTCCCATCCCGATAAAGAAGAAAGGGACGAGAAAAAGAAGCAATAACTTCTCTATATAAGTAATTAAGGGTTTCTCTCGTCCTATGAGTCCGTGGACTAGAATACCTAAAAAAAACGCTGAAATGGCAATCATTGTGCTCGTGAATTCTTTTGTGGCGATATTCCCTGTAAAGAAATAGCTCACCAAAGCAAATAATGAGAGTCCTAGAATGTCATCTATAATGCCTGCTCCCATCATTAGCGACCCGACTCGTGTATTGAGCTTATTAAGCTCTAATAGCACTCTTGCTTTAGTTGCTTCGGCTGTTATAGCCATGCTTATGCCAATAGCAAGAGATGTGAACAGAGAAAAACCTAGAGCAAGGGAAATCGAAATTCCCAATAAAAGAGGAATGAATGCAGCGAAAAAAGCAACTGCTGCTGCTTCTTTTCTTTCTTCATAAAGCAGACACCAGGAGATTTCCATTCCTGCTATAAACATTAAAGTAAAAAAACCAAAATCGCCTAACTTCAGAATAAAATCAGTGTTTGGTTCTAAAATAATGCTCTTTACTAAGGGGGAACCCAAAATGATTCCACCAATAATTAGACCTACAACAGAGGATGAGTTTAGTTTTTTAGCCAGAAAAGTAAACACAAAGGATACTATAAGGCAAATGATCAAAGTTATGATTAGCGTCATAGCCGGTAACTAATTTGTTATTTTAATAATACATGAAACAAGCATCAACTCAAATATTTATCTTAAAAAGAGGGCAACAAAAAGAATTTTAAAAAATAATAAAAAGCTTGACATACCATAGGGGGGTATACTATATTATACATGGAGGTTTTAATGAAAGAACAGATGACAACTCACCAAGATGAAATCGTTCCTTTGAAAAGAATAGAGGGACAGATTAGAGGCATCCAAAAAATGATCGATGAGAAGAGATACTGCATAGATGTTCTCACGCAGTTATCTTCAGTAGTGGGGGCTATAAAGCGTGTCGAAGAGAATATCCTGAATAGACACCTTAAAGGATGTGTGAAGGGTTCTTTTATAAAAGGTAATAGAGAGGACAAAGAGGCAAAGATTGATGAAGTCATCGAAGTTTTAAAAAACTTCAGAAAATACTAAAAAGAAGCGAAACTTTAAGAAATGAGGAAGGAGAATGAGTTGTTATTTCAGAAAATAACTTTGGAGGTTATTAATGGTTAAAGATTTGGTTTGCGGAATGGAGATAAAGGAACAAGAGGCTGCCGCGTCTTCTTTATATAAAGGGAAGGAGCATTTTTTTTGTTCAAGAACATGTAAGAAAAAATTTGACGAAGCCCCTGAAAAATATATTGAGTCCGAGGAAAGAGAAGACGAGGAATCCTCGCTCAATGAAGATGAGTCCCTATCGGAAATAGAGAAGATATCAGTAGTAGAAAAAATGGACAAAGCAAAATCTGAAAGAATCGATATTCCTATCGTGGGGATGAGCTGTGCCAGCTGCGCTACAACAATCCAACGGGATCTGGCTGGTTTAAAAGGAGTTGAGAAGGCAAATGTCAATTTTGCTGCCTCCAAAGCTACGGTAATCTTTCAGCCCCAATTGGTTAAGCCAAAAGATTTTATCTCTTCTGTAAGAAAAAGCGGCTATGAGGTGGGCACTGTATCTTTAGAACTCCCTATTCAAGGCATTGATTGTGCCTCCTGTGTTCAGAAAATAGAGAAAGCCCTTCTTCAAACCAGAGGAGTGACAAAAGCTGTGGTGAATTTAGCTACAGCGAAAGCCAAGGTCGAATATCTTCCCTCTGAGACGAATTTCGAGGAAATAAAGGGTGCTGTAGAATCAACAGGCTACAAAGTCCTTGAGTTTGAGCCATCTGAAGAAATAGAGGATCCGGAAAGACTTATCCGGGAGAGAGAGTACAAAAAATTGAAAATAAAGTTTATAGCTGGGTTGGTCCTGGGTCTTTTGATATTTCTGGGAAGCTCTCGCCACTGGTTTCCATGGATTCCTTCCTTCCTGGGTAATTTTTATGTACTCTGGGCGCTTGCTACACCTGTTCAGTTCTGGATTGGGTGGCAATTTTACAAGGGAGCCTGGGGGGCATTCAAACACAGAAATGCTGAAATGAACACTTTGATAGCTGTCGGCACTTCAGCCGCTTATCTTTACAGTGTCGCAGCAACGCTCTTTCCTTCTTTCTTTGAAACAGGAGGAATAAAACCCGAGGTCTATTTCGACACCTCAGCGCTTATCATCGTCCTGATACTCCTTGGAAGGCTTCTTGAAGCAAGAGCCAAAGGACAGACTACAGAAGCCATAAAGAAGCTTATGGGACTAAGGCCTAAAACAGCTCGTGTCATAAGAGAGGGAAAGGAAATGGATATTCCGGTCGAAGAAGTTTTGGTCGGAGATACGATTATTGTCAGGCCAGGGGAGAAGATTCCGGTCGATGGAATTGTCAAAGACGGAAAATCAGCGGTCGATGAGTCAATGATCACAGGAGAAAGCATTCCAGTAAAAAAGAAAGCAGGGGATGAAGTCATAGGTGCTACCATTAATAAAACAGGGAGTTTCAAATTCCAAACAACAAAAGTGGGGAAGGATACAGCTCTTGCTCAGATCATAAAACTTGTCCAGGACGCCCAAGGCTCTAAAGCTCCCATCCAGAGATTGGCGGATGTCATCTCTGGTTACTTTGTTCCCATTGTTATCTCCATTGCCATTGCTACTTTTGTAATCTGGTTTAACTTTGGACCTTTTCCTGCCTTAACCTTTGCTCTATTAACTTTTGTGGCTGTAATGATTATTGCATGTCCCTGTGCCCTGGGATTGGCCACACCAACAGCTGTCATGGTGGGAACTGGCAAAGGAGCTGAGAAAGGTATTTTAATCAAGGGAGGAGAGAGTTTAGAAACAGCACATAAGCTTGATACCATTGTTTTTGACAAGACAGGAACTTTAACCAAGGGGGAGCCAGAGATTACGGATATTGTCACCATAAATGCTTATTCTGAGGAGGAAATTCTTAAGTATTCAGCAAGTGCTGAGAAGGCTTCTGAGCATCCCTTGGGTGAGGCGATCATAAAGAGAGCAAGGGAAAAGAAGATCGAGCTTTATGATCCTAAGAATTTCAATGCCATTGAAGGTCATGGGATCGAGGCTGAAGTGGATGGGAAAAAAGTTCTCCTGGGGAATCTAAAACTGATGCAAAAGCAGCAAATAGTGGTGAGGAATTTAGAAGAGAAAGCAGAAGAACTCGCCCGTGATGGAAAGACGCCGATGTACGTATCCCTTGAAGGCAAGGCAGCTGGATTGATTGCAGTGGCCGATACGTTGAAGGAGAATTCTTTGCAAGCTGTAGAGAAACTGAAAAAACTTGGATTAGAAGTGATCATGCTTACAGGAGATAACAAGAAAACGGCTGAAGCTATTGCCAGAAATGCTGGGATTGATAGAGTGCTTGCAGAAGTTCTGCCTGAGGATAAGGTTAATGAGATAAAAAGTCTTCAATCCGGAGGGAGAAGAGTCGCGATGGTGGGGGATGGAATAAATGATGCTCCTGCCTTGGCTCAGGCCGATGTGGGAATAGCAATAGGTTCGGGGA